>ERZ791907.96-NODE-96-length-113433-cov-7.998492_pt1 | contig 113433 bp, 94 predicted proteins | sample MGYA00510145_ERZ791907 | MGnify/ENA primary metagenome ERZ791907 (study PRJEB30046, sample SAMN00792089) | human gut metagenome | study: EMG produced TPA metagenomics assembly of the A metagenome-wide association study of gut microbiota in type 2... | reverse complement strand
GACGAACGGACGACAAATATAAGCTACAGGCAGTCCTGCATACTATGCGAAATGCACTTGAAGTTCAATCGTGCTGATTCTTAGACTTTTCTTTTGCTTTCAGCTAGCTTCGTACATGGATGTACGAAGCAATGAGGCCGCGCCACGGACGGCGCGTCCGAATGGTAGCGTCACCTATAACTACCTATATGAAAAGTCTTAGAGTCAGTCGATTGAAGCTTCTGGCATTGAACATAGTATGCAGGACTGCCTGTAGCTTATATTTGTCGTCCGTTCGTCACCAACTAATATTCAATTAAACAACAATATTCCTACTTAGTTCCTGTAGAACCGAATCCGCCATCTCCACGAACTGTATCACTTAATTCCTGCACTTCGTTAAAAGCAGCTGTTATATAAGGAGCAAGTACAATCTGTGCAACTCTGTCACCTGGTTCTATAGTAACAACAGCATCAGAGTGGTTGTATAGGGCAACTATTATCTCTCCCCTGTAGTCAGAATCAATAACACCTACTTTGTTGGCAGGAGCAACACCCTTTTTGCATGCCATACCGCTTCTTGCATAGATAAGACCAACAAGACCAGCGGGTATCTCCATGGCAATACCTGTTTTGATGAATTCAGTTGTGCCAGGTTTTATAGTGACTGCTTCTGTCATACCTGAATAAAGGTCTGCACCAGCTGAGTATTCAGTTCCGTAAGTTGGTATAATAGCATCAGGTGTAAGTTTTTTAATATTTACATTTTGTTTCATAAAAATAAATCCTCATTTCTATATATTGTGATTAGCATAAATAGCTTTAGTAACCATCAGCTATGACTACATGCCCCTCCTTAAGCGAGGTCTGTACATCAATAGTTCTCTGGTTAGATGATCCTTTGAATTTTAACATCATATCCTTTAGTTGTTCAACAAACTTCCCATCAACACATATGTCGATGAAAGACAGCATTCTTGCAGTCTCTGGGTATGTGTTATACATACGCTCCATAATATCTTTATCAAACAGATAGCCTGTAAAACACCATATATTCTTATCAGGATATACATGTTTTACTCTTTCTAATAAAGGAAGAAGTCCTTTCTGGTTAGCTGGCTCAAAGGGCTCACCACCAAGGAGAGTTAATCCTGCTATATAAGAAGGCTTCATTGATTCTATTATTTCATCAATAGTTTCATCAGTAAATGGCATGCCATAATTAAAATCCCATGCAACCTCGTTAAAGCAACCCTTACAGTGATGAGTGCAGCCGCTTACAAATATACTTGTTCTTACGCCGGGACCATTGGCGATATCATTATATTTTATTTCAGCATAATTCAAAGTGTACAGTCCTTTCTGTGAATAAATTTACCTTCATGCTTAGTACTGATTGCTGACTTGAAGCAGGTAAAGGTCAATTAATATGTATAATATCATAAAAAGGACAATCTTAACAGTAGTTAGCAGATATTAATGTGAGTATAATAAGATATAAGTTAAATACGAAAAAAAACCGGTAAAAACCCATATTAATACAGTTTTGTTGTGTTAAAAATGGTTTGCACAGTGGAATAACAAGGAGGAATAAAGCATGTTAGATATTTATCTGGATAAGTTATATAGGTATCCAAGGATTCAGGAATGCGTCAGCGTAGCAGTTCCATTTAAGAAAGGTGAACTTAAAAGCATATCAGAGATAGCAGTATTACAGAATGGAAAGGAATGTATTATACAGCCTGAAGTGACATCAAGCTATGATGATGGAAGTGTTAAGTTTCTGTTTATAAGCTTTATGGCAGATCTCCCAGCTAACAAACGCACAAAAGTGATTCTTTCTGTAAGCAGTGAAGAGTATGATAAAGCTGTAGAAGCTTCTAAGCTGTCTTATGATAATCCGATAGAAAAGGATGTAAATGTACACAAAGCTGCAGTGTGTGTAAAGAAGACAGAAGCAGGTTATACAGTAAACAGTGGTGAATTAGAGTTTGATGTATCTGATAACTCTGAAAGTATATTTACAAAGTTAGTTGATGGAAGAAAGATATATACCGAAGAAAACTTTGAAGGACCGGTTCTAAAGGATAGAGAAGGAAATGATTATAAGATGTCTATAGGAGAGTGGCGTGTAGTAAAGCCAGGTCCTGTAGAGGTAACACTTTCAGCTAAGGCTTATAATGTTGTTGAGGCTGATAAAGATGAAAATAAAACTGATAAAGGTGGAAATACAGCTTCTATAGATAAAGAAGATATAAAATATAAGAAAATAGAGTCTGAGATACGAATCACAGCCTATGCAGGAAAACCATGGGTAAACATATCATATAGAATAATCAATACATCAGACGAAGAACTTAATATAAAATCACTTGTATTTTATATTAAGAAATCAAAGGACAGCAGGATAACAGATAAGCTTGTACATATAGATATGGCAGCTGGCAACGATTCAACTGGATGTGGAGATATTCTTACAGACAATTCTAAGAACAATGGACCTATATTTATGACAAGAGGAATAGGAGAGCTTGATATGATAGAACACAGGGCTCCTGTTTCGGATATCAGGACTATAGTTGCCACTTCAAACTATAAGACAAGCTTTATCATAGGTAAGAATGGTGAAGAAGTAAATGAGACCATAGATGACAGCTATCTTATAAAAGAGGCTAATGAACATTATGCAGAAGTGTTATATGGAACATTTATGGCTGACTATACAGATTCTGATGATGGATTCTGCGTAACAGTGCATCAGGCACAGCAGAATTATCCTAAGGCAATCAAGTCATGCGCAGAGGGTGTAGCGGTCATGCTTGTGCCAGAAGGTGTAGGTCAGATTACTATGCAGTCAGGTATGGCAAAAGAACAGAACTTCCTTATACACTGGCATAGTCCGGAAACTCATATATGGGAGCTGGATAACAGAAGTCTTATATATCAGATGCCAGACAGACCATATATAGCACCTCAGATATTTAAAGAGTCTGGTGCAATGCTTGATGTATTTCCTGATAAATATGATGAAGATGTGGAAATAGCACTTATGGCAAAAGCAGATGGACATTCAAGATGCTATGGTATGCTTAACTGGGGTGATACAGTAGATATGGGCTACACAGTCCAGGGAAGAGGTGGCGGAAAACCGGTCTGGAGCAACAATGAATATGACTATCCGCATGCCTGTGCACTTATGTATGCTAGAACAGGAGTAAGAAGATTCCTTGATTATTTGATAGTAGCAGCAAAACACTGGATGGATGTTGATATATGCCACTATAGCAGCAATCCTTTAAGAATCGGGGGACAATGGGAACATACAGCAGGGCACTGTAAGAATGGTGTTATGGTATGCTCACATGAATGGGTTGAAGGTCTTCTTGATTATTATCATTTTACAGGAGATGAGAGAGGATATGAGACAGCTGTTGGAATCGGCGAAAATGTCTTAAGACTTCTTGAAACTCCGATGTATCAGGTGCCAGGTGAAGCCAATGCAAGGGAAACAGGCTGGGCACTTCGTACACTTATAGCACTTTATGTAGAAACTAATGATAAGAAATGGCTTGCTAAATGCGACTGGATCATAGACAGCTTCAAGAAATGGGAAGAAGAATATGGAGACTGGTTATCACCATACACAGATAATACAGCAATAAGAGTAGGCTTCATGATATCAGTTGCAGTTGGAAGTGTTATGAGATACTACAGAGTATTTCCAAGAGAGGATGTAAAACAGATGTTAATACATGCGGTTGATGATCTTGTAGAGAACTGCTATATGGATAACGGACTGTTCTACTATAAGGAACTTCCTAGTCTTGCAAGAAATGGTAACAACACACTTCTGCTTGAGTCACTTGCGATAGCTTATGAGCTTACAGGAGATGCCTCATATTTGAAGTACGGACTTAAAACATTCAGAAAAACCATAAATGAAGCATCTGGTGGAGCAGTAGGTATAAAGACAATAACAGACGATGCAGTTATATGTAAGGGTGATTCAGGAAAAAGCTTTGCACAGAGCTTTATACCACTGAGTACATTTTATAATGCTATAAGTAAGAATGATATGAGTTTCTAATTGCTCATGTTATAATTAATCGTACAATCTGGTACATCGTTTCGTAAATAACTATACCAATCGCGCAGGCAAGTGAAAGGTGTAGTTATTTCGAAAACGATGTACTAGTATCACATTAATAGATTATATAAAATAAGAGAGCCTCTGTAATGGTAGTATTTATTTATTATTGAGTAATTATTATCATTACAGGGGCTTTTGTATCAGGTCAAAGTTTAAATAGAGCTTATATTTCAAGCTTAAATTCAAGCTTAAATTGAACTTATAAGTGACATTTGGGCATTGATATGTTAAACTGAAATAAATCTGTAGATTTTAAATAGCATGATGTATGAATATAGTAAGACATATAAAATATTCAAGATTAAACACGCACAGAAAAGAAGTTTAGTGATAAATGAGCGTAGAAAAGAGGATTAGTGTGAAAAATAAGATTTTTCGCACGCAAGAATGGAGGATTATTATGAGAATAGGTATCAGAGCACATGATGTTGCATATGCACCACTTGATGAGCTTATCCCTAACATACATAAGCAGGGATTTCATTGTATGCATATAGCACTTTCAAAGTCTATAAAGGAGTTTAAGCCGGGAGTTGAGACTATGACACCTGGACTTGCTATGTATATTAAGGAGTTATGTGCAGAGAATAAGGTTGATGTGGCAGTTCTTGGATGCTATCTTAATCTTTGCAATCCTAATCCTGAAAAGCATAAGGAGATAGTCGAGAAGTATAAAGCACATATAAGATTTGCAAGTATACTTGGATGTGGAGTTGTTGGAACAGAGACAGGTGCTGTCAATGAAGAGTACAAGTATGAACCAGCGAATCATTCAGATGAGGCACTTCAGTGTTTTATAGATAACCTAAGACCTATAGTTAAATATGCAGAACAGTTTGGCGTTATAGTAGCTATAGAGCCTGTATGGAAGCATATAGTCAACACAGTTGAGAGGGCAAGAAAGGTGCTTGATGCTATAGATTCTCCAAACCTTCAGATTATATTTGACCCTGTTAACCTTCTTTATACAGGAAACATTGATAAACAGGATGAGATTATAGAAAAGGCATTTGACCTGTTATTAAAAGATATCGCAGTAGTCCACTGCAAGGATTATGTAGTTGAGAATGATGAGCTTAAGTCAATAGCAGCAGGAACAGGTGGACTTAATTATCCACTATTGCTTAAGAAGATCAAGGAATATAAGCCATATGTTCATTGTACACTTGAGAATACTGTTCCGGAAAATGCAGTGGCAACAAGAGAATTTATGGAAAAGTTATACGCTGAGGTATAATTATAACCATTAACGAACGAGTAAATTATAATATAATAAAACAGTCATATACAGGCTGTGCACCCGGATTATAGATACACGAGGGGGAGAGATTATATGCCAGAGAGCAATATAGAATTAGCAGGAAACAAGAATATTAAGACAAGCAAAGTAGAAAAATCAGTGGATACGCCGGCGGATTTTACAAGCCCGGAGGAGCTTTATAATGACCTTATAGAAAAAGTTAAAATGTACCATCCATCATCTGACCTTTCAGATATAGAACGTGCATATAAGGTTGCAAAAAAGGCTCATGAAGGCCAGTTTAGAAAGTCAGGTGAGCCATATATTATACATCCACTTTGTGTTGCTATTATATTAGCAGAGCTTGAACTTGATAAAGAGTCTATTATAGCTGGTCTTTTACATGATGTTGTTGAAGATACTGTTATGACAAGTGAAGATGTGGCAAAAGAATTCGGCGATGAGGTTGCACTTTTGGTAGATGGTGTTACAAAGCTTACACAGCTTAACTATCAGCATGACAAGATAGAAGTGCAGGCAGAAAACTTAAGAAAAATGTTTCTTGCTATGGCTAAGGATATAAGAGTTATCCTTATAAAGCTTGCCGACAGACTTCACAATATGCGTACAATGCAGTACCAGTCACCAGCAAAGCAGGTGGAAAAGTCCAGAGAGACTATGGATATATATGCTCCTATAGCACATAGGCTTGGTATATCTAAGATTAAGGTAGAATTAGATGATCTTTCCATGAAATATCTTATGCCTGATACTTACAATGACCTTGTAAAGCAGGTGGATATCAACAGACCGGGCAGAGAAGCATTTATAAAGAGTATAATCAAGGAAGTCGGTATGCATATAAGCAATGCCGGCATAGAAGCAGAGATAGATGGAAGAGTTAAGCATTTCTTCTCAATCTATCGAAAGATGGTTAACCAGAATAAGACACTTGATCAGATATATGACATATTTGCAGTGCGTATTAAGGTTGATACAGTTAAAGACTGTTATGCAGCTTTAGGTGTAATACATGAGATGTACAAGCCTATTCCAGGAAGATTCAAGGATTATATAGCTATGCCTAAGCCTAACATGTATCAGTCACTTCATACAACGCTTATAGCATCCAATGGTCAGCCTTTTGAAGTACAGATAAGAACATATGAAATGCATAGAATAGCAGAATATGGTATTGCAGCTCACTGGAAGTATAAAGAAGGCAAAACAGGTGAGACAAACAAGAGTGAAGAAGCCAAGCTTAGCTGGTTAAGACAGATACTTGAATGGCAGAGAGATATGTCAGATAACAAGGAATTCTTATCATCGATTAAGAATGACCTTAACCTGTTCTCTGATTCAGTATACTGCTTTACGCCTACAGGAGATGTAAAGACACTTCCAGCAGGTTCTAACCCTATAGACTTTGCTTACAGTATTCATAGTGCTGTAGGCAATAAGATGGTAGGTGCAAGAGTTAACGGAAAGCTTGTTAATATTGATTATGAGATAAAAAATGGTGACAGAATCGAGATTATAACTTCACAGAACTCAAAGGGACCAAGCCGTGACTGGTTATCTATGGTTAAGTCCACACAGGCACGTAACAAGATTAACCAGTGGTTTAAGCAGGAGCTTAAGGAAGACAATATAATAAAGGGTAAGGAGCTTATATCTAACTATTGTAAAGGAAAGGGTATAGTTCTTTCAGAGATAAATAAACCTGAATTCGTAGAGAAGGCCTTAAGAAAATATGGCTATAAGGACTGGGATTCTATTATGGCTGCCGTTGGACATGGAGCTTTAAAAGAAGGACAGATAGTCAATAAGCTTAATGAAGAATACTTAAAGACAAAGAAGTCTGAGATTACAGACAAGCAGGCACTTGAACAGATAGCAGCAAGTGAAAGCAAAGAAAAGGAGAAGGACAATAAAAAGGGCAAGGGTGGAATCGTTGTTAAAGGAATCCACGATGTTGCTGTAAGATTCTCAAGATGTTGTAATCCTGTTCCAGGTGATGAAATAGTAGGCTTTGTTACAAGAGGAAGAGGTATCTCAATCCACAGAACAGACTGTATCAACATACTAAACTTCCCGGCAAGTGAGCGTGCAAGACTCATAGAAGCAGAGTGGGAACAGACAGAGAACAAAGATGAAAAATACAGTGCCGAGATTAACATATTTGCAGGTAACAGAAAAGGTCTTATTGTTGATATATCAAGATTGTTTACAGAAGCTAACATAGATGTAAGATTCATGAACAGCCGTGTAAACAAGAAGAATATTGCAACTATTAACTTAGGATTTGTTGTATCAGGTAAGGAAGAGCTTAACAGACTTATCGACAAGCTAAGAAAAATAGATGGCGTCACAGATATTGAGAGAGCTACGGGCTGATAAAGACAAGTACCGGCAGAAAAGGTATTATCTGAATTCAGATAATGCAGAAGCTTGTGTACAATGGATATAGCAATAGAGAATGTAAATAACAAACATAATGTGTAAAATATAGCGTATAAATGTCATAGTTTAGAGCCGTTGTCGGGATTATTCTTGATAACGGCTTTTTGATAGCATATAATGATATTACGATGATATATAGGTGCTTATAAATTGCAAAGCAATGGGTCTGACTGTATGCATCAATTGGCGGCAAATATTAAAAATAATAATATAAAGAAAAGGAAAAGTTATGTATAAAATAGATTCAAGAATATTAGGAATGGTAGGCACTAACTGCTATCTGTTATGTAATATGGATATTAAAGAGTGTGTTCTTATAGATCCAGCAGACAGCCAGGATGAGATAAGCAGAATGATAGATGAATCAGGATGCAGCCTTAAGGGAATATTGTTAACACATGGACATTTTGACCATATTATGGCAGCAGATGCCGTAAGAGATAAATATGATGTTAAAGTATATGCATCATGTGATGAGAAGAATACACTTGAACAGCCACATATTAATCTTGGTGAAGCATATGGGCTTAAGCTTTCAGTAAAAGCAGATGTATGGCATAAAGATGGCGAAATACTTAAACTTGCAGGCTTTGATATAGAAGCACTTCATACACCGGGACATACAGAAGGTGGAAGTTGTTATTATATAAGAGAAATAGGAGTGCTTTTTTCAGGAGATACATTATTCTGTGGCTCAGTTGGAAGAACGGATTTTCCTGGAGGTAGCATGAGCGAAATAGTGCGTTCAATAAAAGAAAAAGTAATGGTACTTCCTGATGATACGAAGGTATATCCGGGACACGGAGAAGGCACAAGTGTTGGTTATGAAAGAGTGAATAATCCGTTTCTGGTGAATTAAGATTTTCAATTTGGAATCGATTTATAAATTTTATATTTTATGTATATATAGACTAGACAGAATATTTAATATTGTGTGCAGGTGGTGTTTTTTTGGGAAGCTGTATATAGAGAGGAATAATGATGATATATATTAAAATAGACGATAATAGATTTTATGATGATGCCATAGTGCTGGTGCGTTCATTCTATCCAAGAACAGAGGTTACAGCATATAAAGAAAGCGATAATTCAAGAAATAATCCGAAAGATAATCATAAAGACAGTACAGAAGAGAATCTAAAAGATAATCATAAAGACGGTATAGAAGACGATTCAAAATATACATCAGTGGATATTATTGATACGATTATAGACATAAAGGTACCAGATGTTACAGGGCTTAACAAAAGCCAGATGCATGATAAGTTCAAGTCATATCTGTATGAGTATCTTAGTAAAAAGACCGGAAAGACACTTCCATGGGGATATCTTACGGGAGTGCGCCCAAGTAAGATAGCATATATGATGCTTGAAGATGGTGAAAGCGAAGAAACGATAAAAAGACATTTTATGGATAAGCATAAGGCAAGTGAGCAGAAAGCAGAACTTGCACTTAATGTGGCCAGAAAAGAAATGGATATATTGAATCGTATAGATTATAAAAATGGTTATAGTCTGTATATAGGAATTCCATTCTGTCCAAGTATATGCTTGTATTGTTCATTTTCATCATATGCACTTGGAGCCTATAAAGATTACGTTGATAGTTATCTTGATGCACTTATTAAGGAAATGGAATTCGTATCAGGAGCCATGAAGGGGAGAAGACTTGATACAGTATACTTTGGTGGTGGTACACCAACAACGCTTAGTGCAGCGCAGCTTGACAGACTGATAACAGAACTTAAAAGACTGTTTGATATAGATGGATGTCATGAATTCACAGTAGAAGCAGGTCGTCCAGATAGTATAACACTTGATAAGCTTAAGGTGCTTAAGAAACATAATGTTGGAAGAATCTCTATCAATCCACAGACGATGAATCAGAAAACGCTTGACCTTATAGGCAGGAAGCATACTGTAGAACAGATAAAGAATGTATACAATATGGCAAGAGAAGAAGGCTTCGATAATATAAATATGGATATAATACTTGGTCTTGTCGGAGAGGATGTTGACGAAGTACAGCATACACTTAGCGAGATACAGGCTATGAATCCGGAAAGTCTTACGGTACATTCACTTGCCATAAAGAGAGCAGCCGCGCTTAATATATGGAGAGATAAGTACAAGCAGCTGTCAACAAAAAATACGGATGAGATCATAAGAATGACAGAGGAAACAGCAAAAAAGCTTGATATGGAACCATATTATATGTACAGGCAGAAGAATATGGCTGGAAACTTTGAAAATGTAGGATATTCAAAGGAAGGTAAGGAGTGTATATATAACATACTTATTATGGAAGAGAAACAGACTATAATAGCATGTGGAGCTGGAGCAAGCAGCAAGGTTGTTTTCCATAATGAGTCGGATGATAATCATTCAGTAAGGATTGAGAGAATAGAGAATGTCAAGGATGTAAGGAATTATATCAGCAGAATAGATGAGATGATTGAAAGAAAGCGGGAATTCTTTAAAGATAACCAGTTCTAGGAAGATATAAAATATAACAGTTGTGAGTTTGTCAGATAAAGTACATAAGTGGGGCGAAGCATTAAGAAATATGTTCTTAATGTTTACGCCCCACTTATTGTTTAATATTTAATCGGGTAAATAACTATTGCAGCTTTTTTTTAATAGCCTCTCTTTTATCAACATCAATATCAAGTATATCCATAGCTTCATCAGCAGATTTGTCAAGCTTTGTCATGATATTTTTAATGGCATCGATAGCTGCGGTTATACGTCCTTCTTCAAGTCCAGCGGAACGTCCTTCCTCAAGTCCAGCAGCACGTCCTTCCTCAAGTCCAGCAGTGCGGGCTTCTTCACGGAGAATCTCCATAACGCCTTCTTCATCGTATTCAAATATACTCACATCAATCACCTCTTCTCTATGCTTTATAAAGAAATAAGTAAAATTAACAACAGGCAATTCTGCTATGAAATCATATATATTCTAACATGTGGTCAAATATATAACAAGTGAGTTGTTACATCAGGTACATCATATGATAAAATGATCATAATATAGAATTATGCCTTGTTGTGTATATATGGGTAAAATCTGATAATAAAATGCTGTACTGAATCCAGTGTGATACATAAGAAATGCGTAATATAGAACTTTAATATAAGTATATAATACACATTCGAGACTTAATTAAGTATAGCTATACTATACGATGCTTGATTTTCAATGTCAATAGATAATAAATAAAAATCTTTTATTTATTATTAAATGATGATACAATATGAATATATTTGTATTGGAGATATAGAGTGTTAAAAGTTTCTGGAATGAGGGAAAACACATGATTAAAAAGAGAAGAAGGCTGGGAAAATGAATTCGGAAATATAAGCAGTATATACATTCCTGCAAAAGAATTCTATCTAACAGATACAATTAAATTATGGTAGGTTTCCGTTAAAACCAGTATAAAAAATATACCCACCAGTGTCTATGTATCAATACACATAGTTCACTGGTGGGTATTGTGCAAGGCATGTATATGATAGGTGATAGAAAATAGGAGAGAAGTATGCCGTTAGAAAAAGGTGGAAGAGCAGATAAACAGGGGAATAGTTATGAGATTAACTGTGTGATATACGAACTGCTTAAAGTTCTTGATGATGTGAATTACAGTGTTGTGATAGAAGCACTAGGGGAAGATGAAGTAGGGACAGACATACTTGTAACAGATATGTCTGGACACAGGGAACATCAGCAGTGCAAGTCAAGAAATGCAAGTAAAGAAAGCTGGAATATGTCAGACCTAAAGGCAAGAGGTATATTAGAAGCATGGAGAAAACAGCTTAACAGAGATAATAAGAGAAGAGTTGCGCTTGTAAGTCCATTGGCATGTACATTTTTATATGATATGCATAAAAGAGCTGCTAATACAAGTGGCAGTGCAGAGGATTTTTATAATATACAGATAGCAAAAAGCAGTACAGAGTTTAATAAATTTTATAAAAGCTTCTGTGAAGAAATGGGATTAAAAATAGAGCAGAAAAATACAGAAGCTGACAGGAAAGAAACAGATAAATGTCAGGACGATAGTAATGAGAGCAATAACTATAAAAATGTTCTTAAAAGTATAGAATATCTGAAAAGAATATCATATAAACAAATGTCTGAATATCAACTTAATGAGTTTATAAGCATGAATATACGTTACCGCTTTAGCAGCGATGAAAACAAAGTGTATAATGCCTTGGTTTCATATGTTGTTATGGGTGATATATTAGGGCAGGAGCTTACACAGCAGAAGATAACAGATTATCTTAATGAACAGGGGATAATATTCAGCCTTAGGGATGGTGATAAGAGGATTGCACCAAGAATAAATGAGCTGAATGAAGAATATAAGGAAAAATTTATACCTTTAAAAAGTGGTTTCGTGCATAGAGAAGAAGCTGATGAATGTATACAGGCTATAGAGGCTGATAAACATATAATCATATCTGGAAGTGCCGGCTGTGGTAAGAGTGGCTGTGCCGAGGCAGTTCTTAAATACTGTGAACAAAAAGGAATTGTACATATTGCTATAAAGCTTGATGTAAGAATTCCTAATAGGAGCTGTGAAAAATGGGGTCAGGAACTGGGATTTCAGAATTCTATAGTTGATGCAATCCATAATATATCACAGAATGAAAAAGCAGTTATTATACTTGACCAGTTAGATGCACTCCGATGGACACAGGCTAATTCAGCAGAAGCTATAACAGTGTGTATGGAATTAATCAGACAGGTGAAATTCTTTAACGAAATACGTGATAAAAAGATAATAATAGTATTTGTGTGCAGAAGTTACGACCTTGAAAATGATAACAACATAAAGGGATTATTCAGAAAGCAGAATAATTCAGGTGCAGAAGCTTCACAGGATGATGAATGGAAAGTAATAAAGGTAGATTGTTTTAAAGAAGATACTGTAAAGAAAGTTGTTGGCAGTGAATATAATAAAATGTCTGCCAGGCTGAAAAATCTATTGAAAATACCTAGTAATCTGTATATATGGCAGCATCTGGATAAAGAAAGCTCATATGATGGATGTCTGACAACAAGCCACCTTATAGATAAATGGTTTGAGCAGATATGCATGAAGAGCAGATTATGTGGTATAGCAGAGCAATCCGTTTCTGAGGCGAAAAAAGATATTGTAAACAGACTTGATAATATGGGACGTTTATATGTGCCAAAACAGATACTTAAAATAGATGTAGCAACACTTGATTATCTTATATCGTCAGAACTTATAGTTGTTCAGGGGAACAAAGTCGGTTTCGTACATCAGTCGATACTTGATTACTTTATATCACAGAATATGCTGGAAAAATATTATGATGGGGCATCAATAGATGAGATTATTGGAGAGAAAAGCAGGCAGACTCCGACTAAAAGATATCAGGTACAGATGTTTTTACAGAACATTTTAGAGCTTGACAGTGCAGAATTTATTGATGCAGGCGGAAATATGCTTGCTTCAGATAACATAAGATATTATATAAAGTATCTTTTTTATGAAATATTAGGACAGATAAATAATCCAGATGATAATATAACAACATTTATTATTGATAACTGCGACAGCGAAGAGTATGGAAGTTACCTTATCGGAAATACAATATATGGCAGGAAAGACTATGTAAATATATTACTTACTAATGAAATTATGGAGAAATGGTATAATATTCCTGATAAAAAAGAGATTGTTTTTAATCTGCTAATCAGTATGAGCATAGACCTTACAGAGGAGGCAGTGGAATTTATCAGAAAGCACGCATTTATAAGTAAAGAAGATGATGCGATGTTTATGAGGTGCTTCCATTATGATATAACACAGGAAAGTGATGCTGTGTTTGAACTTAGAATGATGTTTTACAAGCATTATCCGGAATTTGCAAAAGATGTCTATATAGACATAAAAAAGATGATGGATGGCTTTGAGAAAAGAACAGTAAGACTTATAGCCTTCTGGTTAAAGAGAAAGATAAATAGTAAGGGAAAATCATTGTATCATTATGAAGAAGACCTGATAGGTTCTGATGGTGAATATATTATAAAAAATGCAGATTATATTCTTGATGAGCTGCTTGGATGTCTTTCTAAGGAGAAAGGAAGATATATCAAATATGGTGACTGGTCATATAATCATGCATATATGGGGAATATTGAGAGGGTGAGTGTGGAGCTGGTGAAAAAGGCAGCAGTTGCACTTGCAGATAATTCGCCGGACACTTTCTGGCAGTACTTTGAGCCATATATGGGAATGGGATATGCTGTATACAATGAAATAATATTAACAGGACTTGCACACCTTCCGGTCAGATACAGCGATAGAATTATAGATTATATAACAGAAAGCTTTAATGATAATGTATTTGACTATACGAGCGGCGCAGATAATGAGCTGGAAATTGTTAAAAAAGTGCTGCTAAAGCATACATCAGAATGTAGTGATGCAATATTTTCCAGACTTGAAAGCATAATATATTATTATGTGTCACCAGATGCACTGCAAAAGTATAAAAACAGAATAGAATACAATCAGGATAAAGAAATACGCCCTATTTACTGGAGTTATTGGGGCGACCTGCAATATGAGCTATTACCCTGTCTGCCAGAAGAAAGAATAAGTAAAAAGAGCAGAGAATTAATACAAGTTCTTTGCAGGCGGTTTGATACAGTAAAAACCTGTTATGTAAATGATAATGACCATTCAGGCTGGGTAAAATCTCCGGTAGCAGATAAAAAAATAAGCGCAAAACAATGGATAAGAATAATAACTAATGAGAAATTAAAAAACAGACAACATTCTAAATGGATATCTGTTAAAGGTGGTTTTATAGAAAGTTCATATGACACATTCATTCAAGACTTTGAACTGGAAGTAAAGCAAAATCCTGTAGAAATGATAGAACTTGTATTAAGTCATAAAGAAGACATTCCGCAGGCATTTGTAGATGCATTATTTATAGGTGTAAATATGTCAGAGCAGCTTTCGGATGTAGACAGCAGTATTGTTGAAAGAATGCTGCTTGAATGTCCATGCGATATGGAAAGTCAGAGAGCTTCTTATTTCTGTGGAATAATTGAGACATTAAGCAGTGTAAGGTGGTCAGAAGAAGTCCTTTGTGAACTTAAAAATATTGCAGTAAATCATCATAATCCTGACAATGATAAGCCTTGTGTTACAAGTCAGGATGACAAAGAGATAAAAAGCTGCCATATGCTTCGGGATAATGCACTTAACTGTGTCAGAGGAAGGGCAGTAAGAACTATAGGAAAACTTATTGAAGATAATAAATCATTATGTGTAAAATTCGAAGATATTATTGATAAGGCAGTAAGTGATGATAATTCCGCAGTGCGTTATGCTGCATTGTATGCTTTGTGGCCGGCATATAATATTGACAGACAGTGGGCAGAAGAAAGAATATTATATATATTTGAAAGGGATATCCGTACATTAAGCTTCTATGGAACAAAGGATGTATTATTTTATCTTTATCCTAAATATAAGGAAAGAGTTATTGATATAATAAGTAAGGCTTATGAGTCAGATGATAAAAAGCTGACTGATACAGCGAGCTATATGGTATGTGAATTCTATATAAGATATGGTGAATTCGCAGATATTATGAGTACACCAACGGATAAAAACGAGGAGCAGACAAAAGGTATATTAGATATGGCGATAATGTATCTTGAAGTTGATAAATACCGTGAAGCTGCCAAGAAGATTATACTTGATTATAGGAACACAGATATAAATGTTGAATTCCCACTTTCAAAAATGTTCTATGACAAGTATATAGATGCAAAACGTGACAGACAATTCCTACATGAATTCATAAAGACCAATCTTAGCAGAAGAATAGTCGATTCATTTATGAACTTCCTGACAGAAAGCGCCGTATCGGTTGTGGATTACTCAGATATAATAATAGAATTATGTGAAAATGTTCTATCTATGGATAGTGACGAACTACAAAAACAGTGGGGCTTAACAACTTCAATCTCCGAGCTTATCATAACACTATACGATGAAACCTCTAACTCCAGCATAACATCACATAAAAAGACAGCCCAGAAATGTATGGACCTGTGGGATGTAATGTTTGAAAGACAAATCGGGTCAGTGAGAAGGATTAGTGAGGAGATGATGGAGAGGTGAGTGGAATATTAAAATTATTTAGAAATTATGTATCCGTCTGAATAATAAAGTACTTGCGTATAAAAAGATGAGAATGGTATACTATATATATTATAAGTTATTAATAATGTTAAATGTTATTAGGAGATTATTAATGTCGCGTTATATGGAGGATAACATTCGATTTTTTCAAAAAAAATATTCAATGGAAGAAGTAGTAAAACTTTATGAGGATAATCGTCTTATATTCGTTGATTCAAGCTCAGAAGTATACACATCAATTTATTATAGTAACAGAACAACACAATTAATAGAAGCTATAGATATGGGAATGCCCTTACCTGAGATATATGTATCCGAACAGCAAAATGGAGATATGGTTGTGCTTGATAAAGAAGAGAAACTTTATAGTCTTATTAGTTATATAATAGGACATAGTACAATTAATATTCATAATGGATATTATGAAAATATGTATGATTTTGAAAAAATGCAACAAAACTATCCGGTTTTAGCAAGTAAGATTCTAAGAACAAAGGTTTCTATAGAAGTTATAGATTATAATACACCTAAATATCTTCATATGTTTGCAGGTGATTATGTATATAACTGGACAGATGGTCAAGAATATACTATAAGAAAAGAATTATATAAAAATTATAATATAGATGAATTAAAAAAAATTGATGGTTTTTTATATGATAATAGGATAAAAAGAAGTATAAATCTAACAGAATATGAGATATTGCAAATTGCCGCAATATGGGGGATTTATAATCATGAAATAAAAGTTGATGTTTCAAGAAAAGCTCAAGAACAGATGCTTATAGAGGAAACTATATTTAAAATGTATGAAGATCGTCAATATGTAAGTCGGTATGCAGAAAGACTTTTTGAAATTGTACATAATAATATATTTAGTGCTCTTTTAAGCGAAAATCATTATATTCTAGCAATAAGTGCATCAGGAACAAAGAGTAAAAGAAGAGCAATAGTAACAGGATTATGTATGTGTGATGATCATGATTGTTCAAGACTTAGAAAATGTATGGAAAATAATGAATTTATTAGAGATTTAAGATATTCAGAAATTACATATGAAAATGTAGATAGATGGTTAAGTTATATGTATAAATAGGAGTATAGGGGGATAAAATGATTAATAAATTAAATATAAAAGGATTAAAATGCTTTAGTGATGTTGAATTAACATTGAACAATTTCACATTATTAGCAGGTAGAAATTCAATGGGAAAATCAACAGTTATTCAGGCAATTCTGGCACTAGTCCAAGAGGGAAACAATCCATTTAGTGGGGAATATATTAATATTGGTAAAATATCTGAACTAAAAAACAGATATGTCGGAAGTACTCAGATAGAAATATCATCAAATGATAATTTTTCTAAAATAATGAAAGATGATTTATCGGATATTGAAGTTATAGGAGAAAAACCGGAATTAAATATAAAGTATTTATGTGCAGACAGAGTAGGCGTTCGAGATACATATAGTAAAGAATTAAGTAATTCAAATGATATTGGAGTAAAGTGTGAGTATGCATATCAATATCTTGAAAAACATTCTGATGATAAATGGGAAGATAATATGCTGGTATTTGACCCAAAATCAAAATTGACATTTGGTGGACAGGTAGATTATTGGCTTAATGAAATAGTACAATATACAATCAGAGCTGAAGAAATAGAAAGGACTGAATTGATTCGTGTTTCCTTTAATTCGGATGGGCTTGTGAATAATATCCGTCCAAAAAATGTTGGAACAGGGGTTAGTTATATAGCTGAGATAATTATAGCAGCTTTATCATGTAAAGCAGGAGATATAGTTATAATAGAAAATCCAGAGATTCATCTTCATCCGTCTAGTCAATCTAAGTTTGTATCATTTTTAGCTTTTCTTGCAAAAAATGGAGTGCAGGTTATAGTAGAAACTCATAGTGACCATATATATAATGCTGTTAGAAAATGTATTCACAGTGATGAGATTGAATGTGATAAAGTGAGCATATACTTTTTTGAACAAATGCAGGATTGTACAAGTACACCTATTCTTATACCAATTAATGAGGATGGGAAAGCAGGGCGACAACGTGATGGCTTTTTTGATCAGACAAAAAAGGATTTGGAAGAGATATTGGGGTGGTAAATGGAATTTATTCTTAACGATGAATCTTTATGTGGACAGTTTGATAAAGTAAGTGATTTTTTAGAAAGTTTAAGGCAAAATATTAAATGCTTTCAAATAATAAATAATTCAGAAGAAAATAAGATATATAAAACATTTAAATTTTATGAAAATAAAGTTACTAAATCTGATAAATTACTGGATTTGAAAAAATATAATGATGATGAATTAGTCTCTTTTTTAATACAACTGGATGAAATTATATATGAAAATCCATATTGGGATAATGATTTTAAGCAGGATTTAAGTGAAAACTATACATACAAAGATAAAGATATAAATTGTACATCAATAGCGGAAGCTGCTGAAAATAAAATCCCTCTGTTATCTTTTAGATATGAGGAATTTATGGACAAAGAACTTGATGTATATAAAGGAAAAGAGTGTATAAAAATACAATCTATATATACACCTAAGTATTTGACAGAAAAATTTGGCAAAGAGTTAAAAATGAATAGGATTGATCGGTTAAGAACAATGTATAATAATACGAGAATAGATTGTTCGTTGCTGAGTCAGGACTGTGGGATAAATGAATTGGAAGAAAGTGAATTTGAATTATTAATAGGAACATTGGATAAATTTATAAACCATGCATCATGGGAAAGTATAGCAACTGATGATGGCTTGGAATATAAAAAATATCATAATACATCTAATAACAGTCCATTTTGGAGATACAAAGATAAAACTATAATGAAATTCAGATTCAGTAGTGTTATGAGAGTGTTTGGTTATAGAAGAGGAGATAGATTCAGGGTTATAAGATTTGAAAGAGATCATAGATTAAGTGATAATGGATAGCCTTTTGATGTAGATAGAAGTGTTGTTACAAAACATCTGAGCAACATTTTTAAAGAGGGAGAATTAGATGAAAATTCAACTTGTGCAAATTTTGCACAAGTTGCTGATAATGGAAAAAATATCTTATTGCTGAGATGGATAAATGATGAGAGATTATAATTACATTATTAAAATTAAAATTGCCGCAAATGCAGACTGTTACTGCGTTTGCGGCTTTTATACAATCCTGCATTATTATGTAATACATCTGTAAGTTAGGTCCTTGTATAGTTAGGTATATAGCCATATTTATAAACTTCCCTGACATTCATTCTGCGTAAACGCTCCAACCCATGTACCTACAAATCCCCCCGAAAAATTTGATATAACCATAATAATTCAGTTGCACAAGTTGTACTATTTTAACAAATTGTACAATTCGTACAATTATCACAAATTTTTCAGGAGGTTATAATTATTGAATGCTAGGGAGCTGGAAACACAGCACAATCTTAAAAAGTGGGCAGCTATAATAAAAGAATGCCGCTCAAGCGGCATGAAGATACTTCAGTGGCTTGAGATAAACAACATATCAAAAGACCAGTATTACTACTGGCAGAAAAAGCTTAAAGAAACATGTATTGATACTTTTGAAAGACAGGCAGCTACATTTGTGGAACTTCCTGTAACTAAAGAAGTCCCAGCATCAATAGAATTAACTGTTACACATACTGTATGTAAAAATGATGACAGTTATTTTAAAGATAACATGATAGCTGCTGTAATAAAAACTAATAGAGTTACATTTGAAATCACTAATACTGCTACACCTGATTTTATAAAAAATCTTATAGAGGCATTTAACCATGCTTAATGATGCAGCTGGTTTTAAACGCATATTTATAGCAGCCGGCTACACGGATTTACGAAGAGGAATAGACGGACTTGCAGGAATCGTACAGTATCAGTTTGAACTTGATCCACACGATAAAGATACAATCTTTTTATTCTGCGGAAGAAAGAATGACAGGATAAAAGCACTTCTATGGGAAGGTGATGGATTTCTGCTTATGTATAAAAGGGTTGAAGAAGGCAGTTTCAAATGGCCAAGAAATGTAACAGAAGCATTGGAGATAAATGAGCATCAGTTTGAACAGTTAATGAAAGGCTTTGAGATTATAGCAAAACGCCTGATTAAGCCACAGGATAATCCTGGAACACTGATGTAAACATTGTGCAGAAAGTAGATTTTTTATAATATAAAAAGTTTTCAAAACTATAATCGTGACAGCAAATATATGGATTATCCACTAAATGCAGGACATAAAAGAATTAATACATCCCTGTGTCCTGCCTTATGTGGATAATAGTTCTAAAGAACCAGAAATACCGGCTTTTTAGAAGTGTTATCCACCGTCATAATGACGAATCAGATAAATGCCATGAGTGGCATAATAACACGATTTCTGCTATACTTAATGCCATGAAAAGGAGTATGTGGTTATGGAGATTAAGTATACAGAGCAAGAACTGAATAGCATAGATAAGACACTTCTTATAAAGATGTTTCTTAGTCTTCAGAAACAGATGGAAACTCTTACAGTAGAAATGAAAGCACTTAATGATAAGATGCAGAAAATGATGGAACAGCTGGTGCTTGCCAATAATAACAGGTTTGGAAGAAAGACAGAAAAAATGTCTGATACAAAACAGATATGTTTTATGGAAGTAGATGGAAAGATAGTATTCTTTAATGAAGCGGAAGCAGTGTCTGATCTTGATGCAAATGAGCCGGAAGAACTGGAAATAAATGCCATACATGGAAAGAAGACAGCCGGCAAACGTGCCGTGGATATGGAAGGACTTCCTGTTGAGCGAATAGACCATTACATGACAGAAGAAGAATTAAAAGAAGAATTCGGTGAAAAGGGATGGAAACAGCTTCCAGATACAGTTGTTAAAAGGTATCACTTTACACCAGCTAAGATAACAGTTGATGAGCACCATATAGGTGTATATGCCGGCAAAGAAGATGGACATATGAAGCGTGCACCACATCCAAAGGGATTACTGCCATCAAGTCCTGTAACGCCATCACTTGCAGCGGCAGTCATGAATGGCAAATATGTAAATGCTGTACCTTTATACAGGCTTGAAAAAGAGTTTGAGAGATACGGACTTGCCATAACACGCCAGAACATGGCTAACTGGATGATACGTCTTGCAGATGAATATCTAGGAGTAATGTATGATTATCTTCATATGAAGCTTTATGGATTTCATGTAATCCAGGCAGATGAAACCCCCATGCTTGTAAACAAGGATGGCAGACCCGCTGGTTCAAAGAGCTATATGTGGGTATACCGTTCCGGATATATGTATTCAGATGAGCAGATAGTCCTGTATGAATACCAGCGGACAAGAAATGCTTCACATCCAAGGCAGTTTCTTAAAGATTATTCCGGGGTATGTGTAACCGATGGTTATCAGGTATACCATACAGTAGAAAAGGAACTGGAAGATCTTAAGATAGCCGGATGCTGGGTACACTGCAGGCGAAAATTTGATGAGGCATTAAAGGCAGTTCCAAAGGCTGCCCAGAAAGAAAGCCTTTCATATCTGGTAATAAAACAGATACAGGCAGTCTACCGTGAAGAGGATAAGCTGAAAGAGCTTAATCCAGAAGACAGACTTAGACAGCGTCAGGTGGTAATAAAGCCACTGGTTGATGCTTTATTTGCGTACCTTAAATCAAACGAAAGAAAAGCCAGTACAGCTAAACTGAAACAGGCTGTCACTTATGCACTCAATCAGGAAAAATATCTGAGAGTATTTCTTGAAGATGGTGAAGTCCCAATGGATAACAATGCATCGGAACGTGCAATAAGAGGCTTTTGTATAGGCAAGAAGAACTGGGAAATGATAGATACAATAAATGGAGCTACATCCTCAGCAATAATATACAGCATAGCAGAGACAGCTAAAGCTAATAACTTAAAGCCTTATGAGTACTTTGAATATCTGCTGACCCAGATACCAGCACATATGGATGATACAGACCACTCATTTCTGGAAGATCTTCTTCCATGGTCACCAAAGCTGCCAGAATACATCAGAAAACAAAAAGACCGTTGTTAACGGTCTTTTAAAAGTCAAGGTACATGGGTTGGAGCGTTTACCATTCTGCGCAGAGTGTTTATAGATAGGTGCAGAAAATGTATTTTTTTGGATAATATTGTTATAATAATTGATAAATTATTGATGATTTGATAATATGATGATGTTTTATTAAAAATCATTAATGAGAATGTTATGCAAAACAACGTGGTAAATGTAATATTTAAGTTACATGGATTATGTAGTTGTTAATATCATTAATGAGATATTCATATATGAGTAAGAGGTTAAAATGGCTAGAATTAAATTTATGAATACAGAAATTGATAATCTAACAATGAAAGAAACATTAGATGAAATTGACAAATTAATATTGAAGAATGATAAATCTTATGTAGTTACACCAAATGTTGATCATATAGTTATGCTAGAAACTGATGTGGAATTAAAGAATATTTATAGAGATGCATCTTTAATACTTACAGATGGAAAACCATTATTATGGATTTCAAAGTGGTATAAAACACCTATAAAAGAAAAGATATCTGGTTCGGATTTGTTTCCGTTATTATGTGAAATGGCAGCAAAAAAAGGATATTCTATGTTTTTTTTAGGTGCTGCAGAGGGAGTGGCTGCGAAAGCCGCAGAAAATTTAAAGAAAAAATATAATGGTTTAAAAATAGTTGGAACATATTCTCCGCCATATGGATTTGAGAAAGATGAAATAGAATCAGAAAAAATCATAGATATGGTTAAAGAAGCTCATCCTGATATTCTTATTTTAGGACTTGGGAGTCCAAAACAGGAAAAGTTTGTGTATCATTACTGCAAAGACTTGGGGGTTCCTATTTCTTTAGGTTTGGGTGCTAGCCTTGATTTTGAGGCTGGAAATATTAGAAGAGCACCGAAATGGATGTCAAATCATGGCTTAGAATGGCTGTATAGATTAATAAAAGAGCCAAAACGCATGTTTAAAAGATATATAATAGATGATTGTAAAATTGTAAAGCTAATTATTAAATACAAATGAAGCTTCTATTGTGTTTTTAATATGTTTGCGAATTGTTAGAAATATATATTTTATATATTATCATTATTATATTAAAAGAATGCATCGATTTAATATATTGTCATTAAGTTTTGATTACTGTTTTAATTTTCTCTATATATAATGAATATGAATATTTAAATTTGTAATAAAAATGTAAATTGATGTGATTATGTTATTGTAAAATGAGATATTAATGTCAGTTTGGTAAATGAAAGAATGTGTGATAAAATGAAAAAAAAAGATAAGATATACAAAATGATTGATAATCATAATATTATATCGTTTGATGTTTTCGATACACTAATTTGTAGGGATGTAAATAACTACAAAGATGTATTTGATTTAATAGAAAAAAAATTAATCAAAGAATACGGACAAATATTTGTTGGGTTTGCTAGAAAAAGAATTGATGCGGAAAAAAAAGCAAGAGAATTAGTTTCTAGAGAGGTGACTTTAGATGAAATATATGAAAATTTAGATTATTCGAATAAACAATGTATTAAAGCTATTGAGCAAGAGACCGAAATTAGCATAACAATACCTAACATGACAATTATTCCTATTTATAATTATTGTGTTATAAATAAAAAGACTATTATTATCACATCTGATATGTATTTGGATGAATCAGTGATTGAGAAGATTTTGAAAAAAAATGGCTTTGATAATTATTCCAAGATATTTGTTTCATCTAGATATGGCGCACAAAAGAGAAATGGGAAACTTTTTAAAAAGCTAGTTGATGAAATGAATGTGAATCCAAAAGAAATTCTACATATTGGTGATAATTATAGATCGGATGTTTTATTTGCAAAACTGAATGGAATTAAGGGGAAAGGCTTTAAGAATAAATCGGAAGCCAGTTATATAAGTTCAGAGAATAAATTGTACAATTTTATTAATAATAGAATAAAAAAAATAGATGATGTGTATGAAAAGATAGGCTATGAAGTTTATGGCATGTTAATTGTTGGTTTTTTGGACTGGTGTTATTCAGAAATAAACAAAAAAAATATACAAAAAGTGTTTTTTGCCGCAAGAGATGGATATGTTTTAAAAAAAGCGTTTGAAATACTTTATCCTAATTATAAAAGTACCTATTTTAAGGTATCTAGGCGCGCAGTTCAGGTTCCAACAATCAATTTTAATAATTGTGGATTCGATTTTTTCTTAAAAATATCCTCTTTTGATGCTATTTCTAATTCTACAAGTATATATAAAAGAATTGGATTAGAGAAGTTTCCTCTATCTACAAAGGATGTATATCAATCTCAACTTAGAGAGTTTTTTGAAAAAGATTTATTTGTTACTAAGAATAAGAATTTAATTTTTTCAAATGCTGCAGAAGAGAGAATAGCTATGTTGCAGTATTTGAACGAAATTGATTTTAATGAAAAAGTTGCATTTATTGATGTTGGGTGGAAATGTTCAACACAAAATGCATTGTCATGCTTTACAGACACAGACATATTAGGATTATATTTAGGAATACACCCGAAAGCGAAAAATGAAGTGTGTGGAAAAGGTTATTTGTTTGACAGAGATTACTCAGACTGTTTTTATAGTGTCATGGGAGGAATGTCGATAATAGAGGCTTTTTTTACATCGCCTGAGAAATCTTTAAAAAAATATAAATTGGGCGGATATGATAAGAAAGTATATTTTGAATATGATACAGGGGAAAATCTTGATATAAATAGCAATGTTTTTAAAATGCAGAAAGGTGCTATGGAATTTGTTAGTGATTATGGTAAGTCTATATTACATAATTTAAATGTCATAGATAAAGATGAAGCGTTTTCAACATTAAAATCAATTATAGATAACCCTAAAAAAGAATATATAGATGTATTTGGTAATATACTTATGGAAAATGAGGGAAGAGTTTCCCCAATACTTAAAAATAGTAAGACAAAAGGGTTGAAAGAAAATATCAAAGGTTATGGGAATTCAGGGTGGAAAATAGGATATATAAAGAGAATGTTAAAATTACCATTATTTTATAAAAAAATATTTAAAATAACTTATAATTGTTATAAAAAGAAATGATATATTCTTGTAATCAGATTACTAAATTATATTAACTATTTAAAGTGGTTTGATTGATAACTTGAATTGCATAGAATTATATTAAACGATGCAACTAATTGTGTAGTGATGTTTATATAGGATGGGAGATGTGTATGAAAAGAATTTTAGTTATTGGTATGTCGGATACACTTGGAGGTGTTGAAACTTATTTATATAATTTAATAAAAACAATTAATAAACAACAGTATAAATTTGATTTTTTAGTAATTGGACAAGATAATAAATCTGTGTTTGAAAAAGAAATTAATGAGATTATAGGAGATGGAAAAAATCATTTTTATTATTGCCCTAATTTAAAAAAAGAATATTTAAAAACAAAAAGATGGCTGAATTCTTTTTATGAAAAAAATCATTTTGACATAATATATCTAAATACATGTACAGCGGCCAGAATCTCTTATTGTGTTAAAGGTATAAATAGTAATACAAAATTAGTTACACATAGTCATAATGGGAAAGCAGATAATTGGAAAGGAACAGTTACTAACGCATTGTTTAAAAGATATACAACTAACAAAAGTGTTTATAAAATCGCTTGTTCAGATATTGCGTATAAGTATTTGTTTTCTGATATAGCACATGGGAATTGGTTTGTACCTAATGGAGTGGATACGAATAGATTTTCATTTAGTGAGGAAAATAGAAAAAAAATAAGAAAGCAATTAAATATAGGAGATGATAAGATTGTTATTGGCAATGTAGGGCGTTTTTCAGCTCAAAAAAATCAAGCTTATTTTCTAGACTTAGCTCAAACACTTGATGATAATTATTTGTTTTTATTATTAGGGAACGGAGAATTGAAACATGGTTTTATTGAAAAAATAAAAGAGCGTAGTTTAGAAAAAAAATTTATTGTATTACCTTCTAAAAATAATGTGGAAGAATACTATAGTGCAATGGATATTTTTGTGATGCCATCATTATTTGAAGGTCTTCCAATTACAGCTATAGAAGCACAATGCAATGGCATATCTTGTATTTTTTCTGAAAATATAACACAGCAAGTTAGTCTGTCATCACATTGTAAGTTTGTTAATTTGGACGAAAAAGAAAAATGGATACATGCTATAAAAATGTTGGCTAATGTGCGTTATGATGGAAATGACGTAATAAAAAGGAATGGTTTTGATATCAGTTCAACTGTTAAAAAGATAGAAATGATTTTTTTAGAGTTATAATTTGAAATTTAGAATGGAGATTTTATATGAATTATATGGTGAGCGTTGTTGTTCCTGTCTATAATGTTTTGCCCTATTTGAAGGATTGTGTGAATAGTATTTTAGAACAATCTTATAATAATATAGAAATTATTTTAATAGACGATGGCTCAACAGATGATAGTGGGAAGTTGTGTGATAAGTATTCGGAAGAATTTGATAACATTATTGTTGTTCACAAAAAGAATGCTGGCTTAGGAATGGCAAGAAATACGGGAATATTAAATGCAAATGGAGATTTTATTTGTTTTGTTGATGGAGATGATTACATTTCTAAAGAACATATATATAATTTAATGTCCAAGGTTATACAAGAGGGAACTGATGCGTGTTATGGTGGCTATCATCAACAGGAGGGTACGAATTTTATTGAACAAAAAAATCCATTAGCAGGTCAAAAACTTGGTAAAGATGATATTTTACATTTATTTATTCCACGAATGTGTGGAAAATTAGATTATCATTTCATAGATGAAGTACCAATGTCTGTATGTATGGGTGTTTATTCTATGAAATTGATAAAGAATAATAATATGCAGTTTAATTCAGAAAGAAATTTGATTAGTGAAGATTTTGTTTTTAACTTAGATTTTTTAGAAAAAGCAAACAGTATAAGTGTTTCAGATTCTTGTGGATATTTTTATAGAAATACGGAGGGGTCGTTAACTAAGAGGTATCTTGGAAACAGATTATTAAAACAGATTGATTTTACAAAATATATAATCGATAGAACTAAGAGATTAGGAATATATGAAGAGAGTTGTCAAAGGATATATTCTACGTTTTTATCGTGGATAAGAAATATTGTAAAAAGTGAACAAGAACATTATGATGTTGTTGGAATAGTGCCTTCTATAAAAAAAATTAATGAAGTATGTACTGATGAATTTGTTGAGAAAATTATAGATGAATACGATGATAAATATTTAACAACAGCACCAAGGTTTTTGAATTTTCTCATAAAGAAAAAACTAAGTTATATTATTTGGATATCGTCTTATATAAAAACTAAAATACAACATAACAAAGGTGGAAATGTATAAATGAAAATTATAAGAAATAGATCTTGTCTGATAATATACTTACTATTTATTGCAATTTTCAAACCTTATTTTTTGCCAACAAGGCTACAACAAGTTATAAAGCTTGTTACAATATTTTTATGTTTATTACTGATAGTTACAAAAATGAAACCTAGAAAATGGATTAACATATCGTTACTTTATTCGGGTATAGTCACTTTTTCGTCATATCTAGCATATAAAAATAACTACTTGTCAAATTCAACCTTTTTAGATAGTATTTTTTATTCTGTTTGTATTTATGTGGTTTACTCTATTTTGGAGTTGTTATGCACAAAAGGATATAGCAAGGATGTGATGAAATGTGTTCTAGATATTAGTGGTACATATGCAATTTTAACTTTTTTTTCATTGTTTTTACCGTTGTATGTTGATGATTCCGGATTAGAAGTATATTTATTTGGAAATAAATTTTTGTCATGTTATTATCTATTATTTTTTATGATGCTTTTTTATTCAATATATTATAAAAAGATAAAAGAGCTTTTGATATGGAGAATACTCTTTTATGTTATTATGTTAATGAGTCTATTTTTTGCAGTAATATCAAAGTGCTCAACGGGAGCACTTGCGATAATAGTTGCTTTTATTTTGCTGCTATTTGACGATAAAATAAAGAAAGTAATTGTTTCACCTATAGTACTGCTTGGCTCAATGGGATTATCAGCATTATTTCCAACTTTTATGACATTTATTATGGAAAATAAGATGATAAACTATATTGTAGTTCAAGTGTTTCATGAGTCTTCAAATTTAAATTTTAGAAGTGTAATTTACACAAATCATGTTTTTCAATTAATTGATAATAGTTTTTGGTTTGGATATGGATATAATAATACTATGATATTAAATAGAACAAATCAGGTCTTTAGTAATGCTCAAAATGCATTATTAGAAATTATGATTAAATATGGTATTATAGGTACGATAATATTTTTAATTATAGTGTATTACTGCTTTAAAATAGGTTCTAAATCGGAAAGCATACAGGGATTGGTATATCTAATTTATTTATTTGTTTTAATCGGAACGATAGAAATTTCATACAGTTGGTTATTTTTATTCACTATATTTTTGATTAGATGGATATCGTATGATAATGAAGAAAAAACACATAATATAAAATCGTAACGTGTTGTTTTATTCGTGAAATATATAAAATTTTGTTGCCGTATATATAATGCTATAATTAATTGTGAAAAGACCTTGGAGAGGGTCTCTAAAAACTACTACTATATAAGGTAGGAGAATAATACTTTATTCTTAAGGAATGATGAGATTATAAGTACTAGTAGATAATGAGAATAGGAATTATGAGCATGCAAAGAATACCTAATTATGGATCTTTTATGCAGGCATATTCGTTAAAAAAGATGATTGAAGGTTTTGGACATGTAGTATTTTTTGTAGACTATAAGATAGAACCTAGCATTACAATGAGAAATCAGCCAAGAGCATGGATTAAGTGCTATTTAAAAAACAAAAAAAGAAAATGGTTTAATAAAGGTATAATTAATAGAATTTCTCAAAAAAATAATAAAGATAAAGAAATAATGTGGTCTTGTAATAATTTACTTGGATTGGATGAAAATTATAGATTTAATTATAAAGCAGATGTGTTGGTCATAGGAAGCGATGAAGTCTTTAATTGTACTCAGTTAGGAGAAAATGTGGGATATTCTCTAGAATTATTTGGTAAAAATGCAAATACTTCTAAGATAATAACATATGCAGCATCATTTGGTGATACTACCTATGAAAAAATCCAAAAATATGGAATAACAAAAGATTTAACTAAGTGGTTGCTTAGAATAAATAGCATTTCAGTAAGAGATGAAAATTCAAAAGAGATTATAACAAAACTCTGTAAAAAAGTTCCTTTGTTAAATTTGGATCCAGTGCTTGTTAGTAACATAGAAAAAGAAAATTGGAAAAAGCCAAATTTAAATTATCAGTATATTATTATATATGGTTATAAAAATAGATTTTCAGAAAATGAATGCGTTAAAATATTAGAATTCGCAAAATCACAAAATTGTAAAGTTATTGCACTAGGAGAAAAACAATTTAAATATGATGCTTATATAAAATGCAGACCAGACGAAGTGTTAGGTTATTTTTCAGAAGCAAAATATATTATAACAGATACATTTCACGGGAGTATCTTTTCTATTATTAATCATAAGAAGTTTGTCTCTATTATTAGAAAATCTACTGAGCAATCAAGTGGAAATGCGCAAAAACTAGGTTTTTTATTAAAACAGTTAAATTTAGAAGAGCGTTTGATTGATTCAATGGAAGACTTGTCAGAAAAGTTAGTTAATGATATTGATTATGAGAAAGTTGATAAAATAAGAGAAGAAGAGCGAGAAAAAACATTAAATTATTTGAAAGAGCATCTTTGAGGAAGGTGAAATATGCGAAGAGGAAAGTATTTAGCCAAAAATACAGCTATATTTGCATTGGGGAATATAGGTACCAGGCTAATTAGTTTTTTTATGGTTCCATTATATACAAAATGGTTATCAACAAGTGATTATGGAATTACTGATTTAATTGCTACTGTAGCTTTTGTACTTGTGCCTATTTTTACATTTAATATTGGCGAGGCTGTTATGAGATTCGATTTAGACGAAGAGGCTGATTATGATAAAGTAATGAGTGTAGGATTATTTTTTTCACTTTTAAGTGCAATTTTGACATTATTAGTTTTTCCTATTTCTTTATTTTCATCAGAGCTGTATAAGTATAAAATGTATTTATATTTATATTGTTTGACTAATGGTGCTTCAACAATTTTGATTTGTAATCTTAGAGGGAAGGAAAGATTGCTAAGTTATGCTATTTCAAATATTATTTTAGCATTTGGCATAGCTGTATTTAATCTTCTTTTTTTAGGAGTGTTACATTGGGGAGTTAAAGGATATTTATTATCATATATAGTGGCACAGGTCATTGTTATAGTGTATGCGTGTATATCTGGAAGTGTAATGAAAACTGTAGTGAATTTCAGTTTGAATGTAACATTATTAAAAAATATGATTAAATATTCATTTTTATTAATTCCAACATCACTAATGTGGTGGATAATGAATTCATCAGATAGAATAATGGTTACGGCATTGATAAGTGTTTCAGCTAATGGTATTTATGCAATCTCGTACAAGATACCCTCGTTATTAACAACTTTGTCAACAATATTTAATCAGGCGTGGTCATATTCGGCTATAAAAGAGAATAACAGTTTGGATAGGGTTAGTTATACAAATAAGGTATATTTTCAATTGTTTGATAATCTACTGATTGTAACAGCAGTGTTACTGTTTATTATGAAACCTTTTATGAAATTTTATGTACAGAGTGAATATTATCAAGCGTGGAGATATACTCCCTATTTGTTAATTGGAATGTTATTCTGTACGCTTGCCACGTTTTTATCGACAACATATACAGTTAATAAAGATAGTAAAGGCTTTCTATTATCTGGAATGGTGGGAGCTGTAGTGAATATTTTATTAAATTTTATATTTATTCCAATAATGCAGTGTTCTGGTGCTGCGTTAGCAACCTGCATTAGCTACATTACAGTCTTTATTTTTAGATCCATTCATACAAGAAAATATATAAAGCTGAAACTGTTTACTAAACATCATATTGTATTATTAATTATTATTGTAATTATGGGTCTTTCGATGTATATAAATAATATTATTTTGTCTGAGATTATACTTGCTTTAGAATTAATATTAATGATTGTTCTATCAAGAAACATAATGATATTGTATTTTAATTATTGTAAAAGTTTAATTTTGAAGTTCTTAAGATATCAAAGGTAGGTTATGTATCGTTAGACCTCGTTATTACAGAAAATATAAAACAATTAACAACAGTATATCGAGTTCGCAAGTACAAATTTTAAGAAATAAATAAATGCTGAGGGAGTAGGCTATGAATAAGAAAATTGTATGCAATACTAATATGTGCACGGGGTGCGGAGCATGCGTTGAAAAATGTATAAAAAATGCGATATGTGTTATTGACAATTTGGACTCTATGAATGCTGTAATAGACACTGATAAATGTATCAATTGTGGAGCATGTTTTAAAGTATGTCCTAATAATAATAGCGTTAAACTAAGAAATCAACAAATATGGTATCAAGGATGGTCCACAGACAAAACAGAAAGAAGAAAAAGTTCTTCTGGTGGATTGGCCACAGTGTTATCAAAGCATTTTGTAAGAAATGGTGGAATAGTGTGCAGTTGTGTACTGGAAAAAGATAAATGTATTTTCAAGTTTGCGGATACAGAAGATAAAATTGAGTTTTTTAGAGGATCTAAATATGTAAAAAGCAATCCTTTGGGAATTTATAAAGAAATCAAGAGATTATTACAAGAGAATAAAAAGATTTTATTTATTGGATTACCTTGTCAAGTAGCTGCTGTTAATAACTTTGTTGGAGAACAAAATTGTGATAATTTATATACTGTAGATTTAATTTGTCATGGAACACCTTCAATCGAATTGTTAAAGAAATATTTAAGTCAGTATGATGTAAGTATAAGTAACAATATATCATTTAGGAGTAAAAATGAATTTATGTTAAAAGTGGATGGTGTTCCATTCACAGATGGCATTATTCAAGATAGCTATACTATATCATTTTTATCAGCATTAAATTATACAGAAAATTGCTATCATTGTAATTATGCAACTGAGAAGCGTATTGGCGATATTACTATTGGAGATGCATGGGGAAGTGATTTAAATGAGGAAATGGATAAAGGAATTTCTCTTGTTATGTGTCAAAGTGAAAAAGGTGAAAGATTAATAGAAAAACTACCATTTCATTTCGAAAAAATAAATATTAATAAAGCACTAGAACATAATCATCAGTTGAGACATCCAGCAGCTATACCGCACGACAGAGAAGAGTTTTTTAAAAAAATAAAAGAAGGTAAAAGTTATAATTCTGTAGTCAGAAATATTTATCCTAAATTATATTTTAAATACAAAGTAAAAAAAGTAATAAATAGGATTAGTAAATTATATTTCATTAAAATGAAATAAGAATGTTTTATGGATTTATCAAGAGAATATAATTAGAATTTATTAAGGATTCTATCAATAATTACTTTTAAAGAGTTTTTTCACTATAAACTATTATCAGACCTTTGTATTATTTAATCCAAACAAATTTTTGGAGAATTGGATTATTAAGAAATTGGAACAAGATAAATATTGGACATAGTTTATTCAAAAATGCATAATAAGTAGATTATCATATTATGGATAGTATCTGAGAATAGCTGTTGATTTAATAAAGATGGATTTGTATTTTATTACAAACATCCTGGTTTAGCGTGAATCCAATATCACATAGGTTAATTGAGGCTAATATCTTAAAAGTACATGAATTAGGTCTCTATAATATTAAATACTGGAGATTATTATGAAATGCATAATACTAACTGGTGGCATAGGCAATACCCTGTGGTTACTTTCAAGAAAAAACTATCCTAAGCAGTTCCTAAACATATGTGAAGTACGTTCACTGCTTCAGGATACAATAGTACGTAATCTTCCTTTTATAGATGAATTCATTATTGTAACTAATGAGAATTACAAAGAAATTATGGAATCACAGATTAAGGCATTCCAGGGGTTAAGGTACAGGATAATATACGAAAGTAAGAACTGTGGAACATTTGAAGCAGGTTGTCAGTGTAAAAGGAAGCGGAACAATTATTGTAACTAAAGTGTAGTGAATAATGATATTTGATGATTTCTTTGTTAATGAAAATGTAAATTAGATTATTATTATAATTGAAATGTATGATGAAGAAAATTATAGATTAATTAGATTTATAAATATCAAGATTTAAGATAGGAGAAAAAGTGTATGTGCGGAATAGTAGGATACATCGGAAAGAATCAGTCAGCCCCAATCTTACTCAATGGTTTAGCCAAGCTTGAATATCGTGGCTATGACTCAGCCGGTATAGCAGTAAGAAACGGAGATTCACCAGTACAGGTGGTCAAGGCTAAGGGAAGATTAAAGGTATTAGCAGAGAAGACCAATGATGGTCAGTCAGTTATAGGAACATGTGGTATAGGTCATACAAGATGGGCGACTCACGGTGAGCCATCTGAAACGAATGCACACCCACACATTACAGATGATTATAACGTGGTCGGTGTGCACAATGGTATTATTGAGAATTATCAGGAGTTAAGGGATAAGCTTACACGTAATGGTTACAGCTTCTACTCTTCAACTGATACAGAAGTAGCTATTAAGCTTATCGATTATTATTATAAGAAGTATGAGCATACACCGGTAGATGCGGTTAACCATGCCATGGTTCGTATCCGTGGTTCATATGCATTTGCTATCATGTTCAAGGAATATCCTGGCGAGATATATGTTGCCCGTAAGGACAGCCCTATGATTCTTGGTGTGAATGATGATGGATGTTATGTGGCATCTGATGTGCCAGCGATACTTAACTATACTAGAAATGTATATTACATAGGCAACATGGAGATAGGCCGTCTATCTGATGGACAGATAACTTTCTATAACCTTGATGGTGATGAGATTGAGAAAGAATTAGTTGAGATTAAGTGGGATGCGAAAGCTGCTGAGAAGGGTGGTTTTGAGCATTTTATGATGAAGGAGATTCATGAGCAGCCTAAGGCAGTGCGTGATACGCTGAATTCAGTGCTCAAAGGTGGTAAGTTAGACCTGTCAGCGGTGGAACTTACTGATGATGAGATTAAGAAGATATCACAGATATATATAGTAGCCTGTGGTTCTGCTTATCATGTAGGTGTTGTGGCACAGTATGTCATGGAAGATCTGGCTAAGATTCCAGTGCGTGTTGAACTTGCATCAGAGTTCAGATATAGAAAGCCACTTCTTAATCCGAATGGACTTGTTATAGTCATAAGCCAGTCGGGTGAAACAGCAGATAGTCTTGCAGCGTTAAGACTTGCTAAAGATAAGGGACTTAAGACACTGGGAATTGTGAATGTTGTTGGAAGTTCCATAGCAAGAGAGGCAGATAATGTATTCTATACACTTGCAGGACCAGAGATAGCAGTGGCTACAACAAAGGCATATAGTACACAGCTTATAGCGGCTTACTGTCTGGCACTTCAGTTTGCAAATGTAAGGGGAGAGTTGGAAGATTCTGAATATGTAAGAATGATATCAGAACTTGAGACTATACCTGATAAGATAGACAAGATACTTGAAGATAAGGAGAGAATCCAGTGGTTTGCTTCAAAAGTGGCGAATGCGAAGGATATATTCTTCATAGGAAGAGGCATAGATTATGCAGTCAGCCTTGAGGGAAGTCTTAAGCTTAAGGAAATATCATATATCCACTCAGAGGCGTATGCAGCTGGTGAGCTTAAGCATGGAACTATAAGCCTTATAGAGGATAATATTTTTGTTATCGGAGTGCTTACACAGAATGAACTGTATGAGAAGACAGTAAGTAACATGGTAGAATGCAAGAGCCGTGGAGCGTATCTAATGGGGCTTACAACTTATGGTAAATATGAGGTGGAAGATATAGTCGATTTCACAACATATATACCTAAGATAGATGAACATTTTGCAGCGTCGCTGGCAGTAGTACCTTTGCAGTTGATTGGTTATTATGTGAGTGTGGCTAGGGGACTGGATGTGGATAAGCCAAGGAATCTAGCAAAGTCGGTGACGGTGGAATAAAGTTGCTATTAAAGAAAACAATGAAGATTAATACATTATTGTTATTAAGAATTGACAAAACATTTACGTAATAGGTGATAAATCTTATCAATCAAAAGTTATTCTGATTTGTTAACTTTTAAAGAAAACTTGCATATAATATAATGATAACATATTGTTTCATATAAAATTTAAAATTTTTCTTTTTAATGTGTATGTATTTTATGTAAAATTAACCATAAGGAATCCCCTTCTTTTTGTTTGGTAAGCTTTTTGTTTGAGCACTTTAATTTTACATCAAAAAGAAAGAAGATTCCTTATTTTTCGGTTTTTTTGAAATTTGTTTATAACAACGAACACATAATAATGCAGTTGTGTATAAAATTGCGGAAACTCAAGAAATTATGGCTATTGATATTAAGCAAAATAATTTATATACTAAAGGAGAAAAATGAAGAAAACAGCGTTAATAATGGCAGGTGGAAAAGGGGAAAGATTCTGGCCAAGAAGCAGAGTTAACCTTCCTAAGCAGTTTTTATCATTAACAGATGATGGAAAGACAATGATTCAGCTTACGGTTGAGAGAATCAGTCCATTAGTTGATATTAAGGACGTATATATTGCAACGAATGCTAATTATAAGGAACTTGTAAAGCAGCAGCTTCCAGGTCTTCCAGAGGAGAATATTTTATGTGAGCCTATTGGAAGAAATACAGCTCCATGTATAGGACTTGGTGCAGTTCATGTGGCAAACAAGTATGATGATGCGGTTATGATAGTTCTTCCATCAGACCATCTTATAAAGCACAATGATATATTTAAGGATACATTTGTTAATGCATGTGATATAGCAGAGAAGGGTGAGAACCTTGTAACTGTTGGTATTACACCTAATTACCCGGAAACAGGTTATGGTTATATAAAGTATAACAAGGATAATAAAGAGGGTGAGAGCTTTTCAGTGGAGAAGTTCGTGGAAAAGCCAGACCTCGATACAGCTAAGGCATATCTTGCAGATGGTTCTTATCTTTGGAACTCAGGTATGTTTGTATGGAAAGTATCGACTATACTTTCATGCTTTAAGAAGTATATGACTTCAACATATGAAGGATTATTAAAGATCAAAGCATCAGTTGGTACAGCAGATTATCAGAATACTCTTGAAAAGGAATTCCCTAATCTTGAATCACAGTCGGTTGACTATGGTATCATGGAGAAGGCTTCTGATATATACACGCTTGCTGGTAATTTTGGCTGGGATGATGTTGGCTCATGGCTTGCAGTAGGAAGAATCAAAGAAAATGATTCAGAAGGTAATGTTGTGAATGGCAATGTTGTTACAGTCAATACACAGAACTGTGTTATTGAAGGTGCAGACAAGCTTATCGCAACTGTAGGATTAAGAGACATGATAGTTGTTGATACTAAGGATGCTACACTTATTTTTACTAAGGATAACGCAAGCAAGATAAAGAAGGTGCTTGCTAAGCTTAGAGAAAATAATAAGAAGCAGTATTTATATATGTGTTACATATAAAATATAAAAAAACAATGAGGAGATTATTATGAAAAATGCATTAATTACAGGTATAACAGGACAGGATGGTTCATATTTAGCAGAGCTTCTTCTTGAAAAGGGCTATAATGTATATGGTCTTATGAGAAGAAAGAGTGTTGTGGATTACGGAAACGTAGAGCATATCAAGGATAAGATTCACTTTATCTATGCAGATATGCAGGATATTGTATCACTTATATCATCAATGAGAATTTCACAAGCAGATGAAGTGTATAATCTTGCAGCACAGTCATTCGTTGCAACATCATGGGATACACCATGTACAACAGCTGATATTGATGCTATTGGTGTTACTAACATGCTTGAAGCTATAAGAATCGTAAAGCCAGAGTGTAGATTCTATCAGGCATCAACATCAGAGATGTTCGGTAAGGTGCAGGCTATACCTCAGACAGAGGATACACCTTTCTATCCAAGAAGCCCATACGGAGTTGCTAAGCTTTACGGACATTGGATAACAAAGAACTATAGAGAAAGCTACAATATGTATGCTTGTTCAGGAATCCTTTTCAACCATGAATCAGAAAGAAGAGGAAAAGAGTTCGTTACAAGAAAGATTACTAATGCTGTAGCACGTATTAAGTTAGGACTTCAGGATTGTGTAGAACTTGGTAATCTTGATGCAAAGAGAGACTGGGGTCACTCAAAGGATTATGTTAGGGCTATGTGGTTACTTTTACAGCAGGATGAGCCAGATGATTATGTAATTGCTACTAATGAGACAAGAACAGTAAGAGAATTCGCTAAGACAGCATTTGCAGCAGCAGGAATTGAAGTTGAGTTTGAGGGCGAAGGCGTTAATGAGATAGCAAAGGATAAGGCAACAGGCAAGGTTGTACTTAAGGTTAATCCGGACTTCTTCAGACCAGCAGAGGTAGAGCTTCTTATCGGTAATCCAGCAAAGGCAGAAGAAAAGCTTGGCTGGAAGAGAGAAATATCATTCCAGGAATTAGTTGAGAGAATGGTAAAGAACGATATAGAACTTGTTAAGAAGGAGGCAAATATTAATTAGTTATTAAATTTCTTTATATGATATTTTGGAGATTAATATGAAGTGCGTAATACTAGCCGGTGGCATAGGCAATACTTTATGGCCACTTTCAAGAAGAAACTATCCCAAACAGTTTCTTAATATATGTGAAGGACGTTCACTGTTGCAGGATACAATAGTACGTAATTTACCTTTTGCAGATGAATTCATAATTGTGACAAATGAGAGTTATAAAGAGATTATGGAGTCGCAGCTTAAGGCATTTCAGGGATTACGATACAGGATTATATATGAGAGTAAAAACTGTGGTACATTTGCCGCAGTTTCTTTGGCTTCTGCATTTTTAAATGCATCGGATATAATGATGGTGACTGTATCAGACCTTATTATCGAAGATGGAAGTTATAAGGATTCTGTCATTAAGGCTAAGGAGATAGCAAAAAACGGTGCAATAGCCAATATTGTAAAAGATATAGGTAATGATAATGTTGACGACCACGCGGGAATATATGTGTGTATGGTAGGTGACTTCAATCATTCTTTACAGAAAATATTTCCAGATGTCAGCCAGCTTAAGAAAAAAGTCAGACGCAGACTTAAGACAGTTAAGCGTAATATAGCAGTCCCTGAAAGTATTATGGAACAGTTTCCGCATTTTCGTATGCAGGCAGAGCTTTTTGCCAGAATGGATAATGTTACACCAGTGGAAGCGGCTTTCAGTTATAAAGACGTGGATGATGTGTATGATGTTGCAGAGCTTGGAAAGCTGGCGTATGAAAATAATATCATAACCAGTAATTGTGAAAATGTACTCCTTCTTAATACAGCGGAAAAGCACCTTGTCGTGGCTAATAACATAAATAATATTGCGGTTGTTAATACGCAGGATGCTACTTACATATCTGACAGTGAGCATATAGATGATATAAAGGCAATCGCAAAGGAACATTTGGATGAATATAAGCCTTATTTTGAGAATTCGCGTATAATGTTCAGACAGTGGGGAATGCATGAAATTCTGACATCGTCTGAGAGTTATAAGGTAAAAAAGGTTACTATATATCCGAAGATGAGCATGAAGCTTCATAAGCACGAACACAGGCTTGAAAGCTGGACTATAGTTGAGGGTACGGCGACAATCCAGATAGGCAGTGAGGTAAAGGAATATTCCAAGAATGATACAGTAAGTGTGCCAATCGGAGTTGCCCACAGGGTATCCAATCTTACGGACTCTAATGTAATTATTATCGAAACTGGAATAGGTGAGATTATGGGCGAAACAGAGTTTGAACGTAAGAAAGATACTGATTTTGTAAATGTGGATGAAAGCAGGGCTATAGTAAATATTCCTGATATTATGAAGCTTGAGCCCACATTTAAAGATAATCTGTGGGGTGGAACGAAGTTAAGGACAGTATTTGGCAAGAAGTGTGACTACGATGTCATAGGGGAGAGCTGGGAGTTATCAGCTCATCCGGATGGACAATCCGTTATAGCATCGGGCACATTTGCAGGTATGTACTTTGGTGAATTCATTGAAAAATATGGTGAAGAGGTAGTCGGCTGGAAGAGCAGTTCACTAGACAGATTTCCAGTGCTTATTAAGTTTATTGATGCTAAAAATGCACTTTCAATCCAGATTCATCCAGATGATGATTATGCCCTTGAAAATGAGAATGAGTTCGGAAAAAATGAGATGTGGTATGTGGTGGACTGTGAACCGGGAGCTTATCTTTACTGTGGTCTTAAGCAGGATTCAAGTAAAGAAGAGATAAGGGAACGTATAGAGAATAATACCATAACAGAGATACTTAATAAGATAGAAGTACATAAAGGCGACTGTGTTATGGTAAAGGCTGGAACTATCCATGCAATAGGTGCGGGAATTCTTATCTGCGAAATTCAGCAGAATTCCAACTGCACTTACAGAATGTACGATTATGACAGAAGGGACAAGTTTGGCAACAGAAGAGAACTGCATATCAGCAAGGCTATTGATGTAGTTGATGTTAAGAAATATAAGCCATTTGTGAGTGGTAACAGCGATGTGCCGGAAGGTGCAGAGCTTCTTGTAAGCTGTAAATATTTTGAATGTTATAAGTATGTACTTGGTGAGTCTGTGTATACAGATGATAGTTCTGATAAGGATATTTGTAATAATGATGATGGCAACAGTGATATAGTTGCCAAACCTGCAACAGACAGAGTAAATATAAGCGTGGATACAATGTCATTCAGAAGTATAATTGTTATTGAGGGCTGTGGAAGAATAACAGTTGGTGAGAATGAGATGGATTACAGGGCAGGAGACAGTTTTTTTGTGAAGGCAGGGGAGAAGGTCGTTAGTGTTGAGGGAACTGGAGTTATTATTGTTACGAAAGTGTGAGATATTGTATATTTAATAAAAAATTCATATTATAGATTTGCTTTATGTAGTACAATAAAAATATAATAAGCTGTTTATGGTTTTACTTGGAGTTTGGTTAAGTTGCTTAAATGTTACATTAAAAGGCAAAGGATTTGTGAAAAACATTGAAGTTGACGGAGGTGCATTTATGAAAGCAATGTTAGAAACGTATTTGTTGGTTCAGATGGGATTACCTACAGGTGTGCTTGGGGTTCGTAGCCTAATGATTTACAAATAAAATGACTGAATGAAGAGTAAACATTAATAAATAGAATGTTCACCTAGAGGTTGGAACCTCTGAACCCCACCAAAATTAAACACTATCGTGAACAATCGTAAACGCTCCAACAGTTCTTTACAGACTTAGTTGATAATAAAGTAATTTTGCTTTATAATTATTGGAGGATGGTGATATTATGAAGCAGGCATTTATACAAAATTTAGACAAGAGCTTAAAATGTGTTGGATATAAAATTAAAAAAGAAAAGTTTATATTCAGTAATGGATAAATTAGATAGTATAGTGTTGTAAGCACAACTTCGTGCATACGCAATCGTGCATCTTCTAAATATGTTAACTTTTTTTAGAAGATGCGTTATTATTAAAGTAATAACGATGAAACAACAAAATAATCGTAAAAATAAAAGGAGTATATATGTTTTTTAAACAATTAATAGGTGAATTTCTTGATAAGTGGGATAAAGACACATCAAAAGCATATCGAAAAAAGATATATTCATTTTATCAGTATTTAGTTGAGATGAAGAATGCGACAGATTCTAATTATAAAAGTATATTAAAGGGATTAGAAATAGAAGATGTTGCTGAAAGTATAATTTTTTACGTTAAACGTAATCAGGTGAAGTATAGAGCATCAGCAGATTTGTATATATCTACAGTTAAAAGCTTTTATGCATATATTTCTGCAAAACAGATATGTTCCAATATATATTTTGATAATAAAGCGTATGCACCAGACATGAAAGAACAGTGTGAGTGTGCAATAAAATGTCTTAAGCTTAATGAGTCAAAGCAGGTCATGCCTTTAGATGAGGAAGCAGCAAGACGTATTGTTGACAGATGTAATGAGATAATTAACCTTGCTAATTATGATGAGCTAATAAATGGAAAGTGGGATGGAACATTTTCAGCGTATGTATCAGCTTTAATTTCTAAGCTTGTATTATGTTTCGGAATGAGTAATAAAACTATAAGAGAATTGAAAGCTGTGGATTATAACAGTACTAATGGTCGTATAGTAATCAATGGATATTCTGTTCATTTGCCGGACACCTTAAAGACAAATATGGATACATATATGGATTATAGAACAAGAGCTATTAATGAGTTATGTAATGGTTCAGATGTTAACCAATATATGTTTATAGAATTAAGTAACCCGCGTAAGAATATATCGTACAATACAAGACTTTTTTTTATTCTTAATGAATTAATAGGTTCAACATGTGCAACAGCATTGGCAAAGTATGCGATTATACAGCTAATCAGGCAAGGGATTCCAGCTTATCTTATAAAGGATTTTACTGGCTATAAGGATGATATATATAATCATTGTCAGGAGATAGTTAATGAGGAGAATGGTGCAGTGTCAAAAGAGGAAAGATGCAAGATTATAGATGCTGGAATCAGGATGAGCAGGTTGAGTGAGATTATGTAGAAAATATATAGTTTGAATTCAATAACGATTGAGCATTAATTATCAATATTGATGAAGGAGTGAATAATATGCCAGATTTTAATATATCTGATTCAATGGCAGAATCTATTTTTAATAATGAGATAATACAGAATATGACGGATGAAGCATTTGATAATATACTTGATACGATAGGATTTGCTGTACCAGATATTATAAGAGATATACCAATATTTAAGTACACTGTTTCCATATATTCGTTAGCAAATGACATAATAAAGCGTGTTGAATTAAAGAAACAATTCAGATTTTTAAGGGAATTGTCTAAAGGTAACATTAACCAGAAAGAATTAAATGAGCGAAGAATTGCATATGTGAATAAGAAAAAGTGGGTATACAGGGAAATTGAGCAGCTATGTTTATTTATATCAAGAAGTAATGATGTTAATAAGTCACAGATTCAAGCATATCTTTATATTTCACTTGTGAATAAAGATATAGAATATAAGGATTTCGTGGAATATCTGCAAATTGTTGATATGATGTTTATTGAAGATGTGAAAGAATTGATAGATATATTTGAGCAGGGGAAGAATCATAAATATGATTATGCAAGGTGTTTTAGATTGCAGGCATTGGGAATGCTGACTGGGGGGATAACTGTTTACTGTGGAGAGTCGAGGGTGGATAAGTTTTATTTAACAGATATGGGGAAAGGGTTATGTAATATGATAATAAATAATAGGAATAACTAAAGAAATTTATCAACACCAAGTATTACGATTTTAATGGTGTTTTACTGACTATGAGTAGATTGCTTCCTGTTTGCCATAAGCATTAAGAACTATTGAATCTAAATTCAGTATGACAGCCTCAGGCATCTGAATGCTGTAGATTTTCTTTATAAGAATTCAGCTTATCGAAAGGAACTGATTTAAGGAATCTTCATCCAGACGATTATGAAATCTTGAAATAGTTGGATGTGATGCCAAAGCCTCTTTGTCCAGCACTGCTTTAAACACAGGATCATTGGTAAGTTCATCTGAAACATCATCTTCATCTTCAAAGTAACCAGCAATGATCATATATATCATCTGAAGGAGATTCTCCCTGTCAGTGTGATATCTAAATGATGCAGAATCATTGGTTTTAAATGAGTGACTGTAAAGTTTATCAATGCCAAGTTTGCTAACGAATTCTTTGATAAGAAGTAAGCCTGCATCGGAGGATAAATCACCTCCATCAAAATTTATTTTAATCTGTCTATTGCTTTCTAGTGATAAGGTGTTTACTATACTCATAAAGGGCTACTTTGTTGTAATTGTTAAGACGTTGAACACCTTAATTTTACCACAAATGGATGCTCTTTTTTCATTCACTTAATAAGTGAAAAGCAATATTCAGTTAAAATACAGAAACTATGTGGCTTTCAGCCACTTTCACGGCATTGCCGTGAATAATTTAGGATTAAGAAAAAATGTTATATAATAATGATTGATTTTATATAAAAAACTTAAGTTTTGAAAGAATTTAATTGTAAAACTCCATCTAAAAAGTTGAACACTTTTAGATGGGGTTTTTATTTAGGTGTAATTTAATATTTTGATAATATGTATTTGAATTGTAAAAAACAACTGCTAACATATAAAACGCTTGCTAAAAATAAAAAAGATTAAAATACAATACAAAATATGAGATTTTATCTCAAATAACTGTTGTAAAAATATAAAATAAGAATATAATAAAAATAAGTGATTTATAAAAATGGAGGTAAATAAGATGTTATGCCAATTTACAGTGAAAAATTTTAAGAGTATAAGAGATGAGGTAACATTTGATATGCAGGCTGCCGCCATTTCTGAGCATGAAGACAGAATTATAAAAGATAATGATGGTGAATTATATTTACCAGTATCTGCTATATATGGACCTAATGGCGGTGGTAAATCAAATGTTCTCGAGGCGTTGAATAGTCTGGTTACAAAAGTGTTGAGACCATTATATGCCACAAGTAATAATGAGGAAATTGCAATTAAAATGAAAAAGTTTGTAATAGAATCATTTGCATTTGATGAAAAGACAATAAATGAACCAACTGAATTTGAATTATTTTTTAGAACATCGTTAGCTGAATATAGGTATGAATTAATAGTAAAAAAGGATGTGATAGAATATGAAAGGTTGGATCGTATAAAATTAGAAACAGGACGTAAATCAGCACTATTTGAGAGGAATGAAGATGAAATTATTTTGAAAGGTGCATTTGCAGCATTAAAAACAAGTGATGAATTATCAGATACATTACCATTATTGTCATATCTTGGAATTGCCTATAGTAAAAATGAGGTGGTTAAAGATGTGATAGACTGGTTTGATGAAGGAGTTTCTTTTCTTAATTATGGAAATCCTATACAAGAATTGCAAATGGCAATTTCAAAGTCGGAGGATATAAAAAAATTAATGCTTCAGATGTTTCAGGAAATGGATTTAGATATTGTAAATTTTCGTGTAGAGGAAAAGGAAAATGATCGAATTGAAGTTTTTACAAAACATATAGTAGATAAATATGAAGCCGAATTAAATTTATCAGATGAATCCAGCGGAACAAAAAAATTATTTGGATTGCTTCCATTTATTGCAAAAAGTTTATTAAGAGGAACAACTCTTGTGATTGATGAACTTGATGCGAAAATACATCCAGTATTACTAAAATACCTTATTATGACGTTTAGTAATATGGAGAAAAATAAAAAGGGTGCACAATTAATTTTTACATCTCACGATTTGTCTACGATGAATAGTGAAGTGTTTAGAAGAGATGAAATATGGTTTGTAGCTAAAGGAAATCATCAAAATTCAAAATTATATTCACTTGTAGAATTTAAAAATGAAAAAGGTGAATCAGTACGTAAAGATGCTAAGTTTGATAAGCAGTATCTGGAGGGGAAATATGGTGCAGATCCGTATCTTAGAAAGATTATAGATTGGGGGATTGTAAATGGCTAAAAGACAAAGAAAAGGAAAAGATAATTGGAAGAAGAAACGTTTACAGGAATATTTGGAAAAGAAAGAGTTTCGATATTATATTTTTTGTGAAGGTCAAGCAACTGAACCTAAATATTTTAATGGCTTTAAAAGATATATTGAAGATAATCCAATTTATCGTGATATGGTTTTAATAGAAATTGAAGGGTGCCAGACTGAAACTATGAGAGTCATTGGAAAGGCTGAGGAGTATGTACTAAAGAATAGGATTACTAAAGGGCAGATATGGTGTGTTTATGACAAAGACAATTTTCCATCTGATGATGTTAATGGAGTGGTTAAGAGAGCAAATATTTTAAATCAAAAAAATCCAAATATTCAGTATCATGCAGCGTGGAGTAACGAATGTATCGAATTTTGGTTTATGTTACATTTTGCTTACTACACTTCAAATAATCATAGATCTGAATATAAGAAGTTTTTGAATGACAAATTTCAGGAATTAGGAATTGGAAAATATGAAAAGAACATGGATGATATATTTGAAACGTTGATGAATGGTGGAAGTCCTAAGTTAGCAATCCGATATGCAAAAAGAATAATTAAAGACGGAGAAGGAAAAACACCAGCAGAGATAGCACCAGGAACGAAAGTGTACGAATTGGTTGAGGAACTTGCTAAATATTTGCCGGAGGAGATAAAGAATAAATTTGTAGGATAGAATGATTTTATAGATTCTGGATATTCCACAGGATATTGATCAGAATTCTATTACAAAAATATTTAAATCTTTCAAGGAGTGCTTATGATTTGTGATATTTAAGATGCAACTTCAATCTAAATCATCACCGGGAAAACGGGTATGTTTAAATATATCAATGGATTGTGTGCTGTTGTTTATGACATGATGGGACAGGAAATCAATAGAATCTCCATATATTTGTTTTGCGGTATACGATTTGACAGAATAAAAATTATTTTAAAAGAACAAGATGGGATAACTCTTCTTTATAAGCACCTTGATATGAAAGGAAGATACAGATGTACAAGGAATATATCATATTAGCGGACGAGCGGTATCGCTCGTCCGTATAAGAGGTTTTTCAACTGCGTATTATTCACTGTCTATTGCTTTCTAGAGATAAGGTGTTTACTATACTCATATAGGGCTTCTTTGTTGGTGTTTTTTTGATTTGTCACCTTAATTTTACCACAAATGGATGCTCTTTTTTCATTCACTTAATAAGTGAAAAACAATATTCAGTTAAAATACAGAAACTATGTGGCTTTCAGCCATTTTCACGGCATTGCCGTGAATAATTTAGGATAAATAATATATAAGAGGTAATCTAAGTGAATAAGAAAACAAATGCAGACAACATACATTCTTTTGAAACTGCCTATGACAGAGCAGTAAGAAAGATGGAAGAACGAGATGCACTTATAATGAATCAACCATCGATGCGGATGGCAGATAGTATTAATGAACAATTAAGAACACAACAGGAATCGCTTGCTAAAGCTCTACAACCAATGCAGGATGTAATTCAATCATGCAGTAATTTATTGACATCGCAAAGTTTAGGAATATCGTCAGCTTTAGCTTCATATTCTGCGGCGACACAGGAAATAGTTCCTGATAATATTACGAATGTTATGTCAAGCACACTGTCTGATATAGCAACAGCAATGAAACCATACCAGAACATTTACAAATACAATTCAGATATCATGTCTGCTTTTAATTCAGTAAGGATAACTCCGGAGTTACAAGATCTTCATACGAAGTTAGATGAAAGCATTGAGTCAATGGGCAATGGATTGTCTGCTATATCTGATTATATATATGATATGACATCACAGTGGAATAATGCTCTTTGTATATCTGATGTATCAGAACGTAGCATTGCTGCACAGAATATTGCTATGATTAAGATGCTGCCAGATTATGAAATGCTTCCGTTACCGCGTGGAAGTAAAAGCGTGTTAAAGTCTCTTACCAAATCAGCAGCTAAGAAAATAATGGAGTCAGACGAGATTCGTTTTGATCCAAAGGAAAGAAAATTTTATCATAAGGATTCACCAGATAATACGTTTTCTGGAAATCAAATTACTGTAGTTGAGAGTTCACTTGCACTATTTGCTGATATTACTTTTGATGAATTGATTTCATTTGAGAGCAAGCTAGCGACAAATTATGCATTTGCATTTCGTCATCCAGTCGGTATAAGAATATTTAAAATTCTTCAAAACTGGAACCACTTTGTTAGTTTTGACGATATTACATATTATCACGCAAGACCATTGAAAGAAAATCAAAATCCATTTTATGATTATGAGATGATGAAAGCACCATTAAATGTATCATCACACGGAAGATACAATGAGGTCGGTAGAAGCTGTTATTATATTGCAGAAACCAGAGAAGGCTCCATAAAAGAAATTTCTAAGCACAGTGGTGGTAAAAAAATAACAATACAAGTAATTGGACTTAGACCTACAAAAACAGTTAGATTATTGGATTTATCCGGAGAAGTAAAAGGCACTAATCGTTTTATAGAACATATAAGATTTACGGTGGAAAATGATGCTGGAAGAACAGTAAAAGAATATTTATTACCTAACTATGTTGCTTCATGCTGCAGGGAACTTGAAATAGATGGTATTAAATATAGGAGTACAGGATATAACTGTTGTGTACTGTGGAAAGATGATTACTTTGAGTTTGTTGAGGGGAGTAGAGAGATAATAGATAATATCACAGATAACCAAGAATAAACTTTTGATTGAGCAAAAGAATGATGCTTTAGAGCAATATAATTAATATGGTAAAATATTCAAGCACACCGACTAAATATAGTCTATAAACCGTAGTACGCCTAACGGCATTTCTCAACGGCATCTTGTTCGCTGCCGGCGGTTGTGTGTGCTATGTACCACATGGTGGTATATTTCGATTCTTGTATTATTATGTGTTGTATGAAGTATGATTCATAATGTGTTTCGTAATGTGAAATAGAAGATTTATTTTCAGAAAGTACATTGAATACATTGATTGGAGGGAAGAGTTTTTCACGTAATAGCAAATCAGAGAATGATAAGTATTATGGAAAAGCTATATTTGCAGATTATGTGATGAAAAATTATCAGAAAATAGATTTTTCTAACTTTGTTCCGTTTTTAGATTCAATAAATAGTGTTTTAGATGATTACCAAAAGAAGAATTTGATTCAGACCCAATAGCTTGATTTAGCAAGTTGGAGGATATAAATCTGTAATTTTCTAATTGTCAGTTTATTATTTCAACACATTCTCCATTTATTGTACAATCACTGGAAGCAAGAAATATAAAATGGGGTGGAACAATTGATATAAAAGGAATTACGTCTTGTTCATAGAGTTAATGAAGACAGAAAGTCTTGGTTTTCAAAAAATACTTGATTATATGAGGAGTGTATTGATATATATGAAACTTTATAAATATAAAGCATTACCATATAAAAAAGATAACTTAAATGAAGGAGAATTAAAACAGGTAGAGTATTGTAAAGATATTATATTAAATAATCGTTTATTTATGACTCCAAGGGAAATATTAAATGATCCATTGGAGGGGATGGCTGTGCCGATAGAATTAGGAATAAGCGGCTCTGGAATATATGCATCATTGGGGATGCTTCACCCTTTTGTTGAAGAAAAGATAAATCAATATCGGATATTATCTTTATCTGCTAATGCACGTAGTCCCTTAATGTGGGCACATTATGCCAATAATTATGCAGGGGTATGTTTTGAATTTGAATTAGATATAAATTTAAACAATATACATAAAGTATCATATATAGATCATCAATTCGATACATTGTATGAGCCTAGTGATGATGAGTTTTATAAAGCAATTGAGAAAAGCCTTGTTTTCAAAAGCAAAAATTGGAGTTATGAAGAAGAATATAGATTGATTACAAAAGAAAATAAACAGTTTCTTGATAATATAAAATTAACAGGTATTATTATAGGACATAAATCAGTTTGGGCGAAGAATATAGTAAATTTGGTTAAAGATAAGAATATTCCTATATATTATACACTTATTTCAACAAAAAACTATGAAGTAAATATTATAAATAAATTACCAACTATGCTTGATATGGGAGTTGATACATTAAAAAATATAGGATATTTTGGATATTGATGGTAAAAACACTAAAATAATTTTCTTGTTTATATTGGATAAAGTTAATTGAATAATTTTAGAAAATTGTTGAGAGTACATTATTCATAGATTAAAACTAATAATGTCAGATTAATAAGGGTAAAAGAATGAAAAAAATACTGAATGGAAAAGTGAAAATAATATATGATTTTATAAGTAAAGAAATAATGACTTTAAAAGATATATTGCCTAATGGTATAGCAAAAGAAATAGTAGCTATATTAGTATTTGCAATTATTATTGGTTTTTACAATAGGATAATGGCTTGTTTTACTATTATCAGTTTTTTATATGGAATGATGCTGTCTATTACTAGAGAAGGGAAAATTAAAATTGCAATAAATTTAATTTTAATTATATTAGCTATAACAACTTTATATAATGTATTTAATTATAGTGCACAGGGTGAAAGATTTTTAAATATAATGCTGGAAAAAAATACTTGGATAGTATGGCTTAGTTGTATTACTGTAAACAGTTTTATTTTCTCAAAATTATGTAAGGATAAAAAGTTTATAGAAAGAGTTAGTTATTCAGTGAGTTATATCTTGGTATTAGTTATGGGAGTGTATTTTTCAATAACTATAGATATGATTTATATGGTTTCACAGCAAGATGATAGAAGTACAATAGTTAATTTTATTTGTTTTGTTTTTATGATAATTTATAATATATTAGATGCAATTTTACCGACTAAAGAAGAAATTGTTTTATATTTATGTTGGAAGTATGAGCTGGATTATAAAAACGGAATAATTAGATTTATTCATTATAAGGGAAAGAAAAGAAATGTAAATGTAAATGACATATATACTATTAGAGGAAGAGTATTTCATTCATATGTGTGTGAAGGAGCTTTTTTAGATTCAGATAAAATATAGAAGCTGAGGATAATGTAACAAAAAATGTGAAAGTTTATTATTATCTGTCATATACAGTGTTTTTTAAGAGTTAGGTTATAAATATTTTGAGAAAAAAACAGGAAACACACTGTAAAAGTAAGTACAGTTAAAATATTAATACCTATGTTTCATTCTTTGATTTTCAATTTGAAAGCACATACTAGAGGGGATTCGACAATAGGTTCACAGTTGTTCAGAACATAAGTTATTTAATAATGATTATAAACTAAAACAAGTAAATACTTTAGCAAGTGATATTATATATAATCATAATTTACCGTTAAGATAAATTATGATTTTAACGAAATATTCCTCTTGTGATAATATAAATTCACCTCAAAGGTAAATTAAGAAAGATGTGATGAGGTGGATATAACGTACAAGAATAAAAAATTGAAATGGTCTGTACGGATGCCAAAGTTGCCGATAGAACATATGGGAATGAAATGGCAGAAAAAATCCATATGCGTATAGATAAAATTAGTTCTGCGGATACAGTTGAGATGATGATTCAATGTCATATCGGTAGATGTCATCCGCTTATTAATAATAGAAAAGGTCAATACGCGGTAGATTTAGTGCATCCATATAGATTAGTCTTTGAAAAACAAGGTACTGAGATTCAGATAGTACATATTATGGAAATTGTTGATTATCATTAAATAAGGAAAGATATGAATAGGAGGTAGCACTATGGTGAGAAGTCGCAGTTATATTGCAACGCCACCAGGAGCGACAATTAAGGAACAGCTTAATGACAGAGGAATGAGTCAGAGAGAGTTTGCAGCAAGAATGTATATGTCAGAGAAGCATATTAGTAAGCTCATAAATGGTGAAGTTAAGCTGACTCCAGAGGTGGCATCTTCAAGGAGCATAATTTGTAGATGGAAATAAGATAGTAGTAGGCTTGACTGCAAGAGGAAAAGATGCGGATAAATTCTGGTTTAGTCTTTTTCATGAATTAGCACATATTGTGTTAGGGCATATTGGACAGATAGGCGGAACTACTGATCAAGACGAGAAAAATGCAGACAATTGGTCAAGAGATAAGCTTATTCCGACAGAAAACTTTGAGCAATTTAAGGATATAGGGATTTTTAGTGCATCAAGTGTAATTGATTTTGCAAAAAGTATAGGAATTGCTCCGGGAATTGTGGTTGGCAGACTTCAGAAAGAGGGATGTATTCAACATAATATGTTAAACGACCTTAAGGAGCAATATATTATAACCGTATAATAATGCAGACTTATTTTTATTACATTGAATTTTATTTTGTATATACAAATAATATTTTATATATTTATGTATGTCAGCTTGGGTATTGATTTGTCATTTTAGATGAATTCATACTTAAGCTGATGCTGGTTTTAACAATACATAGAGAGAATAAGTAGTAATATTATACGATGATAGTGGTAAGAAAGATTGAGGATATAATAATGGAGGAAAATAAAAGCTAGCTGAATTTGAATAAATATAGATTATATTCCTTGGATATATAAAGTTATAATAGAAATTCTTAATACAATAAGATATAATATGCATAAGACCGACAATCCAATAAAGTAAAGACGAGGGGTGAGGGCAATTATGAAGAACTTAAATATTCCTGTTGGAGTATCGGATTTTACAGAAATTCGGAAGAACGGATATTATTATATAGATAAATCGGGTTTGATAAAGGATATTCTAAAAACAGCTTCTACTAAGGTTACTTTGATTACAAGACCACGGAGGTTTGGTAAAACATTAGCGATGAGTATGCTTGATTCATACTTTGATATTCGCAAAGACAGTAAACAATTATTTGATGGATTAGAAATATCACAGAATCAGGTTTTATGTAGTGAATGGATGAATAAATATCCAACAATCTTTGTGTCGTTCAGACAAGTTGAAGGCCTTGATTTTAAAGGTGCTTACGATATGCTTACAGTAGTTATTGCTAATCTTTTTAATGAACATATTTATCTCCTTGACAGTAAGAAAGCAACTGAATTTCAGAAGACTTCATTTAAGAATTTACTTAGTGGTAATGCATCTGTAAAAGAAGTTAAGAGTAGTATATACCTTCTTATGAATATGATGAATGATTATTATAATGAACCGGTCATTCTGCTTATAGATGAATATGATGTTCCAGTAGCAAAGGCCAATAATAATGGTTACTATAATGAAATGTTAGATGTTATGAAGAGTCTTATGCAGACAGTAAAGGATAATAAAACACTTAAGTTTGCTATTATTACGGGATGTCTTAGAATTGCGAAGGAAAGCATATTTACAGGTATGAACAATTTTGTTTCAGATACGATTGTGTCTTCGCGTTTGAATGAATATTTCGGTTTTACGCAGAAAGAGGTTAATAAAATTCTAAGTGATGCGGATGCAATAACATATGCTGATATTATAAAAGAATGGTATGATGGATATCATTTTGGTAATTATGATATATATTGTCCGTGGGATGTTATGAATTATATTTTGGATTTACAATATAATCCTAAAGCAAAGCCACAAAGTTATTGGAAAAATACAAGTGATAATGCAATTATTCGTTCATTTATAGATTATTCAGGAAGTAATATAACCAGAAAATTGGAAGTGCTTATGTCAGGGGGACACATTTTTCAGCATATAGATGAATATTTGACGTATGATTATTTACATTCGGATGAGGATAATATATGGAGTATTCTATATTTGACAGGATACCTTACACAAGTGAAAGAAGATGTTGGACGCAAGTTAGATGATAGTAAAATGACAGCATTGACCATTCCCAACAAGGAGATAAGGGATATATTTGAAACCACAGTTATTAAATGGTTTGATGATAGTGCACGAATGTGGAATAGAAAGGCTTTATTTGATGCAGTATGGAGTGGTAATAGTGAGAGCATTACTTATGAAATGAATAAGCTTTTAAGGAAAACTATAAGCTATCACGATTACAGGGAAGATTTTTATCACGCATTTTTAGCAGGAATATTTGCAGGTGCAGGCTATATGGTTGATTCCAACAAGGAACACGGTGAGGGAAGAAGTGATGTTGTTGTGTATGACACTGTTAATGCACGTGTGGCTGTTTTTGAAGCTAAGTATACAAGAGCTTTAGATAAATTGGAAAGCGAATGTGATATTGCATTGGAACAGATAGATGAGCGTATGTATGCAAATGAATATGAAGATGACTATGATGACATAATGTGTTATGGAATATCATTTTTTAAGAAAAGATGTTTGGTAAAAAAGAAGTAATATTCAACAGCGCACTATTGACAGCATGCTATTAAAAGCGTATTATAATAAAGGTATTTAGCTGCAGAATGACTGCAGCTTTTTTGATATTCTCATTTGATATGCTAATTTAAGAAAGGATGTTGCAAGTGGTAAGAGATAAACTTCATTGTGGAGAGCTTATAAAACGCCTTAATGACATATTGGGAACATGTGCAAACAAGGAACTTAAGAGCGATGATATGACAGCATCACAGATAAAAATGCTTATAATCATCAGTGAAACTAAGAACGAAAGCATAACTCTTAAAGAACTTGAGAAGCATTTTGGTGTGGCACAGGCGACAATAGCCGGAATAGTTGCAAGACTTGAAAAGAAGGCTATGATTGAAAGCTTTTACGAACCAGATGATAAAAGAGTAAAGCATGTAAAGCTTACAGACAAGGGACGTGGTGTATGTAAGCATGCATGGGCGAACATGGTAAAGAAGGAAGAATGGTTTTTATCCAGTCTTGATGATGATGAAAAAGAAGAATTATGGCGCTTATTACAAAAGATATATGATAATATGCGCAGAAATGAGGTTTGATGTATGATAAAAACATTATCGGTTTATATAGGCCAGTATAAGAAGGATTCAGTTAAAGCTCCTTTCTATATTATATTTGAAGTACTTATGGAGATTCTTATACCATTTGTTACAGCAAGCATTATAGATAAGGGTATTCAGGCAGGCAATATGAAAAACGTATATATATACGGAGGAGTTATGATAGTACTTGCTTTTGTCAGTCTGTTTTGTGGTGTTCAGGCAGGAAAGTATGCAGCCAGCGCATCAACTGGCTTTGCCTGCAACTTAAGAGAAGGAATATATACCAATATACAGAATTTCGCATTTTCTAATATTGATAAATATAGTACAGCAGGTCTTATCACACGTATGACTACAGATGTTACTAATGTGCAGAATGCATACCAGATGCTTCTTAGAATAGCTGTAAGGGCACCGCTTATGATGATATGCAGTATGGTTATGTGTTTTATCATTAATCCGACTATGAGTACTATATTTTTAGTGGCACTTATACTTCTTGGATTCGTACTTTTCTTTATTATATATAAGGTAACACCTATATTCACAGAAGGTTTTGCAAAGTATGATAATCTTAATGCGAGCGTACAGGAAAATATTTCTGGTATACGTGTAGTTAAAGCATTTGTCAGGGAAGATTATGAGAATGATAAGTTCAAAAGGGCAGCAACCAGTCTTTATAATACATTTGTAAAGGCAGAATCATGGCTTGCCTTTAACAGCCCGGTTATGATGTTTGTCATATATGCAAGTATTATTGCTCTTTCATGGTTTGCGGCACATTTTATAGCAGATGGAACTATGACAACAGGTAATCTTACATCCATGTTTTCGTATGTTATGAGCATGATGATGGCACTTATGATGCTTTCCATGGTATTTGTTATGGTGTCTATGAGTGCTGCAAGTGCAAAACGTATAGCAGAGGTTCTTAACGAAAAGGCAGATATAACTAATCCCAAAGCCCCAGTTATGGAAGTTTCTGATGGTAGAATAGATTTTAATCATGTAGATTTTGTATATAAAAAAGACAGTGAAACAGATACACTCCATGATATAGATATACATATCCAATCAGGAGAGACTATTGGTATCATCGGTGGAACTGGCTGTGGTAAGTCAAGCTTTGTTAATCTTATAAGCCGCCTTTATGATGTTAAGGACGGAAGTGTATGTGTTGGTGGAGTTGATGTAAGAGAATATGATATAGAAACTCTTCGAGATGAGGTATCAGTTGTTCTTCAGAAAAATGTGTTATTCTCAGGAACTATTCTTGATAACTTAAGATGGGGCGATGATAACGCAACAAAGGAAGAGTGTATAGAAGCATGTAAGCAGGCATGTGCAGATGAATTCATAGAGCGTATGCCAAATAAGTATGATACATGGATAGAACAGGGTGGAACCAACGTTTCTGGTGGCCAGAGACAAAGATTATGTATAGCAAGAGCTCTTCTTAAGCATCCTAAGGTGCTTATACTTGATGATTCAACAAGTGCAGTGGATACAGCAACAGATGCCAAGATAAAGCAGGCATTTGCAACTAAGATTCCAGGAACAACTAAGCTTATAGTATCCCAGAGAATTTCAAGTATCCAGGATGCAGACAGAATACTTGTGCTTGATAACGGAGAAATCAGTGGCTTTGATACACATGAGAAGCTTATAGAAAATAACAAGGTATATCGTGAGATATATGAAGTCCAGACACAGGGCGGCGGTGATTTTGATGAGCAGAAGGGAGGAGAAGATAATGAGTAAAAATGTTGAAAATTCTGATAAAATATTGAATAAATCAGACATAAAGCCGGGTAATGAAAAGCATAAAAGAAAAGATAGTGAAGGAAAGAATGCACTTCATGTTATGAAAAGATTATTAGGATATGTTTTAAAGAATTATAAGTTTTCATGTATAGCTGTTGTGGCATGTATTATAGTTTCATCACTTACAACACTTATAGCTACTCTTTTCATCCAGAAGCTGGTTGATAACTATATTATTCCACTCACACAGTCAGCAGTGCATGATTATGCTCCACTCGCAGCTGCTATTATAAAGCTTTCAGCAGTACTTCTTGTTGGTGTGTTATGTTCATATATATACAACAGAATCATGGTAAATGTTGGGCAGGGTACTTTAAAAAAGTTAAGGTTTGAGCTTTTTACTAACATGGAATCGCTTCCTATAAGATATTTTGATACACATGCGCATGGTGATATTATGTCAGTATATACTAACGATATCGATACATTAAGACAGCTTATAAGCCAGAGTATACCGCAGGTTATCAACTCATGCATAACGCTTGTTTCCACATTTGTAAGTATGATAGTGCTTGATATTCCACTTACTATAGTATCTGTCATTATGGTTATTATTATGTTGTATGTAACATCCAGATTAAGTGAACTTTCTGGAAAATATTTCGTTGAACAGCAGAAGGATATAGGTAAGGTTAATGCTTATATTGAGGAAATGATGGAAGGACAGAAGGTTGTAAAGGTGTTCTGTCATGAAGAGGAAAGTATAGAGCAGTTCAGAAAGATTAATGATGCACTCCGTGCAAGCTCTAATAACGCCAATAAGATTGCTAACATTACTATGCCTGTTAATGGCAATATCGGTAACATAAGCTATGTTTTATGTGCTATTGCTGGTGGCATATTAGCACTCAGTGGTTTTTCGGGACTGACTATAGGTACTCTTGTGGCATTCTTAAGTCTTAACAAGAGCTTTACACAGCCTGTAACACAGATAAGCCAGCAGGTAAGCAGTATAGTTATGGCTATGGCTGGTGCCGGACGTGTATTTGAGTTATATGATGAGAAGCCTGAAACAGACGAAGGCCGCGTTGAACTTGTAAATGTAAAGTATAATGCAGATAAAGAGCTTACAGAAACTAAGGAAAATACTATGATGTGGGCATGGAAAAGACCAGCTATGGATGGTAAGCCAGTAGAATACAGAAGACTTGAAGGTGATGTTACATTTGATGGTGTAGACTTTGGATATAATCCTGATAAGATGGTACTTCATGATATCAGAATGTATGCAACACCAGGTCAGAAGATAGCATTTGTAGGAAGCACAGGTGCTGGTAAAACTACGATTACGAATCTTATTAACAGATTCTATGATATACAGGATGGTAAGATAAGATATGATGGTATCAATATCAATCATATTAAAAAGGATGATTTAAGACGAAGCCTTGGTATAGTGCTTCAGGATACGAATCTGTTCACAGAAACTATTATGGAAAATATCCGTTATGGCCGTCTGGATGCAACTGATGAGGAGTGTATAGCAGCAGCAAGACTTGCCAATGCAGATGGCTTCATAAGACGTCTGCCTGAAGGCTATAACACAGTGCTTCATAGTGGTGGTGCTAACCTAAGCCAGGGACAAAGACAGCTTTTAGCCATAGCACGTGCTGCAGTAGCTGACCCACCGGTACTTATTCTTGATGAGGCAACATCTTCTATTGATACAAGAACTGAAAAACTTGTACAGAAGGGAATGGATGCGCTTATGTCAGGAAGAACCTCTTTTGTTATAGCACACAGACTTTCTACAGTTCGTAACGCAGATTGTATTATGGTTATGGAGCAGGGAAGAATTATTGAGCGTGGAACACATGAGCAGCTGATGGAGAAAAAAGGAAGATATTACCAGTTATATACAGGTAAGAGTATATCAGCGTAGGTACAAAAGCATGAAAATAGCTTATTATGAGATTGACAATTCTGACCTGGAAAAATATAATTAAATATTGTTCAGACAAATATATTGTTTAAATTCTTTGTTTGGAATAAAAGTATATATTGGTTAAGTTTAATATGAAAAAAGAGATGAATAATGAACTTATTGACTACGTAGTCAATGATTTCAAAAGTGGTATTAAGCATGGAGTGCTTGTTGCTAATCTGACATATGCCCTGGCTAAGGAGTATGGTATGTCAGAAGCTGAGGCATACGAACTAAAAGTGGCAGCTATGGTGCATGATATTGGAAAACTTAAGCTTTCAGAGTATCTTTATGGAAGAACGAACAATGGTCTTCCGGAAGAGGAAAAAAAGTATATGGGCATGCATTCAAAAATCAGCTATGATGTATTGAAAAAGTATGATTATTCAGATAATATTATGGAGGTTGTACTTTTACACCATGAGTGCTACGATGGAAGCGGATATCCTGATGGACTTGTGGGTGAGGATATACCGATGGGAGCAAGGATTCTTAAGGTTACAGATGAATTCGCAGCTCTTATATCAGACAGACCTTATAGAAAAGCATTTGATATAGATACAGCTGTTTCTATTATGATTGATGAGGTGAAGAATCTTGATATGAAGGTCTTTATATTATTTCAGAGACTTATTCATGAGGAATCAACGCTTGAACTTATAAAAAACAGCAGAATTGATATTGATGACCTGGATATAAGTGATATACTTGATATTTAGAATGATCTGATTATATGGCATCCATATGGTTTGTTTATCAGAGTTTGTTTTAATCAAATATTTACAGGAATGAGGTAATTAACAATGGCAGAGTCAATGGTTGGCTTAAAAAGAACACACAGATGCACAGAGGTGTCAGGTGCTGACATAGGAAGCACAGTTACAGTTATGGGTTGGGTGGCTAAGAGACGTAATCTTGGTTCGCTTATATTCGTTGATTTAAGAGATAGAAGCGGCATCCTACAGATACTTTTTGATGAGAATATAGTTGGTAAGGAAGGCTTTGATAAAGCTTATACATTAAGAAATGAATTCGTTATAGCAGTAGTTGGTAAGGTTGTTAAAAGAAGCGGTGCAGTTAATGAGAATCTTAAGACTGGTGATATTGAGATAGCAGCAGAATCTTTAAGAATCCTTTCAGAGTCAGAAACACCTCCATTTCCTATCGAGGATAATATAAATACTAAGGAGGATATCAGACTTAAGTACAGATGTCTTGATTTAAGAAGACCTGATATACAGTCTAATATTATCATGAGAAGTAAGGTGGCAACTCTGACAAGAGCATTTCTTGCAAAGGAAGGCTTCCTTGAAATCGAAACACCTATGCTTACTAAGTCAACTCCGGAGGGAGCAAGAGATTACCTTGTACCAAGCCGTATTCATCCAGGTAAGTTCTATGCTCTGCCACAGTCACCACAGCTTTTTAAGCAGATGCTTATGTGTTCTGGCTATGACAGATATATGCAGATAGCAAGATGCTTCAGGGATGAGGATTTAAGAGCTGACAGACAGCCAGAGTTTACACAGATTGATATGGAGCTGTCATTTGTTGATGTTGATGATGTGCTCGATGTTAATGAAAGACTTTTAGCTTATCTTTTCAAGGAAGTGTTAGATGTTGATGTTAAGCTTCCTATCCAGCGTATGACATGGCAGGAGGCTATGGATCGATTCGGTTCTGATAAGCCAGACTTAAGATTTGGTATGGAGCTTAAGAATGTTACAGATATAGTTAAGAACTGTGGCTTCAGCGTGTTTACAGGAGCTATTGAGAATGGTGGTTCTGTACGTGGTATTAACGCTGCAGGTCAGGGAAATATGCCTCGTAAGAAGATAGATGCACTTGTTGATTTCGCCAAGGGTTATGGAGCAAAGGGCCTTGCCTATATAGCTATTCATGAAGATGGTTCACTTAAGTCTTCATTCTCTAAGTTTATGACAGAGGATGAGATGAATGCACTTGTTGAGGCTATGGAAGGTAAGCCAGGAGATCTTTTACTTTTTGCAGCTGACAGAAACAAGATTGTATGGAATGTACTCGGTGCATTAAGAGTTGAGCTTGCAGGACAGATGGGACTTCTTGACAAGAGTGATTATAAGTTCCTCTGGGTAACAGAGTTCCCACAGTTTGAGTGGTCAGATGAAGAAGAAAGATTCGTAGCCATGCATCATCCATTTACTATGCCTATGGATGAGGATCTTGATAAGCTTGAGTCAGACCCAGGTTCAGTACGTGCCAAGGCTTATGATATTGTACTTAATGGTACAGAGATAGGTGGTGGTTCAGTAAGAATCCATCAGGCTGATGTACAGTCAAGAATGTTTAAGGCACTTGGTCTTACAGATGAAGTTGCTAATGAGAAGTTTGGTTTCTTACTTGATGCATTCAAGTATGGAGTACCACCACACGCAGGACTTGCATATGGTCTTGACAGACTTGTTATGCTTATGGCAAAGAGAGATTCAATAAGGGACGTTATAGCTTTCCCTAAGGTAAAGGATGCAACATGTCTTCTTACTAACGCACCTGATGTTGTAGATGCAAAACAGCTTGAAGACTTATCTATCAGCATTACAGAGTCAGAACAGGAATAATATTTTAAGAGCATTTGAAAGTATTTAATGGATATTTTCAAATGCTTTTTTTAACTATATTTTTAGACAATACTTTGTGAAATCTGGATAAAAATAATGGCTTTATCAGCTTTTTTTTAGCAAAAATATTGCATTTGGATAATCATGGGTATATACTTTTTTTATAAATCTTGGCAAAACTATAACAAAAGACGGGAGAAAAATTATGACAGAGAATCAGTATATAAGGGCAAACAGGACTGTTTTATTTACAGTTCTCATAGTATTTGGTTATATTGCGCTGACAGTGATGGCAGCATTAGGAGTGGGTGACGGACATAACAAAGGAAAGATTTTAATACAGTTTGTTGTGGCACTTGCGGTAATTATTGTATCAGTAGCTGCTTATATTTTAAGGAAGAAGACCAGAGTGTGTGAATTAACGATTGCGGTATCAATGGCACTTGGATATGTTGTTCTTATACTGCTTAATTCAACTGATGGTGTATGGACATATGTACTTCCTTTGATTATGGCTTCGATGGTATATCTTAATGAAAAACTAATATTGTGGGCTGATGGCGTTGCGATAGCTGCTAATGTCATAAGACTTATTATGGATTATAATATGTATAATGGAGTGGTTATGGCAAGCAGGGTTCTTGCTATATTAGTATTGGTTATTGTTACATGTATATCTCTTAGTGTAACAAAGCTGCTTAAGCAGTTTTTTGCAGAGAATATGAACAAGATAGAAAAAGCAGCAGTTATACAGAAAGAGAATAACGAGAAGATGGTTGCTGTAGCTGATAATATAACCAGACATTTCGGACAGGCTATGGATATGCTTGATGAGTTAGAAAAGAGCATAGATATAAACCACAATTCAATGAAAGATATAGCAGAAAGCACAGAAAGCACAGCAGAAGCCATACAAAGACAGGCCACTATGTGTGCAGAGATTCAGGAAAACACTGATATTGCTGAAAAAGAGATAAGCGAGATGGTTGAGGCCTCACACAGAACAGATGAGACTGTTAATGATAGTAAGGCTATAGTAGTTGAACTTAAGGAACAGGCACAGAATGTACATGATGCAAGCAATATAATCGTAGATGTGATTAACAGTCTTACAGAAAAGGTTGATGATGTACAGGGATTTATTGGTTCTATCGTAGAGATTTCAAGCCAGACTAACCTTCTTGCATTAAATGCTTCAATAGAAGCAGCAAGAGCAGGAGAAGCCGGAAAGGGCTTTGCAGTAGTAGCAGAAGAGATAAGACAGCTCTCAGAACAGACTAAGAATGCATCTTCAAGCATAACAGATATAATCAATAATCTTTATGAAGATACGAAGAAAGCTAATGAGAGCATAAAAGCGTCAGTTGAGTCAGTTAATAAGCAGAATGAACTTATTGATAATACAAGAGTGACTTTTGAGGACGTAGGAAAAACAGTTGACAATCTTATGAACAATATAGATTCTGCTGAGCAGAGCATTAACAAGATACTGGATTCAACTTCTGTTATTTCTGATAATATTTCACATTTATCAGCAACAGGAGAAGAGGTAGCAGCTGCTTCAACTGAAGGCCTAAGAGTATCTGACACAACAGTTGAAAGCATGAAGAACTGTAAGAATATATTACATAACATATATCTTCTTGCAGAGGATTTAAAACGTTCGACAGAGGCATAAAATATAATAAAATGTATAATTATACATTGACTTATTTGTAAATAATCTATACAATTAATAGTCATACAGGTTGTATAACTACAACTATAGAAAATGGAGGTTGTAATATGTATTCATTTGATGAAGTATTGAACTATGATCCAGAATTAGCTAAAGCTATGGATGATGAATTAGCAAGACAGAGAAGCCATATTGAACTTATAGCTTCTGAGAACCTTGTAAGTAAAGCTGTTATGGCAGCTATGGGAAGCCCTCTTACTAACAAGTATGCAGAAGGATATCCTGGAAAGAGATATTATGGTGGTTGCGAATATGTAGATGTTGTTGAAACACTTGCAATTGAGAGAGCTAAGAAGTTATTTGGTTGTGAATATGCCAATGTTCAGCCACATTCAGGTGCACAGGCTAACCTAGCAGCATTCTTTGCTATGGTAGAACCAGGTGATACTGTTATGGGTATGAGCCTTGACTGTGGTGGACACCTTTCACATGGTTCACCAGTTAATATTTCTGGTAAATATTTTAATATAGTTCCTTATGGAGTTACAGCTGAAGGCTTTATAGATTATGACGAAGTATTAAGAATAGCTAAGGAATGTAAGCCAAAGATGATTATTGCTGGTGCATCTGCATATGCAAGAGTTATTGATTTTAAGAAGTTCAGAGAGATAGCTGACGAAGTTGGTGCTTATCTTATGGTAGATATGGCTCATATCGCTGGTCTTGTAGCAGGTGGAGAGCATCCAAGCCCTATCCCTTATGCTGATGTAGTTACAACTACAACACATAAGACATTAAGAGGACCAAGAGGTGGTATGATTCTTTCATCAGCAGAAGCTGCTGAAAAGTTTAAGTTTAACAAGGCTGTATTCCCAGGAATCCAGGGCGGTCCACTTATGCATGTTATTGCTGGTAAGGCAGTATGCTTAAAGGAAGCACTTGATCCAAGCTTTAAGACTTATGCTAAGAACATTGTTGATAATGCACAGGCTCTTTGTACAGGACTTATGAACAGAGGTTTTGATATTGTATCTGGTGGTACAGATAATCATCTTATGCTTGTTAACCTTTTAAGCAAGAATAAGACTGGTAAGGAAGTAGAAAAGCTTCTTGATGCAGCTAACATTACATGCAACAAGAACACTATCCCTAACGATCCAGCTTCACCTTTCGTAACAAGTGGTATCAGACTTGGTACAGCGGCAGTTACAACAAGAGGCTTCAACACAGCAGATATGGATGTAGTAGCAGAAGCTATTGCTTTACTTGTTGATGATGTTAATGCTAATCAGGCTAATGCTATGGCTATGGTTAAGGAACTTACAGACAAGTATCCTCTTTATGAATAATGCTGGAATATATAAGAAATGAACTTCTGGGGATGACTGATAAAGGGGAATATGCAGCATTTACATCCTCACTTATTCCTGGCTGCGATAATATAATAGGAATAAGACAACCGGTATTAAAGCAATATGCAAAACAGCTTATAAAAGAGAATAAGGATTTTCGGCAGCTGCTTAGTAAACCGGATATTTATCAGGAAGAAACACTGCTTAGGAGCTACATAATAGGAATGGGAACAGCGAAGGAGAAAGACTTTAAGAAGGCTTTAAAAGACTTCAACGCATTCGTTCCTCTTGTGAACAACTGGGCTGTCAACGATAGCTTCTGTGTAGAATTCAGGGTTATGGATATGTTTCGGGACGAGTTTCTGCCATACATAAAGAAATGTATAGAATCGTGTGATGAATACAGGGCAAGAGTAGGTCTTATAATGTTGTTAGACCACTACTTAAAGGTTGATATGCATGGCATGAAAAGACCGAGAATGAAAAAGGTTACTATTAAAGATATAGAAAACACAGATGAAAGAAATTGTGACAATGGTTTATATCTTGATGATATATTTTCACTTGTAAACAGGGATTTTTCGACCTATGGATATTATACACAGATGGCAGCAGGCTGGCTTCTTGCGGAATGTTTTGTTACATTTCCCAAAAGAACGTGGGAGTATCTTACAGATACCGACTGCTTAAAGTTAGATAAGCTGTCATATCAGAAGGCAGTACGAAAGATATGTGAATCGCTCACGCCGGATAAAGAAGTTAAACTAAAAGTTAAAAAGGATCTGAAGCAGATGTAATAATCTGTTTCAGGTCTTTTTTTATTGCTCCATATTATGATGTCGGGGTCAAAATCCCCCGACTTTAATAATTTGAATATCAAAATAACTATTGACAATATATAAGTATTGTAGTATAAAAATATTGTTTGAAATTCAAAGTAAGATAATCAAACAGTTAGTAAGTCAAATAAATAAGGACAAAAAAGTATGATAAGAACAAGAATCATAGGAACAGGAAGCTATGTTCCACCAGATATATTGACTAACGATAATCTGTCAGAAATGGTAGATACGAGTGATGAGTGGATAAGGACAAGAACTGGTATATGTAACAGACATATAGCAAAAGATATGGATAATGCTGATATGGCATATAACGCTGCAAGAAATGCAGTAGAGGGTGCACGTATTGAAGCTTCTAAGATTGGTCTGATTATAGTTGCAACGTCAACTCCTGATTATGCTTTTCCTAATCAGGCATCACTTGTACAGGCAAAGCTTAAAGCAGTAAATGCTATGTGTTTTGATGTAAGTGCAGCATGTTCAGGTTTTATTACAGCCCTGGATATTGCAGCTTCAATGTTAAAGGCAGGTTCGTATAAATATGCACTTGTTATTGGTTCAGAAAAGATGTCAGAAATAGTTAACTGGAAAGACAGAAGTGTGTGTGTACTTTTCGGAGATGGTGCTGGCGCAGTGGTTCTTAAAGCAGTTGATAACAACACAGAAGATGTTACAGGTGCCTCTGCTGGTCAGGAAAGAGGAATTATTGACAGCAATATCTACAATGATGGAACAGGTGCCTCTGTTTTAACAGGTGGCAGGAGATTTTCTGATTCACGCAGCACAGACATTTTTATACATATGGATGGACAGGAAGTGTTTAAATTCGCCGTAAAGAGTGTTCCTACAGCCATAGAAACACTTTTACATAATAATAATATGGATATTAATGATGTTGATAAGTTCATATTGCATCAGGCTAATGTACGTATTATAGAGAGTGTAGCTAAAAGACTTAAGGCTGATAAAGATAAGTTTCCAGTCAATCTGAATGAATATGGAAATACATCATCAGCAAGCATTCCTATTCTGCTTGATGAGTTAAACAGGAATGGAAGCTTAAAACAGGGAGAGAAGCTTATACTTGCCGGTTTTGGTGCAGGATTAAGCTGGGGAAGTATTCTGCTTGTATGGTAGCACGGTTAAAGATGCTAAGCTTATTATATAGATATTTGCAGACTGCTTACTTAAAGATATCAGGCAGCCGGATAAGCGGCATTTTAACATATATAAGATGTTTATGGCAAAAGCTTTGCCATAGATATCAAAGTCGTGGGTTTTTGACCACGACAACATATAATAAAAAATAATAAGAATTAAGGAGATTTAACATTATGTTTGAAAAAGTAAGAGAATTAGTTGCAGCACAGTTAGGTATAGATGAGGCAGTTATTAAGCCTGAGTCTAATTTCAAGGAAGATCTTAAGGCAGATTCACTTGATCTTTTTGAACTTGTTATGTCACTTGAGGATGAGTGTTCAGTAACTATTCCATCTGAGGAGCTTGAAAAGATTCTTACAGTACAGGATGTTGTTGATTATATCGAGGCTAACCAGAAATAGTTATAAATGTAAGGAAGGAAGATAAGTTATGAAAACTCGTGTAACAGAGCTTCTTAATATAGAATATCCTGTTATACAGGGCGGCATGGCATGGGTTGCAGATGCGAATCTGGCAGCCCACGTCAGCAAAGCTGGTGGAATGGGATTTATCGGCGCAGCTAATGCACCGGCAGAATGGGTTAAAGAACAGATACATATAGCACGAAAGATAACAGATAAGCCAGTTGGTGTTAATATTATGCTTTTAAGTGATTATGCAGATGAAATAGCACAGCTTGTTATTGATGAGCATATAGAAGCAGTAACAACAGGTGCAGGCAACCCAAGCAAATATATGAAGGCCTGGAAGGAAGCTGGAATAAGGGTTATTCCTGTTGTGGCATCAGTTGCACTTGCAAGAATGATGGAACGTGCCGGAGCAGATGCGGTTGTAGCTGAGGGTATGGAATCAGGTGGACATATCGGCGAGGAAACGACCATGACACTTGTACCACAGGTTGTTGATGCAGTTGATATTCCTGTTATAGCAGCTGGCGGAATAGGTGATGGCAGAGGTGTATGTGCAGCATTTATGCTTGGTGCAGAGGCTGTACAGATGGGAACAAGATTCGTTGTGGCTAAGGAATCGAATGTTCATCAGAATTATAAGGACAGAGTTATAGCTGCCAAGGATATAGACTCAGTAGTAACTGGCAGAAGCACAGGCCATCCAGTAAGGTCACTTAGAAACAGCATGACAAGAGAGTATCTTGATATGGAAAAAGAAGGCGTTGAGTTTGAAAAGCTTGAAAGACTTACTCTTGGAACATTAAGAAAGGCTGTTGTGGATGGTGATGTCAAGCAGGGAACTGTAATGGCAGGACAGATAGCAGGTCTTGTAAGTAAGGAACAGACATGTGAAGAGATTATTAAGGAGCTTATGAAGGAAGTCTCTGAGGTATATAAATCACATAATAATCTGGCATAAAACAGTGTATGGAAATGAGGATTTAAAAGGTATGGGAAAAACAGTTGTAATGTTTCCAGGGCAGGGAAGCCAGTGTACTGGAATGGGAAGAGAAAGCTATAATAGCTGCACTTCATCAGTAAAGTGCTTTAAGAAGGCTGGTGAACTGACAGGTATCAATATGGAGCATTTAATATTTGAAGAAAATGATCTTCTTGATAAAACCGAGTATACACAGATCGCGTTATATGTAACAGAAATCGCCCAGCTTGCTGATATGGTTGAGCAGGGCCTTACGTATGATGCAGCTATTGGACTTTCATTAGGTGAATATAGTGCACTTACTGCAAGTGGTGCGCTATCTTATGAAGATGGTGTAAGACTTGTAAGAAACCGTGGAATATATATGGAACAGGAGGTTCCGGCTGGTATAGGTGCCATGGCTGCAGTTATCGGGCTTACATCAGATGAGGTTGACAGTGTACTTGCTAAATATAACAAGGATAAAAGCGGGAACACAGAGTCTGATAATGATATGTATCCTGATACAGTTTCCGCAGCTAATTACAACTGCCCTGGACAGATAGTAATATCAGGTAAAAAGGAATGTGTACAGGAAGCTATGGAAGTGCTTAAGGAAGCAGGAGCAAGAAGAACACTCCTTCTTAATGTAAGTGGACCGTTTCATTCAAAGCTTCTTAAGGGTGCAGGTGATAAGCTTATGAAGGATCTTGAAAAAGTTACTTTTGATAAAGTGAAGTATCCTTATGTGGCAAACTGTACAGCAGAGTATGTGGATGAGAATACATCCAGTGGATATATAAAAGAACTTCTTTCAAAGCAGGTATATAGTTCAGTACGTTTTGAACAGTCAGTCAGAAAAATGATAGCCGATGGTTATGATACATTTGTTGAGGTGGGACCAGGAAAGACTTTATCTGGCTTTGTTAAAAAGATAGCTAAGAGCATGGAAAAGGAAGTAGTTATAAAATAACAGGCAATAAATGCAGACAGGATATTGGTAAGGCTTTAGCAATATTGTATCGATGAAAGGCAGTGTGTTATGTGTATGGATAATTGTATAAAAAGATATGAAAACAAGATAGTGCTTGTAACCGGAGCTGGCAGAGGAATAGGAGCTGCTATAGCTGCCCGTTTTGCCAAAGAGGGGGCTGTGGTTATTGTTAATTACAGTGGTAATGATGAGGCAGCAGATAGAACAGTTAAAAATATTCTGGATGCCAACGGAAAGGCAGAAAAATACAAGTGTCAGGTTGATTCGTATGAAGAAACTGAAAAAATGATCACATATATAATGGATAAATATAAGAGAATAGACATTCTTATAAATAATGCAGGTATAACAAAAGATGGTCTTATCATGAGAATGAAAGAGGAAGATTTTGACAGAGTTATAGATGTTAATCTTAAGGGAACATTTAACTGCATAAGACACGTAAGCAGATACATGTTAAAGCAAAGAAGCGGAAGAATAATCAATATGTCATCAGTTGTAGGTATAGCTGGTAATGCAGGACAGGTTAATTACAGTGCTTCTAAAGCAGGTGTGATAGGTATTACCAAATCTGCGGCAAAGGAGCTTGCATCGCGTGGAATAACTGTTAATGCAGTTGCACCTGGATATATTGATACAGATATGACAAAGGTTTTATCTGATGAACAGAAGAAGTCAGTACTTGATATGATTCCTCTTTCAAGAATGGGAAGCGTGGATGATATAAGCAATGCTGTAGCATTTCTGGCATCAGATGAAGCAGCATACATAACGGGACAGGTGATATCAGTAGATGGAGGTATGAATATCTGATGAGAAGAGTAGTTGTTACAGGTATGGGTGCAATAACACCTATAGGTTTAAGTGTGGATGAATTCTGGAATTCTGTTAAAGAGAATACAGTTGGAATAGATAATATAACAAGATTTGATACAACAGATTATAAGGTTAAGCTTGCAGCAGAGGTAAAGGATTTTGATGCTAAGAATTATATGGATTTTAAGGCAGCCAAAAGGATGGAGAAGTTCAGCCAGTATGCTGTTGCGGCCGCGCATGAGGCTATGAAGGATTCGGGGCTTGATATGACTAAAGAGGATGCTTTCCGTGTTGGAGTGTCAGTTGGCTCTGGTGTTGGAAGCCTTGAAGCTATGGAAAGCAACCACAAGAAGCTTCTTGAAAAGGGGCCTTCAAGGATTAATCCGCTTCTTGTACCTCTTATGATAACTAACATGGCAGCTGGCAATGTATCAATACAGCTAGGTTTAAAGGGTAAGAATATAAATGTTGTTACAGCATGTGCTACTGGAACTAACTCTATAGGTGAAGGCTATAGAAGTATACAGCATGGAGAGGCAGATGTTATGTTTGCAGGTGGAACTGAAAGTTCTATATCTCCTATTGGAATCGGTGGTTTTGCTGCGCTTACAGCACTTTCAACATCTACAGACCCTAAGAGAGCCTCTATCCCATTTGACAAAGAAAGAAATGGTTTTGTCATGGGCGAAGGAGCAGGTGTGGTTGTACTTGAAGAGCTGGAGCATGCTTTAAAGAGAGGAGCGCATATATATGCAGAGATCACAGGCTACGGCTGTTCTTCTGATGCATACCATATAACATCACCTATGGAGGATGGAAGTGGAGCTGCATATGCTATGACAAGTGCCATGAAGGAAGCAGAAGTAAAACCAGATGATATTGACTATATAAATGCACATGGAACAAGTACACATCATAATGATCTTTTTGAGACAAGGGCAATCAAGCTGGCACTTAAGGATGCAGCTTACAATGTGCCTGTAAGTTCAACAAAATCCATGGTTGGACACCTGCTTGGTGCAGCGGGCGCAGTTGAGTTCATAGCATGTGTCAAGTCAATCCAGGATGGTTATATACATCCAAATGTAGGATTATCAGAAACAGAGGAAGAAATGGATCTTAATTATGTCAAGGATGAAGGAATCGAAAAGGACGTTGATGTAGTCATGACGAATTCTCTTGGTTTTGGTGGACATAATGCAACTCTTATAGTAAGAAAGTATTCATAATATGATGACCGCTTAAAGTACATAAGTGGATTGCTGGTGAGATATCTGGAATACCAGAATATGAATAAAAGGTCATGAAGAAATGGAGATAATATATGGAATTAGAAAATGTAATAAAGCTCATTAATGCTGTATCAGAATCTTCACTTACAAGCTTTAGCATGGAAGATGGCGACACTAAGCTTTCGCTTGGCGCTGACAGAAGTGACAGGGCAGCTGTTAAAGATACTGCCGGTGCTGATGATATAGTTAATAGCTATAGCGGCGATGAATCAGGATTGAATAAATCAGACATTAAAACTTCTGATGATAATATGCTTACTGTTAATTCACCACTTGTAGGTGTATTTTACAGTTCAGCATCTCCGGAAGCTGATGCATATGTAGCAATAGGTGACAGAGTTAAAAAAGGTCAGGTAATCGGTATAGTAGAAGCAATGAAGCTTATGAATGAGATTGAAAGTGATTATGATGGTGTGGTTACTGATATTCTTGTAGATAATGAACAGATGGTTGAATATGGACAGCCTATGTTTGTTATAAAACCAGTCTGACAATACGTCGGTATCAAAGGCATGGGTTTTTGATACCGACATTATATATATGAAATTCGATTATTTAATATAAGGAGTTAAGTATGCTTACAACAAAGGAAATAATGGATATTATACCACACAGACATCCTTTTCTGCTTGTGGATACGATAGATGAACTTGAGCCTGGAATAAAGGCAACAGGATATAAGTGTATTACATATGATGAGCCTTATTTTGCAGGACATTTTCCAGCTGAGCCTGTTATGCCGGGGGTCCTTCAGATAGAGGCATGCGCACAGGTAGGCGCTGTTGCGATACTTTCGCTGGAAGAAAACAAAGGTAAAACAGCATATTTTGGTGCAGTTAATAATGCAAGATTTAAAAGAAAAGTAGTTCCTGGTGATAAACTTAAGATGGAATGTGAGATTATAAAGAAAAAAGGACCAGTTGGCGTGGGAAAGGCTGTTGCGACGGTAGATGGAGAGGTTGCACTTACAGCAGAGCTTACATTTATGGTAGGTTAATCCGTCTGATGTTATAAATATAATATGTGGATTATGGAATGGTTATAAGGAGATGAAGCTGTGTTTAATAAGATATTGATAGCGAACAGAGGCGAAATAGCTGTTAGAATAATAAGAGCCTGTAGGGAAATGGGTATACAGACAGTTGCAGTATATTCTGAGGCGGATAAGGAAGCACTTCATACGCAGCTGGCTGATGAGAGTGTATGTATAGGAAAGGCAGCAGCTAAGGATAGTTACCTTAATATGGAAAGAATATTGAGTGCAACAGTAGCAACACATGCAGATGCAATACATCCAGGCTTTGGATTTCTTTCTGAAAACAGTAAGTTTGCATCATTATGTGAAAAATGTAACATCACATTTATAGGTCCAGATTCAGATATCATAGAGAAAACAGGTAATAAACAGGAAGCAAGAAATACAATGATATCAGCAGGTATTCCAGTTATTCCAGGAACCAAAGAACCAGTTATGGATGCAGAAAGAGGAAAAGAGCTTGCAGACAATATAGGTTATCCTGTTATGGTTAAAGCTGCACTTGGCGGCGGTGGCAAGGGGATGCGTGTTGTATATACAAAAGAAGATTTTAAAAGGGAATTCGATAACGCACAGAGAGAAGCCGTGAATGGCTTTGCTGATGGCACAATGTATATAGAAAAATATATAGAAAAGCCAAGACATATAGAGTTCCAGATATTAGCTGATAAATATGGAAATACAATTCATCTTGGTGAAAGAGATTGTTCAATACAAAGAAATCACCAGAAGTTAGTTGAGGAATCACCCTCTCCTGCGTTGAATGATGAATTAAGAAAGAGAATGGGAGATACTGCAGTGGCAGTGGCTAAGGCAGTTAACTATGAAAATGCAGGAACAGTTGAGTTTCTTCTGGATAAAAACGACAATTATTACTTTATGGAGGTAAATACCCGTATTCAGGTGGAACATGGTATAACTGAACTTGTGACAGGTGTTGATCTTATAAAGGAACAGATAAAGATAGCCGCCGGCGAAAGTCTTGGTATTAAGCAGGAGGATGTAAGGATACATGGTGCTGCCATGGAAATAAGAATCAATGCTGAAAACCCTGAAAAGAACTTTGCACCTAATCCGGGAACAATAAAGAATATACATATACCAGGTGGTAATGGTGTAAGAATAGATACCGCAGTTTATAGTGGATATACGATACCTCCTTTTTATGATTCCATGATAATGAAGGTTATGACATATGCAAACGACAGGAAAACAGTGATTGAGAAGATGAGAAGTGTTCTTGGCGAGATTATTATTGAAGGTGTCACAACAAATACAGATTTTATGTATGATATATGCCAGAATGAGAAGTTTATTAAAGGTGATGTCAGTACAGATTTCATACCAGAGGAGTATCCACAGGTATGTAAAAAATAGTTGTTCGTTATGCACAGTAAGAGTGCGTGGAAATGAGGATTTATATGCAGATAAAAGGCTTGTTTAAAAAAAATATCCATAAAAATAAAATCAACAATCTGGATAGCAGTAATATAAATGTTCCAGATGGATTATATACAAAATGTCCGGTTTGTTCAAAAATAATCTTAACAGAGGACATGTATCTGAATAATTGTGTATGTCCGGAATGTGGATATTATATGAAGCTGGATGCCAGAACAAGGATATCCATGGTAGTGGATAAGAATACATTTTCAGAATGGGATACTAACATTGAAGAGAGTAATCCATGTGAATACCCAGGTTATGAGGAAAAAATCCAGAATCTTAAAAGAAAAACAAATCTTGATGAGGCAGTAATAACCGGTGTTGGAAAGATAGATGGCAGCAAAGCTGTTATAGGTGTCTGTGATACAAGATTTCTTATGGGCAGCATGGGTGAGGTTGTAGGTGAAAAGCTTACACGGGCAGTTGAGAAGGCTACAGAGCAGAAACTGCCGGTTATTATATTTACGTGCTCAGGCGGAGCTAGGATGCAGGAGGGAATAGTATCTCTTATGCAGATGGCAAAGATAAGTGCCGCATTAAAAAAACATGATGAGGCAGGACTTTTATATATCACTGTTCTTACTGACCCTACAACTGGAGGTGTAACTGCAAGCTTTGCTATGCTTGGAGATATTATACTTGCAGAGCCAGGTGCTCTTATAGGCTTTGCGGGACCAAGAGTTATCAGACAGACTATAGGACAGGAACTGCCAGAAGGATTTCAGAGAGCTGAATTTCTGTTAGAGCATGGCTTTGTGGATGCGATTGTTAAAAGAGATGAGCTTAAGAAGACACTTGCGTATCTGCTTGATATACATAAGTGCAGTGGAGCTTATACAGAAGTTAAAGAAAATGTGGATACATACCGGAGCAATTCAGATATTATGAAGAAGTATCTTGAGTATCTTGATAATATATATTTCAAAAAGATAGATAGAGAAGAAGAAAAAAAGGCTGAGGCTGATAATAATCTGTATAATGAGTATGATGTATGGGAAAAGGTTGAAATAGCAAGAAGCAGTGAAAGACCTAACGCCGCAGATTACATAGAAAAAATAACTAAAGATTTTTTTGAACTTCATGGTGACAGAAACTTTGGTGATGATAAGGCGATAATAGGTGGAATCGCAACATTTGGCGGCATTCCGGTAACAGTCATAGGACATATGAAGGGTAAGACTACTAAAGAGAATATATCAAGAAACTTTGGAATGCCTAATCCCGAAGGGTATAGAAAGGCACTCAGGCTTATGAAGCAGGCTGAAAAATTTAACAGACCGGTTATATGTTTTATAGACACTCCAGGAGCGTATTGCGGTCTTGGTGCAGAAGAGAGAGGCCAGGGAGAGGCTATAGCAAAGAATCTGTATGAAATGAGCAGTCTGACAGTTCCAGTGCTGTCAATAGTAACTGGCGAAGGTGGAAGCGGTGGTGCACTTGCACTAGGTGTTGCCAATGAAGTATGGATGATGGAGAATTCCATATATTCTATACTTTCACCAGAAGGTTTTGCATCGATACTGTGGAAGGATTCTAAGAAAGCAAAAGAGGCTGCGGAAATAATGAAGATGACGGCTGCAGATTTATATGAGCTTGGCATAATAGAGAAGGTCATTCCGGAATATCCGGTTATAAATGAAAATAATATAAAAAGAGTGACATTATATATGAAACGCATGATATGCGATTTTATGTACAGATATATTGATATGGATAAGGAAGAGCTTGTAAAACAGCGGTATAACAGATTCAGGAAAATGTAAGAAAGCACTAAATCTATTACATTTTTTTATGGTTGTATTAATATAATTATGTTAATATGATTATGTTAATGTGATTGTGTTGTAAGATTACGGAATTGTTATATCTAAACAGAAAGAAGGAATATATATGTCATATGGATACAGGCAATACAGGGATACTGCTCATAGATGGTCACAGATAGGTGTTGGTTTAATATCTGTAATAGCAGGTCTTATACTTATTGTATGTGTAACGGCACCTATGTATGTCTCAAGCATGTTAAAGGATGCAGGACTGTCAGCTGCTATATCGCACCGTTTTATGGATACTGTTTTTGATTCACTTGGGGACAATATGGAGGCATTATCTAGAATTCAGACAAGTATAGAGGATTCTAAGATAGTAGACAGAATAGCACAGAAATATACAACGGCTATGGTTGATGGGATGCTTAAAGAAAAATCCTTTGATGATATAGAGATTAATATAGATGCAGAGCTGGATGAGCTTATGGATATGACATATAACAAAATAGCATCTAATATCAATATGGGAAATATACAGGAAACAATAGTCAGGGCAGCTCTTAGCTATAGTAAAAATGCTGCAAATGAAGCTATAAATAATTATGCCAGTGGTATATATGGTGATATATCTTATCGTCTTCAGCCGCTTATAAAAGTATATGGAATAATAACTTCTTCTGTGTTTAAGATATTGATGCTTTTCATATATATCACATTATTGATTGTTATTATTGCATTTAATCCTGTCAGGGTTGTAAGGTACACACTCCCATGTATATTTGTCATAACAGGTGGTATATATATTTTTATTGCAAATATAATTGGAAACAGATGTATGGCGGCTGTAAGTAACAGATATCTAGGAAGAACTGTGTTTATAGATACTCAGATTGCTTATAGGGTTATGGGTGTTATGTGTATACTGGCAGCATCTTCTTATGTTATTACTTTGATATATGGAATGGTTGTGAAAAACAGGAGAAAAAGAATATAGAAATATCTGAGATTAATGTTTGATAAGAGTTTATTAGAGCTTATAAAAGCTTATAAAGGCTCATAAAACATTATAAAAGATGAAAAATGGAGCTGCTACATATATATGTGGCAGCTCCTGATTTTGTTTTATAATACTTGTTATATAATATTTTTAAAGTATTATTTGTTATTCTTCTTTTCGTTCTCAAGCTTCTTCATAGCTCTTACTTTAAGTGAAAGACCAAAGAGGTTGATGAAACCATCAGCATCATGGTGGTCATAAAGGTCTCCTGTTGTGAATGAAGCGATAGATTCGTTATATAATGAATATGGAGATGTTGTTCCGGCTTTGATGATGTTGCCCTTGTAGAGCTTGAACTTAACTTCACCAGTTACATATTCCTGAGTCTTTTCGATGAATGCCTGAAGTGCTTCACGAAGAGGTGTTTCCCACTTTCCTTCATATATAACCTGTGCAAACTTGTTAGCAACATTTATCTTTTCTGTTGTTGTATCTCTGTCAAGTATGAGTTCCTCAAGCTGCTGGTGAGCTTCATAAAGAATAGTTCCACCAGGTGTTTCATACACACCACGTGATTTCATGCCAACAACTCTGTTTTCTACGATATCGATAATACCGATACCATGCTTTCCACCAAGTCTGTTGAGTTCTCTGATGATGTCAGAAACCTTCATCTTCTTACCATTAACAGATGTAGGAACACCCTTTTCAAATGTCATAGTAACATATTCGCCTTCATCAGGAGCATCCTCTGGTGAGCATCCAAGAACAAGAAGGTGCTTGTAGTTAGGCTCGTTAGCAGGATCTTCAAGCTCAAGACCTTCGTGGCTGATATGCCATATGTTACGGTCACGGCTGTAGCTTGAGTCAGGGCTGAATGGAAGATGAATACCATGCTGTCTGCAGTATTCAATCTCATCTTCACGTGACTGAAGAGTCCATCTTGAATCTCTCCAAGGTGCGATGATCTTGATATCTGGAGCTAAAGCCTTGATAGTAAGCTCGAATCTGATCTGGTCGTTACCCTTGCCAGTAGCACCATGGCATATAGCAACAGCGCCTTCTTTACGTGCTATTTCAACAAGTCTTTTTGCTATAACAGGTCTTGCCATAGAAGTTCCAAGTAAATACTTGTTTTCATATACTGCATGAGCCTGTACACAAGGAACAACATAATTATCGCAGAATTCATCTGTAACATCCTCTATGTATAACTTTGCAGCACCACATGATAATGCTCTTTCTTCAAGACCATCTAATTCTTCTTCCTGTCCGCAGTCTGCACATACGCAGATAACATCATAATCAAAAGTTTCCTTTAACCATGGAATGATAGCAGTAGTATCAAGTCCACCGGAATAAGCCAAAACAACTTTCTCTTTCATTAAAAAGTACCTCCATAGATATTTATAAACTCTGCCAATTATAATAAACTACTTATGCCTAAAATGCAATAGCAAAAAATGAATATTATGCAACTTTATGCATTAATTATGCATAAATATAAAAACATGCCTAATAAACCCTTTACATAAGGAAAAAAGTTGCTATAATGTAATTTATCATTTTTGTTAATCCATTTTTATATGTGGATTACTGATGAAAATATTCACACGAATGAATAATTACACATTCAGATGGAGGACGTATGGTTAAGGTTGGAATTATCGGTGCTACCGGATACGCAGGTAACGAATTAGTAAGAATTCTTTTAGGACACAAAGATGTTGAGATTGTATGGCTGGGTTCAAGAAGCTATATTGACCAGAATTATTCAGATGTATATAGAAATATGTTTAAGCTTGTTGATGCAAAATGTATGGATGACAATATGGATCAGCTTGCTAATGAAGTAGATGTTATATTTACAGCTACTCCTCAGGGCTTATGTGCATCTCTTGTTAATGATGAGATTCTTTCAAAGGTAAAAATAATCGACCTTAGTGCGGACTTCAGATTAAAGGATGTTGATATATATGAGAAGTGGTATAAGTTAGAGCATAAAGCTCCACAGTATATTGATGAAGCGGTTTACGGATTATGCGAAATTAACAGGGATAAGGTGAATAAGGATACAAGAATAATAGCTAATCCTGGTTGTTATACAACAACATCAATCCTTACATTATATCCACTTGTAAAAGAAGGAATAATTAATCCGGATACTATTATAATAGATGCCAAGAGTGGTACATCTGGTGCAGGAAGAGGTGCTAAGGTAGCAAATCTTTTCTGTGAAGTAAACGAAAGCATGAAGGCTTATGGAGTAGGAACACACAGACATACGCCTGAGATAGAAGAACAGCTTGGATATGCATGTGGAAGAGATGACCTTAAGCTTATATTTACACCACATCTGGTTCCTATGAATAGAGGAATACTTGTTACGTCATATGCCAATCTTGCAAAGGATGTATCTTATGAAGATGTGAAGGCAGCCTATGATAAGTATTATGATAAGGAATATTTTGTAAGAGTTCTTCCTAAGGATGTATGCCCTGAAACAAGATGGGTTGAAGGAAGCAACTTTGTTGATGTAGGATTCAAGCTTGAACCAAGAACAAACAGAATCATAGCTATGGGAGCACTTGATAATCTTGTAAAAGGTGCAGCAGGACAGGCAGTACAGAACATGAATCTGTTATTTGGCTTTGAAGAGAATGAGGGACTTAAAATGGCACCTATGTTCCCATAATAATACATCGGATTGCAGGGGCAATCCGATGTATACAAGTTGCATAGGCAACTTGAAAAGAAAAATTTACGAAAATTGCAGGGGCAATTCAATGTATACAAGTTGCAAAAGCAACTTGAAAAGAAAAATTACGGGAATGCAAAGCAATGTTAATAATATATATTGAAATTCGGAGGTTGTGATTATGGAAATTATCGAAGGTGGAGTTACAGCAGCTAAGGGCTTTAAGGCAGCAGGTATGGCAGCAGGTATCAAGTACAAGAATGGCAAGAAGGATATGGCAATGGTATTTTCAGAAAAGCCATGTGTAACAGCTGGAACATTTACACTTAACAGAGTGTTTGCAGCACCTGTAAAGTGGGACAAGAGCATTGTATACAGTGAAGAGGGGGCACATGCAATAGTTGTTAACAGCGGTGTTGCCAATGCCTGCACAGGTACAGATGGTGATGAAGCCTGCGCACTTGAAGCAAAGACAGCAGGAGAAGTACTTGGAGTACCAGCTAAGTCAGTGCTTTTAGGTTCAACAGGAGTTATAGGTATGCAGCTTCCTATGGATAGAATGTGTGCAGGTATTAAAGCACTTCCAGAGCTGCTTGATTCAACTAAAGAAGCAGGTACACTTGCAGCAGAGGCAATTATGACTACGGATACAAGAAACAAGCAGGTTGCATGTACCGTAGAAATAGGTGGAAAGACAGTAACAGTTGGTGGTATGTGTAAGGGTGCAGGCATGATACATCCACATATGGCAACTATGCTCTGCTTTATAACATCCGATGCTGTTATTGATAAAAAGGCACTTCAGAAGATGACAAGTGATATAGTTGAGGATTCATTTAATATGATATCAGTTGATGGAGATACATCAACAAACGATACAGTTTTAGTTCTTGCCAATGGAGAGGCTGGTAACGAGAAGATTACAGAAGGATGTAAAGATTATGATACCTTCTATGAGGCTTTAAGCTATGTTCTTACAGAGCTTTCTAAGATGATTGCAGGTGATGGAGAAGGCTGTACATGTCTTTTTGAGGTACAGGTAAAGGGTGCTAAAGATAAGGAACAGGCTAAGATTCTTGCAAAGTCAATAGTTACATCTAACCTTACTAAGGCTGCAATATTCGGACACGATGCTAACTGGGGAAGAATTCTTTGTGCTATGGGTTATTCAGGCGTTGATTTCGAACCAGAAAAGGTTGATATATTCTTTGAAAGTTCAGCTGGAAAGCTTCAGATAGTAAAGGACGGAACTGCTACTGATTACAGCGAGGAGAAAGCAACAGAAATACTTTCACAGAATCCTGTAACTGCTATAGCAGATATAAAGCAGGGCAGCGCAGAGGCTACGGCATGGGGCTGCGACCTTACATTTGATTATATAAAGATAAATGCAGATTATCGCTCTTAACAAGATTTAAAAATCACCAATCCGGTGCGATAGCGCGGGTTCGTGAGTGTACGGATTAAGAAAGAGTAAATTATATTAAGGAGTCAAAAATGAGTACAATAGATATGGAAGAAGAGTTAAAAAAAGCACAGGTATTAGTTGAAGCTCTTCCTTATATACAGAAGTTCAGCAGAAAGATTATTGTTGTAAAGTATGGTGGAAGCGCCATGGTTGATGAAGAACTTAAAAGAAAGGTTATTCAGGATGTAGTTCTTTTAAAGCTTGTAGGTTTCAAGCCTATTATCGTTCATGGTGGTGGCAAGGAAATCAGTAAGTGGGTTGAAAAGTCAGGCATGACACCAGAATTCAAGAATGGCTTAAGAGTGACAGACGAGCCAACTATGGAAATAGCAGAGATGGTTCTTAACAGAGTTAACAAGAGTCTTGTATCGCTTATAGAGGAGCTTGGTGTAAAGGCATGTGGCATATCTGGTAAAGATGGTGGAATGCTTAAGGTAGAAAAGAAATATTCAAAGGGTGAGGATATAGGATATGTCGGTGAAGTAAAGGATGTTGACACAACTCTTATACATTCACTTCTTAAGGATGACTTTATTCCAGTTATATGTCCTATAGGATATGATGATGATTTCCATTCATATAATATCAATGCGGATGATGCGGCATGTGCCATAGCAAGGGCAGTTAATGCTGAGAAGCTTGCATTCTTAACAGATATAGAGGGTGTGTACAGAGATTATAACGATAAATCAAGCCTTATATCAGAGCTTTCTACAACAGAGGCAAGAAAGCTTTTAGCAGGTGGTACAATAGGCGGTGGTATGCTTCCAAAGCTTAATAACTGCATAGATGCTATCGAGCATGGTGTTTCAAGGGTACATATTCTTGATGGACGTATCCCACATTGCCTTCTTCTTGAAATATTTACTAACAAGGGTGTTGGTACAGCTATTCTTTCAGAAGGAGCAGAGAAGTTTTTTGAAACAAATCTGTAATATCGTAAGGCTTAAGAAAGCAGAATGATTCCAACATCATAAAACGTCATAAAATGTATGATAAAAAAGAGCATATGGTTTTATTCTTTTTTTATCGTATATCAGGAAAGGAAAAGTATATGGAAACTAAACAGATTATAGAAACAGCTGAAGAAAAACTGATTCATACATATAACAGATATCAGATTGTACTTGATAAAGGTGATGGAGTAAGGTTATATGATACTGATGGAAAAGAGTATCTTGATTTTGGTGCAGGTATTGCTGTATTCGCACTTGGTTATAACAATAAAGAATATAACGATGCACTTAAGTCACAGATAGATAAGCTTATTCATACATCAAACTATTTTTATAACGAACCAGCTGTCAGCGCTGCACAGGCTATAACTAAGGCATCTGGCATGGATAGGGTATTTTTTACAAATAGTGGTACAGAATCTATAGAAGGTGCTATAAAGCTTGCTAAGAAGTATGCTTATTTAAAGACAGGAAGAACAGATTCTGAAATCATTGCAATGCATCATTCATTTCATGGAAGAAGTATGGGAGCACTTGCTGTTACAGGTAATAAACATTACCAGGAAGCATTTGGTCCTATGATACCAGGAATAAAATTTGCAAATTATAATGATCTTGAAAGCGTTAAACAGTTGGTAAATGACAAAACTTGTGCTATTATATTTGAGACAGTACAGGGTGAAGGTGGAATATATCCAGCAACTAATGAGTTCATACAGGGTGTAAGAAAGCTCTGTGATGAGAAGGGTATTCTTCTTATACTTGACGAAATACAGTGTGGTATGGGAAGAACAGGTACAATGTTTGCATTCCAGCAGTATGGCGTAAAGCCGGATATTCTTACAGTTGCTAAGGCTTTAGGCTGTGGTGTGCCTGTAGGAGCTTTCCTTGCTACAGAAGAGGTGGCAAAGGCATTAGTTCCAGGTGACCATGGTACAACATATGGAGGAAACCCACTTGCATGTGCTGCAGCTACGAAAGTATTTGAGTTGTTTGAGAAACAGAATATACTTGCTAATGTTAAGGAAGTATCAGCTTATCTGGAAAAGAAGCTTGATGAGCTTGTGAAGGACTATGATTTTATAGTTGAAAGAAGAGGACTAGGACTTATGCAGGGACTTGAACTTTCAATCAGTCCTAAGGATGTTATAGCCAGGGCATTAGATAACGGACTTATTCTTTTCTCAGCAGGAACTAATGTAATCAGAATGGTTCCACCACTTGTGATAACTAAGAGTGATGTTGACGAGATGATAGATAAATTAAAGAAGTCACTCTAAAGCATTAATAAAAACATCGTATGGTCAATGGTGGATTATCTGGTTGAGTGTTCCTTAAGTATATGAAAAGGTTGGAAAGATTATGAAGATAATTAAAAGACTTATATCAGTCACCATGGTATGTGTTATGTTAATATCAGTAACGGCATGTGGCGGGACTGACAGGGATGAGGAAGCAAGAAAACTTGATATAGAAACACCTGTAACGATTAATGTCTGGTATGATAATAAAGATTATGAAAGATACCTTAATACCGTTGCTTCCGGGCTTAAAGCTGCTAATAACCTTATTACGGTTAATCCTGTGTATATAGAAGCACAGGATATAATAGACACATTATATACTGAAACTGTAAGAAACAATAATGCACCAGATGTATATCTTATGTCTGCAGAGAACAGTGATAAGGCATATCTTCTTGGACTTATGCTTGAAAATGATTCATACGGTGATATATATAACGAAAATATATATGGAAAAGCTGCTATTAAATCAGCATCATATAAAGGAAAGTTATATGGTTATCCCGTAAGCTTTGATATGCCGGTTATGGTATATAATAAAAAATATGCTTCATCTGTTGATTCATATTATGAGATAAAACAGATAAGTGATAATTACCAGGTTACAGAAGAAAACCAGAATATAAAGAAGGTATTTGATTTTGATGCATCAGATATGCTTATTAATTATCCATACGTTGGACGATATATGAATATAGGTGGAGATGTATCAGAGAATGCTGATATATTTACGATAGATGAGCTAAACTTTAAGAGAGCACTTAAGGAATATGCTTCATTAAAAAACACATTTGGAATAGACAGAAATGAGTCAACACACGAATCCTGTCTTGATGAGTTTATACAGAATAAACTTCTGTATACGATAGTAAGTACAAGTGATTTAAAAAAGATTGATGATTCAGGTGTGTCATATGGCATTATACCGGTTCCTTATCTTTCAGAGGGTCTTGAATCAGTTCCTATGTCTATAACGACACTTGCTGTTGTCAATCCGTATACATCTGATATTTCAGTTGCAAAGACAGTTGCCAGAGCGATATCATATGATTATGCAGCGGATATGCAGGCACTCAGCGGTCATGTGAGTGCACGTGCAGACCTTATTAAAAAAGGGAGAAAAGCAGATAACACAGATTATAATATGCTGCATGATATATATTCTGATAGTATAGTTAAAGCTAAGTATGTGGGCGTACAGAATATATATACAAGATATGAAATACTTATTCATCAGATATGGGATGGAAAGAGTGTTGATGATGCGTACAATGAGTTCCATAAAGGCGTAGAGAGTTTTCTTACATCTATAAGATAAGGACTTTATAGTTATAAGAGCTGTAAAGGTTATAAAAACATATATAAAACGGGTATAATTCCTGCTATTTAACTAATATTAATTAGTAGTTAAACTAATTATGGAGGTTGGTTAGATGGCAGGATTTATTATTGCTATTGTATCCGGAGCTCTTATGAGTATTCAGGGAATATTTAACACAAATGTTACGAAAAGCAGCAGTATATGGGTGGCAGCTGGCTTTGTACAGCTGACAGCACTTGCAACATGTCTTATTATGTGGTTTTTTAATGGAAGACCTGAGGTTAGTGGGGTATTAAGAGTTGATAACAAGATGTCGCTTTTGGGCGGTGTTATAGGTGCATTTATTACATTTACAGTGGTAAAGAGCGTATCAGAGCTTGGAATAGCCAAAGCAGAAATAACAATAGTAGTGTCACAGGTAATAGTAGCTTATTTAATAGAGCTTTTTGGATTGTTTGGAAGTAAAAAAGCTGAGTTTTCGTGGCTTAAACTGCTCGCACTCATAATAGCAGCCGGAGGCGTGTTTATGTTTTATATGGTCGGGAAAAATGAGTCATAAAAATGTATACACTTAATATTTTAATGATTTAAACTAATATAATGATGTGAATGTCAAAAGTAAATTTTGACTCATTCATCATACAATTATAATGACAAAATATCAAAAAAAATATATAATGTGCGTGAACGAAAAACTAAAAAATCTAAATATATAGTGTATGGTTTAATTAAGAAAAATAAGCATAGAATAAAGCTTGAAAGAAAGTCATAATAAAGTATAAATAATGATAAAATCATAATAGATAAGAGAGGTTGATATACATGGAAGATTTATTTAAAGTAACAGGAGAAGTAACACTGAAAAAAGGCGGCGGACGTGAACTTAAGGCTGGTGGTATGTGGATATATGATAACGAAATTGATACATATTCCAGTGGTGTCATAGATGGAGGACTTATAGAGCTTCATGATTTTGATGGATATTTTATGGGGATAGGTTTTGTTAACAGAAAGTCTAAAATAACAGTAAGAATGTTATCAAGACATGAAAGAAATATAGATGAAGCATTTATAGAACAGAGGGTAAGGGCAGCAGTAGAATATCGTCTTAAAACAGTTGATACATCTTCATGCAGACTTATATTTGGTGAGGCAGATTTTCTGCCAGGTATAGTTATAGATAAGTTTTCAGATGTGCTTGTAGTAGAATCTTTAGCACTTGGTATAGACAGACTTAAGCCTTTGATAGTTGATAAACTAAAGATGGTTTTAGCTGAAAATGGTATGACTGTCCGTGGCGTATACGAAAGAAGCGATGCCAAAGTAAGACTTCTTGAAGGAATGGATAGATTCAAGGGTTTCATAGGAGAAGAATTCGATACAAAGGTAGAGATAGCCGAGAATGGTGTGAAATATTATGTTGATGTACAGGATGGACAAAAGACAGGCTTTTTCCTTGACCAGAAATATAACAGAAGGGCTATTGGACATCTCTGTAAGGGTGCTAAAGTGCTTGACTGTTTTACACATACGGGTTCCTTTGCGCTTAATGCAGGAATATCAGGTGCCACAAGCGTTCTTGGAGTGGATGCATCAGAGCTTGCAGTAAGTCAGGCAAGGGAGAATGCGAAGCTTAATGGACTTGAGAATATAGTTCATTTCCAGTGTGCAGATGTGTTTGATCTTTTACCAGAGCTTGAGAAGAAGGGCGAAAAGTTTGATGTTGTTATATTAGACCCACCAGCGTTTACCAAGTCAAGAAATTCTATTAAGAATGCAGTTAAGGGTTATAGGGAGATTAATCTTCGAGGTATGAAGCTTGTTAAAGACGGAGGATTTCTTGCAACATGCTCATGCTCACATTTTATGGATCCAGAGCTATTTACCAAGACTATCGGTGAAGCAGCAAGAAATGTACATAAAAGACTAAGACAGATAGAATACAGGACACAGTCTCCTGACCATCCTATATTATGGGCGGCTGATGAATCACTGTATCTTAAGTTTTACATCTTCCAGGTTGTAGACGAACGCTAGGCGTTTGTCTGCAACCTGAAAATAAGGATCCTGCTTATATGGCTGTTAATATTCAGAAGCTTTTTCAGAAAGCTTTTCAAGTACTTCATAAGGCACGAAAAGATGTCCAAGACCACGTCCTAACTTGATGTTTGGTTTGTTAGCACCATGATAATCAGAGCCGCCTGATATAAGAAGATTATGTTTTGCGGCTATTTTTCTTATATAGCGTTCATCTGCCGGCTTGTATGTTGAATATATGGCCTCTATTCCGTCAATGCCAGCACTGCATACATGTTCAAGCAATGCATTCATCTGGTCTTTTCCTAAGTGATATAAAACAGGATGTGCCAGTATGGCAGCACCATGAGCTTTATGTATCACAGCTATTGCTTCTTCTGGGTCAACCTTGTGCCTGTTTACAAAACAGGGCTTTCCAGGTGATAAATATCTGTCAAAGGCTTCATTTCTATCACCTGTATATTTGTTTTTTACAAGATAATCAGCAAAATGAGCTCTTGTAATAACAGCATCAGGATAAAGCTCACACATTTTATCATAAGTGATGTTAATGCCGATATCACAGAATTTCTCGCACATCTGGATATTTCTGTCAATTCTTGACTGGCGCTGGTATATAAGATAATCATTAATCTGTTTGTTGTTATGATCTAAAAACAGTCCGACAATATGAACCTCGGTGTTATTAAAGTTAGTGCTTAGCTCAACACCCGGAATTAATTCGACAGAGCTGTTTTTAGCTGCATCAAGGGCATCGGGTATACCATCAAGAGTATCGTGGTCAGTAAGTGCAATAGCACTTAAGCCTTCATTCTCTGCAAGTTTAATAAGTTCTTTAGGAGTGTTGGTTCCATCAGAATATGTTGAATGAACATGTAAATCAACCTTTTTCATAGTAATCCTCCATTCTTGCGCTGCTTCTTTGCGCATCTCGAGTTAAAATGTATCTGGTATTTTAGATGTATTATAACCCATAAAACGTATAAATGCATGGTTTTGTTGTTTATATAAATCATTGATAAGTTGTTTCATCAGATAAATTATTTGGTGAATATTTTATAGATATTTCAGATAAATTATTTCACACATAGTTCATTGAGAGTATGACATAGAATATGGTATACTATGTATAAACTTGAGATGCGCAAAGAAGCTGCGCAAGAATGGAGGTTTATTATGGCAAGACAATTAGTCATTGGTGGATTTTACAGACATTTTAAAGATAAATTATATCAGGTTAAAGGAACAGCAATACATTCTGAAACTAAGGAAAAGATGGTTATATATCAGGGACTTTATGGTAGCTATGAGATGTATGTAAGACCATATGATATGTTTCTTAGTGAAGTTGATCATATAAAATATCCTCATGTGGTACAAAAATACAGATTCGAACTTATTGATATAAAGACAGGTAAATCACTAGAAGCTGATTATGAAGAGAACAATCAGAATATGGAATCAGAGAAATCAGAAGAATTAGAAGAATTAGAAGAATTAGAAGAATCGAAAGAATCAGAAGAATCGGAAGAATCAGAGGAAGACAGCAAGCTTATAAGATTCCTTGATGCGTATGATTATAAAGAGAAGCTTGATATTCTCACATCAATGAGGGGAGAACTTAATGATGGACTTATAGATATCATGGCAGAATCAATAGAGGTGGCTGTTCCAGAGGGAGACATAACAGACAGATATAATTCACTTAGAAAATGTCTGATGGCACATACAAAATATGAAGGCCTTAGATTAAGACAATAATAAAAAATAATAAACTATTCAGATAATATAGTAAAATAGTTGTTTTGAATAACATAATTATCTGACAATTAACATAATATATGCATAAAAAGAAAAAATATTCAATAAAATTTGCAATTCACTTAAAATGTGTATAACTATGTGGATATTGTGGAAAAGTATATGAAAAAGTTAGACTAAATATAATACTGATTGCATAAGTTGTTAATAAGTGATATTATTTACGCGGTAACAAGAGAAATTAAATAATCACATAGGTATGATGATGGAGGTCAATTATGAATATAGTAGTATTAGCCGGAGGTACAAGTACAGAAAGAGACATTTCTATTATGACAAGTGTTAAGGTATGTGAGTCACTTAGAAGAAATGGTCATAATGCTAATATTATAGATGTATTTTTTGGAATAGAAGACAAGGCGGCAGAGACATTTTTTGATGATAACGGCAGTGATCTTGAAAAGATAGCGGCTGATATGAAGAAGAAAGATATTCTTGTTGATGATGAGCTTGCAGACAGAAAAAAGAGCAGCAAGGGCTTCTTTGGTGATAATGTGTTAGCACTCTGTTTGAAGGCTGATATTGTATTCATGGGACTTCATGGAAGCAATGGTGAAGATGGTAAGATTCAGGCAGTGTTTGAGCTTATGGGAATAAAGTATACAGGTACAGACTATATAAGCAGTGCTATATCAATGAGTAAGGAGCTTACAAAGAAAGTACTTGTTCCAGACGGTATTCCTATGCCTAAGGGAGTGGCACTTAAGAAGGGACATAAGATAGAATACGTTCCTTATCCTTGTGTTGTTAAGCCATGCTGTGGTGGTTCAAGTGTAGGTGTATCTATTGTTTCCAATGAATCTGAATTCAAGAGTGCTTTAACAGAAGCATTTTCGTATGAGGATAATATACTTGTGGAGGAATATATAAATGGCAGGGAATTCTCTGTAGGTGTACTTGATGGAAAAGCACTTCCAGTTATAGAGATAGAACCTTTAGAAGGCTTCTATGATTATAAAAACAAGTATAAGGCAGGAGCAACTAAGGAGACATGTCCAGCGGACCTTCCTAAGGAGATATCAGAAAAAATGCAGAGATGGGCAGAAAAAGCATGTGAATCTGCCGGGGTAACTACATATGCAAGAGTTGATCAGCTGCTTACAGAAGATGGCAGCATATACTGCCTTGAGATTAACACTCTTCCTGGTATGACAGCTACAAGTCTTTTACCACAGGAGGCACAGGCAGCTGGTATTTCATATGATGAATTAACTGAAAAGATAATAGAGATATCGCTTAAAAGATATGAATAAAAATATGGAGAACGAATATGCGTGGAATGACGTTAAGAGCCATGACAGAAGCCTGTAATGGCGTATATTATGGAAATGAAGCTAATCTTGAAAAAGAAGTTTCTGATATAACAACTGATAGCAGAAAGGTTACTAAAGGAAGCCTGTTTATTGCGATATGTGGAGAAAGAACAGACGGACACAAATATATTGATGGCTGTTTTGAAGCAGGAGCTCTCTGTGTTATATCAGAAAAAGAACTTCCGGGACAGAAGAATTCATATATCAGGGTAAAGTCAAGTCTTCAGGCATTGAAGGATCTGGCGTTATTGTACAGAAATAATCTTGATATCAAAGTTGTTGGCATAACAGGAAGCGTTGGCAAAACAAGTACGAAAGAAACAATAAGCTATGTTCTTGAAGAAAAATATAAGGTTTTAAAGACAGAGGGCAACTTCAACAACGAAATAGGACTTCCGCTTACCGTATTCAGATTAAGAGATGATGATGAAATAGCAGTTCTTGAGATGGGAATAAGTGATTTTGGTGAGATGGAAAGACTATCAGAGATTGCACAGCCTGATATAGGTGTTATAACTAATATAGGTTTGTGTCATCTTGAAAATCTTAAGACAAGAGATGGAATACTGAAGGCAAAAACAGAGATGTTTAAACATCTTAAACCAGATGGTATTGCCATACTTAATGGTGATGATGATAAGCTTATAACAGTTGATGAGGTAAATGGAAAAAAACCGGTAAGATTCGGAATCAGCTACAAGGATGGTGTTTATGCGAGTGATATTAAGAATCTTGGGTTAGATGGAACAAGCTTTGTTATCAATGGTCTTAGCTGTGATGATACAAGCAAAGCATTTGAAGTGACAGTTCCAGTACCTGGATATCATATGGTATATAACGCACTGGCAGCAGCCTGCGTAGGTGCACAGTCAGGACTTACCAGTGTCCAGATACAGACAGGAATCTCTAAACTAAAAACTATAGCAGGAAGAAACAATATAATAAAAACAGATAAATATACAATCATAGATGATTGCTATAATGCTAACCCTGTTTCAATGAAAGCATCGGTTGATGTAGTTAATATGGCGCTTGGAAGAAAGGTATGTATATTAGGCAGCATGTTCGAGCTTGGAAGTGATGAAAAAAATCTTCATTATGATGTAGGGCAGTATATAGGAACAAGGAATATAGATGTGTTAATAACTATAGGTGAGCTTGCAAAGCATATAGCTATGGGAGCGGCTGATTACAAGGAAACACATTATGAAGCATATGAGTGTGATATACACAGCTATGAAACTATAGATGATTTTGAAAAAGAAGCCGGCAGTATTATAAAAAATGGTGACAGTATTCTTATAAAGGCATCACATGCTATGAACTTTGACAGGATAGTTACTATGCTGTCAGAACAATAAAACAGATTACAGAACGGAGAATAAATATATGAAGAAAATGAAAAGAATTATAATATGCGTTACTGCAATTATGCTTATGTTGTCCTTTGTGGCATGTAAAAACAGCAAAAATTCAGAGCTTACAGGAAGCTGGACAGGCAGTAACGGAGGCTATGAGATAGCTTTTACTTTTAATGAGGATGGAACAGGTGTAATGTCTATAAGTGGTATCCAGTTAAATATAAGTTATTCAGTTGATGGTGAGAAGCTTACAATCAATAAGACAGTTCTTGATGGAACACAGACAGAAGATTATACATACAAGTTATCTAATAAAGGTAAAAAGCTTACACTTACAAGTGCTTCTGGCGAAACAGAGCTTACAAAGAATTAAAATGATACCGGGATTGTGGGAGTGCGTAACATAAGAACAATCCGTGTGTATAAAAGCAAGCCGGGGGTTTTTGCCCCCGGCTTCATTAAAATATAATTCTATATATTAAATATCTTATTCATAGCTGGTATTTTTTTCATAAGAAGTTTTGTGATATAGTAAGCAGCTATGCCATATATAATGCCTGTTATAGTTCCTGCTAATACATCTGTAGGATAGTGTACAGTTAAATAGAGTCTTGATACAGCTATTAATGCAGCAAGAACAAGTGCTGCAGTTCCTTCTTTTTTCTGCCACATGAATATAGCTGTTGCAGCTGCAAATGATGCAGAGGAGTGACCAGAAGGAAATGAATAATCATGTATTGTCTGAAATATTCCATAAAGATTTTCAAAATTGTTACTGATTACAAAATTCTGGTCTTCAACCCAGAACGCACGAGGCCTTGCCCACATATGCTTCATAATACCATTGCAGAAGATAAGTGAAAGAATAAGGGCTATTGCCATTGACAGACCAACCTTTTTATATCGTTTTGGCAATATAATAAGCATAGCAGCAGCTAATATTATCCAAAATATCCCTCCATTACCAAGAGTTGTTATAAAGTACATTATAGGGTCTGTTATCGGGTTATGAAGAGATTCAAACCAGTGTAATATCTGAATTTCCATATAAGCAATCCTTTCTATTATTCATTGAATGTTAAAAATATGTAAAAATTATAGATAAAAACATTGGTTATGTCAATTTTTAAATCTTATAGTACGTTCACAGCTTGTTTTTCCCTTCTGATTCATAAATCCATAGCTGTATTCTTCTGTAATAAGTATGTCTATAAGCATATTATCTGTGTCAGCATATAAAACAGAAATAGTAAAAGTTCCATCAGAATTGATGCTTTTTTTAAAGGCTTCGTTAAATATAAGCATCATATCATGCAGCATAGATTCGCTATTATTTACAGTAGATGTAAAACCAGATAAACCAGAATTATAAGACGACGTTGTCTTTTTTACGGCATAATCAAAGGCATCATTGATATTCTGGTTTATTTCCATGTCACGATAGTTTTTATTGATGATTGAACAGTGAATCATAATTACGAGTAATATTATAATGGTTAAGCAGCTGCTGCTGATTGCAATGCGCATAAGTTCACCCCGTTTCTTTAATAACTGATACTATTGAACTAAAGGAGCACATTTTTTCTATATTAAATATGCCGGATTTAACAGGATACATAATAGTAACATTATAGTAGTCGTAATTATTAACTGTATCAAAATATTCTAAGTCTATAGAGCTGTTATACTGCATAGCGAGATTGTTTATCTTATGGTAAGTCAGGTTGTCGATATCGTGGGAGGGAGAGCTGTTGGCGTGTATAGTTATTGTATCTTTTATATATTGCTGTAATTCCTGACCCTTGCATATACTTTTATTGATAAATATAAAATCAAGTGAGATTATGCAGATAAGAGCCATTATGACAAGATAGACAGAGCTTTCAATAATTGATTTCATATTAAACTGGATAATCCTTTCTTAGATGTGTTGTTATTCAGGACCATGAAAATCAGATAAGCTTTGCCCTGAATATTATGATGTCAGTGATAAAACAAAACATTAAGCAGTGTGTTTTCGATTGATTCACATTTTGTAAGGAAAGCTGATATAAAGCCAATAGCTATACTAAAACAGATAAGCAGTATTATGATTCCGCCATATTCTTTTATAATAAATTCCATAAAACAGCAGCCTCCTTTAAGTCATAGTTTTATATAATAATTCTGAAAATGTGCCTATGGCAGGCAGCATAAATATGATAGCGACACTAATTTCGCCAAGCTTTTCAATAATAATATCCATAAGTACTCCTTTAAATGATTTTTGTGTGATTAAAGATATAGGGTTATGATTAACATCATGTCTACAGACATTTTCATAGCCATAAAAAATACAGGTATGTATTCCATGAATTTTAATATGCTTTCTTTGTCTTTATAGCTAAGCTCAGTCTGTTTGTTGATTAGATCGTTATTGCGCTGTATAAGAGTGCTTATTGTTTCATCAATACCTTTTTCATCAAGCTCAGATACAGAGTAAAGAGTTCTTATTGTTGCCATTATATCGGTCTGTTTGTATTCGGAAAGAAATTCATAGTATGGTTTTATATCTGATGGATCAGCTTCTATATCGCGTATGAAATTATCAAGTGACAGCCTGATAAGATAAGGACAATCATCATAGGTATCCTCGATTGAAGCAATAAGTGGTTTGTTTTCAAGGTTAATTGCTACATTTCTTAACCAGTCAGAAAAGCAGCTCCTGAGATTGTTTATAACCTGTTTTTTAGCTCTTCTTTTGTTTATAAAAGGGTATGAGAGAATGGCTAAAACAGCGAGTGAAATATAAGCTGTTATCAGATATTTTTTCTTTATTATCATAAATATAAGAATAGCTATAAGTATGATGATCAGCGGTAATATGTGCAGAATAACAGATGAAATACTAGTCTTATAAGCAAGCTTATAGTTACGGACAGATTGCTCTTTATTGTCGGAGTCGTTTAGCAGGCTGCTGCCATAATTGGTCTGTGTATATGCGTAGAAGAAGATACAGAGCAGTAAAAAGACAGTAGAGCTAAGCTGGAAGATATAGTTATTGGTTATACTGACGGAGCCTGTATTATACTTGTTAAGAATGCTGCACATAAGCATGGTTATTAATGAAAGTCCGATGCTTATAAATATGCCGGCAGTTGTATCACGTTTGATTATTTTTAATTCATATTCGTATTGATATATATTTTTCACCCATCTGTCAAAGTCTTTAAGAAGCACCTGCAGGGCGTTTTTATATCTGCCACCTTTAGTTTCAATATTTATCAGGAAATGGTGCAGTGTACGTACACGGCTGCAGTTATAGTTTTTTTCGATTATTTCAAGGGCTTCATAATATACATTATCTCCCATACCATATTCAAGTTCGTCAAGTGCTTCTTTAAGCAGTTCTTTTAAATGACCATCAGCAATAGCATAAGTATCTGATAGTGCAGTGTGTATTTTGGGAGTTCGTATAAAAGAATAAACCATCTGATGAAGATAAATATCAACATCTGAGAATTCTTTCATTCTATGATTATTGTGGTACTTTTTTCTTATAAGAAGAGGAAGAATAAGAAGACTGCATATTAATATGCATAGTATATATTTAAGCTTCAGCTTGAAAATAAGACCAACCAATGTAATACAGCCAGTTACACCTATTATTGAGATGATGTATTTACGTAGTGAAAAGCTATATCCATATTCAGATATATCACCTGATATAGAAGTTAAGGAAAAGTATTTAATTAACTTTTTCATATATATTCATAATCCCCTTTTTACTGAATTTGTTTATAATAGTTTCCGGTATTTTTTCATCTGTGAAAGAGCCATCCTCATATATTATTGTACATTGGTTGTTTCCGTTTTCACGTGATAAAAAGCCTACCTGTTTTATACGTCTTTTTTCATGTTTATCACATTCGATAAGAATGACTAGATCGATGTATTTATATATGCTGTTTATGAATCTTTCGTTTATGTTGCTGCTTCCAAGCATGTTATACATCCGGTCCGGTGTATCTCGTACATCATCAAGATGCATAGTCGTCATACAATATGAGCCGGTTGATAAACTGTTTAGAAGATGTGCAACCTCAGGACCGCGGGATTCCGACAGCAGGATCCAGTCAATGTTATGTCTTAGCCCTGCTTTTATAATATCAGGGTAAGTAATCTTATCATCCACGAAAAACTCAACACATTTTTTGTTAGGATTGATTTTTCTATAGTGGATTTCCTGATTGTCTTCATATACACCGGCTTTTTCGTTGTGTGGGATTTTGGTTGTGAGATATTTGACAAGTTCGGTTTTACCAGCATGAGGCTGGCCTCCGACAACAATACTAAGATGTGCAGATACACTGTTTTCAAGAAGATTTATTATACTTTCAGGAGCGTATCTGGATTCGATAAGTGTCATATGGTCGAATCTTAGATATTCAGGTATTTTTCTGATGGACATACTTTTTTTCTGACATCTGGATTCATGCCATATAGATATTCTTAAGTTCTCTGTGTTAGCTTCAAGTATGGGGCGGCTGCGGTTGAACTGTACGCCCATAATGTTAGCAAGCTTTATGGATATATTTTCAACATATTTGTCACTTAATTCCTTGCCTGATATGTAGCTCCCGATGCCAAGCTCTGTTATCCATAGATTATAGCCATCCCATTCAATATCAGTTATTTTTTCGTTATCTATTTCGTCTGATATTTCGCTGAATAATTCGTCTTTGTTTTTTTCTATTAATTCTTTTAAGTCTAAGCTGTTCATAATCTCCTCGTCTTTACTACAATGTTCTGCACATCTGTTAAAAATGCAGCAAAATCACATCACAACAGGTTAATAGCTGCATTATATTATGGCGTGTTAAAAGCATTGCGGATCTGTGTTTCATATTCGATTCCACTGACAGCTGTTTTGGTTTTGTTTGAAATAGTTGTAACGACAGCAGCTGTTAGAAGAAGTGCTGCAAGTACTCCTGCAAGGGCTATTATGACCTTTCCGTAATGTTCTATGATATCATGCATATAAAATACCTCCTTTTGATATATAAAGTAAATGAAATGATAAAACAAAAAATAATCTTATAAAAAAATAAAGTTAATGGGAAACAAAATACCTGACAGGTAATGATAATGCATATTGAGTTGATACATATCGAACTATTATATGTATAAGCATAAAACTAAATATGAATTCTCTTAGATATAATGATAAGCGCTTTTCATGTTGTTACTATAACACTATATTTTATATTTGTAAAGTAATATTTTTAAATTTTTTCTTTTATTTAAAAACATATAGTAAATATAATTGTATTTTGTTTGTATTTTATTTTTTTATGTATTGACATTTGAACATAATGTGCTAATATAAAACTGCTTTTATAAAGTACATTTATAAAAGCGATTTCAAAATGATATAAAGAATAAAAAAGTAACAGTATGTACAATAATGTGCAGAATGGAGGTACAGAATTAAGATGAATAATGAAATGTGTGTTGAAAAGATGCCGATAACAGAAGAATATCTTGAGAAGATGAATGCATATTGGCGTGCAGCTAACTATTTATCAGCAGCCCAGTTGTATCTTTTGGATAACCCTCTTTTAAGAGAGCCTTTAAAGGCAGAGCATATTAAGAAAAAGATAGTAGGACATTGGGGAACAGTTCCTGGACAGAATTTCGTATATTGCCATATGAACAGGGCTATTAAGAAATATGATCTTGATATGGTTCTTATATCTGGTCCTGGACATGGTGGTAACTTCTTTGTAGCTAACTCTTATCTTGAGGGAACATACAGCGAAGTATATCCTAATGTAAGTCAGGATATGGCTGGTCTTAAGAAGCTTTGCAAGCAGTTTTCATTTCCAGGAGGAATCTCAAGCCACGTTGCCCCTGAAACACCTGGTTCTATCAATGAGGGTGGTGAGCTTGGATATTCAATAGCACACGCATTTGGTTCAGTATTCGATAATCCGGATCTTATCACTACATGTATTGTAGGTGATGGAGAAGCTGAAACAGGTCCATTAGCAACTGCATGGCACTCTAATAAGTTTCTTAATCCTGTTACGGATGGTGCAGTACTTCCTATATTACATCTTAATGGATATAAGATCAGTAACCCTACAGTATTCTCACGTATATCTCATGACGAGATAGAGAGCTTCTTCCATGGCTGTGGCTGGAAGCCATACTTTGTTGAGGGTGATGATCCTATGACTATGCATAAAAAGATGGCAGAGACTGTTGATACTGTTATTGAAGAGATAAAGGAAATACAAAGACAGGCAAGACAAGAAGGAAAAACTGAACGTCCATTCTGGCCTATGATCGTTCTTAGGACTCCTAAGGGCTGGACAGGTCCTAAGGTTGTTGATGGCAAAGAAATAGAAGGAACCTTCAGAGCACATCAGGTACCAATAATGATGGATAAGCCAGAACATTTACAGCAGCTTAATGAATGGTTAGAGAGCTATAAGCCAGAAGAACTGTTCGATGAAAATGGCAGACTCATCCCTGAATTAAAAGCACTTGCACCAGAAGGTGATCATAGAATAAGTGCTAATCCACATGCCAATGGTGGAAAGCTTTTAAGAGACTTAAGACTTCCTGATTTCAGGGATTATGGTGTTGATGTTCCATTCCCAGGAGCTAAGGAAGGTCAGGATATGATTGAGCTTGGAGGCTTTATAAGAGATATCTTTAAGCTAAATGAAGAAACAAAGAATTTCCGAATCTTTGGACCAGATGAAACTATGTCTAACAGATTAGGAAAGGTGTTTGAAGAAACAAACAGAGACTGGAACAATACACTTAAGGATAATGATGAATTCCTTTCTAAAGATGGACGTGTAATGGATTCAATGCTTTCAGAGCATATGTGTGAGGGATGGTTAGAGGGGTATCTTCTTACAGGCCGTCATGGTTTCTTTGCAAGCTATGAAGCATTTATAAGAATAGTTGATTCTATGGCTGCTCAGCATGCAAAGTGGTTAAAGGTATGTTCACAGCTTCCATGGAGACAGTCTATAGCATCACTTAACCTTATTCTTTCATCAAATGTATGGCAGCAGGATCATAATGGATTCACACATCAGGATCCAGGCTTCCTTGACCATATTGCAAATAAGAAGGCAGATGTTGTAAGAATGTATCTTCCACCAGATACTAACTGCCTGCTTTCATGCTTTGATCACTGTATAAGAAGCCGTGATTATGTAAATGTTCTTGTGACATCTAAGCATCCAAGACCACAGTGGCTTACTATGGAACAGGCTGTTAAGCATTGTACACAGGGCGTAGGTATCTGGGAATGGGCAAGTAATGACCAGGGTGAAGAACCAGATGTTGTAATAGCAGGTTGTGGTGAAACACCTACACTTGAGGCACTTGCAGCTGTAACTATATTAAGAGACAACATGCCAGAGCTAAAGATCAGATTTATCAACGTAGTTGACCTGTTCAAGCTTCAGTCTAATACACAGCATCCACATGGTCTTTCAGATACAGATTATGATGCATTGTTTACAAAGGATAAGCCAATTATATTTGCATTCCATGGCTATCCAACACTTATACATGAGCTTACATATTACAGACATAACAGAAATCTTCATGTATTCGGATATCAGGAAGAAGGTACAATCACAACTCCATTCGATATGAGAGTACAGAATGAGATTGACAGATATCATCTTGTTGAGGCAGTTATTAATGCACTTCCTCAGCTTGGAAACAAGGGCTCATACCTTCTGCAGAAGATGAGAGACACACTTGTTGCACATAAGCAGTATATAAGTGAGTATGGCATGGATCTTCCTGAGGTTCAGGAATGGAAATGGCATACACCAGAAAATAGATAAAATATATAACTGGTATGTATGGGGCTGGTTTAAAAAATGTTAAATAAAAATCATTGTACATATTGCAAAATACAAAGAAAAATAATATTATATAAGTAACTTTTTGCAATGTATTTATTAAAAGTACAGGGTTACTATAACCGGATATGGAAAATGCGATAACAGATATGCATTTTCCATATTCAGGTTTAACAGAATGGAGGATTTTACAATGAATAACAAACCAGAGATTAAGATTGGTATTGTAGCAGTAAGCAGGGATTGTTTCCCTGAAAGTTTATCAGTTAACAGAAGAAAGGCACTTGTAGAAGCATATAAAAACAAGTATGATGCAGCAGATATCTATGAATGTCCAGTATGCATAGTAGAAAGTGAGATACATATGCAGCAGGCACTTGAAGATATAAGAAAAGCAGGCTGTAATGCACTTTGTGTATATCTTGGTAACTTTGGTCCTGAAATATCAGAAACTATGCTTGCAAAGTATTTTGATGGTCCTAAGATGTTTGTTGCAGCAGCAGAGGAAACATCAGCCAATGGCGGACTTGTAGGCAACAGAGGAGATGCTTACTGTGGTATGCTTAATGCAAGCTATAATCTTAAGCTAAGAGGTGTTAAGGCTTATATTCCTGACTATCCTGTAGGAACAGCGGATGAATGTGCAGATATGATTCATGAGTTCCTTCCAGTTGCAAGAGCTGTATATGCACTTAATAACCTTAAGATAATAAGCTTTGGTCCAAGACCTAACAACTTCCTTGCATGTAATGCACCTATTAACCAGTTATACAATCTTGGAGTTGAGATTGAAGAAAACTCAGAGCTTGACCTTTTTGAAAGCTATAACAAGCATGCTGGTGATGAAAGAATTCCTTCAGTAGTAAAGAGTATGGAGGATGAGCTTGGAGCTGGTAACAAGAAGCCAGAGATTCTTTCTAAGCTTGCACAGTATGAACTTACACTCCTTGACTGGATAGAGGCGCATAAGGGCTCAAGAAAGTATGTTGCCATAGCAGGAAAATGCTGGCCGGCATTCCAGACACAGTTTGGTTTCGTACCTTGCTATGTTAATTCAAGACTTACAGCTATGGGTATTCCTGTATCATGTGAGGTTGATATATATGGAGCACTTAGTGAGTTCATCGGAACTGTTGTAAGTAACGATACAGTTACACTTCTTGATATTAATAATACGGTACCTTCAGATATTTATAACGAAGATATCAAGGGTAAGTTTAACTACACAATCAAAGATACATTTATGGGCTTCCATTGTGGTAACACAGCTTCAGGCAAACTTGCATTCTGTGAGATGAAGAATCAGATGATCATGGCACGTTCACTTCCAGAAGAGGTTACTAATGGAACTCTTGAGGGAGATATTGTCCCAGGAGATATCACATTCTTCAGATTACAAAGTACTTCTGACAGCCAGTTAAGAGCATATATAGCACAGGGTGAGGTTCTTCCTGTAAGAACACGTTCATTCGGTTCAATCGGAATATTTGCAATTAATGAGATGGGAAGATTCTACAGACATGTACTTATAGAGAAGAATTATCCTCATCATGGTGCAGTTGCATTTGGACATTTTGGAAAAGCATTATTTGATGTATTTAAATATATCGGTGTTGAAGATATTGCTTATAACCAGCCAGCAGGTGTACTTTACAAGTCTGAGAATCCATTTGCATAGCTTTGGACGTCAGGTTTAATATATTTACTTACTAAAGCTAAGCTAAAGAATAAAGTTAAGCTTTAGCCAGTTAACCAGCGGGATGGACATAAGAGATTACAGCAGCATATTGCTTATCTGGTGATCATAATATTAGTCCATTCCGCTTTTTTATTAGATAAGATAATATGAGATAATATGAGTGTCATTAAGTTCCAAATGCTTATTTTATGGAAACAGCGGCAAATACCTCTGCTCATGCAGGGGCAGTCGCATTTTGCTTTGCAAAACAAGGAGGTCATTTATGTATTATATAGGAGTGGATTTAGGAACATCATCAGTAAAGATTATACTTATGGAGGCTTCGGGTAACATAGTTAACACAGTTTCTAAGAGTTATCCGATAGATTTCCCTAAGCCAGGCTGGTCAGAACAGAATCCGTATGACTGGTATGATAAAACATGTGAAGGCATAAGAGAGCTTGTTGCAGGATATAACAAAGACGATATTGCAGGAATAAGCTTTGGTGGACAGATGCATGGGCTTGTTATATTAGATGAAGATGATAATGTTATAAGACCGGCTATTTTATGGAATGATGGAAGAACAACTAAAGAATGTGATTATCTTAATAATGTTATCGGAAAATATAAGCTTACAGAATATACAGCTAATATTGCATTTGCAGGCTTTACAGCGCCAAAGCTTCTGTGGGTTGAGGAAAATGAGCCACAGAATTTTAAAAAAATAGCTAAAATAATGCTTCCAAAAGATTATATAGCGTATAGATTTACAGGGGTTCATTGTACGGATGTTTCTGATGCATCTGGTATGTTACTGCTTGATGTTAAGAACCGCGACTGGTCTGATGAAATGATCAGAATATGCGGCATAAGCAGAGAACAGCTTCCTAAGCTTTATGAAAGCTATGAAAAGGTCGGCTGCCTTACTAAAGAAGCAGCTGATACACTTGGATTGACAGACAAGGTGATAGTAGCTGCAGGTGCAGGAGATAATGCAGCAGCTGCTGTAGGAACTGGAACAGTAGGAGATGGTATGTGCAACATTTCACTTGGAACAAGTGGAACAATATTCATCTCTAACAAAGAGTTTGGTGTTGATAATAACAATGCTCTGCATTCGTTTGATCATGCGGATGGATACTATCATCTTATGGGCTGTATGTTAAGTGCGGCATCATGCAATGGCTGGTGGATGGATACGATTCTTAAAGATAAGGATTATAAATCAGCACAGGAATGTATAACAGATGATATGTTAGGAAACAATCATGTTTATTTCCTGCCATATCTGATGGGAGAACGCTCACCTCATAACAATCCACTTGCAAGAGCTACATTTACAGGAATGACAATGGATAGTACAAGAACAGATATGACACAGGCGGTACTTGAGGGAGTAGCATTTGCAATAAGGGATTCCTTTGAGGTAGCTAAGGGGCTTGGTATTAATATAACAGAAACCAGAATGTGCGGTGGTGGTGCCAAAAGTGAGCTGTGGTGCCGTATTATGGCTAATGTACTTGGTATAAAGGTTGACCTTTTAAAATCAGAGGAAGGTCCGTCTATGGGAGCAGCTATGCTTGCCATGGTTGCAGCTGGCGAATATGGAAGTGTAAAAGAAGCAGCAGATAATATAGTTAAGATATGTAAAACAATAGAACCACAAAAAGCGATTGCAGACAGATACAATTCACGTTATAATACATTTAAACAGATATATCCAGCATTAAAGCCGGTATTTGATGAGATGTAGCTGTATATAACATGGCTTAATCATACAGATATGCATAATACAGGTGCTTTTATGTGTATTTATAAGATTATCAAAGCAGATTATGAATAAGAGGAGATTACACTATGAAGTTTTTTATTGACACAGCTAATGTAGATGATATCAGAAAAGCTAATGATATGGGAGTTATATGTGGGGTTACAACTAACCCTTCATTAATAGCAAAGGAAGGCAGAGATTTTAATGAAGTAATAAAAGAGATTACAAGTATAGTTGATGGACCTATCAGTGGAGAAGTAAAGGCAACAACAGTAGATGCAGAAGGCATGATTAAAGAGGGACGTGAAATAGCAGCTATTCATCCTAACATGGTAGTAAAGATCCCAATGACAGTTGAAGGCCTTAAGGCGGTAAAGGTACTTTCATCTGAGGGCATTAAGTGTAATGTAACACTTATATTCTCAGCTAACCAGGCTCTTTTAGCAGCCAGGGCAGGCGCTGCATATGTATCTCCATTCCTTGGAAGACTTGATGATATATCACAGCCAGGCATACAGCTTATTGAAGATATAGTTGGTATATTTTCTAACTATGATATACAGACAGAGATTATCTGTGCAAGTGTAAGAAATCCAATACACATTACAGACTGTGCACTTGCAGGAGCTGATATAGCAACAGTTCCATATAAGGTTATAGAGCAGATGGTACACCATCCATTAACAGATGCAGGTATAGAAAAGTTCCAGAAAGATTATAAGGCAGTGTTTGGTGAATAAATGATATCTACAACTAGAATAACCACATCAGAGGTTAGAAAATATAATAAAAACAGAATATTCAGGCTCATATATAACAGTAACAGCATATCAAGACAGGAGATTGCTGATAAGCTTGGATTATCACTTCCAACTATCAACCAGAATATAAAGCTTTTAAAAGAAGAAGGACTTATTCTTCTGGAGGGAAACTTTGATTCTACTGGTGGAAGAAAAGCACAGATGATAACTGTAAATGCAGCGGCCAGATATGCTGTAAGTGTCAATATATGTCCTTTAGAGATAAGGACAAGTCTCATAGACCTTAATGGGGAAATAAAAGATGAGATAAGCCTTAAGACGGAGTTTGCTACTGATAGTGAGTATGGAGTCAAGGTATCCGAGCTTGTGGAAAATGTCATAAAGGCGAATCATATATCAAAGGACAATCTTTTAGGTGTTGGAATCACTATGCCAGGTATTTTTAACGAAGATAACAGCATGATTATATTTTCACCACCTCTTAAGGTTAAGAATTATAAGACTGAAAATATAACAAAGCATATACAATATGATTATATTGTCCAGAACGATGCAAGAGCTAATGCATTTGCGGATTACTGGTATTCACATAAGAATGAGAATACAGTCAGGGATGAATTAGAAGAAAAGCTGTATCTTATGGTCAGCGATGGTGTAGGTGGCGCATGTGTAAGCAACAACACTATTATGAAGGGTGAACATAACAGATATGGAGAATTCGGACATATGACACTTTATCCAGGTGGTAAGAAGTGCATGTGTGGAAGAAACGGCTGTCTTGAAGGATATGTGTCAACGAAGAACATATCAACAGACATAGGAATGACTCTTGATGAGTTCTTTGAAAAGGTAGAGGAAAAAGATGAGAAGTGCACAAGGCTGTTTGATGAATACCTTGATAATCTCACAACAGGTATTAACAATCTTTATGTAATATTCGACAGAGATATTATTATAGGTGGAGTTATGTCAAGATACCTTACAGGATACGTGGATGACATAAAAGCAAGACTTGCATCAAAGTTCTCTTTTGATACAGATGGAAGCTACTTTTCACTATCACAATGCACCTCCAAACGAGCCGATACCGGAGCCGCCATAATGTTCCTCACAAACTACATAAACAGCATATGATAATATGATAATACCAGGGTCGAAAATACATAAAGCCGTTCGTGCTTGCACGAAAAAGGCTTTATGTATTTTCGACCCGCCAAACATGAGAAAGGAGCGATTTACGAAGTAAATCAGCGGAATTCGAATGTTTGAAGAATTGCGAGAGCAGCGAAGCAGCGGAGCAATTCGTAGGTATTATCAAAAGTAGAGGGACGAAGAGCCGTTCGTGCTAGCACGAAAAAGGCTTTGTGTATTTGCGACCCGCCCAAACATGAGAAAGGAGCGATTTACGAAGTAAATCAGCGGAATTCGAATGTTTGAAGAATTGCGAGAGCAGCGAAGCGGCGGAGCAATTCGTAGGTATTATCAAAAGTGGAGGGACGAAGAGCCGTTCGTGCTAGCACGAAAAAGGCTTTATGTATTTTCAACCCGCCAAACATGAGAAAGGAGCGATTTACGAAGATTTACTGTGTTAATCAGAAAGGGGATATATGAGGGGATTTACTACAACTAAATTAAAGAATATAATCAGTCTTGAACACTGCGTCGTTAGATTTGTTATGGCGTGGTGTTTTATTTGTATAATACAGACTATAACTATAAACAGCATGAATACTGCAATAAATGAACTGGAATATGTGAAGCTTGTTAACATGCCGGTCATGTATGCATGCATAATCATGCTCACTCTGGCATTATATTATGTATTTTATAAGCTTGAGAAAAGGATGGGATATATGTCACGTCATATAGAGGGGATCATGCTTATAGTGCTTGTGCTTGTTTATGCATGCATATGCGTTTTCCAGTATAATGATATATATTTTGTAGCAGCCATGGCAGCACTTGTATCACTGTCGATTATATATTATGCAGGATATGCAGGAATAAATGGAGTGACACTTACGAGAAAAAGATATATTGCTGTTATAGCAGGAGCAGCAGCTTTGTATACATGCTTTGTCAGCTTCTGTATGGTGACAAGATATTTATCATATGGCTCACCTAATTTTGATATGGGGCTTTTTTCACAGATGTTTTATTATATGAAAACAACAGGAACGATGAATACTACAAGTGAAAGGGACTACCTTTTATCACATATGTGTGTGCATATATCCCCAGTGTTTTACCTTATATTACCTGTATACATGCTGTTTTCATCACCTGTCACGCTGGAAATAATACAGCCTCTGCTCATAGCCTCAGCGGTAGTGCCATTAGCACTTATATGCCGCAGCAGAAAGCTGTCAAGGTGGGAAACATCACTTATTATAATCATATACAGCTTTTATCCGGTTATAAGCGGAGGCTGTTTTTATGACATACATGAAAATATGTTTTTTCCGCTATTCCTGTGCATGTTTCTTTTGTTTATGGAAAAAGATAACAATATAGGAATGTGTATATCAGCGGTGCTTGTATGGCTGATAAAAGAAGATGCAAGTGTGCTTATGATGTTTGTTGGATTATATATGATGTGTGATAGCAGAAAGCGAAAAAAAGGTGTTGTTCTTTTTATATCATCAGCTTTGTATTGTTTATGCGTGTGCCTGATTTTAAAAAATATAGGTACTGGTGTTATGTCGGGACGTTATAATAATATGATACCTGAGGGCGATGGAAATATGTTTTCTGTCATAAAGACAGCATTTGCCAATCCGGCATATCTTATGACACAGATATTTTCATCAGGTAAGATAACATTTATAATCCAGACTATGGGTGTTCTTTTATTTTTACCGCTTGTTACTAAAAAGTGGTCAAGATACATCCTGACAGGTCCATATGTACTGTTTAATCTTGTGACAGATTATCAATATATGCATAGTATATATTTTCACTACGTATTCGGTTCGGGTGTCCTTCTTATATATCTTACTATACTGAATGTGTCAGATATGGATATGCATAAGCGGCTGAAAATGTTATATATAACAGCTTCTGCCACGATAATATTCTTTACGTCATATAACATGCCAAAGCTTAAAAATGCTGTTGGTTATTTTAATGAGGACAGGCAGGAAACATACAGGATAATAGATGAAGGACTGTCATATATACCTGATGATGCGAGCGTTACAGCGACAACATTTTTATGTGCCAGATTATCAGAACGAAAAGAACTGTATGAGTTATATTATACGAATAAAAGTACAGAATATATCGCACTTGATTTAAGAGGGCATAATAACGATTATGATGAAAATAAATATTTGCAGGACAGCAGATATGAAACAATTTATTATTCAAAGGGAAAGATAGCTGTATTCCGGGATGTATTATATGAATGATTGCAAAAAATGATTGCGTAAAAAATGATTGTTGAATGATTATTGAATAAATTGCAGGATTTGATATAATTAGACTATATAATGTCTTTATGGACATTGACATGTAAAAGATGGAGGATAATAAGATGATAGCAGAATCTATGAAAGCACTTGTTAAAGGAAGCTCAGTAATAAGAGCTATGTTTGAAGAGGGTAACAGACTTGCCAGAATATATGGTGCAGAGAATGTATATGACTTCTCGTTAGGAAACCCTAATGTAGCGGCACCGGCAGAGGTTAATCAGGCGATTAAGGATGTAGTTGATGAAGAAGATTCTGTAGTCCTTCATGGATATATGAGTAATTCAGGCTTTGAGGATGTAAGAGAAGCTGTTGCACAGTCACTGAATAAAAGATTTGAGACACATTTTAACAGCAGCAACATTGTTATGACAGTAGGAGCAGCAGGTGGTCTTAATACTATACTTAAGACTATTATTAACCCAGGTGATGAAGTTCTTACATTTGCACCATTCTTTGGAGAATACAGGAATTATGCATCCAACTTTGGCGCAAAGCTCGTTGCGGTATCTCCTGATACTAGCACATTCCAGCCTAAGTTTGATGAGTTTGAAAAGCTTATTAACAAGAATACAAAGGCAGTTATAATTAATAATCCAAACAACCCTACAGGTGTTGTTTATTCAGAAGAAACTATAAAAAAGCTTGCTAAGATTATGGAGGATAAGCAGAAGGAGCTTGGTATTGAGATATTCCTTATAGCAGATGAACCATATAGAGAGCTTGCATATGATGGTGTAGATGTGCCATATCTTACTAAGTATTATGATAACACTATTGTAGGTTACTCATATAGTAAGTCACTTTCGCTCCCTGGTGAGCGTATAGGATATCTTGTTATACCAGATGAGGTGGCAGATTCAGCAGATATGAAGGCAGCAGCATCAGTTGCCACACGTATTCTTGGTTTTGTTAATGCACCATCACTTCAGCAGAAGGTTATAGCAAGATGCCTTAATGCAAAGGTTAATATAGAAGCATATGATAAAAACAGAAGAGCATTGTATGAAGGACTTACTGAGCTTGGCTTTGAGTGTGTTAAGCCAGAAGGAGCATTTTATCTTTTCGTGAAGTCACCAACAGAGGATGAAAATATATTCTGCGAAACGGCTAAGAAGCATAATATACTTATTGTACCTGGTTCTTCATTTGGTTGTGCAGGTTATGTAAGAATGGCTTATTGTGTTTCTTACGATACTATAGTTAACTCTCTTCCAAAGTTTGCAGAGGTTGCAAAGGAAATGGGAGTTAAGAAGAACTGATCATAGTATGAATATATAAGAATAGATATGAAAAGAGGAAGAAAACGTGAAAGCATGGGAGAATAATATAAGAAAAGTTGAACCATATGTTCCAGGAGAGCAGCCAAAAGATACAGATGTGATTAAGCTGAATACTAATGAGAATCCTTATCCACCAGCGCCTGAAGTAGCAAAGGCAGTTATGGATACAGATATAGACAGATTAAGATTATATCCTGATCCGGATGTCACAGAGCTTGTCAGTGCTATAGCTGATTATTATGGCATGAATAAGAATCAGGTCTTTGTAGGAGTGGGTTCAGATGATGTATTGTCTATGTGTTTTCTTACATTTTTTAATGGAAATAAGCCTGTACTGTTTCCAGATATTACATATTCCTTCTACAGTGTATGGGCAGACCTGTACAGAATTCCTTATGAGAAGCAGGCGCTGGATGAAGATTTCAACATAAAGCCACAGGATTACTATAAGGAAAATGGCGGGGTTATATTCCCTAATCCTAATGCACCAACAGGATTATATATGGGACTTGATAAAGTAAGAGATATAATTGAACACAACAGAGATGTTGTTGTTATAGTTGATGAGGCATATATTGATTTTGGTGGACAGTCAGCAAAAGAGCTGGTTAATGAGTATGACAATGTTTTAGTTGTACAGACATTTTCAAAGTCACGTTCTATGGCAGGTATGAGAATAGGATATGCATTTGGTTCTCCAGAACTTATAAAAGCTCTTAATGATGTTAAGTTTTCTTTTAACTCTTATACAATGAATATGACATCTATTAAATATGGTGTGGCATCTATCAGTGATAAGGCTTATTTTGATGAGTGTGTAGGAAGAATTATTAAAACAAGAGAAAAGGCAAAAGAATCACTTACAAAGCTTGGATTCACATTTCCAGATTCAAAGGCTAATTTCATATTTGCCACACATAAGAGTGTGCCAGCAAAGGAAATATTTGAAAAGCTTAAAGCAAAGAAAATATATGTAAGATATTTCAACCAGCCGGGCATAGATAATTATTTAAGAATAACGGTTGGTACAGATGAACAGATGGATAAGCTTATACAGGCATTATCAGATATAGTAGCCTGATTATAAGTGCGTATCTATAATGTCATTAAAATATTTATGAATAAAATACAGGAGTGAAGAAATATGGCTGTACCATTTGAAAACAGGAATTTTCATAAAGAACTTGAAAAAATGGTAGAAAAATTAAAGACAGAAGGAAAGGTGCCTACGTTGCTGCTTCATAGCTGCTGTGCACCATGCAGCAGCAGCTGCATAGAGTTTTTATCAAAATATTTTCATGTTACTGTATTTTACTATAATCCCAACATATCAGAAAGTGCAGAGTATAAAAAAAGAGTTGAAGAACAGATAAGATTCATAAGGGAGTTTGACACACCTTATAAGGTATCTTTTATAGAAGGTGATTATGAGCCGGAAGAGTTTTATAAAACAGTCAGGGGGCTTGAAAAAGAGCCTGAAGGTGGTAAAAGATGCTTTAAATGTTATGAACTAAGACTTAGAAAAACAGCACAATTAGCTAAACAGCTGGGATTTGATTATTTTACAACAACGCTTACGATAAGCCCTTTAAAAAACAGTGTCATATTGAATAAAACAGGACTTAAAGTGGCACAGGAGATGGGAACACAGTATCTTTTATCTGATTTTAAGAAAAAAGAAGGCTATAAAAGATCTATAGAGCTGTCAAAAGAGTATAATCTATATAGACAGAATTATTGTGGCTGTGTATATTCTAAAAGAGAAGAAAAATAATATGATGTAATGGTAAAATGTTATGAATCAGTTATATATACCAGGCGGGTATATCAGTAAAATGTAAAGGAGATAAGCATATGGCTAAAAAGAAGAATGGTTTATTAAAGTTTATAGTAGGTGTAGGTGCAGCAGCGGTTGCAGGAAAGGTAGCTTACGATAAGGTTAAGGCTGCTAAGAATAAGCTTACTAAGGAAGAGCAGGATAGTGCAGAGCTTGAGGTACGTAAGTATAATGCAGTATGTGAAAAAAGAGATGTTGAAATAGAAGATGAAGAGTTTATGGGCTGCGAGGTTAAGGCGATAGCATCTAAGCTTACAGTTGACCTTTCACTGGCTGTTTTTGAAAAGGATGTTTATATTAACTTTGAAAGTATGATCAGTAATGTTTCTATCATACTTCCTGAAGGAGTAAATGTTACATGCGATATCGATAAAAAGCTTGCAGGAGTACATAATTATGTGGAAAACACAGATGAAGAAGGTATTCATACTGTATATATAATTGGTAAAGCAGTACTTGGCAGTGTTGAAGTTATTCCAGTGAATTTCTATGTTGATGATGAAGATGTTGAGGAAGATTTTGATGATGATGCAGCATTTCCAGAATCAGATGATGTGGAAGTAAAGGTTATAAATGAAACAAAAGAAAACCAGGAAAAAGAAGACGATACAGAAGAAACAGAAGATGTTCTTGAAGGTATAGAAATAGAAGATGATTCAGATGTTGATAAAACAGAAACTATTAATCTTGAAGAAATATAATAATGTCATGAATTAAAGCGGGAATGGTGTTGTATGAAATACAGAGATAAGCTTATAAAGTATTTTGAGGATGCACCAGAGGGCGCTGTCATAGTTGCCAATGATATGTATGAAAATGGCTTTACAAAGATGAGTCATGATGCGTTTTTCAGGGCAGTCGAGAGATTATGTGATGATGGTGTTATCATAAGGGCTGGAAAGGGAATGTATATTAAAGCAGCTGATAAAGATAAGAATATCGAAGAATTACTGCTTAATTATTTCTTTGGAGAGAATAACGATAACGGATTATTCATAGGATACAGGCTGTATAACAAGTATATGGTTTCAGCTTATCAGACAGACAGGATAGAGCTGTATTCAAATGTACTAAAATCAAGAACCTGTGAGGTTGGCAATATATGTGTAAAGCGGCCGGGAGTGCAGCTGGATTTTGAGAACGCCAGGGTTATAGAGGCACTTGAAATCATGCAGAATTATTATAATATTGAACAACTGAATAAGCTTAAGTTCGCGCGTTTTGCCAAGCAGTTTGCCATAAGCTATAATGATGCAGCAGCTGTCAATGTACTTGAGCATATGAAATATAAGAAAAGTACGATAGCATTTATGAAAAAGGTGCTCGATATGTATAAGGTTGAGAACTCACTTCAGCAGTATTTAAGTTATGCATCTGACTATAAGGTTCCGGCAGTACAAAGAGTGGCACGATTGTGAGTTATGAAAAAATGAAAAAAGTACTTTACAATTATGTATACAATATATATAATAATGCCTGTACTACAGAAACAACATTAGTTTCTGTAAAATATTAAAATATAAAGCAGAGTAGGAATATGTGCGTTAAGTGCTGTATGGACAGGGAGTTGCCATATGGACGAAAAGGTTTTCTTGCGATACATAATCCGCATCCCGCTGCTACATACTATGGCGAACAACCTCCTATGTAGAGCGAAGATTACTGCAAAGGAGGTTTTTTTAATGTCAATTTTATTGAAGAATTTTGCATTTTCAGCAAAAGAGTTTAAGAGCATTAAGTCAGTTGTTGCGGCTGCACTTCTCATCGCTCTGCACACAGTATTAGCTGTGTTTGTATCTATTCAGGTGACACCAACATTAAGGCTGTCAGTATCATTTCTTGCAAACTGTGCCATAGGCTATATGTTTGGTCCTGTTATGGGCTTTGTATGTGGAGGTTTAGGTGACCTTATACAGTTTATCATCAAGCCAACAGGTGCATATTTCCCAGGCTGGACGTTAAGTGCAGCTCTTGCAGGCTTTATCTATGGTCTGTTCTTTTATGGCTGTAATATGAAGGTTGCAGAAAGCTTTGATGGTGATAAGAAGGGCATCTTAAAGTTTATTGATGTTAAGTTCTTACTAAGATGCATACTCGCACTTACAGTTGACACATTGCTTGTAAATGTTTTACTTGGTACATACTGGTGCAGTATAATGTATGGAAAGGGTTTTGCATTCTATTTTTCAATAAGATTTGCAAAGAATATGATACAGTTGCCTATTAACATCATCCTCACATATTATGTGCTTGGATTTGTTAAATATATTGATAAAAAAATATATAATTAAACATATATCATGTTATATGGGATTGGAGAAAATAAAATATGTCAAAAATAATGATAGCATCAGATATTCATGGTTCTGCATATTACTGCAGGCAAATGTTAGAAAGATTCAAGGAAGAAAAGGCTGAAAGACTTATTCTTCTAGGAGATATATTATACCATGGACCAAGAAATGATCTTCCAAAAGAATATGCTCCCAAAGAAGTTATTGCAATGCTTAATCCACTTCGCAACAGGATAATATGCGTAAGAGGCAATTGCGATACAGAGGTAGATCAGATGGTGCTTGATTTTAATGTTCTTGCAGAACAGGCATATCTTAACTTCAACAACTATTCAATAGTTCTTGCACATGGACATAAGCTTGACGAGAAGAATATACCGGCATTATGCGATGGAGATATACTTCTATGTGGGCATACACATGTTCCTAAATGTGAAAAAAGAGATGGATATATATATATGAATCCAGGTTCAGTATCTATACCAAAAGAGAATTCAGCACATAGTTATATGATACTTGAGGACAGATTCTACTGGAAAGATATAGAGGATGGAAGCACTTATATGAACTATTAGATATTATGCAGGTTTCATAATTGTTTATATATTTTTAATTGCATTTAATTATATATGTGATAGAGTATTATTTAGTGATTACATAAGCACTATATTATATATAATTATGAAAGGCTGGATGGTTTGATGAATAGTTTTAAAGATAAGATGGCAAGATTCATGTATGGAAGATATGGTATGGATCAGCTCTCAAGGAATTTATCTTTAATATGCCTGGTGCTTCTTATCGTTACTATGTTCGTAAGGAATAACGTTATATATATGATAGCACTTGTTGGTATTGTGTATACATATTTCAGGGTGTTTTCACGTAATATATCCAGGCGTTCAGAGGAGAATGAAAAGTATCTGAAATTTCATTATAAGGTAGTTGGAAAGCTTAATAAAATCAAGTTCAGAATTACGGATAGTAAAACACACAGGATATTCAGATGTCCTAGCTGTTCGCAGAAAATAAGAGTTCCAAGAGGCAAGGGAAAGATAAGTATCAAGTGTCCTAAGTGCAGGATAGAATTTATAAAGAAAACATGATAAATGCATGTTGATACGCATATTAATATGAAGCAGTAAAGCACATTTGCAGCCAGTATATACTGGATGTGGATGTGCTTTTTATACTTTAGATGCTTACAGATGTATCAGGATTGCTACATTGCTACGCAATCCACGTACACTTACATCATATAATATCAGAAAGATGATATTATATGGTAAAGCTATGAACCAGAAAATAGAAAATCTGCTTAACGTTTCACTATCTGCCACAAGAAAAGAGCTTGAGAATTCAGAGAGCCTTAGTACAGGGTTTAACTGGAGAGATGATACATGGGAGATAATAGTAAAGTATTCAGGAACTCTTGAAAATATAAGGGAAAAGTATAATGTGTATATAAGAGAATTACTGTATAATTATGCAATAATTGTGACAGATAAGAATACGATAGAGCTTATATCACAGGAAACGAATATAGACTATATAGAAAAACCAAAGAGCATATATTTTCAGCTGGAAAGGGCAAAGTCAGCGGCATGTGCTAACAATGTGCGGGCTGGTAATAAGAATATTGTTAATAAAAATGTTGTTAATAAAGATGATATCAGAAATGCTTATGATGGGACATATCTTAGTGGAAATGGTGTCATCGTTGCAGTTATAGATACTGGAATAGACATATTAAGTGAAGAGTTCAGGAAAAGTGATGGCAGTACAAGGATATTAAACATATATGACCAGACACAGCAGACGGAATACAGTGAGGAAGATATAAATGCATATTTAAATAAAGCTATTGTAAATAAGGATAATACATATAATGGGAGAAGTATACAGATACCAGGCGCTGATAATACACAGCACGGCACTAATGTTGCCGTAATAGCCTGTGGAAGAAGTGGCGTTGCATATGAAGCAGATATAATAGCTGTTAAGATGGGATATTCATATAATAATCAGTTTCCACGCACAACAAGCCTTATGGATGCCATAGATTATGTCATAAGGAAGGCTATGGAGTATGAAAAACCAGTGGCAATAAACATAAGCTATGGCTTTAATTATGGAGATCACGATGGAAATACGCTGCTTGAGCGTTATATCAATGATGTTGCAGCAGGCTATAAATGCAGTATATGTATAGGTAGTGGAAACGAGGCAGACAAGGCAGTACATTATGGAAATATAATAAAGCAGGGACAGACAGATACAGTTGAGATATCAGTAAGTGAATATGAACATTCGATAGATATACAGATATGGAAATACTACTGGGATGTTTACAGGATAATGCTTGCTGGCCCGGATGGCGTGCAGTTTAATATAACAGGACAGGGATATATAAACAGATTCAGGATTCTTGATACAGATATCATAAGTCTTTTAGGTGAGCCTTCGCCTTATAACCTGTATCAGGAAATATATATTAATCTGCAGCCTTCTAAGGATTATATAACACCGGGAATATGGAAAATCATCATATATGGGGAAAGCATACGTCAGGGAGTATATAATATATGGCTTCCGTCAAGCCAGTCTTTAAACATTGCGACAGGCTTTGTAAAGCCGGTTCCATATGATACTATAACGATTCCGGCAACAGCCACAGGTTGTATATCTGTAGGGGCTTATAATTCATATACAGGAGCATATGCTGCATTTTCAGGCAGGGGAAAAGGTGTATGGAATAAAGATATCAGCTATACTTATAACAATGTTAACATTGATAATCATGGGGACAATAATGCTGCTGTTAATTACATAGATGCCGGAATAAAGCCAGATATACTTGCACCAGGAGTGGATATAAAGATAAGAAAACAGACAGCATATGAAACTGATATAGTGAGTGTTACCGGGACTTCATATGCAGTACCGTTTGTGACAGGCGGTGCAGCCCTGCTTATGCAATGGGGAATAGTTATGGGTAATGACAGGTTTATGTATGGTGAGAAGCTAAAGGCGTATTTAAGACGTGGTGCCAGGCCGCTTGGAATCAAGATGCATGCAGCAGCTCCCAACCCTGTGACAGGGGCTGATGATATAATAGTGTCAAGTTAGTAAGGAACCAATAAATTCAAGGGTTTCCGCTGATTTAGTCCTAAGAAAAAATGCTGTGAGAACAGCGAAAAATAAAATGTACCCTATAGATTAGACAGTTTGAGTTTTTAAAACCCTTACCATC
>ERZ791907.85-NODE-85-length-119939-cov-17.332797_pt1 | contig 119939 bp, 100 predicted proteins | sample MGYA00510145_ERZ791907 | MGnify/ENA primary metagenome ERZ791907 (study PRJEB30046, sample SAMN00792089) | human gut metagenome | study: EMG produced TPA metagenomics assembly of the A metagenome-wide association study of gut microbiota in type 2... | reverse complement strand
CTGCCCTGTCGGGCATCTCCTCTAAAGAGGAGACAATTTGAGAAAGCCTCCTCTTATAGAGGAGGTGGCACGAAGTGCCGGAGGAGTGACACACCAACGGGCGAATCATGTTCGCCCCTACAGGGACATCCCGCACCCATATTTCCACAATTTCCACCCATACCCTCAAAAAACGGTTGAAACCACCCTCTCAGAGAGGAGAGAATAACATCCATGAAAAAATATCGTGAGTCCATCATGAAAGTGGTCTTTCTGGTGGCAGCCTGTGTGTCCATCCTGGCGGTGGTGCTGATCTGCGGATTCCTGTTCGTGAACGGCTTTCCTGCCATTGCGGAGATCGGACCGCTGAAGTTTCTGACCGGTCTGGTCTGGAAACCCCAGGAGGGCGAGTTCGGCATCCTGCCCATGATCGTGGGCAGCATCTACGCCACGGGCATCGCCATTCTGGTGGGCGTTCCCATCGGGCTGTTGTGTTCCGTCTTTATGGCACGGTTCTGCCCCGGAAAATTGTATAAGATCTTAAAGCCGGCGATCTCGCTGCTGGCTGGCATCCCGTCCATTGTGTACGGCTTCTTTGGGCTGGTGGTTCTCGTTCCCATCATGCAGAGCATTTTCGGGGTAGGAAAAAGCGTCCTCACCGCCGGCATCCTGCTGGGCATTATGATCCTGCCCACCATCATCGAGATCTCGGAATCCTCGATCCGTGCCGTTCCCGACAGCTACTATGAGGGTTCGCTGGCGCTGGGTGCGACCCATGAGCGCAGCGTCTACTGCGCAACGCTCCCGGCGGCGAAGTCCGGCATTATGGCAGGCATCATCCTGGGCATCGGCAGAGCCATTGGCGAGACCATGGCGGTGGTCATGATCGCCGGCAACCAGACCGTTCTCCCGAAGAGCCTGCTGTCCGGTGTCCGCACCATGACGGCGAATATCGTCATGGAGATGGGATATGCCACTGACCTGCACCGGGGCGCACTGATCGGCACAGGCGTTGTCCTGTTCATCTTCATCCTGCTGATCAACGTTTGCTTTTCGCTGGTGAAAAAGAAGGAGACAAAATGAAAGAGGGAAAAACCGAGAAGATCGTTGGCATCAACCATCAGACCTTCCGACAGAAAATGGCATCCTATAAGCGGCATCCCGGCTCGCTGGCTGTGCTGATCGTCACCCTGCTGGCGGCAGTCATCACCGTGGGCGTGCTGCTGAGTCTGATCGTGTACATCGTGGTGATGGGCGTGCCGAATCTCCGCCCGTCCATGTTCGCCTGGAAGTATACCACAGACAACTGTTCTATGATGCCGTCTATCATCAATACACTGATCATGACAGCGCTGACGCTGCTGATCGCCGTCCCCATCGGCGTGTTCTCCGCCATCTATCTGGTGGAATATTCCAACCGGGGCAGCAAGTTCCAGATGACGCTGGTGAAGATCATCCGCATGACTACCGAAACGCTCCAGGGCATCCCGTCCATTGTGTTCGGTCTGTTCGGATTCCTGGCGTTCGCCGTGGCGTGCCGGTTCAGCTATTCGCTGCTGGGCGGTGCGATCACCATGGCGCTGATGGTGCTGCCGCTGATTATGCGCACCACCGAAGAGGCGCTGCTGAGCGTGCCGGATTCTTTCCGTGAGGGCAGTTTCGGACTGGGCGCCGGACGGCTGCGTACCATCTTCCGCATCATTCTCCCCAGCGCTGTGCCGGGCATCCTGGCTGGCGTGATCCTCGCCATCGGGCGTATCGTGGGCGAGACTGCGGCGCTGATGTACACCGCCGGCACATCCACCGACGTCTGCACCGGCTTTCTGAAACCCTGCCGCACGCTGGCGGTGCATATGTACCAGCTGCTGTGCGAGGGCAAGTATATGGGCGCAGCCTATGCCACTGCGGTGGTGCTGCTGGTGATGGTCATTCTCATCAACGCCCTGTCCGGCTATGCGGCAAAGAAACTGACGAAAAAGTGAGTGGGTGAGGGGTGCGTTGCACTGGGTTGACTCCTCCGTCCTGCGGACACCTCCTCTATGAGAGGAGGCATATATAGGCTCCTCTCATAGAGGAGCTGGCAAGCCGTAGGCTTGACTGAGGAGTAAATCCCCCTGTCAGCTCACGCTGACATCTCCCTTTTCAAGGGGGACATGGTGAGAAATAATTTGCCTCCCTTGAAAAGGGAGGTGGCACGAAGTGCCGGAGGGATTTTAACGCATTGCCAAGCAGAGAGCGCACGAAATTGCGTAAGTCACCCATTCCAATGTAGGGGCGAACATCGTTCGCCCGGGTCGACTCCTCTGCCCTGTCGGGCATCTCCTCTAAAGAGGAGACGATTTGTAAAAGCCTCCTCTTTAGAGGAGGTGGCACGAAGTGCCGGAGGAGTAACACACCAACAGGCGAACATTGTTCGCCCCTACAGAGATGCTCCTAATCATTGAATCCCCCTGTCAGCTCACGCTGACATCCCCCTTTTCAAGGGGGACATGGTGAGAAATAATTTGCCTCCCTTGAAAAGGGAGGTGGCACGAAGTGCCGGAGGAGTAACACACCAACGGGCGAACAATGTTCGCCCCTATAAAGCCGTTTCACAATACATCATCATTCGCCCAATCCATATCCCATGAGGAGAAAACGACTATGGCAAAATTTGCGATCCATGACATGGACTTGTACTACAACACGTTCCATGCGCTGAAAAATATCAATCTGGAACTGCCGGAGCATCAGGTGAGCGCCTTTATCGGGCCGTCCGGCTGCGGCAAGTCCACGCTGCTGAAATCCCTGAACCGGATGAACGATCTGGTAGAGGGCTGTAAGATCACCGGCGATATCCGCCTGGACGGGGAGGACATTTACGGCGATATGGATGTGAACCTGCTGCGCAAGCGGGTGGGCATGGTGTTCCAGAAAGCGAACCCGTTCCCCATGAGCATCTATGACAACATCGCCTACGGTCCCCGTACCCACGGCATCCGTTCCAAGGCAAAGCTGGACGAGATCGTGGAAAGCTCGCTCCGGGACGCTGCCATCTGGGACGAGGTGAAGGACCGTCTCAACAAGAGTGCCCTGGGTATGTCCGGCGGACAGCAGCAGCGTCTGTGTATCGCCCGTGCGCTGGCGGTGCAACCCGAAGTACTGCTGATGGACGAACCCACCAGCGCTCTCGACCCGATCTCGACCTCAAAGGTGGAAGATCTGGTCATGTCGCTGAAAAATGACTATACCATTATCATCGTCACCCACAATATGCAGCAGGCGACCCGTGTGTCTGACCGCACCGCCTTTTTCCTGCTGGGTGAAGTGGTGGAATATGCAGAAACAGAAAAGCTGTTCTCCAATCCGCAGGATAAGCGGACAGAGGACTACATTTCGGGGAGGTTCGGATAATGAGAGAGTATTACGAATCGCAGCTGGCAAAGCTGAATACAGAGATGATCCAGATGGGCGCACGGTGCGAGGACGCCATCTCCGGTGCGATCCAGGCGCTTTTGGAGAACAATCGGGCGCTCGCCGAAAAGGTGGACGGTTTCGAGCTGGAGATCGACCAGTACGAACGGGATATCGAGCGGCTGTGTATGCGGCTTTTGCTGCTCCAGCAGCCCGTGGCGACAGATCTGCGTGTGGTCTCTTCGGCGCTGAAAATGATCTCCGACCTGGAGCGCATCGGCGACCAGGCGGCGGATATCGCAGACATTACCAAGCACGTTTCGTTCCGGGAATATGCCGGAAAGGTGCATATCAAGGAGATGGCAAAGGCAGCCATCGGCATGGTGACCGACAGCGTGGATTCCTACGTGAAAATGGATGCGGAGCTGGCGAAAAAGGTGGCGCAGGCAGATGACCAGGTGGATGACCTGTTCGTGAAGGTCCGCCAGGAGCTGGTGGAACTGGTGCGCACCAACCAGGACATGGCGGAAAACGCACTGGATCTCATGATGATCGCCAAGTATCTGGAACGCATCGGCGACCACGCTGTCAATGTGGCAGAGTGGGTGATGTATGCCATTACCGGTAAGCATGAGAAGTTGGCGTGAGGGATGACTCCTCAGTCAAGCCTACGGCTTGCCAGCGTAATAACTCCTCCGGCACTTCGTGCCACCTCCTCTAAAGAGGAGGCTTTCTCAAATCGTCTCCTCTTTAGAGGAGATGCCCGACAGGGCAGAGGAGTCGATTCGGGCGAACAGTGTTCGCCTAATTCCATAAGGTTTTTCTTTTCCGGTACGCCACTCCTCAGTCAAGCCTACGGCTTGCCAGCTCCTCTGGAAGAGGAGCCTAATTGCCTCCTCTTATAGAGGAGGTGTCCGGCAGGACGGAGGAGTCAACCCGGGCGAACACTGTTCGCCCCTACAGGGTCGTTTCACACATTGCCATACGCAAAACAAAAACTGCAAAACCATCCTTGACGAATCGTCGGGAATATGGTACGATAAAGACGGTAAAAAACGTCAAGAGGGAACATCGCTGTGACGTTCCCTCTTTTTATTTGTAATTCGGAGTGCATTCCCGTACCCCGGCACGGCTGCCGGAGGGTGCGGCGCAGACTCTGCATCAGAGAAAGGGCAGCAATATGATTTATTTGGTAGAAGACGATGATAGCATCCGGGAGCTGGTGATCTATACGCTGCGCAGCACCGGCATGGAGGCAAAGGGGTTCGGGCTGCCGTCGGCGTTCTGGCGTGCGATGGCAGAGGAGACACCGGAACTGGTACTGCTGGACATTATGCTGCCGGAAGAGGATGGTCTGGAGATCCTCAAGAAGCTCCGCAGCCGCCAGGCGACCAAGACGCTGCCGGTCATTATGCTCACCGCCAAGGGAACAGAGTATGACCAGGTGGTGGGGCTGGACAACGGCGCAGATGACTATATCCCCAAGCCGTTCGGCATGATGGCGCTGGTGGCACGCATCAAGGCGGTGCTGCGCCGCACGGAAAAGCCGGTGGAAGAAAAGGTGCTGCGGCTGGGCGAACTGAGCGTCAATCCCACACGGCACGTGGTACAGGTGAGCGGCGAGACCGTGAACCTTACCCTCAAGGAGTTCGAACTGCTGTGTCTGCTGCTGGACAATCCCGGCGTGGTCTTTACAAGAGACCAGCTGTTGAACCAGATCTGGGGCTATTCCTTTGACGGCGAGAGCCGCACGGTGGATGTCCATGTGCGCCACCTGCGTCAGAAACTGGGGGACTGCGGCAACTATATCGAGACCGTCCGGGGCATCGGCTATCGTTCGGGGGATGGTAAGGCATGACCAGAAAGATCTTTCAGTCCATGATCGCCGTGGTGGTGTCTGTGCTGCTGCTGAGCCTGGCACTTATCACCGGCGTACTCTACGAACACTTTGAATCTGCCATGCTGGATCAGATGCGCACCACGGCGTCCTTTGTGGAGCAGGGCGTGAAAGAGGACGGCATGAAGTATCTGGACGAGATGTCGTCCAGCCAGTGCCGCATCACCTGGATCGAGGCAGACGGCACGGTAAAATTCGACAACCGCAGCGACCCCAGCACTATGGAAAACCACGCCGACCGGGCAGAGGTGAAGGAGGCGCTGGAAAACGAGTCCGGCACCAGTATCCGCCGCTCGTCCACCCTGTCGGAGCATACCCTCTATTACGCCAAGCGGATGCAGGACGGCACGGTGCTGCGTCTCGCCATGTCTCAGCGCTCGGTGCTGTTCCTCATGGGCGGCATGATCTCGCCGGTGGTGTTTATCTTCCTGGCGGCGTGCGCCCTTGCCGGGGTTTTGTCCTACCGGGTGTCCAAGAAGATCGTGAAACCGCTGGGCAGCATCGACTTGCAGCATCCGGAACAGGTGGAGACCTATGACGAGCTTTCGCCGTTTTTACAGCGTATCGCTGCCCAGAACCGGGAAATTCGCAGCCAGATGGAAGAGATCCGCAAGCAGCAGCAGGAATTTTCCATGATTACGGAGAATATGAGCGAGGGACTGTTTGTGGTAGACCGGAACTATCAGATTTTGTCCTATAACCGGAGCGCTGTGCGCATTTTTGGCATGGCGCCGGAAAGCGTCCCCGAAAATCTGCTGGCGGTGAACCGGAGCGAGGGATTCCGCAGCGTGGTGGACAGCGCCCTCAAGGGTCGCCATGCCCAGGAGAACCTGGAACTGGACGGCAGAGTCTATCAGATCATTGCCAGCCCGGTGTGCCAGCAGGAGGATGCGCTGGATCTGGTGGGTGCGGTGATTCTGACCCTGGATGTGACGGAAAAAGAGGCGCAGGAACAGTATCGCCGGGAGTTTACGGCGAATGTTTCCCACGAGCTGAAAACGCCGCTGACTTCCATTTCCGGCATTGCGGAGATCATCCGGAACGGCATCGTCAGACCGGAGGACATCCCTCATTTTGCCGGCAAGATCTATGACGAGTCCCAGCGGCTCATTACCCTAATCGGGGATATCATCAAGCTGTCCCGGCTGGACGAAAACCAGGTCCCCATGGAACGGGAATCGGTGGACTTGCTGGAGACTGCACGGGATGTGGTGCAGCAGCTGGCGTCTGTTGCCCGGAAAAACGGGGTCACGCTGGTGACCAACGGCAGCCACGGCGTGGTGAACGGCGTGCGCCAGGTGCTGGGGGAGATGGTGTACAATCTCTGCGAAAATGCGGTGAAGTACAACCGCCCCGGCGGCAGGGTCTGGGTGGATGTCCGCCAGGCGGCAGACCATGTGGAACTGTGCGTCAAGGATACCGGCATCGGCATCCCGGCGGCAGAGCAGGGACGCATCTTCGAGCGGTTCTACCGGGTGGACAAGAGCCACTCCAAGGCGGTGGGCGGCACAGGTCTGGGGCTGTCCATCGTCAAGCACGGCGCAGCGCTCCACCATGCGGCCATCCACGTGGACAGCGAACCCGGCGAGGGGACTGCCATCACGCTGACGTTCCCGGCAGGGTAAGAAAAACGGTGCGAAAAATGAAAAAAGCCCCTTGACATGAACCAATCCCAAATCGTTAGATTTTTTTGACTAACTTTTAGGAGGCGGTTCAACAAAAGGGGTTTTTGTTTGACATTTTTTGCAAAGTGTGGTATACTGAATGTCTGAGGGCATACCTGAAACGGTAGGCGGTTTGAAAATTCTTTTGCTTCTGCTCCCACTGCTGAATTTACAACAGTTGGGAGGTGATTGCTATGATGGATCAGTACGTCACTTTTGACGACTTGCTGAAAATTTGCAGTATTCTGTTAAATCTCGCAAGTCTGATCTTTTACATTTACTATAATCATAAAAATAGTAATGCAGATCACCGCAATGACGAGAATAAAAAGAAATAACCGCCCATCAGCTTCCAAACTAGTGGCGGTTAAGTCTTTTTAATCAAAACAGTGGGAGCAGACCGTCTACTGGTATGCTCTCTTTCTATCTCTATTATACGTCATCACGCCCCGTTTGTCAAGGGGATTTTTCATTTTTTCCGCAGGGCAGTCGGTGTCATTCGCCTTTCCGGAACCACTTTTGCAGTTGCTGCGCCGTCACACTCTGCGCCGGGGCAAAGCGGTCGGATGCCGCATAGTCCAGCAGGCTCTTCGCTAGCCAGCGCACTTCCGGACGAGTGGCGATCTCAGACAGGCGGCTGGTGCAGACCAACAGGCTGCCGCTGCCCACTTTCGCCTCCCAGACGATTCCCAGCTTATGGTTGCGCTCAAAGTTGTCGATCATCTGCACAATGGGCGTGAACTCGCTGGGCGTGTCGTCCAGGATGGTGCAGTCCGCCGCCGTCACAATGTCGTACCACTGGGGCGTGCTGTATTCCTGGGTGGGGAACTCTGCCAGCGCCGGATGGTCGTCCTGAATGCAAAGCCCCATGGTTCCCACTGCCACCGGCTTTTTCATCCAGTTGCAGATGTCCCGGAACATGGGATAGCACCAGAAGTCCGTGCAGTAGAATCCCGGAATGCTCTCGGCAGTTTCTCTCGGCAGAAAGACCGTTTTCTTTCCGTCTGCCAGTGCCGCCAGCGCCGTGTCCAGATTTTCCGTGATGCACAGCTCCGCCCGGCTCTCCAGCTCCGGCATGGCAATGGCTGGGTAGAGCATCAGGTCATAGGCGTTGCAGACATCTGTGTCCGTCAGCGACAGGATGAGATGCACCCGTTCGGGGCGCTGCAATTCCTCCGGCATCCGGCAGAAGATGCTGCCGATCTCCGTCAGACCGGATTCCGCCTGTACCGGGAATGTCCCCTTGCCCAGGGTGTCGCCGTTTTCCCGAACCAGCATCCATTCTGCCGTGCCGGACTGGGGCAGAACCGTTCGCATGGAGACCTTTGCCACGAACATTTCGCCGGTAATCAGCACATAGGACGGGAACTGTGCCAGCAGCACACAGTCCGAGCAGAACATTCGCCATTCCTCCGGCGAGATCAGCCCCTTGCTGTCCATGAATGCGTCCAGCATTCCCACCAGCGCCGTTCCCTGACCGGAGAAATCCTGGAGATCCAGCAGCTGGAATCCGGCGATATACTGCGAGCGCATTGCCGCCTCGATCTCTTCCTTATAGCAGGCAGCCGCCAGTGCGCCGCTGCACCGGAAGAACTTGTCCGCCTGGCGCAGCATTCCCTTTGCGCCGAGCCGGAACCGGAAAATCTCGAAGTTCCTGGCTTTCAGCGGTCCGGTGTACTTGTCGATCTCCCGGAAGTCGGGATAGACCTCGTACTGTCCGATCTCGTGGGTGACCACCGGCTTGGTGGGAATGAGTCCGCCGGCAGTCTTGCTCACCTGCACCTTTTTCACGCCGGTGCCGTACTGGATCTCGATTTCTTCCGTGTCGGATGCGCCCTCGCCCTCCGTCTGCTTGGGAAAGATCACGTCGTCATACTGGTGCATGGTGCTGGGGCGCTCTGTCTGGACGTGACCCAACGGTGCGTCGCACATCCCGAACGAACCACGGAGCAGCCGTTCCTTGCTGAGCCGCACGCCCACATAGTAATCGTCCTCCGGCACCATCAGCGGAAAATGCTGGAAATTGTTGCAGCCCTGGGTGTACAGATGGCGGCTGTCCCTTTCCTTGTAGTGCCGCAGGATTTCACTCAGCCGCTCCGGGCTGCCCCAAAGCTCGTTGCCCAGGGAGAACATGACAAAGGACGGATGGTTGCCGAACGTGTCCAGCATCTTGTCTCCCAGTTCGATGAGGTAGTTCTGCTCCGCCTCGTTGTAGCCCTCTTCGCCGGGAGCGGCAATCGTTCCCCAGAACGGCAGTTCCGGTTCCATGTAGATGCCCAGCACATCTGCCGCAGTGAACGCTGCATCCGGCGGGCAGCAGGTGTGGAAACGGTAGTGGTTGATGCCGTAGCTTTTGGCAATGCTCAGCACACGCAGCCACTCGTTTACATCCGTGGGCGCATAGCCGGTTCTGGGAAAGATCAGTCCGTCGTGCTTGCCACGGAGCATGGTGGGCTGTCCGTTGATGGTGAAACGGCTGCCCTCGGCGCAGAACCGCCGCATTCCAAAGCTGACGCTGCCGCAGTCTGCCTCGTCGATGGTGTAGAACAGATAGTACAGCGCCGGGTGGTATTCGCTCCATTCATAATACGCCTCGTCCAGGGGAATGGTCACGGATGCCATACCGTTTTCGTCTGCCGTCAGCTGCGCCTGGAACAGCGGAATGGTGTCCTCTTCGTTGTCCTCCACAACGCTGCCAGCGGCGGAAAAGCTTGCGGTGGATGCCCCGTGGAGCTGCATGGTAAGGGTGACGTTTTTGTGTTCCGGGTCGGGGTATGCCTGGACATGATCTACATAGACCTCCGGGAACACTTCCAGGGTCATCTGCCCGGTGATGCCGTTCCAGTTGGACTGGGTGTCCGGCGAGGTGAGGTGTCCGCCTTTGGTGGGATAGCCGGTGTTCTCCACCAGCACCAGAATCTCCACCAGCGGCTTGGTCACAAAATCGGTGATGTCATAGACGTGGGGCGTGCATAAACTGCTGCAGCTGCCCACAAGCCTGCCGTTGATCCAGAGGGTGGTCATCCGGGTGCGTTCCAGGGTCAGCTTGATGGGGAGCATTCCCATATCGGTGTCGAACAGTTCCGGGTCAATGCAGATCTCTTTGCGAAACCACGCCTGTCCCTCAAAGGCGTAGGCATCCGTGAGAAAGCCTGCCTCCCGGTTGGGATTGGGTGCGCCTTTTTTGGCGAGAGATGTTGTGCCGGGGAGTGCGATCGTATCATCAAAAGCGGTGGGAAATGTGCCTTTTGCCATTTGTGCCATGGAAAAGTCCCAGATGCCGCTGAGGTCATAGGTTCGAAACATGGTGGTATCGTTTCCTTTCGGTCTGTATTTCAGAGCGTATTCCATAGGAATTGTGAATGCGCTCTGGTACTGCTTTTAGTCTATCATATTGCAGAATGTGTGTCAAGGAATAATTTGAAAACACGTGCTGTTTCCCGGCATTATCTGACAAAAAAAGCGCACAGACCGAAGTCCGTGCGCAGGAAGGTCATAGTACATTAGCGGAGCAGTCCGAAGAAGAGCTGGCAGGCATCCTGGTAATCACCGGAGCCATAGTAGCCGGGGGTGGTGTAGTCTCCTGTTTCCACGGAAACTGCCACGGCAATGATTACGATGAGAAGGACGATCACAGAAAGAACAATACCTATGATCGAGCAGATGAGGCCGCTGGTGGCAGTGCTGTTTTTCTTGTTTTGCAGCGGGTTACTGCTGTCCTCTTTCCGTGCCATACAGGAGAAAATGGTACCCAGGATACCGAAGAGGAGACCGGAGCCGTAGACGCATCCCATCACGATGGAGAGAATGCCCAGCACCAGTCCGGCAATTGCCTTGCCGTTGGAGCTGTTGTTCGGATAGTTCTGGGGATAATTCGGGTAACCGCCCGGATAGCCCTGCTGCTGCGGTGGAATATAGCCGCCGTTTCCCGGCTGCCCGTAATTCTGCTGGGGCTGCTGTCCATAGTAGGGCTGTTGGGGATGGGGCTGCTGTCCATAGTAGGGCTGTTGGGGATGGGGCTGCGGCTGGCTCTGGGGCTGGTTCGGCTGTGCGCCATAGCCGGAATTGCCGCCGGGCGGATATGTTCCGGGATAACTCTGTTCCGGAATGCTGCCGGATGCCGGGGCAGAACCGCCGGAGGGCATAGCATAGGGATTGGACTCCGGCGCAGCCTGGGGCTGCTGGAACTGGCTGTCGGTGTCCGGTACAGCCGTATCCGGTGCCGGGGCGTTGGGTGCGTCGGGCTGGGCAGCGCTGTCTGTATGTTCCACAGGCATACCGCAGTTCGGGCAGAACGAAGTGCCTTCCGGCAGAACTTCGCCGCAGGTCTCACAAGTCAACATAAGAAAATACCTCCATGAATTGGTTTGGTTTATGGATACAGGTCACAGGACCTGTTTCGTATCGGGATGTGTACAGGATGCTTAAAATCTTGCCAGAGCCATGCCAAGGATCACAACAAAGATCAGAACCAGTACAAAAAACACCACATCCAGCGCAAGCGAGATAATGGAACAGACGATGCCGGCTGTGGCGAGGGCAGTGCTGCCGCCGGGCGTTGTACGCCGGATCTCTTTCTTTGCTACAGCGCCCATGACAATGCTGATGATCCCCAGGGGGATGCTGAGAAAGCTGAACGCATCGAAATCATTTGTCAGAAACAGCAGCCACACCAACAGGGAGCAGATTCCCATGACCAGGGATGCAACGGCTTTTCCATTGGTGCCGGGCTGTTCGCAGGGTGTGGGATAGCCCGGATAAGGCGGCATTTGCGGCTGCGGATAAACAGGCTGTTGAACGGGCTGCTGGGGCTGCTGAAAATACGGTGCAGGAAGAGCTGCGCCGCAGTTAGGGCAAAACGCCGAACCGTCTGCTGCGATCTGACCGCAATGGCTACAGGTAATCATAGGAAATCGCTCCTTTTTCGAGTGGGATGATACAAATAGTATATCATATGTTGCATAATTTGTCAAATTTTATGGGAATGCTGTGGGGATTTTTTCGTGGGCGGCTGCGGAAAAATCAAAAAATCCCCTTGACAAACGGGGCATGATAGCGTATAATAGAGATAGAAAGAGAGCATACCAGTAGACGGTCTGCTCCCAAAGTTAAGTTATCAGAGATAACCGTCCAAGTTAGCAGCTTAGGGGCGGTTATTTCCGTTTATGATCGTGATGATCGGAAAGCAAAATTGCTGTTTGAATCAATGTAAATACGAGCCACGCAAAAAAGCGCAGTTGCTCCCATGTTACAAAATTCTCCATGTACATCACCTCCCATCGATTATAATAATCTTGGGAGCTGGAATCGACCGCCTACCGTTTCAGGTATGCCCTCAGAGTCTCAGTATACCACACTTTGCAAGAAATGTCAAACAAAAGCAGCCGCAATTTTTCGGCAAAAAATCCCCTTGACAAACGGGGCATGATAGCGTATAATAGAAATAGAAAGAGAGCATACCAGTAGACGGTTTGCTCCCATTTGTCGTTTAATTACATGAATTAACCGCCTTTAGTTGGAAGCTTTGGGGCGGTTATTTCTTTTTCTTCTTGTGATTACTGCTTTTGCAATTTTTGCACAACGCCATGATGAATGTTGCTAATGAAATCAAAAAAGTTCCGATTTCCAGCAAGTCATGAAATGTAACAAAGCTATCCACTGCAATCACCTCCCATGTGCTGAATTTACACAAATGGGAGGGAATACTCCGAACAAACCGCCTACCGTTTCAGGTATGCCCTCAGAATCCCAGTATACCACACTTTGCAAAAAATGTCAAACAAAAGCAGCTACAATTTTTCGGCAAAAAATCCCCTTGACAAACGAGGCGTGATATCGTATAATAGAGATAGAAAGAGAGCATACCAGTAGACGGTCTGCTCCCAAAGTTAAGTTATCAGAGATAACCGTCCAAGTTAGCAGCTTAGGGGCGGTTATTTCCGTTTATGATCGTGATGATCGGAAAGCAAAATTGCTGTTTGAATCAATGTAAATACGAGCCACGCAAAAAAGCGCAGTTGCTCCCATGTTACAAAATTCTCCATGTACATCACCTCCCATCGATTATAATAATCTTGGGAGCTGGAATCGACCGCCTACCGTTTCAGGTATGCCCTCAGAGTCTCAGTATACCACACTTTGCAAGAAATGTCAAACAAAAGCAGCCGCAATTTTTCGGCAAAAAATCCCCTTGACAAACGGGGCATGATAGCGTATAATAGAGATAGAAAGAGAGCATACCAGTAGACGGTCTGCTCCTACTGCTTTAGTTAAGATAAAGATTTAACCGCCACAGATTTGCGAAGTCGTGGGCGGTTATTTCTTTTTATTCTCGTCATTGCGGGTGATCTGCATTACTATTTTTATGATTATAGTAAATGTAAAAGATCAGACTTGCGAGATTTAACAGAATACTGCAAATTTTCAGCAAGTCGTCAAAAGTGACGTACTGATCCATCATAGCAATCACCTCCCAACTGTTGTAAATTCAGCAGTGGGAGCAGAAGCAAAAGAATTTTCAAACCGCCTACCGTTTCAGGTATGCCCTCAGATATTTATTATACCAGACACCTCGAAATTTGTCAAACAAAAAAGAACACAACAACACAGACATATACATTATATAATAGCAAGCAGTCAAACTGTCCTTACATACGCCGGGCGTTCCCGGTGCGCCGCCTCCTTTTCCGGTGCATTCTCCCACGAAAAGTGTTCTCCCAAATGAAATGCTCGTCTTTTGCACAAAATGAGACGGGCTTTTTTGTGATTTCAGACAAAAAATACGGGTTCCAGTTGACTTTTTCTGCGCCTCATGCTACAATAGAATAGAATATTTTTGTGACAGGGAGGAACACAAATTATGAAAAAGGAAATCAGAAAGCGTGTCGCTGCCGGCGTACTGAGCGCTGTCATGCTGTGCGCCGCAGTTCCGGTAACCACGGCATTTACCGCCGGAACTGCTGCATCTGTTGTCAGCGCCGCCGAAGATGACGGCACGACTCAGATCTACGGCACCGGATTCGAGGACGGCGATGTTTCGGCATTCACCGGCAGAGGCGGCGTGGAAACCATCACCGCCACCACCGAACAGGCATACAGCGGCTCTTATTCCATGTGCGTCAAAGACAGAGCCAAGAACTGGAACGGTCCGCAGTTCCTGCTGGACGACAAGTGCGAGGCTGGGGTGCAGTACACCGTCAGCGCTGTGGCAAAGACCGAGTGGTATAACTCCATCAAGCTGAGCATGGAATACACCGATGCCAGCGGCGAGCGCCACTACAGCAACCTGCAGGCGCAGACCAGCAACGGCGACTGGGCAACCTTCTCCGGCATCAAGTTCAGCTTTTCCGAGGATGTGTCCAAGGTCTATCTGTACTTTGAGTGCAACGACACCGCAACCATGTATATCGACGATTTCGAGGTGCGCACAGCGCCGGTATATCAGATCCAGAAGGATATTCCGTCTCTGAAGGATGTCTATGCCAACGATTTCAAGATCGGCACGGCTGTCACCACCGAAGAGCTTGCACCCCAGTCCACCAAGGATCTGATCGCCAAGCACTTCAACAGCATCACCCTGGGCAACGAGCTGAAACCGGAATCCATTCTGGATAAGAGCGCAACCCAGGCATCCGGCAGCGAGACCGAACCGGTCATCAATCTGGCAAGCGCCAGAACCATCCTGAACTACTGCCGGGACAACAATATCCCGGTACGTGGCCACGTTCTGGTATGGCACAGCCAGACACCGGACTGGTTCTTCAAGGAAGGCTTCCAGGACAGCGGCGACTGGGTCTCCAAGGATATCATGCTCCAGCGTATGGAAAACTACATCAAGAACGTTTTCGCTGCACTGGAAGAAGAGTACCCGACCGTAGATTTCTACGCATGGGATGTGGTCAATGAGGCATGGCTGGACAACGGCTCACCCCGTACCGGCGGCGGACAGTCCGAGAATGCCAACTATTCCGGATGGGTCAAGGTATTCGGCGACAACTCCTTCATTGAGCCGGCATTTGAGTATGCCAGAAAGTATGCACCGAAGAACACCAAGCTGTATTACAACGATTTCAACGAATATATGCCGCAGAAAACCGATGCGATCTGCAAGATGGCACTGGAACTGAAGGAAAAGGGACTGATCGACGGTATCGGTATGCAGTCTCACCTGGACGTTGGTTTCCCCACCGTTTCTGCGTATAAAAAGGCACTGGCGAAGTTCGCAGAGACTGGTCTGGATATCCAGGTCACCGAGCTGGACATCACCACTTCTGACACTTCCGAGGCTGGCTTTGAAAAGCAGGCTGAGATGTACAAGGGCATCATGGATGCCTGCGTGGAATACGCTGACAGCATTTCCGCAGTGGTATTCTGGGGTACTACCGACGACAAGAGCTGGAGAGCTGCAAAGTCTCCGCTGCTGTTCAACGAGGACTACACCGCTAAGCCGGCGTTCTACTCCATCGTAGAGGGCAAGGAGCCGGTGGTAACTACCACAAGCACTTCTGCCACTACTTCGGAGACAACCACAGAAACCACAACAGTCACCACCGGAACCACACCGGGAGATGACGTGATCCGTGGCGATGTGAACCACGACGGTATGCTGAACGGCTTTGACCTGGCGCTGATGCGGCAGTATCTGCTGAACGCATCCGCAGATGATCGGAATCTGATTCTGGATTCCAGCGTTGACATGAATGCTGACAACGAGTTCAACATCCAGGACGTTGTGACAATGACGAAGTTCCTGCTGGGCGAATAACATTTTTCCCTTTCATAATAGAAAAATCACGGCACACCCGATTGCGGTATGCCGTGATTTTTTGTATTATGACGTTACCTGCATTTGCATTCGCAGGTCAGCGTTTTTCCATTGCCTGGCGCTCCCGTTCCAGCTCCTGCGCCAGCTGATAGACGTTCCAGTTCTGGTTGGTTGGCGTAAGGACTGCCTTGTGGGGAATGCGGATACCAGCGGTGCGCAGGGCAGCCAGCAGCTTGTCCATCCGGGAATTTTTCAGACCGCACATCACCAGCAGCCCGGTTTCCGGCAGGGTGGTTTCAGCGGACACCGGAACCGTTCCGGCGGCATAGCCGGCTAGACTGCCCAGGCTTTTGCCGTAGTTTTCCGGTGCAACGGTCACCGTCCGCAGACGCAGCTTTGCGGCGATTTGTTCCACTCCGGCGGTGTCGGGAATGGCGATCAGTAAGAGTTTTTCCATGTGGATGCTCCTTTGGTTGGGGTGCTTTTGGGGTTTGACAAATTTCGAGGTGTCTGGTATAATAGATATCTGAGGGCATACCTGAAACGGTAGGCGGTTTGAAAATTCTTTTGCTTCTGCTCCCACTGCTGAATTTACAACAGTTGGGAGGTGATTGCTATGATGGATCAGTACGTCACTTTCGACGACTTGCTGAAAATTTGCAGTATTCTGCTGAATCTCGCAAGTCTGATCTTTTACATCTACTATAACCATAAAAATAGTAATGCAGATCATCGCAATGACGAGAATAAAAAGAAATAACCGCCCGTAAAAGTTCCCCAACTTGCGGCGGTTAAGTCTTTTTTAATCAAAGCAGTGGGAGCAAACCGTCTACTGGTATGCTCTCTTTCTCTTTTTATTATACACTGTTTTCACCGAATTGTCAAGTCTTTTTTGAAAAGCGCCGTTCACACAGTGCCAAACACCGCCGCACGCAGTTTTCGCACCACGTCGCTGCCGCTGCCGCCGCAGGTCTGGATGAGGTACAGCAGCACCGTGCCGTCCTGGGGCGACACGCAGAAATACGGTCCCGTCCAGCCGTCCCAGCCGAATTCCCCGGCAGGCACATTGGTCATGCACGCCAGCGGATCCTCCAGCACCCGGAGCAAATTCCCGTAGCTGTAGCCCTTCAGCGAATCCCAGTCCACCCACTTTTTCTGCGCCTCGTTCAGTTGGGGCGTGGTGAGATAGCGCCAGGTGTTTTCACCGATGAGCCGCACGCCGCTTGCACGATGCAGCCCTTTTCCAGCCAGCATTGCGGCAAATTGCAAATAGTCCGGCAGCGTGGAGACCAGCCCGGCACCGGCAGAGAAAAACGCCGGCTTTTTCCGGTAGTCCGTCATGCCCAGATGCGGATCCGGCTCGACCGCCAGACCGCCCCGGCTGCCGTCCCATACATATTGATAGAGCTGCGCCAGCCGGGAGCGCTTTTCCTCCGGCACGTAGAAATCTGTGTCCGTCATTCCCAGGGGCTGGAACACCCGTTTCCGGTACAGTTCGTCCAAAGGCATATCCGCCGCCTTTTCCAGCACTGCGCCCAGAACATCTGCCGATGCGCCGTAGAACCACTTTTCTCCGGGCTGGAACATCAGTGGCACATCCTCGCCCACACGCCGTGCGAATTCCTGGGTGTCCACCGGGTGCGCCGTATCGTTCCGCCGGTTGATCTCGTCATAAAATGCGCCCATCTTCTTTTGCGAGACGCTCCACTGGTCGGGATACGGAATGCCCGAAGTCATGTTCAGCAGATCCTGGATGCGGATTTCCCGGTTTGCCGGGACGAGTTTGCCGTCCGCATCCACCATTTTTTCCCGGAAAGACGGAATGTACCAGGAGACCGGGTCGCTGAGTTCCAGCAGTCCGTCTTCCCACAGCTGCATGGTCACCACTGCCGTCACCGGCTTTGTCATGGAAAACATCCGGAAGATGCTGTCTGTCCGCATGGGAATCTGCCGCTCTTTGTCCGCCATGCCATACGCCCGGAACAGCAGCTGCTCCTGGTCATGCAGCACCGCCACACACGCTCCGGCAATTTTATCCTCCCGGATACCCTTTTCCACAATACGTTCTGCCCGCTGTTCCAACAGGCTCTGAGACTGCTTTTCCATGTGCAGCGCCGCCTTTCTTTCCAAAACTCCGCATAACAAAAAATCCGTATCACAAACATGATACGGATTTTTTGGTGAGATATGAGGGATTTGAACCCTCGACCCTACGCTTAAAAGGCGTATGCTCTGCCAACTGAGCTAATATCTCATATATAGGACAAGCAACGTGTATTATTATAACATAAGTCTGCCCGTTTGTCAAGCTGTTTTCCGCCTCTTTTTCTATAAGTATTTTTTATCGTTCTATAAATATAGCAAATACTGAGAAAAATGCGATTTTTGTGATTGACAAATTTCGGCAGATGTTGTATAATGACAAGTGTAAACCGGCACAAACAAACTTCCGGTTCAGAAAAGTCTTGTTTTCATGGAATATTCCCCGCTTTCACGATGGAAATGAAAGTGCATTTTTTGGAACCGTCTGCCGCAGCGTACATATGCGGCAGGGAATCCCTGTAAAATGCGACATCATCCGTCAAAATCCGTATTTCATGCAAAACGGTTAAGACAGAAAGGAACATCTGAAAATGAAAGATTCTGGAATTATGCGCCGTGTAGACAGCCTGGGACGTTTCGTTCTGCCGAAAGAACTGCGCCGTCAGCTGCAGATCGAATGCAACGATTATCTGCAGATCTACACCGAAGGCGAGAAGATCATCATTCAGAAGGCACAGTGCAACTGCGCACTCTGCGGACGCACAGACGACCTGATCGATTTCAACGACAAGAAGGTCTGCAAGTCCTGTGTAAGTCTCATCAAGGATTATCTTTGAGTAATTCGCCCCAATCGTGGGCAGAAAAAGATATCGCCGGCATTGTCCGGCGTATTTTTTTGCCCGGAAACTCCCGAAATTGCGTCATATCCAGACTATTTTCAAAAAAAATCCGAAAAAATTGAAAAAAGGGGTTGACAAGCCCGGCGGAATGTGCTATAATAGCTATTGTTGTGAGGCTCACGGCTCACGAAAACAAAAAGATGTGCCCATAGCTCAGCTGGATAGAGTGACTGGCTACGAACCAGTAGGTCGGGGGTTCGAATCCCTCTGGGCACGCCAAGTATTTCTTTTGAAGTACGGAAACATACCTATGTTACATTTTGTAGCATGGGTTTTTTTTCTATCCGGAGAACGGAATATGGTGCATATTTCCCGGGCGGACAGGCATAGAATGCAGCAGGCGGTTTTCGTCGGAGCGGCAAAAGGGCAACGAAAAAACCGCTCATACAAAAGTACAAGCGGTTTTGAACTGGTGCCGATAGTGGGACTTGAACCCACACGCTATTGCTAGCAACGGATTTTGAGTCCGTCTCGTCTGCCAATTCCGACATATCGGCAACGACATAATGTATTATAGCACATTTCAGAACCAATGTCAAGCTTTTTCTGCAATTTTTTATGCAGGTTGTTGCTGTATGACCCCTCAGTTAAATTTATCTCTCTGCACTTTGCACTATCAATTATGTCCCCCTTGAAAAGGCACACGTTTTGCAACATCCCTGTAGGGGCGAACAGTGTTCGCCCGTTGGTGTATCACTCCTCCGGCACTTCGTGCCACCTCCTCTAAAGAGGAGGCTTTTACAAATCGTCTCCTCTTCAGAGGAGATGCCCGGCAGGGCAGAGGAGTCAGTCCGGGCGAACAATGTTCGCCCCTTGGGTGTGCTACTCCTCTGGCACTTCGTGCCACCTCCTCTATAAGAGGCGGCTTTTACAAATCGTCTCCTCTTCAGAGGAGATGCCCGGCAGGGCAGAGGAGTCAGTCCGGGCGAACAATGTTCGCCCCTTGGGTGTGCTACTCCTCTGGCACTTCGTGCCACCTCCTCTATAAGAGGCGGCTTTTACAAATCGTCTCCTCTTCAGAGGAGATGCCCGGCAGGGCAGAGGAGTCAGTCCGGGCGAACGATGTTCGCCCCTACAATGAAATATACGACAGAACAAGAGAAACCTATACATGACGAAAGCGTCATCCGCACCATTTTCCACCAACACCGCTAAGGAGGTAATTTTCGTGAATCTCACTGTACATATCCCGGGATTCGGGCAGATGTTCGGCGTTCCCAACGCTGTGGTAGACCAATATCTGAAACTGGCGACCCCGTCCCAGCTGAAAGTGCTGCTGTATCTGCTCCGCAATAACGGGCAGACCGTAGACCACAGCGAGATTGCCAAGGCGCTGGCGATCTCGGAAGAGCTGGTGGAAGAGGCAGCCCTGTTCTGGTCGCAGACCGACCTCTTCGCTGTCACAGAACCGGCGGCGGAAAGCGTCCCGGCAGAGACCGCAGCCGAACCGGAACAGAAACCGGCGAAAGCCCCACGTACCAACCATGTTTCTGCGGTTTCCAGCGGCAAGAGCGGCGATCTGACACCGCTGGAAATCGCCAGCGCCATCGAGGCATCCGACGATCTCAAGACCCTGTTCCGGATGTCGGAACAGCAGCTGGGACGACCGCTGCGGCACGTGGAGCAGAAGGCACTGGTGTGGATGCACGACTACAACAACATCGGCAGCGACATCATCCTCACCGTCCTGCTCTACTGCAAATCCATCGACAAATCCAGCGTCAGCTATGCCGAAAGCATCATCACATCCTGGTGGAATGACGGCATCCAGACGCTGCCTCAGGTCACCGACGCCATCAACGAGATGGAACACCGCCGGAGTTTTACGGGGCATATCCAGAAAGCGTTTGAGATGCACCGCAAGCCCACGCCCAAGCAGCAGGAATACATCGACCTGTGGCAGGACCGGAAGATACCGCTGGATCTCATCACCTATGCCTATGAAAAGACTCTGGAGAGCATCGACAAGCTTTCGTTCCCCTATCTGGACAGCATTCTCACACGCTGGATGAACGCCGGATACCGTACCCGGACGGATGTGGACACCAAAGACCGCCCGGAGACCGGGGACAAAAAAGCTGCCGCAAAGAACGCCGTCCCCAAGAGCGACAACGCCGAGGCGTATCAATCCTTTATCCGCAATCTGGAACCGTAAGAACCAGTGTGTCCGCACCAGCCGGCACTGACCAAAGGAGTACCCAATGAACGAAGAAAATCTCGAACACGCCCTGCGCATTATCTCCACCCGGCGCAACAGCGCCAGGACGCAGCAGGAAGAGCGTATCCAGGAGATCGAGACACGCATCCCGGAAGTGGTAGAGATCAACCGCCAGCTGTTCCGCACCAGCCGGAACCTGCTGGAAATCATCCGGGACGGCGGCAATGTGAGCGAACAGGTGGAATCCCTGCGGCGGCAGAATCAGCAGGGGCAGGCGATGATCCGGACACTGCTGGAACAGCACGGCTATCCGGCAGACTATCTGGAACTGCACTACACCTGTGAAAAATGCCAGGACACCGGCTTTTTCCAGGGAAAGACCTGTTCTTGTCTCACCGAACTGGTGGCAAAGCTTTCGGCTGAGAAACTGAACCAGAGCGTCCGGTTCGAGCAGTGCAGCTTTGAGAACTTTTCCCTGGACTATTATAAAGGGCTGCACACCGAAAACGGCGGCAGCTGCTACAATGCCATGGAACGGGTGCTGTACTTCTGCCGGGAATACGCCCGGCACTTTACCCCGGAATCTCCCAGCATCCTGCTGTTCGGAAAGACCGGTCTGGGAAAGACGCATCTTTCCCTTGCCATTGCCAACCAGGTGCTGCGCCGGGGCTACAGCGTCCTCTATGACTCGGTCATTAACTTTCTGCGCCAGGTGGAGCGGGAACATTTTGGCAGGGCAAGCGGTGACGATGACACCCTGGAGCTGCTGCTGTCCTGTGACCTGCTCATCCTGGATGACCTGGGGACGGAGTTCCACTCCCAGTTCTATCAGTCTACCATTTATAATATCATCAACACCCGGATGAACCGGAATCGCCCTACCATCATCAGCACCAACCTCAACTACGATGAGATCTCCCACCAGTACGATGAGCGCATCACCTCCCGGATCTATACCAACTATAACTGCTATCAGTTCGTGGGACAAGATGTCCGGGTGCTGAAACGCCAGCAGCAGCTGCAGCACGGAAACGGATAAGTGGCTGTTGGGTCGTAAAGGAAAATTGGCGGTGAAAATGAAAAAATCCCCTTGACAAAAGGGGCGCAATATCGTATAATAAAGATAGAAAGAGAGCATACCAGCAGACGGTTTGCTCCCACTGCATCAAGTTAAAAAGATTTAACCGTCACAGTTTGGTTGCTTGGGGCGGTTATTTCTTTTTATGGTGATGCTTTTTACTATTCTTTTCATTGTAGTAAATGTACAAGATCAAAGTTGCCAAATCCAACAGAAAACTGCCGATCTTTAGCAGGTCACCCAGGGTGATATACTGATCCATCATACCGATCACCTCCCATCTGTTCAAATGAGCAGTGGGAGCAGAAACAAACCGCCTACCGTTTCAGGTATGCCCTCAGACCTCCAGTATACCACACTTTGCAAAAATTATCAAACAAAAGCAGCACCGGCTGTGGGAAATCTCCCTGCCGGTGCTGCTTTTTTATGTGTTTCTATTTTGTTGTGCAATCATATCTGCATCTGCATCAGGACTCTTCCAGTCCGGTGTTGATGCCGCTCTTTTCCAGTGCGGTCAGATCGTCGGAGACGGTCTCCTTTTCGCCGCTTTTCTTTTTCGGAAAGACCAGTTTCAGCAGGATCGGGGTAACGATGGTGGTGAATACGACCATGATGACCAGCGGTGTCATGAACTTTTCGCTCATCAGTCCCACGGATGCGCCCTTGTTGGCAACGATCAGTGCGACCTCGCCACGGGAGATCATACCAATACCGATCTGCAGGCTCTCCTTGTTGGTGTAACGCATGATCTTTGCGCCCAGACCGCAGCCGATCACCTTGGTGACAACCGCCAGCAGCATCAGCAGGAGCATGAATATTACCAGCTTTTTGGTCAGACCCTTCAGTGTCATGGCGAGACCGATGTTGGCGAAGAAGATGGGAGAGAGGAGCATATAAGACAGGGTGTTGAAACGATTTACCACGTACTCATTCTTTTTCAGTCCGGAAACTGCCAGACCGGCAACGAATGCGCCGGTGATGTCTGCTACGCCAAAGCAAATCTCAGCCACGAAGGACAGCAGCAGGCAGAAAACAAAGGTCACGATGTTGTGGCGGCGCAGGTTTTCGTTGCTGGATTCACGCCATTTTTTGAAGAAGAAGTGATACAGCACAGCAGCGCCGATGGCAACGATGAAGAATGCCAGGATGTTGATGACTACGGCAAGGACGCCGTCGCCTGCCAGCAGAGAGCCGAAGGTCTTTTCTGCCTCGCCGTCGCCGGACTTCTTTCCGCCCAGGCTGATAACGACGGTGAGGGCGATGATGCCCAGGATATCGTCAATGACGGCTGCACCCAGGATGGCGTTTCCGGCACGGGAATTCAGTGCGCCCAGCTCTTTCAGCGTCTCAACGGTGATGCTGACAGAAGTTGCAGTCAGCACAACGCCGATGAAGATGTTCTGCCAGAACAGCTTTGCCATCTCCGGATTCTGTTCCGTGTTGTAGAAGTCTGCCAGGAAAAAGCCGCCTACCAGCGGAACGATAACGCCCAGCAGAGCGATAACGAAGGAGGCAAGGCCTGCCTTTTTCAGTTCCTGGATGTCGGTCTCCAGACCGGCGCTGAACATGAGGACGATAACGCCCAGTTCCGCCAGGCTGACGATCAGGTCATTTCGCTGTACCACGTTCAGCACCATCGGGCCGAGAACGATACCGGCAGCCAGTGCGCCCACGACCTGTGGCAGGCTGATCCGCTTGGTCAGCAGTCCCAGCAGTTTCGTGGACAGCAGGATAATTGCGATTTGCAGTAAAAAAGAATAATCATTGTTGAACAAAAAATCTTTCAAACCCATAATGGTTGATATCTCCCTTTATAATTTGCTTTTTGTCAAGAAAACGCTTTGTCAAATTCGAACTGACGGCAAAGTCAATTTCCCGTCAGATTCTGCCGCAGCACCGCCGCATCCAGTCCGTTTACCGTCTTGTCGGCGCAGAGGTCTGCGTTGGCGGCGCCGGTCTTGGACAGGCTCTTGTTTCCAAGCAGGTACTGGATCAGCAGCACCAGGTCTGCGGAATTCACCTTGCTGTCGGCGTTGACGTCTCCCGGAAGTGTCTCCGGCTTTTGCGGCTCTGTGGTCACATCCGGCGTTTTGCCGTCCGGCTCTCTGCCGGAGATCAGCACACCGTTCTGATAGACGGGAATGCAGTCCGAGATCACATATTCTCCTGCATTTTTCAGCAGATCCGTGTTAGAATAGTCATTGAAGGCATCCCAGCCCGTCTGATAGTTGGGGTAGATCAGCGCCAGCATCAGCTCACACTGGTGCTGTCCCTCAGAGATGGGCATTGCCACTCTGCCGTCCGGATAGGTCACTTCCACATAATAGATGTTGTCCTTATAATGTTTCAGTTCCGATACCTGCGCCGGGGTGTAGTCGTCGTACATCTTCGCCTGGTCACGGTCGATGCGCATGACCACATCGCCGGGCTGGAATCCGCCGTCAATGACTTCGGACAGATCCATGTAGTACCGATAGGACAGATTGTCCTCGATCCGTGCCGGCCATGCGGAGTGGTTGGTGAGCTTAAAGCTCAGGGTGACGCCGCCGGAGGTCTCCGTCAGCTTGGTCTCCACATAGAATTCTCTGTCCCGGGTCTCCGGTTCGGGAAAGTCCGGGTCGGGCGTGCCGCCATAGGCGTCGGTCATCTTGCAGAGCAGCGCCGTGAATCCGGCGTTGTAGTCGCAGGCAACCTCGTTGTTGATGTAGTTCTGCCGGTCGTCCTCATAGGAGCCGTCCTCGTTGGGACCGCCCACCAGTGCGCCGTATAGGATGTGCCGGTTGGTCTCCGGGGTGTCCAGGGCGTTTTTCCAGGAGGCGTGTGCCGTCCGGTGGTGGGGATTCTGCGGAGACTTGTCGCCGTATCCCACCACAAAGCTCTGCCCGTCGGGATTGTCGCCCAGACAGTAGTTGATCTGATCCTCATAGAAGTTCTGATACTTTGTGGTATTCGTCCCTTTCAGCACTGTGTCGCACGCCACGCTCGCCAGGAATCCGGCAGTGGTGGCATAGCGCAGACAGCCCCAGGTGGTGAGCCACTTTGCGCCGCCGTCCAGGGCCTTGACGGAATCTGTCCAGTAGTCCAGGTGTTTCTGTATCCGTCCGATGTAGAAACTGTCGTTGGTGTTGATGGCGTAGAGCAGCAGACCGCCCTGCATCACATCGTCCCAGCACATTCCCCAGGAGTATTTCAGCTCATCCGAACCCAGCTCTTTTCCCAGATTGGGGATATAAGAGGTCGCCTTGTCCAGATAGGACTGCTCGCCGGTGGCAATGTACAGCCAGTTTGCCGCATAGAACAGCTCGTCATAGAAGTGGGACGAACGGTAGAATCCGCTGGCATCGCTGTTGTTGTAGTCGTCGTCGCTCCGGGTCTCGTCCGCCAGCCGGAAGAGATTCTCGGCGTGTTTCAGATAGTCGCCGGTCTTGTCGCTCCTGCCCTTGAGGGCGCACGCCCCGGCAGCCAGCGCCGCCGCCATCTCGCCGCAGACCGCTGAGCTTGTGCCACGGAGAGCAGCCCTCGCCTTGGTGTAGTCAGCGCCGTTGTCCTTCATGCCGTATTCCAGCAGCTCCACCGGACCCCACCAGGTGTGATCCATCTGCCCATTGCCCACCTGGTATACGGCGGTGTCGCCCTCGTCACAGGCGGCGAGGTAGTCCAGCACAAAGGAGAGGTTGTTCACATAGGTCTCCATTTCGCCGGTCTTTTCCAGACCGTCCGGGTACTGATACAGTCCCCACGCCAGCATGGAGGCGGAGTATGCCATGGGCAGGTTGAACTTCACGTGGTCGCCGGCATCATACCAGCCGCCGGTGACTTCGTCCGTCATGGTGGAGTCGGCACGCCATTCCACCTCGTTCCAGTCCGGGAGCGGACCTGCCTGCTGGCACTCATAGAAGTACAGGGACTTCTGCATCGCCTCTGCATAGTTGGCGGAAAAATCCGCCGCAGACACAGTGAGCGCAGAGCAGGGCAGCGCACCCAGAACGAGACATCCGGCAGTGAGCGCCGCCGTCAGCCGCAAGTGTTTCCGCATTTGCATCATCTTCCTTTCTTGCAGGGCGCAGCAGAGCCGTGCTGTGTCCCCGCAGTTTCCGGTTCTTTTCCGCCGGAAATACCCCCGGCCGAAAAAAGCCGTTTTCCCTTTTATTATGGCACGTTTTCACGCCGATGTCAAGCGGTTTTCATGAAGTTATCACAAAAATTCACAGTGAAACAAACCGGTTTTTTCAAATTTCGGTGCATAGCCGTCATTTCCGGGGATTCTGTTGCAGAGCGGCAAAAATGTCCGTTGTCCGGATGCTGCCTTTTGTAGAGAATGCTTGTTTCAAACGGGGGATTTCTGTACGAAGTGACAAAAATTACGGAAAAACGGATTCTGTCTTGCAAAAAATTCCGGTTCATGCTATAATGAAATTGTATAGGCATATGCGGTAGTGATATTCCGGAAAATGGAATGGCGCATTCGCAGTCTATGGCATTGCGGCATACAAGGGCAGTTCCGCTCCGGCAGGGCGTTTTCCGCCGGCAGAACGGATCGCTTTCTTTCTGTGTGCGCATCAAATATAAGGTTTTAAGGTTTAGGAGGAATTCTGAAGTGGAAAAGAAGCTGAAAAAGGGAAAGAAAGTTACCGTCCTGGGCGCTGGTAATGTCGGTGCATCCATTGCATTTGCTCTGGCAATCAAGGGCCTCTGCTCTGAGCTGCTGCTCATCGACATCAACAAGCCCAAGGCAAAGGGTGAAGCTATGGATATCATGCAGGGCAACGCATTCTGTCCGTCCTGTGACATCCACGACGGCGATTATCCGGACGCAGCAGATTCCGATATGGTCATTATCACCGTTGGTATTGCCAGAAAGCCGGGTCAGACCCGTATTGACCTGTGCAAGACCAACGCAAAGATCATGGCATCTGTTATGCCGGAGATCGTAAAGTATGCACCGCACGCCTGCTACCTGGTAGTCAGCAACCCGGTTGACGTACTGACCTATGAGGCGATCCGTGTATCCGGTCTGGATCCGAAGCAGGTCATCGGTTCCGGTACTGTTCTGGACTCCTCTCGTCTGCGCACCTGCCTGGCAGATCACGCTGGTCTGAACATCAAGAACATCCACGCATATGTATTCGGCGAACACGGCGATTCTTCCATGATCCCGTGGTCTCTGTCCAGCATTGCCGGCATGAAGTTTGATGAATACTGCACAAGCGTAGAAGATCTGGGCGACAAGGATGCCATCGAGCAGGAAGTTCGTGACGGCGGCGCTGAGGTCATCAAGTGCAAGGGTGCAACATATTATGCAATCGCACTGTCTGTCAGCCAGATCACCGAGGCAATCCTGCGTGACACCAAGGCGGTTCTGACAGTTTCCACTCTCCAGGACGGCACACACTACGGCGTAAAGGACGTTTGCCTGAGCCTGCCGTGCGTACTGGGCGCAAACGGCGTAGAACGTGAGATCACACCGCCGATGACCGACGATGAGATCGCTCGTTTCCAGAAGAGCGGCGAGGCACTGCGCTCCGTCATCGACCAGATGGCACTCTAAGCGCAAGCCATCCCGTATCTCTGCACTATTATTATATCGTAGCAAGCCGGCGCACTGCCGCCGGGCAAACGACTGCCGTATTTGCCGCAGGTTCCCGGTGAGCCTGCGGAAAGAGCTGGAAAGGCTCTGACAAATGCTTCCGGCAGCACTGCCGGAAAACCGAACGATTGGTTGGAAAGGGACGAAAAAATTATGGATTATGCAGCTGAATCTCTGAAACTGCACTATGACTGGCAAGGCAAGATCGAGGTCACACTTCGTGCGCCGCTGGAAACCGCCGATGATCTTTCTCTGGCGTATACGCCCGGCGTTGCACAGCCCTGCCTGGAAATTCAGAAAGATGTTTCCAAGAGCTATGACCTGACCCGCCGGGGCAACCTGGTCGCTGTTATCACAGACGGCACGGCTGTTCTGGGTCTGGGCGATATCGGCCCGGAGGCTGGTATGCCGGTCATGGAAGGCAAGTGCGCACTGTTCAAGCGTTTCGGCAACGTGGATGCGATCCCGCTCTGCGTCCGCTCCAAGAATGTGGACGAGATCGTGGAGACAGTTCGCCTCATCGCCGGCAGTTTCGGCGGCGTGAACCTGGAGGACATCTCCGCACCACGCTGCTTTGAAATCGAACGCCGCCTGAAGGAATGCTGCGACATTCCGATTTTCCACGATGACCAGCACGGCACGGCAGTCGTTACGCTGGCAGCGATGCTCAACGCATTGAAACTGGTGGGCAAGGATATCCACGATATCCGTGTGGTTACCAGCGGCGCAGGCGCTGCCGGTCTGGCAATCATCCGCCTGCTGATCGCTATGGGTCTGGATCCGCACCATGTGATCCTCTGCGACCGCCACGGTGCGATCTATGAGGGCAGAGACGATCTGAACCCCCAGAAGGAAGAAATGGCGAAGATCACCAACAGCGGTCACAAGGCTGGTACGCTGGCAGAGATGCTGGTGGATGCCGACGTATTCATCGGCGTATCCGCACCGCACTGCGTGACACCGGAAATGGTGAAGTCTATGGCGAAGGATCCGATCATCTTTGCCATGGCAAACCCCACGCCGGAGATCATGCCGGACGAGGCGCTGGCGGCTGGTGCAGCCGTTATGGGTACCGGACGCAGCGACTTCCCGAACCAGATCAACAACGTTCTGGCATTCCCGGGCATCTTCCGTGGCGCACTGGACGTTCGTGCAAGCGACATCAACGACGCTATGAAGATCGCTGCCGCAAAGGCAATCGCTGACTTCGTAACGCCCGAAAAGCTGTCTGCGGAATATATCATTCCCAGCCCGCTGGAAGAGGGTGTCAGCGCCGCTGTTGCAAAGGCAGTTGCACAGGCTGCCAAGGACACCGGCGTAGCCAGAGTGTAACTTCTGACAGCACAAAAAGAAAATCTTGGGACAGGGGATATTGTGGTCTCCTGTCCTTTTTTGTGGATAATGTCAAATCAAACTGACTGTACAAAAGAATATTAAGTGAATTTCCCGTTTGACAATTGGAAATTTGGGAATTTGTTTCAGATAGAAAAAAACACAAAAACCACTTGCAGATTTGTGTGAAATGTGCTAAAATAGACAATGGACTTTGAATCTGATTTCGAAGTCCCATACAGCGATGACGCATCTCGTCTCGCAAAGCAGGAAAGATCGTCTATGAAACGAAAATTACCCAAGTGGTCGGGCGTCGCAGCCCTGGTTCTGCTTGCCGGTGCGCTGGGCGTACTGGCGTGGCAGGGCAGCCGGCATCTTACCGCAGCGTCCGGGAACACACCGGCTCGTCTGGCGGCTGTCTCCGAAACAGTTACCGACACCGGCACGCTTCCGGCAGAGGAATCCCAGCCCTGTCCGCAGACGGCGGCTGTGACCCGGCAGACTGAAACGTCTGTGACATCTGACAGTTCGCCGCAAACTGCAGTGACGTTCCCTCTGGAACTGAACGCTGCCGGAGCGGCGGAACTGGAACAGCTGCCGGGGATCGGCGCAGTTCTGGCGCAGCGCATCGTGGCATACCGTACACAGATCGGCGGCTTTTCCAACCGGGAACAGCTGCTGGAGGTGGAGGGCATCGGTGCGGCAACGCTGGAAGGACTGAACGGCTGGATTTTCGTGGAAAACGAGACGGCGCTTTCGGCAGAGCCGGAACAGCCCTTGCCGGAGGAGACCCCACCGCCGCAGCCGGCGGAAGAATCGGCGTTGCCGGAGACTTCGGCAGAGACCACGCCGCTGATGCCGCTGCCCCTGGATCTCAACCGGGCGGGGGAAGAGGATCTGATGCAGCTGCCGGATATGCAGCCGGCGCTGGCAGCAGAAATTGTGGCATTCCGGGAACGGATCACCGCATTCTCTTCGGTGTATGAACTGCTTTATGTGGACGGCATGACGGAGGCCTATTTCACGGAAATTCGGGATTCTGTGCAAATTTACGGGGACATTGCCCCGGAATAACGCTTTTTTGAGCAAACTCCATACTTTAACCATTTTGTAACCTTTTTCGGAATGGTTCGAAATATTTGACATATTGCACAAAAAATCGGAGCAAAATTTGTATAGTACCACTGAAAAAAATGAAAGAATGGTTTAAGCCATTGACATTCGTTGCGAATTGTTGTATATTAGGCTTATCACAAGAATTGTTCTCTGGCACAGTTTTGTGCATTTTCACAGAGGACAGCATCGGTGTGCAGTGAAATGCAGATCTGCTGCACAAAAAAAGGTTATTGCACTGCTATGCCAAAACCGGCACAACGTGTGATATATATATTTAAGGAGGAAATTTCCAATGAACAAGTTGAAAAGAACACTGGCTCTGATGGCTGCTCTGGCTATGACTGCAACTGCATTCGTAGGATGCACCGGCGGCAATGACAGCTCCAGCTCTTCTGAGTCTAAGGCAGAAAGCTCTGCTGAAGAAAGCAGCGAGGCTGAAGGCGAGGAGTCTTCTGAAGAAGCAGAAGAATCTTCTGTTGAGTCCGCAGCTGGCTACACCAACGTTGATGTTCCGGCTCTGGGCGAACCGGACGGCTCCCTGAAGGACGGCGGCGACAAGCTGACTATCCTGTGCTGGAACGATGATGACCTGAAGTACATGTACGACATCGTTGCTGATGCAACCGGCATGGACAAGAGCATGATCAACTACAAGAACGTTGGTTCTAACGGTACTGATGCTAACGAACAGTACGCACAGGTATTCCTGTCTGGCGACGACGTTGACCTGTACTTCTGCGACGCTGACTGGAACATGGCTTATCAGAACAACGATGAGTATTCTGCTCCGCTGTCTGCAGTAGGTATCTCTGAAGACATGTATGCAAATGCTTATGACTACACTGTAGCCATGGGCAAGGACAAGAACGGCGTCCTGAAGGGTGCTTCTTGGCAGGCTGCAGCAGGCGGCTATGCATACCGTGCAGATCTGGCTGAAGAATATCTGGGCGTAACTTCTCCGGAAGATATGCAGGCACAGGTCGGCAGCTGGGATGACTTCTGGAAGACCGCAGCTACCGTATATGAGAAGTCTGGCAACACCACTGCTATGGCTGACTCTCTGGGCGGCGTATGGAGAGCTTACTCCAACGGTAACAGAACCAAGTCTTGGGTAAACGACGGCAAGCTGGATCCTTCTTCCGTAGGTGATTTCATCTCTATGGCTAAGGAGAACTTCGACAAGGGTTACATCTCTGGTGCAACTCAGTGGAATGATGACTGGCTCCCGCAGGGTATGTCTGACGGTGCTCAGGCTAACAAGACCTTCGGTTTCTTCTTCCCGACTTGGGCAATCGCTAAGGGCGGTTCTCTGGAACAGGCTGAAGGCGGCGAAGGCGGCTCTACATACGGCAAGTATGCACTGTGCGAAGGCCCGACATCCTGGTTCTGGGGCGGCACATGGATCTGCGTATATCCGAAGACCGATAACGCTAAGGAAGCTGGCCAGTTCATCTACACTATGACTGCTGATGCTGATGCAATGCAGAAGTATGTAGACGCTCGTGGTGACTTCGTAAACAACAAGGGCGTAATGTCTGCTACAACTGAAGCTGGCACAAACAGCAACCCGCTGTTCGGTGGTCAGGATCAGTTCCAGATCCTGTTCAACTCTGCTGACAAGATCGACATGAGCATTGCTTCTGAGTATGATGCAAAGATCAACACTGACCTGCAGAACGCAGTTCAGGATTACTGCAATGGCGTAACCGCTTCTGAGGATGACTGCCTGAACGCATTCCTGGATGCAATTGCAGCTGATGTAACTGACATCACTGTTGAATAAGCTTCGGCTTCTCAACGCTTTTTGAATGATTGAACGTACAGCCTATAGGATAATTGCGTCCTATAGGCGTATGTTTATCTTTTCTCTTACTATTCTACTGAATTTTTGAAAGGGTGTGTGCAAATGGCATCCGCTGCACAACGTCGTATTAAGTCGATTAGCTATGCGAAATATGGCTATATGTTCATTGCCCCGTTCTTTCTTGTGTATTGTTTCTTCCAGATCTGGCCGCTGATCCAGACCTTTATCCTGAGCTTTCAGGGTAACGGTGCAGATGCGGGCACATTTGTCGGCTTCGACAACTATGCTACCATTCTGTTCGGTTCCGGTGAAGGAATGGGTCGTCGTGCAAAGGCAATGCAGGAGCTGTTTTTGACTTCGTTCAAAAACACGATCATTCTGTGGTTTGGTAACTTTATTCCGCAGATCCTGCTGTCTCTGCTGCTGGCAGTCTGGTTCACAGATTCGAAACTGCACATTCCGGGCGTGGGCTTCTTTAAGGTCGTTATGTACCTGCCGAATATCATCACCGCTGCATCTGTTGCAGCTCTGTTCATGCGTTTTATTTCCAACAGTCAGCTGTCCGCAATCAACACACTGCTGCTGAATGCAGGCAGCGATCCGGTAAGCTTCGAAGCATCTGCTGTTTGGAGCCGCGGCATCGTTATGTTTATTCAGACATGGCTATGGTTTGGTAATACCATGATCATGATGATGTCTGGTATCATGGGTATCAACCCCTCTCTGTTCGAAGCTGCTGCGATCGATGGTGCTTCCAGTGGTCAGGTGCTCCGCAAGGTGACCCTGCCGCTGCTGCGACCGATGGTTGTTTATACCCTGATCACTTCCATGATCGGTGGTTTGCAGATGTTCGATATTCCGTATCTGTATCACACAGGTGCAGGTAAAATCAACGTAAACCTGCGTACCGTTGCGGTATTCGTTTATGAACAGTTCCGTGCCGGTGCAAAGGTTCACCAGCCTGACTACGGCATTGCCGGTGCCGCTTCCGTAATTCTGTTTATCATCACTGCGGCTCTGGGTATTCTCGTATTCCGTATGAACCGTGATGAGGATGAGCATCGGAAGAAGCAGGAGCGTAAGGCTCTGGTCAAGGAATACAAGAAACAGCAGAAGCTGGCTAAGAATGGAGGTCTGGGTGCATAATGGAAAACGTTGGTGTTAAGGACAATTACATTCTGGTGCAAAGACTGAAATCGGCTGGCTGCTTCATTGTCTGCGTTCTGCTGGCACTGATCTGCTTGGTTCCGCTGTACATCATGATCATGAACGCAACCCACGGGGACGCTGCTCTGCGTGCTCAACCGTTGCAGTTCCTGCCGGGCGGTGACTTGATGACCAATATCAAGAATATTGCCGGCGGTGAATTCCCGCAGTCCCCGAACTTTAACGTTTGGCTGGGCTACCGGAACTCCCTGATCATTGCAGGCTGTACCACAGTTCTGACCGTATTCTTCTCCGCACTGACCTCTTATGGTCTGACCGTTTACGATTTCAAGATCCGTGACGGTGCATATACGTTTATTCTGGCAGTTATGATGATCCCGATCCAGGTTACATCTACCGGTTTCGTAAAGTTCATGGTAGGTACTCTGGGTCTGGCAAACAGCTACATTCCGCTGATCATTCCTGCAATCGCAGCACCTGCCGTTGTATTCTATATGCGTCAGTATATGAAGTCTTCCTTCCCGCTGGACATCGTAGAAGCTGCCCGTATCGACGGAAGCGGCGAGTTCCGCACCTTCCTGACCATTGCAATTCCGATGTGCAAACCGGCAATTGCAGTACAGGCGATCTTCGCGTTCGTACAGAACTGGAACAACTTCTATACACAGAATATGATCATCATTTCCAATGAAAAGCGTTTCACAATGCCGATCATGATCCAGAGCGTTCTGGGTCAGGATAAGCACCCTAATCTGGGTGCACAGTACGCTGCAGTTGCACTGTCTGTTATCCCGATCATTGTGATCTACCTGATCCTGTCCAGATTCATCGTTGCTGGTGTAGCTCTGGGCGGCGTAAAGGAATAATCGCATTTCAACAGAATGTTTGTTCTTTTCAAAAGAGTCATTGCCTTCGGGCAGTGGCTCTTTTTCTATTTCCCGTGGATGTTTCCGGGCAAAAGAACAGCCCTCCGGTCGCTGCACCAGAGGGCTGTTTGGTGTTTTCATTTCAGTGTGTGCTTATTTCTGTTTCAGTTCCGCAGCACGGAGGGTGTTTTTCATCAGCATGGTGATGGTCATAGGACCAACGCCGCCGGGAACCGGTGTGATAAAGCTTGCCTTCGGCTCGACCTCGGCGAATTCCACGTCGCCGCAGAGCTTGCCGTTTTCGTCGTGGTTCATGCCCACGTCAATGACAACTGCGCCCTCTTTCACCATGTCGGCGGTGATGAAGTGCGGTCTGCCAACGGCGCTCACCAGAACGTCCGCAGCTGCGCAGACTTCCTTGAGGTTCTTGGTGTGGGAGTGGCAGATGGCGACGGTTGCGTTCCGGTGGAGGAGCAGCATCGCCATGGGCTTTCCCACGATATTGCTTCTGCCCACGACCACGCAGTTCTTGCCGTCCAGGTCAGTGCCGGTGCTGTCGATGAGTTCCATCACACCTGCCGGAGTGCAGGGGAGAAAGTCGTAGTCGCCGATCATAATTTTGCCCACGTTGATGGGGTGGAATGCGTCCACATCCTTCAGCGGCGAAATGCTGTAGATGACCTTCTGCTCGTCAATGTGTTCCGGCAGCGGCAGCTGCACCAGAATGCCGTGTACCTTGTTGTCCTTGTTCAGAACGCCGATCAGATCGAGGAGCTGTTCCTCGGTGGAATTTTCATTGAGCCGGTATTCAAATGCGTGAAAGCCCACTTCCTCGCAGGCTCTCTGCTTGTTGCGCACGTAGATCTGGGATGCCGGGTCGTTTCCCACCAGAATGACCGCCAGTCCCGGCTGGATGCCGCTGTTTTCCCGCAGCGCCTGCGCCTCTTCCTTGATTTTTTGGCGAATCTGGGCGGAAACTTCCTTGCCCGAAATCAACTTTGCCATATTGCGTTACTCCTTTTCGTTCTCATTCTCACAATTTTCTGTTGCAGTATCATCATTGTCCGCAGATGCGTCCGATGCGTCAGCCTCTGTGGTAGTATCTGTAGTATCGTCTGTGCTTTCCGTCTCGTTGGATTCGCTGTCCTCTGCGGTGTCTGCGCCGGTCTTGCCAGCCTCATATTCCGCCAGCATCCGCTTGGATTCCGCCGTGTCCTTGTACATATGATAGTCCACGCCCATGCGCTTGACCTTTGTACCGATGGCAATTTGCAGGATAACGGAAACCACTACGCAGCAGATTGCCAGAATCTGGGACACACGCACGTTGCCGATCACCAGGCTGTCTGTGCGGAGACCTTCCACCACGGCACGTTCTGCGCCGTACCAGCAGATATAGATGAGGAAGATCTGTCCGTCATAGCGGCGAATTTTCTTGGCGAAAAGCGCCAGCAGTACAAAGCCCAGCAGGCACCAGACGGATTCGTACAGGAAACAGGGGTGAACCGGCTGAGACGCATCCAGCGCCGTGCCGAAGTTGGCGAAATAGGTGGTGGAGGGATACTGGTCGGTGATCCACTCCTGGATTCTGCCGCCGGACATTCCGAAGATGCTGTTGGTGTTGCAGCCGAACGCCTCCTGGTTGAAGAAGTTGCCCCAGCGTCCGATGCCCTGTCCCAGCAGGAATCCGATGCCGACAATATCCAGCAGGGGCAGGAACTTCACCTTGCGTATCTTTGCCACCAGAAATCCCGCCAGAAGGCTGCCGATGATGCCGCCGTAAATGGCGAGTCCGCCTTCCCGGATGTTGAGGATGCTTTTCCAGTCGCCGGCGTAGTTGTTCCAGTTCAGCAGAACATAATAGGCACGTGCGCCCACCACGCCGCCGATGATGCCGCCGATGATGCAGTCCATGACACGGTCGGGGTTCAGCCCGTACTTTTTCACCTGGGTGAAAGCGTAGACCATCGCCAGCACCAGCCCCAGGGTGATGAGGATGCCGTACCACTGGATGTCCAGACCGCCAATGGAAAAGGCGGTGCTGTCCAGGTGCAGGTCAATCCCCAGTTTCGGAAAGGTGATTTCGTTATAATCCAGTGTTCCGATTGTTTCTGTCGTCATATGTTTCCCGGGATCTCAAAGGAGATCCCTGCCTCCTTTGGGTTATTTTGCCGGCGCAATGATGGAGAGCGTCATGCGCTCCACATCCACTTCCTCCCGGAGGAAACAGTTGCAGTCCTCCAGGGTCATCTCAGACAGCACCTGCATGGTGTCGTAGAGACCGCAGCCAGCCATGTGGGATGCCACCAGCGCATTGGTCACTGCGGAGACGTTGTTCTGCTCCCGCACCAGATTGCCGTAGGTGGTCTTTTTGCACTCGGTGAACATGGTCTCATCCAGCCCGTTTTTCTGTGCATCCAGAATGGCAGCGGTGATCTTTTCCCGGACTGCCTTGGGGTCACGGGATTCGCCGCCGAAGATCATGGTGAAGAAACCGTCGCCGTTGAACACTTCGCTGGAAAAGCTTTCGTTCACCAGTCCGCTCTGGAGCATTTCCTGGTACAGGAGAGACGAGCTGCCGGACAGGGTCAGCATAGCGATGTGCGCCTGCATCTCTGCACGCAGATTGTCCATGCCGCTCCGGGGCTGGCACTTGATGCCCAGATTGAACAGCGGCTGTCCCACTGCGGCAGTCTCCACCGTCTCCGGACGAACGATGTCCAGGGTCTCTTCCGGGAAAACGGTCTCCAGCTTCTGGTCGTCGCAGGGTTTCAGCAGACGGTCTGCCACTTCCAGTACCTCATCCACAGTGCAGTTTCCGGCAACCGCCAGCACCATGTTGTGGAGATTGTAGAAGGTGCGGTAGCAGCGGTACAGCAGATCGTCTGTGATCTGGGCAATGCTCTCGATGGTGCCGGCGATGTCGATGCGTACCGGGTGTTTCTGGTACAGACCGCACAGCATATTGAAGAACACACGCCAGCCCGGATCGTCGTCGCACATCCGGATCTCCTGCCCGATGATGCCCTGTTCCTTGGCGACGCTTTCCGGCGTGAAGTACGGGGACTGGACAAAGGAAAGCAGGATCTCCAGGGATGCCTTGAAGTTGTCGGAGCAGCTGAAGAAATAGCAGGTCTTGTCGAAAGAGGTGAACGCATTGGCGTTTGCGCCGGTCTTGGCGTAAAGGTCAAAGACATCGCAGTCCTCGTTCTCGAACAGCTTGTGTTCCAGGAAGTGGGCGATGCCCTCCGGAACGGTGCAGTAGTCTTTGTCGGCAGCGGTCTTGAACTGGGTGTTGATTGAGCCGTACTTCGTGCCGAACATTGCCTCTGTGGTGCTGAACCCTTCCATCTCGCAGACCAGGATCTCCAGACCGCTCTTGTGATGGATGTGGGTGTATTTGTCACCGGTGTTCGGGGAACTGATGGTGGTCATTGTGGTCTCTGCCATGTTACTCCGCCTCCTGTTCTTTGCATTCCATAATATAAATGGTATCCAGCTGCATGGACTTTGCCGCCGCCATCAGATCTTCCTTGGTGACCTTGCGGTAGTTCTCTTCCTCTTCCGCCGGCGTCAGCTTTGTGCCACGGCAGAACTGTCCGAAGTACCAGGAGATATAGCTGGTCGCCGTGTCGCCGATGCCGCAGAGGGTGTTGTGAATGGTCATCATGGTGCTGTCCATCTCTGCATCCGTGATGTCGCCCTTGCAGATGGCATCCAGCTGTGCGGCGATGGCATCCTGTGCGGTGTCCAGGTTCTCGGTCTCAATGCCGCTGTCCACCTGCATGAAGTACTTTGCCTCGTTGTAGTTTGCGGCGCAGTAATAGCACAGGCTCATCTTTTCCCGGACGTTGGCGAACAGCTTGGAGCTGGGTGTGCCGCCCAGGAGCATTGCCATCATCTTCAGCGCATAGCGGTCGGGATAGGTGGTTTTCCAGCCCATGACCATTTTGCACTGGTTCACCGGAAGTGCCTCCCGTACCACAGCCGGTTCTGCCTTGCAGGGGCTGGGGTTGAGGAACTGCACCGGTGTCACGCTGCGGTTTTCGATGGCGGCGAAAGCCTGTTTCAGGGTGTCAGCCAGCTGCGGCACAGCTGCCGGACCCACAAAGTAGATTTCGATCTGTGCAGTGCGGAGCAGTTCCTGGAATGCCGCATAAGCGGCTGCCGGTGTCAGAGCCTCTGCGGCGCTGCGGCTGCCGTAGCAGGAGAACGCTGCCGGTTCGCCGGCGAAGGCAGTCTTATAGGTCTGAGAAATGGCATACTGCCGCTTTTCGTTGATCTCTGCGTCAATGCTGTCCAGCAGGTTCATCTGCTGGATGCGGAATTCGGTGTCGTCGAAAGCGCCGTCCGTCACGTTGGGCTGGAAAATGCAGCCCAGCACGATCTCCAGCAGTTCTGCGAAAACGGATTCGCCGTCCAGCGCATAGCGGTCAGCGATGGCGGAAGAGCGCAGGGTGATGGACTGGACATCGCCCTGTTTGGCAATGGTGCAGCTCAGATCAGCCCCGTAGAGCAGATGCAGCTTGCGGTTCATTGCCGCATTGGAGGGATAGGCTTTGCTGCTGGAAACCACAAGGCTCCCGGCGAGGGCGCAGGCAGCAGCAGTCTTTTCCGACAGAGGCTGCAAAAACTGGATGCGCAGGTGATTGGTCTTTAGTTTGGAGTCCAGGATCTCAGAAAACGCAATGTTGTCCGAGAGCGGGATCCGCTGATAACTGGTTGTCATAACATCGTCCTTTCCAAAGGATTGCGGCGCTGTAACAGCGTCTGAAAAGTTGTTTTCCATACATAGATACACATCTGCGTGTCAATATGGATTCTGGCGTATCCCTGCTTTTGCAGGCATACAAATTTATTATACCACATTTCGCTGCGGATTGCTACGGTTTTCACGAAATTCTCAGAAATATTTTCCGCAGAGAATTTCCGGGCGCTTTTTGCGATGGTTTACAATTTGTTGTTGAAAAGAAAACGCTTTTTTAGTATAATAAAATATGAGAACCTATCGAAGGATTCCTGCACCGGAAAAAGGGTGCAGAAAGATATCATCTCCAACAGGAGGAAAAGCAAGATGAAAACAATTACAGTACACGCCAGCCAGACCTATCCCATCTGGATCGGCAGGGGACTGCTGGGACAGTGCGGCAGCTATCTGAAACAGCAGACCAAGGCACAGACGGCGGCGGTCATCACCGACGACCATGTGGACAAATATTACGGCGACATCGTGATGAGTTCCCTGGAGGCGAGCGGATTCCGCACGCTGAAGTTTGTCTTTCCCCACGGCGAGGCATCCAAGTGCAGCAGGACGCTGAACCAGATCTATGACTTTCTCTGCGAGAACAACATCACCCGGACGGACTGCCTGGTAGCCCTGGGCGGCGGCGTGGTGGGAGACATCACCGGTTTTGCGGCGGCGACCTATCTCCGTGGACTGGACTATCTCCAGATTCCCACCAGCCTGCTGGCGCAGGTGGATTCTTCTGTGGGCGGAAAGACAGCCATCGACCTGCCCGGCGGCAAGAACCTGGTGGGTGCATTCAAGCAGCCGGTGGCGGTGCTGTGTGACCTGGATACCCTGGACACTCTGCCGAAAATGTTCCTGGCAGACGGCATGGGCGAAGTCATCAAGTACGGCATGATCCGGGACGAAAAGCTGTTCGAACTGCTGGAACAGCACAGCCTGGAAAATGTCAGCAGCGCTATGGACGAGATCGTTCCCACCTGCATCGACATCAAGCGTGACGTGGTGGAGCAGGACGAGTTCGACACCGGCGAGCGGATGATCCTGAACTTCGGGCATACCCTGGGACACGCTGTGGAAAGCTATTATCACTACGAGACCTATACCCACGGCAGCGCAGTGGCAGCCGGAATGTGCATGATGACCGAAAAGACCTGCACTCCGGAACTGTATGTGCGGCTGTGTGACTGCGTGAAGGCATACGACCTGCCTACCGAAGTGCCGGCACCGCTTTCGGAATTGGTTCCGCTCTGCGGCAACGACAAAAAGCGTGCCAGCGCAGCCCTGCGGTTCATCGTCTGCGAGACCATCGGCAAGGCAGAGATCCGCAGTATGCCCTTTGACGAGTTTGCCGTTTGGATGGGAGGAGACGCATGAACATACTGATCTCACCGGAGAAGCTCCACGGCACTGTGCGCATCCCGGCATCCAAAAGCATGGCGCACCGTCTCCTGATCTGTGCTGCTCTGGCAGAGGGGACTTCCGTGGTTTCCGGGGTGGATATGTCACGGGACATCACCGCCACCATGGACGTGCTTTCCGCATTCGGCGCATCGTTTCGGCAGGACGGCAGCACCATCACAGTCACCGGCGTAGGGAAGACCAGACCCCAGGCGGCTGTGGCGGACTGCTGTGAAAGCGGCTCGACCCTGCGGTTTCTCATTCCGGTGGCGGCGGCACTGGGTGTCCACACCACCTTTTTCGGACAGGGCAGACTGCCCCAGCGTCCCATCACCGCCTATCTCCGGGAACTGACCAAAAAGGGCATTGCGTTTGAGTATCACAACACCATGCCGTTTTCCATTGACGGCGCACTGCAATCCGGTGTCTATGAGCTGGAGGGCGATGTGTCCTCCCAGTATGTGACCGGACTGCTGTTTGCGCTGCCGCTGCTGGAGGGCGATTCGGAGATACGGATGCTGTCCCGGCTGGAGTCCAAGCCGTACGTTGACCTTACCATCGCCTGCCTGCGTCACTTCGGCGTGACCGTTTACGAGACGGAACAGGGCTACACCGTTCCCGGCGGTCAGCAGTACCACGCCTGTGACATGGAAGTGGAGGGCGATTATTCCCAGGCGGCGTTCTTCTATGTGGCGAACGCCCTGGGCAGCGACATCACCCTCACCAATCTGAATCCGGAAAGTGTGCAGGGCGATAAAAAAATTGTGGAAATCACACAGCAGATGTGTTATAATAGAGAAAAGGGACTGCCTGCCTGCTTTGATGTGGATGCGGCAGATATCCCCGATCTGGTACCGATCCTGGCAGTGCTTGCCACATTCGGCACAGCGCCGTCCCGGATCACCGGGGCGCATCGTCTCGCCATCAAAGAGAGCGACCGTCTGGCATCCACTGCCGACCTGCTGAACCGGCTGGGCGGCAAGGTGACCGCCACCGCAGACGGTCTGGAGATCGAGCCGGTGGAACAGCTCCACGGCGGCACGGTGGACAGCTACGGCGATCACCGCATCGCCATGTGCGCCGCTGTGGCAGCCACACGCTGCACCGGAGAAGTGACCATTCTGCACGGAGAGTGCGTTGAAAAATCATATCCTCGGTTCTATGAGGATTATCGTCAATTAGGAGGAATCGCCAATGTCATCGTTCTGGAGTCGTAATATTTCCCTTTCCATTTTCGGAGAGTCACATGGTCCGGCGATCGGCGTCGTCATCGACAATCTGCCGCCGGGAGAATACATTGATGTGGAAAAACTGCGGCAGTTCATGGCACGCCGTGCGCCGAAAAAGGACGGCACGACCACGCCACGTGGTGAAAAAGACCTGCCCCAGATCATGTCCGGACTGCTGAACGACCGCACCACCGGCGTTCCCCTCTGTGCGTTTATCCAGAACACGGATACCCGCTCGAAGGATTACAGCAATCTGGCACGCCTGCCCCGTCCGGGACACGCCGACTATACCGGCGCAATGCGCTATCGTGGATTCAACGATGTCCGTGGCGGCGGCCATTTTTCCGGCAGACTCACCGCTCCGCTGTGCTTTGCCGGCGCAGTCTGCGGTCAGATTCTGGAGCGCCGTGGCATCTACACCGGTGCGCACATCGCCAGCGTCCACGGCATCAGCGATGACGCTTTCAGCCGCACCAAGGTGACTAAGGAGGATATCCTGGAAGTGCGTGGAAAGAATTTCCCGGTGCGCAACGATGCACAGGGCGAAAAGATGAAAGAGGACATCCGGAATGCCAGCCAGGGCGGGGAGTCTCTGGGCGGCATCATCGAGTGCGTCACCATCAATATGCCGGCAGGCGTGGGGTCTCCCATTTTTGAGGGACTGGAAAACACCATCGCCCAGCTGATCTTCGGCATCCCGGCAGTCAAGGGACTGGAATTCGGCGCAGGTTTCCAGGTGGCAGAGATGGTCGGCAGCCAGAACAACGACCCGTTCTATATTGATGAAAACGGTCACGTCAAGACCAAGACCAACAACCACGGCGGCATTCTGGGCGGCATCTCTTCGGGAATGCCCATTACGCTGAATGTAGCCATCAAGCCCACCGCCTCCATCGCAAAGCCCCAGGAGACCGTGGACTTCCGGGCAAAGAAGAACGAGACGCTCCAGATCCACGGCAGACATGACCCGTGCATCGTGCCACGTGCTGTGCCGTGCGTTGAGGCGGCAGTGAACATTGCGCTGCTGTCCCATATGATGGATTATCCGAATTTTTGAGAAAAAGCTTTTTTCTGTGATTTGAGGTGACAGGTTGTGCAGGAAGAAAATATGCTGAAAATGTCCAAAATGGCGACACCGCCCATTATGGATCCCCACACGGCGAACATTTTGATTTGTTATCTGCTGTATAAGATCGACAAGCCGGTGCGTGTGAATCATTTGTATGACATTGCAGTCGGGAGTGACATTATCAATTATTTTGCCTACCAGGATTCCATCGCTTATCTGACGGAACACGACTCGGTAGAGCTACGCCGCAAGGATGACGAGACGGAGTACTATGTGCTGACGGAAAACGGCATCCGCACGGCAAAGGAACTGCGCAACTATGTGGGAAAGGCGTACCGGGACAAGCTGGTCTCGGCGGCGTTCCACTATTTTGCACGCATCAAACGGGAGAGCGAAGTCAAGATCAATTACATTCCGCTGAAAAAGGGCTATTACGTCCACGTCCGCTGTCTGGACATCGGGGACGACCTGCTGGATATGAAACTCTACGCCCCGGATTATTCCCAGGCGAAGTATCTGGGCGAACAGATCATGCTGAACCCGGCAGGCTTTTACGGCAAGATTTTGGATGCGGCGTTTTCCAACCGGGAAGAGCCGTTTGAGCTGGAAGAGGATTGAACAGCGTTTTGCAAATAGAAAAGGCGTGGGACTGTGAAAAGTTCCACGCCTTTTTTGCAGATAGGCTGTGTCGTGTCTTCGAATTAGCCTCCTCTGAAAGAGGCGGTGGAGGAGTCATCGAAAACAAAAACAGCCTGCCTCCAGGAAACCCCGGAGACAGGCTGCTTTTTATAAGATTGAGAGAATTACCAAATTATATCAACCGAAAGCTTTCGATCAATATGCAACGCCCTGCCACTTCATAGCGTCAGCAACCTTCAGGAAGCCTGCGATGTTTGCGCCGACAACCAGATTGCCTTCTACGTCGTACTCCTTGGAACGATCGTATGCGTTGTGGAAGATGTTGATCATGATCTGCTTCAGCTTAGCATCAACTTCTTCGAATGTCCAGGACAGACGCTCGCTGTTCTGAGACATTTCCAGACCAGAGGTAGCTACGCCGCCTGCATTTGCTGCCTTTGCCGGTCCAAACAGGATGCCTGCAGCCAGGAACTTGTCGATTGCTTCCGGAGTAGAAGGCATATTTGCACCTTCTGCTACGACCTGAACGCCGTTCTTCAGCAGGATGTCAGCAGACTCGCCGTCGATCTCGTTCTGGGTTGCGCACGGCAGAGCAACATCGCACTTGATGGTCCAGATGCCCTTGCAGCCTTCGGTATAGGTAGCGCCGTCTACACGGTTTACATATTCCTTGATGCGTCCACGTTCTACTTCCTTGATCTGCTTTACAACATCCAGCTTGATGCCGTTCGGATCGTAGATGTAGCCGTTGGAGTCAGACAGTGCAACAACCTTTGCGCCCATTTCCTGTGCCTTTTCCGTTGCATAGATTGCAACGTTGCCGGAACCGGAAATAACAACAGTCTTGCCCTTGATGGTGTCCTTCTTCATGCAGCTCATCATCTCTTCAGTGAAGTACAGCAGACCGTAACCGGTAGCCTCTGTTCTTGCCAGAGAACCGCCGTAGGACAGACCCTTACCGGTCAGAACGCCGGTGAACTCGTTGCGCAGTCTCTTGTACTGACCGAACATATAGCCGATCTCACGTGCGCCGGTACCGATGTCGCCAGCCGGAACGTCAGTGTCAGCGCCGATGTGCTTGGACAGCTCAGTCATAAAGCTCTGGCAGAAACGCATGATCTCGTTGTCAGACTTGCCCTTCGGGTCGAAGTCAGAACCGCCCTTGCCGCCGCCCATCGGCAGTGTGGTCAGGCTGTTCTTGAAGATCTGCTCAAAGCCCAGGAACTTAATAACAGATGCGCATACAGACGGGTGCAGACGCAGACCACCCTTGTACGGTCCGATTGCAGAGTTGAACTGGCAGCGGAAACCACGGTTTACCTGAACCTTGCCGTTGTCGTCTACCCAGGAAACACGGAACTGGATCATGCGCTCCGGTTCTACGATGCGGTCGATTACGCCGTTTGTCTCATAAGACGGGTCCTTTTCTACGACCGGCTCCAGAGACATCAGAACTTCGCCGACTGCCTGCAGGAATTCCGGCTCGTTGCCGTTGCGCTTTACGACGCTGTCGTATACGCCCTGAAGATAAGCGTTCTTAAATGTAAATGCCATGGGAATCTCCTCCTGTTGGATAAAAATGTTGGATTAAAATGTAGCAAAACATTCTGTCAAGGATACGGGACGTTCTGTCAGAAAACCCGTATCCGCACGCTGTCCAAACTCAAAATGTATGTGATGTATGTGCATTCGCTTCAAACACCTGTACACGCACTTCGAACAACATCTATTATACACCATTCGGCTATGTTTTTCAATGCAAAATTGACGAACTTTTGCATTTTCTTGATATCGAAATCGCAGAAATCGAAAAAAAGAAAGATATCCGAATTTCAAATTTCGATTGCAAATTCTGAATCCGTTTGAAACACAGATTAAAAAGCGGCAAGAAAAAGGCTCTGTCTCACGGGAGACAGAGCTGAAAAAGAAAATTTTATCCTGTGCAGCAGAAAGCGTTCCGTTTGTAGAACAAAAAAATCAAAATATTTCTGTAGGCGCTCTTTTGCAAAAACGCACAAAACCGGATGCTGTCCCTGCCCAGCGGTGACCCATGCCGGAATATCCCGGCACCGTTCCTGCCGAACCGTCCCTGCATTTGTCACAGAACCCATTATATCCAAAAAGGACGGGATTGTCAAGCAAATTTCAATTTTTCCCGAAATACCAGAAAAAATAAAGGAAGATCCTGTCACATTAGCGTGAATTTCAGCAGATCTTCCGGCTTTTCCGCCAGATCGTCTGCGCCTGCCTCTGCCAGTTCGTCCCTGCCACGAAAGCCCCAGGTGCAGCCGATGGAATGTACGCCGGCATTTTTGGCGGTGCGGATGTCCACGTTGGAATCGCCGATCATGACCGCCTGTTCCGGTGTCATGCCTGCGTTTTCCAAAATCACAGAGATGATCTCCGGCGAAGGCTTTTTGGGACGGCTGTCGCTGCTGCCCAGGATCTGATCGAATCCGTTTTCACCGAAATAGTGCTTCACGATCTTTTCCACAAAAGGCTGGGTCTTGTTGGATGCCACGGCGATGTGTACCCCGGCGCTGCGCAGCTGTTCCAGCACTTCGGGGATGCCGGCATAGGGTGCAGTCTTGTCCAGGCAGTGGCGGCTGTAGTCCTCGTTGAATGCGGCGAAGAACCGTTCCACCTCGTCCGCCGGTGTGTCTGCCGGCAGGCAGCGCTCGCAGAGCTTGTGGACGCCGTTCCCCACAAAGCGATAGTACGCATCCAGGGGATGGGTGGGCAGTCCACGCTGTTCCAGCAGGCGGTTGGCTGTGCCGCCCAGGTCGGCGATGGAATTGACCAGTGTGCCGTCCAGGTCGAAAATGGCAAGTTGATACATAAAAGGGTCACTCCTGACTTCTCCCGGAAAACGACAGCAAACGCCGCAGTTCTCCCGGCTGATAGATTTGTTCCTATTATAGTACATGACGGGTGTTTTGTCAAATGGAAAGGAGTGCATTGTCCGAAAGGGAAACCTAATATATGCCTCCTCTCATAGAGGAGGTGTCCGAAGGACGGAGGAGTCGACCCGGGCAAACATTGTTCGCCCCTACAGACAGCTTTTCAAGGCAGACTTTTTGAAAGATTGATTTTCTTTCACACTGCATCTCACTCTTGACAAATTCGTGAAAATTTGGTAAACTAATAGGAGCGTGGGCAAAAATGGCACACTGCATGGTAAATTCCCGGCGCTGTTTGCAGTGCCGAAAACGGGAAAGGGGAAATGATCTATGAGACGAAAAACAATCTGCATCCTGGCAGCCCTCGGGGCAGTGCTGGGCGGCGGCATTCTGCTGGGCAGTACCGTATCTGCATCTGCGGCAGAGCTGGAAACGCCGGATGTCCCGGTGGCAACGGCGGTGACTTCCATGACCGGCGAACCCGGCTGGCAGAACGAATACGGCGTGCGCCGGTATTTCGACGAATCCGGAAACGCTGTGACCGGGGAGCAGGAGATCGACGGCGTGTACTATCTGTTCGATTACACCGGCGTGCAGAAAACCGGCTGGCGTACCGTCAACGGGGTGCGCCGCTATTATGACCCGGAGACCGGGGAGATGGTCAGCGGCTGGCTGACTTACTGCGACAACCGCTACTATGCCGATGAGGAGACCGGCAAGCAGACCGGGGAGTTCCAGAAGGACGGCAAGCGCTATCTGCTGGACGACACCTACGGTCAGCAGCAGCTGGGACTCTGCACCTTTGCGGACAAGACAACCTCTTATTATGACGAGGACGGCGAAGTGCTTTCTGGTTGGGTGACGGCGGACAGCGGAAAGGTCTATTATTTCGACAGCAATTACGCCATGCAGACCGGCTGGCAGAATATCGGCGGCGAGAAGTATTATTTTGCATCGGACGGCGTGATGCGCACCGGATTCCAGGACATTTCCGGCGCACGGTACTACTTTGACGCAGACGGTGCGATGCACTACGGCTTTCTCAATCTGAACGGCGACACCTACTACCTGAACGACCAGGGAAAGATGGTGAAAAGCTGGCAGAAACTGAACGGGCAGAACTATTATTTCAACGCCAGCGGCGTGATGCAGACCGAGTGGCAGATGATCGGCGGCAAGTTGTATTACTTCGGCTATGACGGGGCAATGCAGAAGAATAAGGAAGTGTTCTGCTACTACGACAGCGAACACTGGGGCAACTATTATCTCCAGTCGGACGGTTCGGGTATCTCGGTGGTATGCTATCGGCTGAACCAGGCGACGCTGAAACCTCACTACAGCTTTGTGGTCTATAACCGCCAAACCAAGAACCACAGCCAGTGGACAACGTACATTTCCAATAAGGACAAGCAGATCCTGCAAAACTTTATCAACAAGAACTTCAAGAAGGGCATGACACGGGAACAGCAGCTCTGGACAACGCTGAACTGGATCCACACCAACGTGGAATATGCCTACGTGCAGAACGGCGCCTGGGCGCAGATCACCAACAAGTCCTATGTGGACGCCATCTTCACCTACCGCAAGGGACAGTGCATCCAGTATAATGCGGCGATCGCATCCATGATGGCATACCTGGGCTATGATGTCAACCTTGTACAGGGCTGGGTCGGCGGCGTCGGCAATCAGCACTTCTGGTGCGAGGTGCATATCAACGGCAAAACATACGTGATGGAGACCGGAAACGAGGGCAAAAACGGCAGTTGGATGCACTTCCTGGATCCATACAGTGACGCAACGGAATATGTTCAGTATTAAGCGGAGGTTTCACAGATGAAGAGAACAGGAAAACGCTGCATGGCAGCACTGACCGCAGCCGTTATGGCTGCACTGGCACTTCCGGCAGGGAGCGCATTCGCAGACGACAGCTATCTCATTTCGCCCAGCGGCTATTTGCAGGATCGTACCGGCACGCTCACCATGACAGTTTCCGGCGAGCGTGAGGTGCAGGTGAAAATTGAAAAGGATACGCCGGACGGTATCATTCTGTACTACGACACCACGCTGTACGATGACGGAACGTATGAGTTCCTGCTGGACAGCTGCGAATACAACATCGGCACCGGCGAGTATGACTCTTCCTTTACAGTCACGGTACAGGACAAGTCGGACAGCCTGGCGTGCTATACCCAGAAAAATATGGTGGTCGTAGACCCGGGCTTTACCACCGATGCGTCATCCAGTGCGTATCTGTGGAACGTCACTCTGGAAGAGGGCGAAACCGGACAGGCGAGCGCCGATGTGACAGACGCAGCGCTCCGGGAGGACGGCATCTGGTACGGTGAATCCAGCGTGAATCTCCAGTATGTGCCGTATGTACTGGGCGATGTGAACAGCGACGGCAGCGTAGACACCAGCGACATCTTTGAATCCATGTACTACGTGGCAAGAAAGGCAGTGGGCTATACCGATGTCCGCTTTACCGGAGACGCATCCTCTGCGGCGGAGAAATACGCATTTGCCGCCGCAGACGTGGACGAGAGCGGCGTGATCGACAGCACGGATATCTATTACATGATGTACTACATCGCTCTGAACGGCGCCGGCATCCACCAGGGCTGGGATGAGATTCTGGCGAAGTAAAGCAAATCAATAAAGGATAGAAGTTGGGCGTATCGTTTTAGATATGATCCCCCTGTCAGCTTACGCTGACATCCCAGCACAAGGCACACCCTACGGGCGCCTTTTAAGGGGGACATAATAAGCCTCCCTTGAAAAGGGAGGTGGATGCTCCGTAAGGAGCAGACGGAGGGATTATTTTCTGTCAGCTTATGATGATGCCCACGATTCAAAGCAAACTTCCCTAAAAATCGACCTGCATGGCAGCAGCACCGCATTTCTTGACAAAAATTACCCTTTCATGCTATAATACAGGCAGCATGGCGGAGCGGATTCCGCTTTGCTGCTTGTTTTTTATATTGCCGCAGAAACGGGTTCTGACGGCAGACACAGAAAGGAAACTGTTATGAAAAATGCAAAAATGCGAACCGGTATCATTTTTGGCGTGATCGTTCTTCTGGTGCTGATCGTGGGCGCCGGTGCAGTCACCGTTGTCCCGGCAGGACACACCGGCGTGGTCGTCACTATGGGAAAGGTCTCCGACCGTGTGCTGGATGAGGGAATGCACTTCAAGCTGCCCTTTGTACAGCAGGTGGTCATGATGAACAACAAGATTCAGAAAACGGAGATCGACTCCAACGGCGTGTCCAAGGATCTGCAAACCGTCTCCAGCGGCGTTGCCATCAACTACCACATCAACAAGGATGATTCCGCTGTGATCTACCGCACCATCGGCGAGGGCTACGCAGACACTGTTTTGCAGCCGGCGATCCAGGAATCCATGAAAGCCATCACGGCGCAGTATACCGCCGAGGAACTGATTACCAAGCGCTCTGCCGTGGGCGAGGAGATCGGCGCAACACTGGCGGAAAAGGTGCAGGAATACGGCATTTTGATTGATAAGTTCAACATCATCAATTTTGACTTCTCTGCGGAGTTCAACGACGCCATCGAGCAGAAACAGGTGGCAGAGCAGAACAAGCTCCGTGCCGAGACCGAAAAGGAACAGAAGATCATTGAGGCACAGGCGGATGCGGAGCAAAAGGTCATCGCCGCCAAGGCAGAGGCGGACGCCATCCGGCAGAAAGCCGAGGCAGAGGCAGACGCCAACGAGAAGATCAACGCATCGCTGAATGAGAACGTGCTGAAATACCAGCAGATCGAAAAGTGGAACGGGGAATACCCCAACGTGGTATCTTCGGACTCTTCCATCCTGGTGGGTGTGTCGTCCGGCGATGACACAGCGGCTGCGGCAGATGCTGCGAATTCCGCAAACTAAAACAGCGTACCACAATTGCAGTCAACCAGAAACCGTGCGGCAGCTATCCCTGCCGCCGTTTCGTTTTCAGAAGAGGAGAACCGCCATGAGAAAACCGCTGACTTCCGGACAAAAGGGCGCACAGGGCGAAAAGCAGGTTGCCCGGCATCTGCGCTGGCTCAGCAAAAAGCAGTACATCGTGCTGTCCGATCTGATGCTATTGCAGGGCAGGCGGCTCACCCAGATCGACCACGTGGTGGTGTCGGTCTATGGCATATTCGTCATCGAGACCAAAAACTATCACGGCACCATCACCGGGACGGAACGCAAGGAGTTCTGGACGCAGGAGCGGCACGGAAAGCGGTATAATTTCCGCAGCCCGTTCCGGCAGAACTATGCCCACATCCGGGCGCTGATGCAGCTGCTGGGTCTGGACGAGGACTGCTTTTTCTCCATTGCGGCGTTTGCAGATGATGCGGTGCTGGCGGTGGAGCAGGAGGAGGACAGCGTGGAACAGCTGGTGCATTTCCGGGAAGTCCGGCGCACCATTCGCCGTCAGCGGCAGATGCTGCTGGCATGGGACGATGTGCGCTATTATGCCGGGACGATTCTCTGCGCCAATCTGGACACGCCCCAGGCGAGACAGACGCACCTGGAACAGATCGACAACGAGATCGCCTACCGGAACTTTGCCCTGCGGAACGGCTTGTGTCCACGCTGCGGCGGAAAGCTGGTGCTGCGCCACGGCACATACGGCGATTTCTACGGGTGCAGCAATTATCCGGCGTGCCGCTACACCCTGGAAAACGAGACGTAATTCCGCAAAAATGGGAATGTATACTTCCAACTCTTTACATTCATTTGAATTGCGTACAGAAGGAAACAAAGTAGTTCTTTTCTTCGAAATGAAATATGAAAAAACTCTTGCTTTTTCAAGTCGAATGTGCTATACTACAAAAGTACACAAATCGTATCTTATATATGCTATCAAACGTGTCCGGCATTCCGGCGTATGCAGGCGGAAGGTCGGCGCAGCGTTTTTTTACTAAGGAGACACCGCATAAAGGCTTTGCACAGGATATGCCTGCAGTGTTTCCATGGATGCCGTCCGGTCTGTGGGCAGACAGGGACGGCGGCAATGTTCGCAGAGGAGAAGAATCATGACGAAACAAAAACGGCTCCAGATCGGTCTGATGATACACCATCTGGAAAATGAATATGCAAGCGAGATACTGAAAGGTGCGATCGCTGCTGCGGAAGAACTGGACATCAATCTGATCCTGCTGCCCGGCAGGGGAATCAATGCCGTAGAAGATGATGAGAAGTATTCGATCTATGATTATCAGTACAATGTGATCTACAACTATGTTTCCACCGCCAACCTGGACGGACTGCTGGTCTCTGTGGGAACGGTCGGCTCGTATATCAGCCGGGACGAAATGCACAAGTTCCTGCATTCCTACGATCCGCTGCCGCTGCTGACCATGGAAGTGGAATTTCCCGGCTATCCCTGCATCCGGTTCAACACGGACGGGATGAAGCTGGCGGTAGAGCATCTGATCCAGCGCCACGGCTGCCGGAAGATCGGCTACGTCTCCGGCCCGATGGGAAACCAGGACGCCATGGACCGGCTGCACTGCTACCGCACGGCGCTGGAGGCGAACCACATTCCCTACGACTGCACCAAGGTGGTCTACGGCAACTTCTCCGAATCCTCGGAAGAGGTGGTTCGGGAACTGCTGGATATGCACCCCGACCTGGAGGCAATCTGCTTTGCCAACGATAAAATGTGCATCGGCGGCTATAACGTGTTCCAGGAGCGTGGAATGCGTGTGGGCAAGGATATCCTGGTCACCGGATTTGACGATTCTGAGGTGGCGACCAGTCTGAAACCCATGCTGACCACCGTCCGCACCAACATCAGCAGTATGGGCTACCAGTCTGTGCGGTCTTTGGTGGAACTGATCCAGACAGGGGAAACCCGGAGCAGGACGCTGGACGCACGGCTGATCGTGCGGGAATCCTGCGACCTGACAGAGGAACAGATTCAGAAGCTGGCAGATCACTGTGCGGCGGAAGAAATTGTGGGCATGATCTTCAACAAGTACATCGGCGATCTGGAGAGTGCGACAAAGACCAGATTCATTCAGCGGGTGTTGGAACTGCTGACGAAAGAATTTCAGGCAATTTGCAGCCATAAACCGCTGCCGCTGGCGGAATATCGGAAGGAAATCTCCGAGATGTTCGACCAGACGGACGTGATTCCGATACAGGTGCCGCTGCTGAAAAAAGTTGTGACGTATGCGAAAGAACTTGCCGTGCAGAACTGTCGGAAACAGCCGGAAAACCTGCTGGCAGCAGAACGGCTCCACGAGTTCTTTCTGGACAATCTGCTGGACTACAGTATGCAGCAGCAGTATCTGCTCCGCACCAATCTGACCTACAGCAATTTCCTTATCAGCAATATCAACAAGGATATGATGATAAACAGCAACGACGAGGAAAAAAGCTTTTTCTCCATCGTCAAGAATCTGTATCGGGTCAACTTTAAGAGCAGTTATATCTACGTGTTCAACCAGCCGGTGGTACACTATCAGTATGAAGAGTGGATCATGCCGGAGAATCTCTATCTGAAGTCCTATCACATCGGACAGAAGCTCAAGCGTGTCGAGCCGCCGGAACAGCAGATCTCCGTATACCACTGCATCGCCAACCGCTATATGCCAAAGGACAGACGGTATACTTTTGTAATGGTGCCGCTTTTCTCCAATGAGGAGCAGTACGGTCTGTTTATCTGCGAGCTGGATTATAACCACTTCTCCCAGATCTATTCCGTAGCGCCCCAGATCTGCTCCGCCATCAAAATGACTCGTCTGGTCAAGGAACTGGAGGGCAATCTGGAAGAGGCACGGTTCGACAACCGCCGGCTGAAACTGATCTCCGACTCCGACGAACTGACCGGCGTATACAACCGCCGTGGATTCTACCGGATGTCCAATATGCTGCTGGAGAGTCCGGAATCTGCCGGAAAATCCTGTGTGCTGATTCTGGCTGACCTGGATAATCTGAAGATCATCAACGACACCTTCGGACATGACGGCGGCGACCACGCACTGAAAACCTGTGTGCAGTATCTGACTTCCGCTGTGCCGTTGCTGGATGCCATCGGCAGAGTGGGCGGCGATGAGTTTGCCGGATTCGCCGTGGTAGAGGATGCCGAACAGGCAGGGCAGCAGATTTACGACAGCATCAAAAAGGCTGCCAAGGTGTACAACGAGACCAGCGATATTCCCTATAACATCACGCTGAGCGTGGGCGTTTATACCATGCCCTGCAAGGTTGGGGAACAGATCCAGAACTACGTGAAGTTCGCCGATCAGAAATTGTACCAGGACAAGAAAAACAAAAACCGTGTTGTCATCAAGCCGGAACAGAACTGATTTTAATGAAAAAAGCCATACCGCAGGGTCGTTCCTGTGGTATGGCTTTTGTGTGGTATTGCCTTTGTGGTCAGATGCAGTAATCGTCGCCGCTGCCCGGACCGCTGTCCAAGATATCCTGTAAGGTGATGCTGTCCAGATAGCGGTTTATCACGTGATACAGCCCTTCCCAGACGGAGATGGTGAGACACTGCTCTGCCCGTGGACAGTCCACCTCGCCGGACTGTAAGCACGCCACCGGCGCAAGGTCGCCCTCGGTGATGCGGAGAATTTCGCCTACGGTATAATCGCCGGGGTCTTTCGCCAGCCGGTAACCGCCCTGATAGCCCCGGTTGGTGCGGAGCAGGTTGGATTTGTTCAGTAACGGGACGATCTGCTCCAGATATTTTTTGGAGACCTCCTGCCGCTGGGCGATGTCCTTGAGGGAAACATAGCCGTCACCCTGGTTCTGCGCCAGATCCAGCAGCATTCGGAGCGCATAACGCCCTTTGGTCGAGATTTTCATATAAGCTCCTTTCCGGACAGGAAATTTCCTGTTTTGCGTATGCTGATTATCCTATTATACCATAGGTTTTATAGGTTTTCAAGTGGAAATTGTTACGGCGTTATGCAAATCAGTCTTTAAGAAGATTTTTCTAAAAGGCACCTATAACTGGGATATTAGTGGCATGAGAATGATCCCTCCGGCACTTCGTGCCACCTTCCTTTTCAAGGGAGGCTTATTTTTTTACCATGTCCCCCTTGAAAAGGCGCCCGTAGGGTGTGCCTTGTGCTGGGATGTCCCGAAGGGACAGGGGGATTATAACTCAAATGACAATATTGAATCCAAAATACATTCTTAAAAATTGATTTGCACGGCAGCACCGCACCAAAACAGCCCTTATTCCTTTTCAGCGCCGGTGATTCTGCCGCCGCCGACTACCACATCGCCGTCATAGAGAACGACTGCCTGCCCGCAGGTGATGGCACGCTGGGGTTCGTCGAATTCCACGTGGAGCGTGCCGTCCGGTGTCATCCATGCGGTGGCAGGCTGTGCCGGGTGGCGGTAGCGTATCTTCGCCTGGACACGAACCGGCTCTTCCAGGCTGTCGCAGGAGATGAGGTTGACATCCGATGCGGTAAGCTTTCGGGAAAACAGGTTCTCGCTGTAGCCCAGGGTGACGGTGTTGTCTGCCGGACAGATGTCACAGACGTACAGCGGATGGGGCGCAGAGATGCCCAGACCCTTTCGCTGCCCGATGGTGTAGTGAATCACGCCACGGTGTGTGCCGATCCGTTTGCCCTCCGGGTCGAGAAAGTCGCCGGTCTCCGGAACTTTTCCCGTGTACCGCTCAATGAATCCGGCATAGTCCCCGTCCGGCACAAAGCAGATGTCCTGGCTGTCCGGCTTGTCCGCATTGAGAAAGCCGTGTTCCTCGGCGATCTCACGCACCCGGTGCTTGGAAAGTTCGCCCACCGGGAACTGGGTGTGCGCCAGCTGTTCCTGGGTCAGATTGTACAGCACATAGCTCTGATCCTTGCTGCCGTCCAGCCCCTTTTTCAGCAGATAGCGCCCGGAAGTTTCGTCGTATGCCACCCGGGCATAGTGTCCGGTGACAATGGTGTCCATCTGCATTTCCTGCATCCGGAGATAGAGCTTTTCAAATTTCAGATAGCGGTTGCAGTCGATGCAGGGGTTGGGCGTCCAGCCGTTTTCATAGGCGTGGACAAACCGGTCCATGACCTCTTTTTCGAAGTTTGCCGTAAAGTTGAAAACATAGTAGGGCATATGCAGACGATACGCCACGCTCCGTGCGTCCTCCACATCGTCCAGGGAGCAGCAGGTCTTTTCCCGCTTGACCCCTGCCTGTTCGTTCTCGAACAGTTTCATGGTCGCACCGACGCATTCATAGCCTTTTTGCTGCATCAAAAGCGCCGCAACGGAACTGTCTACGCCGCCGCTCATGGCAATCAGAGCCTTTTTCATACAATCACCTTTTTCCTGGAGTTAGAACTTGTCTTCACAAGCATATACACGTGTCTTTTCGGCAAATTTTGCTGCATACTGCGGAAAAAATACTTGCCGGGCGGCAGCCCGCCTGCGTATTTTTTTCTTGTCTGCAACAAAATTATGCTCGAAAATCCGCATATATTTCTTGTGAAGACAAGTTCTTATTATATATCAGTATAAACGAGAATCGTGGAAAAGTCAAGGAAATGTGGAAAATCATCCGGCGGCAGCATTTGACATTTTCCGGAAAAGTGCTATACTGGAAACAATGCGGAAAATCACGGGAACAAAGGAGAATGTATCAATGAAACGCTTTTTGCAATGGTGGAAAGGACAGCCTGTGCTGGGGATCTCACTTCTGGCGGCGCTGGTGTCCATGTGCTTTGTGCCGCCGGATGCCGGCTATTTGTCCTACTGCAACCGGGCTGTACTGATCCAGCTGTTTTGTCTCATGCTCACAGTGGCAGGACTGCGCAGCATCGGCGTGTTTGAACAGGTGACGCAAAACTTGTTGAAACGTGCCGGGACAGTGCGGCGTGTGGGACTGTTTCTCGTCCAGCTGTGCTTTTTCAGCGCCATGCTGGTGACCAATGATGTGGCACTGCTCACTTTTGTGCCGCTGACGCTGCTGCTGTTCCGGGACATCGGGGACGAGAAAAGCCGCATCCGGGTCATTGTCCTGGAGACGGCTGCTGCGAATCTGGGCAGTATGATGACGCCGGTGGGCAATCCCCAGAACCTGTACCTCTATGCGGCGTACCAGCTGCACACCGGCGACTTTTTCCGTACCATGCTCCCTGCCGGCGTGCTGAGCTGGCTGGTGCTTCTGGGATTGTCGTTCCTGCTGCCGAAAACACCCTGTGCCGGAAAACCTGGGGAAACAACCTTGCCTGTCATCCCGAAAAAGCCGGCGGCGGTGTATCTGCTGCTGTTCCTGGTGTGTCTGCTTACCGTGTTCCGGGTGATCCCGGACTGGCTCTGCCTTGTGCTGACTGCCGTGCTGGTATTTTTCTGTGACAAAAAGCTTTTCGCCCAGGCGGACTACTGCCTGCTGGGGACGTTCGTCTGCTTTTTCGTGTTTGTGGGCAATATCGCACGGGTCGATGCCGTCCGGGCGTTCTTTGCCGGCGTGATGCAGGGCAGGGAACTGTGGGTCTCGGCGGCGCTTTCACAGTGCATCAGCAATGTGCCGGCGGCTGTGATGCTGTCCGGCTTTACGGAAAATGCAAAGGCGCTGCTGCTGGGCGTGAACCTGGGCGGTCTGGGAACGCCTATCGCCTCTCTGGCGAGTCTGATCTCCTATCAGTTTTACAGCAAGGCGGCGCATTCCCGTCCGGGAAAATACCTGGGCATTTTCTCTGCCGTGAACTTCGGGATGCTGGCGGTCCTGCTGGCGGTGGGCTGGCTACAGCTGCGGTTCTTCTAGGCAAATTTCCGCATACGCCAGACACCGGGCATCTGGCTGATGCCCCAGCTCCGTGGTCACGGCAAGGGGCAGTGCGGGGTCGGCGATGATGTCCTGCACTATCCGGTACAGTTCCGGCAGCTGCTGCTTTTTCGCCAGCTCCGAAAAATTTCCCAGCAATACGCCGCTGCACCGGGAGAACATTCCCATTTGCCGGTACTGGTGCAGCATGGTCTCCATCCGGGCAAGACTGCCGGAATAGCTCTCCAGGAACAGCACCCGTCCCGTCGGGTCCGGCTGCCACGGCGTTCCGGCAAGTTTCAGCGTGCAGCGGATGTTGCCGCCGCAGACCTTTCCGGAGAGCTGGCTGCCCTGTAAAAAGGTACAGCGAAAGCGAAACAGGTCATCGTCCTGCCGCTGTATCCAGCGTGTGAACCGTTCTGCGGCGGCAGGGCAGCTTGCCAGAAAGCGTGGCTGGCAGTAGAACACCGGCACGTGACCGAAATCCTGCAGGGGATTGAGCAGAGCCGAAACGTCGCTGTATCCGAAAAAGGGCTTGAGAGTGTGGGCGATCTTCCGGAGATCCAGATGGGGCAGAACTGCATTTGCCCCGTCGCCGCCGGTCAGATCAAAGACTGCATCCACCTCCGGCGACGCAAACGCCGCCTGGATGTCTGCGGCACGTCGCTCTGCCGGCTGGGGTGTGCCGGCGGCAGTCTGGTACAAGGACGGGAAAACCACCGTGCGCAGTCCCAGCGATTCCAGAAAAGCGCAGAGCCGTGGAACGGCGTCACTGCCCCGGGGCAGCCCGTCGGAACTGCCAACCAGTGCGATGGTGCTGTTTGGTGAAAACTGTAACATAAAAAAGACCTCCGTTCTTGCCGATCGGTGTGTGTGCGGCGCCGCCTTTAGTATAGCACGTCATTCTGTCACCGTCAAAGCCGAATTTGTACCTACAAATTAACAAAAAAAACAGGAGATGTGATTTTTCTTTTCTTTATTCTGAAAACCGTTCGGCGCATGGGAGCAAATCGGCAAAAAATAAGGTTTTGCAAAAAAAAATCTTGGGAAATTGCAAGAAACCTATTGACATCATAGTTGAGATGTGATATTATTAAGACAGATCAAAACACAGTCCTCTGACGGCAAAAAAAGCGGTGTGCAAACAGCGTGGAAATTGCCTGCCCAAAAGATTGTGCTTTGGAAAAATCCAAATCAAATTTCGCCGGTTTACCCGGCAAAGGGGAGATCTTAAAATGGCAGAGACAATGGCAAAGGCATGGGAAGGTTTCGTCGGCGGCGCATGGGAAAAGACCATCGACGTCCGTGACTTCATCCAGAAGAACTACACTCCGTATGAGGGTGACGAAAGCTTTCTGGCCGGCCCGACTGATTCCACCAAGAAACTGTGGAGCGAAGTAATGGACCTGTTCCAGAAGGAACGTGAAAACGGCGGCGTTCTGGACATGGACACCAAGCTGGTTTCTACAGTAGATTCTCACGATGCAGGTTACATCGATAAGGATCTGGAGACCATCGTTGGTCTGCAGACTGACAAGCCGCTGAAGCGCTCCCTGCAGCCGTTCGGCGGTATCCGTATGGCTGAAGAGGCTTGCAAGGCTTACGGCTATGAAGTAGACCCGGAGATCAGCTATATCTTCACACACTACAGAAAGACACATAACGAAGGCGTATTCGATGTTTACACACCGGAAATGCGTGCTGCTCGTCACAATGCGATCATCACCGGTCTGCCGGATGCTTACGGTCGTGGCCGTATCATCGGTGACTACCGCCGTGTTGCTCTGTACGGTGTAGACCGTCTGATCGAGGACAAGAACTATCAGAAGGCTATCACTTCCGGCACCATGACCGAAGAGAAGATCCGTCTGCGTGAAGAACTGGCAGAACAGATCAAGGCTCTGAAGGCTCTGAAGAACATGGCAAAGAAGTATGGCTATGACATCTCTGTTCCGGCTACCACCGCTAAGGAAGCAATCCAGTGGACTTACTTCGCATACCTGGGTTCTGTTAAGGATCAGAACGGCGCAGCAATGAGCCTGGGTCGTACTTCCACATTCCTGGACATCTACATTCAGCGTGACCTGGACAACGGTACTCTGACCGAGGAACAGGCACAGGAATACATCGACCACTTCATCATGAAGCTGCGTATGGTCAAGTTCGCAAGAACTCCGGAATACAACGCACTGTTCTCCGGCGACCCGCAGTGGGTTACTGAGTCTATCGGCGGTATGGGCATCGACGGCAGAACTCTGGTTACCAAGAACAGCTTCCGTTACCTGCACACCCTGGAAAACCTGGGTACTGCTCCGGAGCCGAACCTGACTGTTCTGTGGTCCAAGAGACTGCCGAAGGCATTCAAGCACTACTGTGCAAAGCTGTCCATCAACACCTCTTCCTTCCAGTATGAGAACGACGATCTGATGCGTGTGACACACGGTGATGACTATGCCATCGCTTGCTGCGTATCCTCCATGCGTGTTGGTAAGGAAATGCAGTTCTTCGGCGCTCGTGCAAACCTGGCAAAGTGCCTGCTGTACGCAATCAACGGCGGTGTGGATGAAAGACTGGACGCTAAGACCGGTAAGCACAACCAGGTTGGTCCGAAGTATCGTCCGGTAGAAGGCGATTATCTGGATTATGATGACGTTATGGCAAAGTACACAGACATGATGGCATGGCTGGCTAAGCTGTACGTAGATACCCTGAACTGCATCCACTATATGCACGACAAGTACTGCTATGAGGCAATCCAGATGGCTCTGCACGACAGAGACGTAAAGCGTTATTTCGCAACTGGTATCGCTGGTATGTCCGTTGTAGCTGACTCCCTGTCTGCAATCAAGTATGCAAAGGTTAAGTGCATCCGTGACGAATTCGGCGTAGTAACTGACTTCGAAGTAGAAGGCGACTTCCCGAAGTACGGCAACAACGACGACCGTGTAGACAGCATTGCAGTTGAGATCCTGGACAAGTTCATGGATATGATCCGCAGCAACTACTGCTACAGAGGCGGCGTTCCGACCACTTCTATCCTGACCATCACTTCCAACGTTGTATACGGTAAGAAGACCGGTAACACTCCGGATGGCCGTAAGAAGGGTCAGCCGCTGGCTCCTGGTGCAAACCCGATGCACGGCCGTGACACCCACGGTGCAGCAGCATCTATGGCATCTGTTGCTAAGCTGCCGTGGAAGAATGCACAGGATGGTATCTCCAATACCTTCACCATCATCCCGGATGCTCTGGGTAAGGATTCTGCTGTATTCGCAGGCGACATCGACGTTGCTTCCATCCGTGAGGAAATGGAAAAGCAGTAAGTCTGAAAAGGACTATTTGAAAGGAGGCGCAGGGTCATGGCGGAACATGAAGTCAAAGAACAGGACAAGTCGGATGAACTGGTGGACATGATCGAAAAGCTCATGGAAGACGGCAGCGGCCATCTCACCATCTCTGAGGACGACCTCATGGGCGAGGGCTTGAATGTAAAGACCTATCGCAGCATGGATTGCTCGAAAGGGAACATGGCTTGCTGTCAGCCGACTGAGTTTATAGAGGACGAATGAGTCTCATCCGTCCCCGGTATTTATCCCAATTCGTAAATTCTCAAGGAGGAATTTATCATGGCAAACGAAAAACAAATTGAAAATCTGGTAGGTCTGCTGGACGGCTATGCAGAAAAAGGCGGACATCATCTGAACGTTAACGTTCTGAACCGTGAGACTCTGCTGGACGCACAGGCTCATCCGGAAAAGTATCCGCAGTTGACCATCCGTGTCAGCGGCTATGCAGTTAACTTCATCAAGCTGACCAAGGAACAGCAGGATGACGTTATCACCAGAACTTTCCACGCTGCTCTGTAAGCAGAAACGTGCTGGAATCGTAAAATAAACATAGCATAATGTTAGCAGTGGGCGTGCAGTTTCTGTGCGCTCATTGTTGTATCCGAACGCTTTCGTTTGCACTGCGTTCAAGAAAGGAGAACAACATGGAAGGACACATTCATTCCACGGAAAGTTTCGGCACAGTCGATGGCCCCGGAATCCGGTTCGTCATCTTTTTCCAGGGCTGTCCCATGCGCTGTCTCTACTGCCACAATCCGGACACCTGGACGATCGACAATCAGAACCAGGAGAATCTCCGGACGGTGGAATCTCTGCTGAAAGAGTACGACGGCATTAAGGAATTTCTCCACGACGGCGGCATTACCGCAACCGGCGGCGAACCTCTGGTGCAGATGGAGTTCTTAACGGAACTGTTTGAGGCGGCAAAGAAAAAGGGTATCAATACCTGTCTGGACACCTCCGGCATTTTGTTCCGTCAGGAACGCCGCCCGGAATTCGACCGGCTCATGGCAGTGACGGATCTGGTCATGCTGGACATCAAGCACATTGACGATGCAGAACACCAGAAACTCACCAAGCAGAGCAACAGGCACATCCTGGAATTCGCCGAGTACCTCAAGGAAAAGGGCGTTCCGGTCTGGATCCGCCACGTGGTCGTGCCGGGCATCACACTGAACGACGACTATCTGCGGCAGCTGGGTCACTTTATCGGCGGTCTGGATAATCTGAAGGCACTGGACGTGCTGCCTTATCACACCATGGGTGAGGTCAAGTATGAAAACCTGGGGATCGACTATCCGCTGAAAGGCGTTCCGGCGGCGACAAAGGAACAGGCAATCCATGCAAAACGGGTCATCTTCGAGGGCATCAAGGAACGCATCCGGGAGGACATCCAAAAGCACTGACCATTGTTTCACAAAAATCGCTTAAATTTTACAAAAACCGCCTTGCCAAGGGCGGTTTTTTCTGTTATAATAAAAAGTGCGGCAAATTGAAAAATGCCGGAATATCATAAAACTAGGAGGTGCGGCATGAACGCTGACCCTTATCCCTTGCCATGCCCGGAAAAAGCTTATGGCAAACGGATGAACACATGGAATACAGGCAAGGACAGCGGATGCCGTTAACCCGGTCGGGCTGCCTTGCGGAAAGGTGGTATCCGATTTGGTCTCTTATTACAAAACAGTGGCAAACCGGCTCATTGAGGTGGATTCTCTGATGCCGGGCTGCTGGATCTCCGTGGTTGACCCCACGGCACAGGAACGAAAAATGCTGATCGATGATTACGGGCTGGACAGCGACTTTCTGAAATCCTCACTCGATGAAGAAGAGTCGTCCCGTGTGGAACAGGAGGAAAACCAGACCCTTATCATTGTAGATACGGCGGTGTCTGAGGTGCAGAAAGACGATACCTTGATCTTCTACACCATGCCGCTGGGTATTATTATTACCGACCACTACGTCTTTACCATTTCCCTGCGAGAAAACAAGGTCATTGACGATGTGGTCAGCGGACGGGTGCGGAATATCCAGACCCAGTTCCGGACACAGTTTGTGCTGCGGCTGATGATGAACATTACCGCATCGTTCCTGGTCTATCTGAAACAGATCGACAAGACTTCCAGCGCCATGCAGCGGAAACTGCACGGTGCAATGAAAAACCACGAACTGATTCAGATGCTGGAGTTGGAAAAGTCTCTGATCTACTTCTCCACATCTCTGAAATCCAACGATGTGACCATGAACAAGATTCTGCGTGGCAGAGTGGTGAAACTCTACGAAGAGGACCAGGATCTGCTGGAAGATGTGCTGATCGAGCTGAAACAGGCGCAGGAGATGGCGAGCATCTATTCGGGCATTTTGTCCGGCGTTGTGGAGGCGTTCGGTTCGGTCATTTCCAACAATCTGAATATTGTTATGTGGCGTCTGACCATTGTGACCATTATCCTGGCGATTCCGACGATGGTGTACAGCTTTTACGGCATGAACACCCTGGATCTGCCCTTTGCAGAACATACATGGTTTCCCTCTGTGCTGTCGCTGGTACTGACCGCACTGGTGGCGTTTATCTTGCTGAAATATAAGAAAAAATAAAGGCAACACCGCATAAAGCTTTGTGCGGTGTTGCCTAAAGACAGGCAGCCGGAAACGGATTCTGGCTGCCTGCTTTGCTTGAGAGAATGGATTACTTTTCTTCCGGATGTTCAGTCTCCGGCGGTGTGACTTCCAGCCGGATGGAGCAGATGGTCTGGTTGTCCACTTCCAGTACGGTGAAATGGAACGTGCCGTCCGAGACGGTCTCGCCTGCGGCAGGGATGTGTCCCAGGAGTTCCATGACCCAGCCGCCGATGGTAGTGCATTCCGTCTCCGGCACTTTCGCCGGGGCATCTTCCTTGTCCAGTGCGGAACACAGGTCGCTGACGCTGAACGAACCGACCACCGTGTAGGTGTGGGGTGCTGTTTTCTGGAATTCATGCACTACCTCGTCGCTCTCGTCGTAGATCTCGCCCACCAGCTGTTCGATGATGTCTTCCAGGGTGACCATGCCCTTTGTGCCGCCGTACTGGTCTACCACAATGGCAAGGTGTGTCTTGGCGTGCTGCATATCCCGGAGAATGTCGCTGATGCGCTTGGTGTCCGGCACGTAGATCACATTCTGGGTGATCTCTGCCAGCGTCTGGAACTCGCCGCACAGGAGCCGGAAAAAGTCCTTGTTGGTAATCATGCCAATGATGTTGTCCATGTCCTTTTCGTATACCGGAAACCGGGAAAAGTGATTGTTCAGAAACATCTGCTTTGTCTCTTCGATGGTGGCATCCGACGACAGGGCGACCATCCGGACACGTGGAATCAGTATCTCGCTGACAGAGGTCTCATCGAATTGCAGAGCGGAGATCACCAGATCGCTTTCCTGTTCTTCCAGAACGCCCTCTTCCTCGATCTCGTCAATGATGTATTTCAGCTCGTCCTCCGTGACGCTGGGCGCATCCTCCTTGGCAGTGAATGCACGGGAAAGTACGCCGAACAGCAGCACGAAAGGTGTCATCAGCAGGGTAAATTTGGACAGGATGCCGCCCAGCGCCAGCGCCAGCTTGTCCGCATGGGACTTGGCGTAGGACTTCGGCAGCACTTCACCAAAGGTCAGCACCAGAACGGTCATGACGATGGTGGAAATGGCTGCGCCGGCAGAGCCGAAGTGGGCGGTGAAGAAGATCGTTGCCAGCGAGGATGCGCCGATGTTTACCACGTTGTTGCCCACCAGAATGGCGGTCAGCGCCTGTTCGTAGCGGTTGGCGATATCCAGCGCCTTTTCAGCACGCTTGTCCCCGGAATCCGCCATGTGCTTTAGCCGTATCTTGTTGACACAGGCGAAAGCCGTTTCCGTGCTGGAAAACAATGCAGAAAAGGCGACGAGAATCAGTATCGGTATGACGTAAATCAAAATAATAGTTCCTCCCAATGGAATCGAAATTTTAGGGCGACACCGCACAAAGCCGTCAGTCAGGCTTTATGCAGCGGTTCCTTTCTACTGCGGTGCAGTACTATCTTATCCATCATACCATAAAATACAGAAAGAATCAAGAGGAACTGTCGAAATGAATCAAAAAAGAGGTTATTTTTATGTTAAAAGCAATTCACTGGATCATTGACCATATGCCGAAACCCATTCAAAAATTGTGGTATTCTCACGAATCCGTGTGGATGTACATTCTGGTGGGCGGACTGACCACCATTGTTTCTCTGATCTTTCAGATGCTGCCCACGGCGCTGTTTACCCGGATGCACATGGCAAACTGGCTGAACACCGGGCTTTCCACCACCATTTCGTGGATCTTCGCCGTGACCTTTGCCTTTTTCACCAACAAGAAGTATGTGTTCCAGAGCGTGACCGATACCCGTGCGGCGTTCTGGCGGGAACTGTATATGTTCTACGGCGCCCGTGCGGTGACCTATTTCCTGGAGCTTGCCATTATGGAAGGCGGCAACCACTTCTTCGCCACCGTCAACGGCGAGATCGTCACATGGCGCTCTCTCGTGGTAAAGGTCGTGGCACAGGTGGTGATCCTGGTGCTGAACTACATTTTCAGCAAACTGGTCATTTTCAAGAAAAAGGAAAAGACGGAATAACGCTGTCTTTTTGTATAATCCCCGGCGTCTCTGCGCATACTGTCCTTGTGACAGATATGATTGGCAGCACTGCACAGGCTCTGTGTGATGCTGTCATGCAAAGGAGGCGCTTTTTTCATGAGTGTGGTTCTGATCCGTTCGCTGATCCTCTACATTGTGGTGATCTTCGGCGTGCGCCTGATGGGCAAGCGCCAGCTGGGGGAACTGCAGCCCTCAGAGCTGGTCATCACCATTCTGATCTCCAACATCGCCACCCTGCCCCTGGAGGATACCAGCATCCCGCTGGTTCTGGGCATCCTGCCCATCCTCACCCTGGTGTGCTTTGAGGTGGTGATCTCCTGGGTGACGCTGAAATCCCTGCGGATGCGGCGCATCATCTCCGGGCGGCCGAAGATCATCGTCCGAAACGGTCAGATCGAACAGGCGACCATGCGTGACCTGCGGCTGTCGGTGGACGATCTGATGACGGCGCTTCGCCAGCAGCAGGTGTTCGACATCAGCCAGGTGCAGTTCGCCGTGATGGAAACCACGGGAACAGTCTCCGTCTACCTCAAGGCGGCGTGTCAGCCGCTGACGCCGGAGGACGTTGCACTGAAAAAAGCAGCCCAGGATCCTCCGGTGGCTGTGATACAGGACGGCTGTGTCATGAACAAATCCCTGGCGATGCTGGGGAAAAACCAGGCGTGGCTGGAACAAAAGCTGGCGGAGCATCGGCTCAGAGAAAGCGAGGTGTTCCTCATGCTCAGTGATGCCGACGGAAAATGTACCGTGATACCGAAGAAACAGGGGGATGCCGCATGAATCGTGTCAGACTTGGCATAGCAGTGCTGCTGGCGCTGGTACTGCTCAGCAGTGCATCGGCGTGGCTGGTACGCTCGGAGACCAGCCGCCTGCTGAACGACCTGGACCAGCTCCGGGAGACTGCCCTGCAATCTCCCGAACAGGCAGAGCAGGCATTCCAGCAGTTCCACGACCAGTGGGAAAAGTCCGAACGCCGCCTCAATCTGGTGGTGTGGCGGGATAAGGTGGTGCAGATCGACGTGACCGTTGCCCATCTGACGCCGATGCTGGGCGCAGACTGTGACGAACTGGACTCCGAACTCTCAGAGGCTCGAATGTGGATCCAGCGGCTGAGCGAAAGCGAGATGCCGTTTTGGTGGAATATCCTATAGACAAGGGAAAGGCATGGTGCGCAGACACCGTGCCTTTTTTGCAGGCGGCATCGCTTTTGTTAATGGAAAATTCTGAGAATCTCCGTATCGCTTTCGACTTTTCTGTGTTATAATAAATAATGTGGTATGATACTATGTCATATTATACTGTAAAATGGTAACAAAAAGCTATGAAGGGAGCGAATGAAATTGGGTAAAATGAAAAAAATCCTGGCGGCTCTGACAGCAGGGGTACTGTGTATGGGTGCAGTGCCGCTGTCTGCGGCGAGTCTGCCGGAGGCGGTGCTTTCGGTGAGTGCTGCGGAGAGTACATACGAAAATCTGACCTATACGACAGAGGAGGACGGCACAGTCACCATTACCGGCTGTTCTGCGGATGTCTCCGGTGAGCTGGAACTTCCGGCGGAGATCGGCGGAAAATCCGTCACCCGGATCGGGGACAGCGCATTCCAGGGCAACACCGCCATTACAGGCGTTTCCGTGCCGGACAGCGTCACCAGTATCGGCGATTCTGCCTTTGCCGGCTGTACCGCTCTCACGCATATTGACCTGCCCCAGACGATGACATCGTTCGGCAGGGAAGTGTTCAACACCTGTACCTCGCTGGAGAAGATCACCATTCCAGAGGGCATCACATCTCTGCCGGCGATGGCGGATACCGAAATGGCAGACAGCTGGTACGGTTTCCTTGCGTTCTGCACCTCACTGAAAGAAGTGCAGCTGCCATCTACCTTGAAAACCATTGACGAGGCGGCGTTCTACAGCTGTACCGCTCTGGAGTCTCTCCAGATCCCGGAGGGTGTCACGGAGATCAAGGACTATGCGTTCGGCTGCTGTGAGAGACTGACCAGTCTACAGCTGCCGGACAGCGTCACCCGGGTGGGCAACTGCGCATTTCTCTCCTGTACCCAGCTGACGACAGTTACGTTTCCGGCGCAGATGACTTCTATGGGCAAGGCGGTTTTCAACAGCTGTACTGCACTGGAAACCATTGCGATCCCGGAGGGCATCACGTCGCTGGCGGCGCAGTATTATCCGGACGATGATTCCTATTCCGGCTTTTTCCTGGGCTGTACCTCGCTGAAAGAGGTCAAGTTGCCGTCCACCCTGGAAGTCATTGACGGCGCAGCGTTCTATAACTGCTACGCCCTGGAAACGGTGGACATCCCGGACAGCGTCACCCAGATCGGCGCTTTTGCCTTTGCCCACTGCACCAGCCTGCAAAGCTGCACCATGCCCAGCCAGGTCACTTCCATTGGGAATGAGGCTTTCAACAGCTGCACCAGTCTGACGGAAATGGTTATTCCGGAGGGTGTCACGGAGATCGCAGACTATGCGTTCTACAACTGCGAGAACCTGCAAAGCGTCACCATTCCGGAGAGCGTCACCAGCATTGGCAATTCCGCTTTTTCCAACTGCACCAGCCTGGCGGCAGTCACCATTCCGGAGAACGTCACTCATATCGGCGGTTCTGCGTTCAGCAACTGCACTGCGCTGAAAACGCTTCACATCCCGGACAGCGTCACCGAGATCGGCACCTGGGCATTTTCCGTCTGCACTTCTCTGACCGAAGTGACCGGTATGAACGGCATCACCCGGCTGGAAAGCGGCGTTTTCAACAACTGCACCAACCTGCAAAGCATCACCATCCCGGCAGGCGTCACCAGCATCGGCAGTTCTGCCTTTGCGTACTGTGATGCACTCACTGCCATTGTGATTTCGGACGGCGTGACCGAGATCGGCGACCGTGCCTTTAACGGCTGCACCAGCTTGAAGAAGATTTCCATTCCGGAGAGCGTGGAGACCATCGGTGAAAAGGCGTTCCAGGACACGCCCTGGCTGACGCTGAAACAGGAGGGCAGCACACTGGTCATCATCAACAACAAGCTGGTGGACGGCGCCAACTGTTCCGGAAACATCATCATTCCCAACGGCGTGACCAGCATTGAAAGCTCCGCCTTTGCGGACTGCACCGGGCTGACCGGTATCACCATCCCGGACGGCGTGACCAGTATCGGCAATTCTGCCTTTTCCGGCTGTGACAATCTGGTCAGCGTCACCATTCCGGAGAGCGTTACCGCCATCGGCAACAGCGCTTTCGCCAACTGCACTGGTCTGAAATCGGTCAGCCTGCCGAAACAGCTGAAAAAGCTGGAAAACTGGACGTTTATCGGCTGCGCCAAGCTGACGGAAGTCACCATTCCGGACGGCGTGGCAGACATTGGCATCCAGGCGTTCTATAACTGCTCCAATCTGAAAACCATTTCCATTCCGAAGAGCGTCACCGCCATCCGGGAAAATGCCTTTCAAAATACCGCCTGGATGGAGGCGAAGAAGGCAGAAAATCCCATGGTCATTGTGAATGCCATCCTGCTGAACGGCGAGGGCTGTTCCGGCAATGTGACGATCCCGAACACGGTGAAGATCGTCAGCGGCTCTGCCTTTTTCGGCTGCACGGAGCTGACCGGCGTCACCATCCCGGACAGCGTCACCATTATCGGCGACTCCGCCTTTTCCAGCTGCCCGAAACTGACCAGCGTATCCGTTCCGGACAGTGTGACCAGCCTGGGCGGCAGCGTCTTTTCCGGCTGTTCAGCGCTGACGGAAGCGGTTGTTCCGGCAGGCATCACCGAGATCGGCGAGTACCTGTTCTGGGGCTGTACCAGCCTGGAAAAGGTACAGCTCCCGGAGGGCATCACCAGCGTGGGCGAATACGCCTTTGACCAGTGCGATGCGCTGACGGACGTATATTTCGGCGGCACCCAGGAGGCGTGGGACATGGTCTCGGTGGGATTCTGCAACGACACTCTGACCGGCGCAGTCCTGCACTATGGGGAAAGTCTCCCTGTAGAAAATCCGTCCTACCCCAAGGGCGACCTGGACAACGACGGCAAGATCGACACCAGCGACATCTTCGCCGCAATGGTCTACGTGGCATATAAGGGCGCAGGTCTGGACAGCGGCACAACGCCCGAACAGATCGCCGCCGCAGACATCGACGGAGACGGAAAGGTAGACTCCACCGACATCTACTATATGCTTTACTACGTGGCACTGCACGGCGCAGGGCAGAAGGTAAGCTGGGAAGATGTGATTTCGTAATCACGAAAATCTTTTCAAGGTAGGCTTATTGTTGTTCATTTTGTCCCCCTTGAAAAGGGGGATGTCCCGAAGGGACAGGGGGATTAGAACAATCAACCGCCCGCATCGGAAACCACATCCGGTGCGGGCGATTTTTGCGTAACTGTTTCAAAGAATCCGTCGCATTCACAGAAAATTCCGAAAAAGTTGTTTATTTTTTTTTTTTTTTTTGCGTTATAATAGATACTGTTACAATCTATCATGGAAAATTGTACTTTTGTGCAATGACAATTTTGTGAAGGGAGTCTATTGGAATGAAGAAGATGAAGAAACTTTTGGCAGTTTTGACGGCTGGGGTAATGTGTGCCGCAATGACGGCAGGCGCATATGTAACGGCGCAGGAGTTCCCGGCGGTGTCGGATGCTGCAGAAAGTACCGTTATGGTGCAGGATGATGGGGAAACAAAGGTCGAGGGAGACTTTTCGTATCGTGTCCAGGAGGATGGGACGATTGAGATTTTGAAGTACCTTGGCACAAGCAAAGCCGTTAAAGTTCCCGATACAGTCGAAGGTATGGAAGTAACACGTATTGGCGATGAGGCATTTTGTTATAGTACGGTTGAAACAATTACAATTCCAGATTCTATTACAAGCATAGGTCAAAGTGCTTTCTACTCGTCGGGATTGTGGGAGAATTGTAGTACAACGGAAGTTTATGTTGGCAATTGGTTAGTTGGATTAAAAAGTAGTAATAGCATAATAGATGATTTGGTAATTGCAGATGGTACAGTTGGTATTGCAGATTATGTATCAAGATATTCTGCAAATAATTATGCTAGAGTAAATTCGGTGAAGATACCAGAGGGCGTTAAATATATTGGTGTACGTGCCTTTTTGGGGTGCAAACGTTTGAATAGTGTTACATTGCCGGATACATTGATTAGTATTGGAATGGGCGCTTTTCAAGAATCTGGCTTATCATCTATCATTATTCCAGATGGCATAACATCAATTCCGGATTATACCTTCTGTGGATGCAGTTCATTACTAGATGTAAAAATGCCTGACTCTATTACAAACATCGGAAAATATGCGTTCCTTGATACAGCATTGCTGTCAAATCAAAGCACAGATATGAAGTATGTGGGAAACTGGCTGGTACAAGGTTCTTATGGAGAAAATAAATTGAAAGAAGGTACTGTTGGTATCGCAGACAGAGCATTTAATAATGGCATTTATTCAGTGAGTGTAAGCGGTATCACAATGGTAAGTTCCTTGAAATACATTGGCGCAGAGGCGTTTTATGATTGTGAGTCGCTGAAAGAAGTTACCCTGCCAAAAAGCATCGTTTCTATGGGGAACGGCGTGTTTCAGAACTGTTCCGGATTGAAAACTGTGAAATTCCGCAGCATGGAATTTTCGGAAATACCGGATGATACATTCTCCGGCTGTACCAGCTTAAACAAAATCACCCTGTCCGACACCACCACCCGCATCGGCAAAAGAGCCTTTGAAAACTGCTCTTCGCTTGTCAACATCGCCATCCCGGAGACCGTCACGCAAATTGACGATGCGGCGTTTGCCGGATGCCGGATTCTGACGAATTTCACCATGCCCGATTCCGTTGCAGAAGTGGGCGGCGGCGTGTTCTATGACTGCGCCGGTCTGGTCAGCATCAAGCTTTCGGACAACCTGGCGGCACTGCCCTATTATTCTTACATTGACAGCAATAGCCAGGCAAACACAAAGGGCTTTTTCGAGGGATGCACCAGTCTGAAAGCCATCGCTCTTCCGGAAAATCTCACCCAGGTGGATATGTACGCATTCCAGAACTGTATGGCGCTGGAAAACGTGGGACTGCCCCAGGGACTGACTGCCATTCGGGATGCCGCTTTCAACAACTGTGTTGGCATCACGGACGTTTACTTCGGCGGTTCGGAAGAGGCGTGGAACAGCGTGGATATCGAGTCCTATAACGACGCTGTAGAGGATGCGGCAATGCACTATAACAGCGTATACGAAGACCCGGCAACCACGACGACCACTACTGCCGAGACGACAACAACTACCACTGAAACAACCACCACGACTGAAACCACCACAGCCGAAACCACAACGGAAACCACTGCCACCGAGACAACCACCGAAACTTCAACAGAAACCACGGTCACCACCGTCACAGTGACTACGACCACCACGACGACCACCGAACCGGAGACTCCGTCATACCCCAAGGGTGACCTGGACAACGACGGCAAGATCGACACCAGCGACATCTTCGCCGCAATGGTCTACGTGGCATATAAGGGCGCAGGTCTGGACAGCGGCACAACGCCCGAACAGATCGCCGCCGCAGACATCGACGGAGACGGAAATGTAGACTCCACCGACATCTACTATATGCTCTACTATGTGGCACTGCACGGCGCAGGGCAGAAGGTAAGCTGGGATTACGTGATTTCGTAACCGGCAAAAACCAAATACCGCAAAAAAAGCGCATCCGGCGAAAGTCAGATGCGCTTTTGTATGTTCGGCTCAGAACTCCTTGATGGCGGCTTTCGCCTTGTTCACGATGTTCTTGTCGTTTTCATAGGTGAGGATGGTGGACGCATAGCCGATGTCCACCCAGCGGATCTCGGCGATCTCTTCCTCCTGTGGCACGAAGTCATAGTTTTTGGCACGAGCGATGAAATACACCACCGTTTTCTGCGTGTCACGTTTCGGGAAATAAGACACCGTCTCCCGGAATGTGGGGTCGATCATGACCTCCACCGAGGTCTCTTCCCGGATCTCCCGGATGGCAGTCTCGATCTCTGTTTCGCCGTTTTCCATGTGTCCCTTGGGAAACGACCAGTGACCGCTGTTGATGTGCTTTATCAGCAGGATCTCCGTGTTCCCGTGGGATTTGCGGTAGACGATAGCACCGCAGGACTTTTCATGCTGCATGGGTTTCACCCGACTCCTTTTTCATGTGATGATTTGTTACTTCTAGTATAGCATATTTTTCAGTATTTGTCCATAGTTAATTTTTGCGCCCATGCGGAACAATTTAATTGTTATCTTGTGCTGAATTGGCAAAAGTAATCCCCCTGTCCCTTTGGGACATCCCCCTTTTCAAGGGGGACATGGTGAACAGCAATGAGCCTCCCTTGAAAAGGGAGGTGGCACGAAGTGCCGGAGGGATAAAGTTAACTGAATTCTTTTGTCTTTTTCAGACATCTTAGCATAAGGCACAGCTTACAGACACCTTTTCAAAGAAGATTTTCTTAAAAATAGAATTATGTGTGTACCGAACAAAAATGGCAAAACCAACAACAGGCACTCACCATTTTCGCCGGTACGTCACATACACATACGGAATCCCACCGCCGTGGCGCTCCTCTGCGGTTCGTGCAAACTGTCCTGCCGGCAGCGGCGGAAAAAACGTGTCTCCGTGAAAGTCCCCGGCGATCTCCGTGAGGTACAGCGTCTCCGCCAGCGCCATGCCCTCCGCATAAATGCCTGCGCCGCCGCCCAGAAAGACCTGTTCCGTTTCTGCGGCAGCGACAGCGTCCGCCAGGGTGGGAAACGTCCGCAGGTGCGCTCCGGTGAACTGCCTTGTGCGGGAGACGATAAAGTTTTCCCGTCCGGGAAGAGGTACGCCGATTTCTTCATAGGTGCGCCGCCCGAAGATCACCGTCTGTCCCAGGGTCAGCGACCGGAAACGCTGCTGCTCTCCGGGAATGCGCCAGGGAATCCTTCCGTTTTTCCCGATGGCACGGCGCCGGTCGTATGCGGCAATCATGGCGATGCGGCTCACAGGGCAAACAGGCACAGCAGGATGATGAGCGACAGGATCATGGCAAAGCCCATCTGGATGCCGAAAGCGCCCAGGATGAACCAGCCGTTTGTGCCGCCTTCCTGCCGCAGCCGGATGCGCCGCATTTCCGGGGAGACGTCCTCCTGCACCAGCTTGTGTACCCGGCGCAGCACGAAACGGTAATAGATGCGGTTTCCGAAGAGTCCCAGGAGAATACTCAGCACGATCTCAAAGTAGCTGCTTATCATGGCGATGTTGTTCAGCAGGGTCTCGTGAGCGTCCAGCTTTCCGATCATGTTCTGGAGGAACTGGATCACTTCCGGCTGGGCATTCGCCTCACGCAGCATGGGCAGATACTGCTGAAACATCAGTTCCAGCTGGACGATGGACTGGGGAACATGGAGCAGAGACAGCACGCCGATCAGCACCAGCGAAATGCCCCACATCTTCCGGTACGCCAGGTAATACTGGGGGAAGAGCAGGCAGGGAAAGTTCAGCGAAATGCGGTGTCCCTTACTGAACCGCAGGAACTTTGGCAGATAGTACAGGTTGTTCTGCGCTACGAAGTTCGCCACATCTTCCAGCCGTTCGCCGTCCAGGTCTTCCGCCGGGTCCAGTCCGCAGGTCGCATCCTGTGCGCCCATGCGCTGTGCGGTTTCCCGGAGCTGTTCCCGAAAGGTTGCCGGCGGCGTGTCGGATTCCTCTTCCGGCCGTAAAAACGGCTTGCCGCAGTGCGGACAGTGGGTGGCATCCTTTGGACAGCTGGTGCCGCAGTCCGGGCAAATGCGCATCATCTGCGCCTCTTCCTCTGCTTTTTTCTCCGGTTGCCAGCTCTTTCCGGATTCGTGCAGCGGCAGGTTGACGCAGGCGCCGTTTTTCTGCCAGCAGGCACGGTGATACGGCGTACCGCAGTCCGGGCAGACGACGACATCATCGTTGTTGGTGAATACCTGTCCGCAGACAAAGCACTTTTCTCCCGTGTGTATTCCCATAGGGTATCCCTCTTTTCTAAGGCAGAATGCGGAGCATCGCCTTTTTTGCTCCCTATATTATAACACAGGAGAAAATTTTTTTCAATATCCAAAGAAAATATTTGCATCTTCTCCGATTTTGTAGTATAATAAAAGAGATAGTGATTTTGTCTTTCGAACAAGGAGAAACAATTATGGTATTATTAGATGAACTGCGTGTCACAATGAGTGACTACCGCAAAGACCTGAAAGAACTGTACGAGGTGCTGGGCATTGAAAAGGCACAGGCACGTTATGACGAACTGCAAAAGCAGGTGGCAGACCCGGATTTTTACAGCGATTTGGAGAATTCCCAGAAGGTACTCCAGGAAGTAAAGTCCCTGGAAAACCGCATCAACAAGTATAAGAAGATGGAAGAGACGCTGGATGACATCCTCACCCTCATTGAACTGACCATGGAAGAGGGCGAAGAAGAATCCAACGCCGAGCTGAACGAAGAGGCAGACAGTTTCGTCAAGGAACTGGAATCGCTGAAACTGGCATCCCTGCTGACCGGCGAATATGACAGCTCCAATGCCATTCTGACATTCCACGCCGGCGCAGGCGGCACAGAGGCGCAGGACTGGGCAGAAATGCTCTACCGGATGTACAACCGCTGGGCAGAGCGCCACAACTTCAAGGCAGAACTGCTGGACTATCTGGACGGCGACGAGGCTGGCTTGAAGAGTGCGTCCATCATGATCTCCGGCGACAACGCCTACGGCTTTTTGAAGTCCGAGTCCGGCGTGCATCGTCTGGTACGTGTGTCTCCGTTTGACTCCTCCGGACGCCGTCACACCTCTTTTGCGGCGCTGGAAGTTATGCCGGAAATCGACGACTCCATGGAAGTGGACATCCGTCCGGAAGATATCAAGATGGATGTGTTCCGTGCCAGCGGCGCCGGCGGACAGCACATCAACAAGACCAGCTCCGCCGTTCGTCTGACCCACCTGCCCACCGGCATCGTGGTATCCTGCCAGACCCAGCGCAGCCAGTACCAGAACAAGGACTATGCGATGAAGATGCTCCGTGCAAAGCTGGTGGAGATCAAGGAACGGGAACACCTGGACAAGATCGCAGACATCAAGGGCGTGCAGAAAGAGATCGCCTGGGGCGCACAGATCCGTTCCTATGTATTCATGCCGTATACCCTGGTCAAGGATCACCGTACCGGTTTTGAAAACGGCAACATCCAGGCAGTTATGGACGGCGACCTGGACGGCTTTATCAACGCCTATCTGAAAGCCCTGTCCAGCGGTACATTGCAGAAGTAAGGTTTGCTTGTGCAGAGGGATACCTCGAAAGAGTTTCCTCTTAAAATGTCTCCTCTTTTAGAGGAGATGCCCGACAGGGCAGAGGAGTCGTGATTTGAACCCCTCCGAGCGGCTTTGCCGCCCACCTCCCCTTTCAGGGGAGGCTGATTCACACCAAATTTTCTTGACAAGGATTCCGGTTTTCGCTATAATAATAGTACAGACAGCAGCAGTGCTGTACCGACGGAAAAACAGAAAGGAAGAACAGACCTATGACATACAAAGAATCATTCCTGCGCTTTATGGTAGACTGCGGCGTGCTGACATTCGGCGAGTTTACGCTGAAAAGCGGCAGAAAAGCACCGTATTTCATCAACGCCGGCAACTATCACAGCGGCGCACAGCTGATGGAGCTGGGACGCTATTACGCTGCTTGCATCGCAGAGCATAACATCCCGGTAGAGACCGTTTTCGGTCCGGCGTACAAGGGTATTCCGCTGGCAGCCGCAGCAGCTGTGGCTCTGGCGGACAAGTACCAGAAGGACGTAAACTTCTGCTTTGACCGCAAGGAAGTCAAGGACCACGGCGAAGGCGGTATGTTCGTCGGCAAAAAGCTGACAGACGGCGAAAAGGTGGTCATCATCGAGGACGTTATGACTTCCGGCAAGGCAATGGCTGAGGTATATCCCAAGCTGAAAGGCGCAGCAGATGTAGACATCACCGGCATGGTCATCACCGTAGACCGGATGGAGCGTGCGCTGGAGGGCGAAAAGTCCGCTGTGCAGTCTGTCTATGAAAAGTACGGCGTTCCGGTATATTCCATCGTCAACATGGAAGATATCATCCAGGGCATCCGGGATGAGGTCATCCCGGGCAAGGAACACCTGGACGCAATGCTGGCTTATCGGGAACAGTACGGCGTAAAGGCATAAGCCAGACCAACAAAGGCATACAAAAGGAGACGGGCGGTTTCATGACCCCGTCTCTGTGATGTTCCAGTAGCTCAGCTGGATAGAGCGACCGCCTCCTAAGCGGTAGGCCGGGTGTTCGAATCACCTCTGGAACGCCAGAAAAACGCTGCCGGCGGACGGGTTCTGCCGGCAGATTTTTTTCAAAAAACGGTTGACAAGCCGTGAAAAGTATGCTATAATAAAAAAGCCGCTTGCGTGGAGGTCTCAAAACACTCCGGTGTGCCTTCGGCAGCGAGTTTTTGTAAAAGGCAGGTGCCAAGAATTATGTACGCAGTAATTGAAACCGGCGGAAAGCAGTATCAGGTAAAGGCTAACGACACACTCTTTATCGAAAAGCTGAACGTTGAAGCAGAGGACAGCATTGTTTTTGACAAGGTTGTAGCAGTTGGCGGCGAGGACGGTCTGAAGATCGGCACTCCGTATGTTGACGGTGCTTCTGTACGTGCCAAGGTCATCAAGAATGGCAAGGCAAAGAAGATTACGGTTATGACCTATAAGCCGAAGAAGGGCGAAAAGAAGAAGCAGGGTCACAGACAGCCGTATACCCAGGTGCAGATCGAAGCCATTGAGGCATAAATGATTTCCGCACGTTTTTTTCTTGCAGGAGAGCAGTATACCGGCTGTGAGATCACCGGACACGCCGATTATTCGGAAGAGGGGACAGACGTGATCTGTGCCTATGTGTCGGCTGCGGTGCAGACCGTGGCAAATCTCATGACGGAGATCTTCCGGCTTCCCGTTTCGGCGGAGGAGACCGAAGAACCGGCGAGGGTATCGCTCCGGCTTTCGGAAAAAGATGATTCCGGCAACGCCCACCGTTTATTTGCGGGGCTGGCGTTACAGCTGGGAGAACTGTCGAAAGCGTTTCCTGCGAATATTCAAGTCACACACATGGAGGTGTAAGTCATGCTGAAGATTAATGTACAGTTTTTTGCACATAAGAAGGGTTCTGGTTCTACCAAGAACGGCCGTGATTCTGAGTCCAAGCGTCTGGGCGTAAAGCGTGCAGACGGTCAGTTCGTTAAGGCTGGCAACATCCTGGTTCGCCAGAGAGGTACTCACATTCATCCGGGCGCAGGCGTAGGCATCGGTTCTGATGATACCCTGTTTGCTACCGTTGATGGTACTGTAAAGTTTGAGCGTGTTGGCCGTGACCGCAAGAAGGTCAGCGTATACGCTGCACAGTAACGAAAACGACATAATTTGTCGGATTGCGTGAAGAACGACAGGAAATCCCGAGCAGCGTTTGTGTGCTTGGGATTTTCTTATTATACTTCACGTGATTGCAAAAGATGCAGGGCAGAAATGTGTCTTTTGCAATCGTGTGAAGTATAGCTGTGACGTGTGAAAGATACACCGTGAAATGAGAGGAGATGTGAGAGATGTTTGTCGATCAGGCACGAATTTCGATCAAAGCCGGCGACGGCGGCGATGGAGCGGTTTCATTCCATCGGGAAAAGTATGTGGCGGCAGGCGGCCCGGACGGCGGCGACGGCGGAAAAGGCGGCGATGTGGTCTTTCAGGTGGATGATAACTTTTCCACATTGATCGACTTCCGCTATAAGCGAAAGTACACCGCCCAGCGGGGCGAAAACGGCGGTGCGAGAAACTGCACCGGAAAGAGCGCACCGGATCTGGTGATCCGTGTGCCACGTGGTACGGTCGTCCGGGAGACAAAGACCGGCCGGATCATGGCAGACCTCTCCACGGACGAGCCGCAGATCCTGGCAAAGGGCGGCAGAGGCGGCAAGGGCAATATCCACTTCGCCACCTCTACCCGGCAGATTCCTCGTTTCGCAAAGCCGGGCTTTCCCGGTGAGGCGTTCGATGTCACACTGGAGCTGAAACTGCTGGCAGACGTGGGACTGGTAGGATTCCCCAACGTGGGAAAATCCACGCTGATTTCCGTGGTCAGCGCCGCAAAGCCCAAGATCGCCAACTATCACTTCACCACCCTGACCCCGGTTCTGGGCATGGTGCGTGTGGCAGAGGAACAGTCCTTTGTCATGGCAGATATCCCCGGACTGATCGAGGGCGCAAGTGACGGCGTGGGACTGGGTCACGACTTCCTGCGTCATGTGGAGCGCTGCCGTCTGATTCTCCACGTGGTGGACGTTTCCGGCAGTGAGGGCAGAGACCCCATCGAGGATTATGATACCATCCAGGGCGAGCTGGAGCGTTTCCGGGAAGATCTGGCGGAGCGGCCGCAGATCGTGGTCGCCAATAAGTGTGATATGGCTGACCCGGAACAGATCGCACGGTTCCGGCAGTATATCGAAGAAAAGGGACTGCCGTTCTATGAGATCTCCGCAGCTACCACCCAGGGAACGGCGGAACTGGTACAGGCGACCGCAGCCATGTTACAGACCCTGCCGCCGATTCTCCAGTATGAGGCAGAGGCGCCTTCGCCGGAGGAACTGGCAGAAAATGCCCACGGCGGTTTCGAGATCGAAGTAGAGGACGGCGTGTATTATGTCAACGCCATGTGGCTGGAGCCGATTCTCCGCACAGTCAATATGGAGGACTATTCCTCGCTGCAGTACTTCCAGCGTGTTCTGCGCAGCAGCGGCATCATTGATGCACTGGAAGAAAAGGGCATCCAGGAGGGCGACACCGTCGATATCCTGGGCTTTGAATTTGACTTCGTGCCGTAATGAGGTGAGGGTATGAAACCGTTGACACAAGCAGAGGCGAGACAGTATAGTCCCATGGCACTGGCATTTCTGGGCGACAGCGTCTATGAAGTGATGGTGCGGGAATATCTCCTTCGTGCGGCAAATCAGCCGGCGGCAAAGCTGCATGACCAAAAGGTACAACTGGTCTGTGCAGGCTTTCAAGCGGCGGCGGCAGACCGTCTGCTGCCCGTTCTGACCGAGAACGAGACCGGCGTCTATAAACGTGGCAGAAACGCCAACAATACCGTTCCACGCCATACCTCCGCACAGGATTATCATAAGGCGACCGGGCTGGAAAGCCTGTTCGGCTATCTTCATCTGATGGGTGCGCAGGAGCGGCTGGAAGAATTATTTCAAATTGTGATGAATGCAGACGGTGCGTCTGCGGAAGAATAAGGAGTGTTTACCAATGTCAGGACATTCGAAGTGGAATAATATCAAGCGGAAAAAGGAAGCAACCGATGCCATCAAGGGCAAGATCTTCACCAAGATCGGCAGAGAGATCACCGTTTGCGTCAAGGAAGGCGGCCCCGACCCCAACAGCAACGCCAAGCTGCGTGATCTGATCGCAAAGGCAAAGTCCAACAACGTGCCGAACGACAACATCGACCGTGTCATCAAGAAGGCTGCCGGCGAGGGCGACAAGAACAACTACGAATCCATCGTATACGAGGGCTATGGTCCCAACGGCGTGGCAGTTATCGTAGAGTGTCTGACCGACAACAAGAACCGTACTGCCGGAAATGTACGCCACTATTTCGACAAGTTCGGCGGCAATCTGGGAACATCCGGCTGTGTATCCTTTATGTTCAGTGAAAAAGGCGTGCTGGTGCTGGAAAATGACGGTCTGGACGAGGACCAGGTCATGGAGGACTGCTTTGAGTTCGATGCAGACGATTTCTCCATGGATGACGAAGAGGTCATCGAGGTCTCCTGCGCTCCGGCAGCCCTGCGTGGTCTGCGTGAGGGTCTGACCGAAAAGGGCTATCACGTGCTGTCCGCAGAAGTTATGCAGATCCCGTCCACCTATACCACGCTGGACGACGAAGAAGCAGTCAAGAAGATGAACCTGCTGCTGGAGAATCTGGAAGAGGATGACGACGTGCAGAACGTATTCCACAACTGGAATATGCCGGAAGAGGAATAAGCACGGCGCAGGTACAGGCGTAGTCGAAGAGCCGGCAGGCTCAAACAGAAAATTGGCGTATCCGGTTTCGCCTCGGCGGCGCCGGATGCGTTTTTTTGTGAAAAGAGCTGATATTGGATGTTATATAAATTTCACAAAGAACAAGAACAAGTAGAGAAAGTTCCTTTTCATAATATCAAAAAAGTGAGCGGAAATGAAAAGGACTTGGAAAACCTGCTTGCAAATCATTTGCAGGATTTCTTTTCCAATCCGGTTTTGATGCCGATTTTTCAGGAGAGAAAATGGCAGGAAGAACCGGATTTAATGGCGCTGGATGAAAATGGAACGCTTTATATTTTCGAACTGAAGGTAGGTTTTGTTTCTGATAAGACCGTTCTTCAAATCATTCGGTATGCGCAAAAATTTGGTGTGGAAAGTTATGCGAAGTTAGACCATTTTTATCAGCAGTGGTGTAAAACTACCGGCAGTCCATATACAGATTTGAAAATTGCGCATAAAGACGCTTTTCAATTAGACTCCGCATTGCCGGAATCTCAGTTTAATTGCAGGCAAAAATTGATTCTTGTGGGCAATGCAGCAGATGGTAAGCTGGCGCAGGCAGTTCAATACTGGCAAGAAAAAGGGCTGGAAATTGATTTTATGCCGTATCGGTTTTATGAAATCGGCGGTGAAATGTATTTTGAATTCTTTGCAAAACCATTTGACATCTGTTCTTTCCAATCGAATCAATCGAAAAAAGGCGTTTTATTTGATACCAATGGAAAACACAACGGACTTCAATCCGTTCTGGATATGCTCCAGGATAAAGAGAAAAAAATCAGCGCCTATGGAAAAGCCAATCGTTTTGTGGATTGGCTGGAAAAAGATGACTATGTTCTGTATTATCAAGTGGGTTACGGCGTAATTGCCGCAGGAATTGTAACGGATAATGTTGCTGAAAACTTAGACAGAGAAGAGCGATGCCGAAGAGTAAATCTGCTGACAGATGTGATCCGGTGTGAAGAAGATATCTGTGCGATTTCTCCAAGGGAGTTAGAAGAATTATTAGGACATGGATTTTTCTATGCCAATACGATCAAACGACCCTATTTAAGCATAAAAGAGGCTAAATTGATAACAAAGAAATTACAAGAAAAATATCAAGAAAAACGAGAGGAAAAAGAATGCGATTTGAAGAACTGAATCTATCCGCACCACTGCTGGAGGCGATTGCACAGCTGGACTTCACCGAGATGACAGAGATCCAGGAAAAGGCGATTCCGCTGCTGCTGGAGGGCAAAGACGTGATCGGAAAGTCCAATACCGGCACGGGAAAAACTGCTGCATTCAGCATCCCGATCCTGGAACAGATGGGACAGATGCCCCAGGAGGAGCGCCGCAATGTGTGCGCTCTGATCCTTTGCCCCACACGGGAACTGGCGATGCAGGCTTGTGACGAGATCCGGAAGTTTTCCCGGTTCCAGAGACAGATAAAGCCCGTGGCTGTCTACGGCGGCGCCAGCATGGAGCGCCAGATCTACCAGCTGAAAAACGGCGCCAATCTGGTAGTCGGCACGCCGGGACGTGTCCTCGACCATCTCCGCCGCCGGACGCTGAAACTGGACAATCTGAAAACCATCGTCCTGGACGAGGCGGACGAAATGCTGAACATGGGATTCCGGGAGGACATCGAGTCTGTCCTGGCGCAGATTCCGGAAGAACGCCAGACTGTGCTGTTCTCCGCTACCATGCCGCCGGCAATCCTGGCGATCACCAAGCAGTATCAGAACGACCCGGTGCTGGTGCAGATCCAGAGCGCACACCGGACGGTGGATGCCATCGCCCAGTTTTCCGTCAGCGTTCCCATGGGACGCAAGACCGATGCGCTCCAGCTGCTCCTGCTGTCGAAACAGCCCAAGTCTGCCATGATCTTCTGCAACACCAAGAAGATGGTAGACGAGCTGACTGAGGCGCTGTGTCTCCGTGGCTTTTCTGCCGCAGGTCTCCACGGCGATATGAAACAGCTCCAGCGCACCCAGGTCATGAACGGGTTCAAGAGCGGCAGAAATACCATTCTCATCGCCACCGATGTGGCTGCCCGTGGCATTGATGTCAAGGGCGTGGATGCCGTGTTTAACTACGACCTGCCCCAGGATCATGAGTACTATATCCACCGCATCGGCAGAACCGGACGTGCCGGAAAGACCGGTACGGCGTACAATATCCTCAGCGGCAGAAAGCAGGAAATGGAGATGCGTGACATCTCCCGGTATACCAAGGCGGACATCACCGAGATTCCTGTGCCGACCTCCAAGGAACTCCGGGCATCGGCAACGGAAGAGACACGCACCCAGCTGCTGGAACTGGCGGCACAGCCGTCATCGGAAGAGGCACTGGCGCTGGCGCAGGAACTGCTGGCACAGGCATCGTCTCCGGAACAGCTGCTGGCGGCGCTGGTGCAGAAACAGCTGGACGCAGCCACCAAGAACCTGCCCACATTCGATGTGCCAAAGCCGATCCGCAAGGGCAAGCGTGCCGGAGCGAAAACCGTTCGGGTACACATCAACGCCGGACGCAAGGACCGGATGGCGCCCAACTTTATCCTGGGTGCGCTGGTCGAGGCGACGGGCATGGCTGGCAACGAATTCGGCAAGATCGACATTCACGACCAGTACACCACCGTGGAAGTGCCGGAGACAGAGACCGACTTTGTCATTGATGCCATGCAGGACGAGAAAATCAATGGCAAGGCAGTTTCCGTGCGGCGCTATGAAGAGCGTGATAACGACAACCGTGGCGGCTCTCACAGCGGACGTGGCGGCAGAAACGGCGGACAGCACCGCCAGTCCCGTCACGGCTATAACCAGCACGCACGCAGCGGCGGCTATAACCGCAAGCGGAGAAAGGGCTGATATCGCTCAGTAAGGATAAAATAAACCGATCCCCGGACAGACACCGCCTGGATGTTTGTCCGGGGATTTTTTTTGCCCAGACAGAAAAACACCCTGCCGGAGAAAAAGCAGGGTGTCGGGAAGAGTATATGAAATTGTCAGTGGATAGGAATGACCGTGCCGCCAAATTCGATGGAAACAATGCCTTCGGGGGCGATAGGCTCGTCGAAATCAATGCTATATTCCCAAGGCGTATCACTTTGGTCGGTGAATGATATACTGCTGTTTTTACAATCTGGTGTCATAGTGCTGCCGTCTGCATAGGTGATCGTTACTGGATAAGCGGAATCATAGGAATCAAACAGCTGCATATCTCCTGTGCCGGAAAGCTGCATCGAAAGTGCCTGTATTTCCAGATGTTTCAGATAACCAGTGCCGTTTTTATTGGGAATTGCAATCGGTTCTGTATAGTTCAATGTCACTTCTTGAACAGAGGTATCCAGTGAAACTGTGACATCGATCGTTCCCAGTAGTTCTGTTTGTTCAGATTTTACAAATCCATTTTGTTTTTCTATGAGATCTGTAATATCAGTCAGTCCAATGGTAAAATTAAGATGGTCAAAGGTAATACCGTTTGTAAATTGCAGCTGATAAAATGCGGTGTACGAACCGTCTTCTTCCGGTATGTCTGTCCGTTCGAAAAATTCATATTTCCCCAAGTAATAGGGATCATCTTTATCTGCATCATCGAGTTTGTTTTCCCCGTTGATCATCGGATATACAATGCCTGAACCGGAATTATAGTTTACAATCGCTCTTTTTGCAGGGTTGAAATCAGGATCACTGGGAACAATACGCATCATCAGATAAACATTTTTTGCATCATTGACCACGCCAACAGGGGTAATGTCCAGACCGTCCATGCCGTCTACGGTAAAGGATTCGATCTGTCCGTTGGTGAACACTGCGGTTTCTGGTACATCTACTGACTCTGCCCACGGGAATAGTTTTTCCAGCAGACTGGTGTTCTGTGCGGCTGCTACAGAAAAGACGCTGACCGCTGCCACACAGGCTGCTGCTGCAACGGCGATGCCGGCTTTTTTCCGCAGGGTAATTGTCTTTTTCCGTTTCGGCATTTCCTGCCGGTGCACTGCGTCCAGGATACGCTGCTCGCAGGCGTCAGACATCTGAATTTGTTCCATGACACGCTTGTATTGCCGTTTGTCCATAGTGAAACCCACCTTTCTGTTCCAGCTGCATTTTCAGCTTTTTTCTTGCTCGTTCCAACTGTGTCTGTATGGTGGAGGGATTGCGCTGAATCATCTCCGAAATTTCCTGGATGGAATAGTCCTCGTAGTAGTAGAGCAGGACGACCACCCGGTATTTTTCCGGCAGAGAGAACACTGCCGCATACAGTGCATTGTCCTGCGGCGTTTCAAAGGAATCTGCCAGATTCTCCGGGAGTTCCGTCCGGTTTCTGCTCCACACCGACCGCCGCAGATCGTGGCAGGCGTTGATGGTCACCCGGATCAGCCACGCCTTTTCGCTGCCCTCGTCCGGAAAGGGTGTCTCCCGGAGGTAGAACTTGAGAAAGGTCTCCTGCGAAATGTCCTCTGCGTCTGCGGTGTTTTGCAAATAGGTATAGGCGATGCGGTAAACGGTATCCTTGTATTGCTTTAGCTTGATGCGGAATGCTGCTTCGTCCATGCGGAACACCTCCTTTTTCACAGGTTCTTTTTGAAGCGCTTCACCCCTATAACGATCGGCAGGGGCAAAATATCTCACTTTCGGAAAAATTTTTTTCACCCACAGAAAAAGCCGCCCGGCAGGGACGGCTTTTTTTGATGTTGATTCGTTTTATCGTGGGGAACAGGGTTCGTCCGCCATAAAAAATGACATGACGTTTCCGGCAAATTTTCGGGCATTACAATACATTCTTCCCGTCGATCAGCACCATCCACGGGTCGCACAGCAGGTCCAACGGGTCGCCGTGGTACAGCTGTATATCTGCGTCCATGCCCGGCGCAATGCTGCCCACACGGTTTTCCACGCCCAGGATCTCCGCTGCGCCGGCAGTGATGGCATAGAGGGCATCTTCCCGTTTCATGCCGCCTTTCACTGCCAGAGCCGCTGTGGTGGGCAGGTACTGGATGGGGATGACCGGATGGTCGGTGCAGAGCGCCAGCTTGACCCCGGCTTTCTGCATCACAGACGGCCCGGAGATGGTGAGGTTCTGCATCTCCGGCTTGCAGCGGTCGCACAGGATCGGACCGGCAATGACCTTGGCATTTTCCTCCGCCAGGATGTCGGCGATCAGATGTCCCTCTGTGCCGTGGATAATGACATAGTCCAGGTTGAACTCTCTGGCAATGCGGATGGCGGTGCAGATATCGTCTGCCCGGTGACAGTGGAAATGGGCTTTCACATCCCGTTCCAGCAGGGGCAGCAGTGCCTCAGACTTTGCGTCATAGTCCGGCATATGCTCGTCCGGGTCGCTCTCTGCAAAGTCCAGTTCCTGCTGATAGCGCTGCGCTTTCGCCAGCCCTTCCCGGATCATGGCAGCTGTCGCCATACGGGTGATGGGCGTTTCGTCCCGGTCGTTGTAGACGCTCTTGGGATTTTCGCCCAGGGCAAACTTCACGCCTGTGCCGATCTGCATCCGGTCTGCCATCCGTCCGGCGGTTTTCAGAATTGCCATGGTGCCGCCGCAGGCGTTGGCGCTGCCGGGTGAGGTCATGACCGTTGTCACACCGGCTGCCCTTGCCTCAGCAAAGCAGTGATCCAGCGGATTCACCCCGTCGATCACACGCAGATGTGGCGTAAACGGGTCGGTCGCCTCGTTGCAGTCGTCGCCCTCAAAGGCGATGCCGTTTTCGATAATGCCCAGGTGGGTGTGCGCATCAATAAAGCCCGGCAGCAGAACCGAACCCCCTGCGTCAATATCCTCCGGCGCAAGCACTGACGGTGTGCCTGTGCCGACTTCGGTGATCTTGCCGTTCTCGATGCAGACATAGCCGTTTTCCAGAATGCCGGCATCGGTCATGGTATGTATGGTTGCGTTCCAGATCTTCATGGATGTACCTCTTTTCGTTTCCGTGGTTTTGGCATGGTCAGCGTATAGCTTTCGTCCAGCAGCCAGAACAGTTCCGGTTCCGGCAGCGTGCCGTCCAGCAGTATGGTGATCCAGTGGGTTTTGTTCATGTGGTATGCCGGAAAAATGCCGGGCTTTTGCCGGAGCGAGCCGGTCTCCAGGGGACTGCACTTCACATTGAGGATGTCCGCCGTTCCGCCCGGCGCAAGCCCCAGCTTTTCCGACGGGATGCGCATGAGGAGACCGTACCATTTCTGATTCCCCGGGTGGCGCAGCACTGCCGCATCCGGTGTGCCGTCCCAGGGATATTCCGGCGTTGTGCCGTAGTTTTCCGCCGCATAGCGCAGCAGCCGTTCACGCTGTGATGGTTTCGTCTCCATGGCTTACTCCAGGGACACGATGGTCACGCCGTCCTCGCCCTCGCCGAATGTGCCGAGACGGAAGTTCTTCACGTATTTCAGCTGTTTCAGCCGCTGGTGGATCGCCTTGCGCAGCAGTCCCGTGCCTTTGCCGTGGATGATGGTGACGGTGGCGATATGGGACATGACGGCTCTGTCCAGGAACGCATCCATCTGGTATACGCCCTCATCGCAGGTGCAGCCACGGATGTCCAGCTCCATGGTGCCACGCCGTGCCGCCTGTGCGGAGACTCTGCCGGCGGTCTGGCGCTGTTTCTGCTGGCTCTTTTTCTTTTCCTCCACGCCTGCCACCAGACGCAGCTTTTCCTGGGGAACTTTCGTGCGCATAGCGCCGATCTGCAAAAAGACCGTGCCGTTTTTGTCCGGCTTTCCGGCGACGACCGCTTTCTGCTTGGTATCCGCCATCATGACCGTGTCGCCTACCTGCAATTCCCGTGGCAGCACGTATTCTTCGTCCGGGACTTCGGTCAGCGGATTGGCGGTCTCGTACATCTTCCGGAAACCACGCTTGACGTTGCCCTTTGCCCGGATCACATCGTCCCCGAAGGATGCCTTTTCCTTTGCCCGGCGCAGCTGATCCAGCTCGGTAATCATTTCGTTGGACTGTGCCTTGGTGGTCTCTACGATGCGCATTGCCTCCAGCCGTGCCTGTTCCATCACGTTTTCCCGGTCGGTGCGTGTCCGCTGTACCTCTTCCCGGAGTTTTGCCGCATCCTCTTCCGCCTGATGCAGTGCCTGCTGCATGGCGCTGCGGTCGTGTTCCAGTGCCTTGCGTGTCTCTTCCAGCTTGGAGACTGCCTCTTCAAAGCGCAGGTTTTCCTGGCTCACCAGGGTCTCCGCCTGGGAGATGATATCGTCCGACAGTCCCAGCCCCTTGCAGATGGCGAAGGCGTTGGACTTTCCGGGAGATCCCAGGATCAGCCGGTAGGTGGGACGGAGCGTTTCGATGTCGAACTCACAGGAGGCGTTCAGCACATCGGGCTGTTCGGTGGCGTAGAGTTTCAGTTCCTGGTAGTGGGTGGTGACCATAAGCTTTGCGCCGTTGTCCTTCAGCCGCTGGATCACTGCCTCTGCCAGCGCCGCACCCTCGATGGGGTCTGTGCCGGAGCCTAGCTCGTCCAGCAGTACCAGAGAGCGGTCGTTTGCCTGTTCCAGAATGTCGATGACACTGCGCATATGGGCAGAGAATGTGGAAAGGTTCTGCTCAATGCTCTGGGTGTCGCCGATGTCTGCCAGTACGTGGTCAAACACGGAGATCTGGCTGCCCTCTGCCGCCGGGATGAGCATACCGCTCATTGCCATCAGCGTCAGCAGACCGCAGGTCTTGAGGGCTACGGTCTTACCGCCGGTGTTCGGACCGGTGATGATAAGCGCCTTGTTTTCGCCGCCCAGGGTAAAGCTGATGGGAACTGCCTTTTTATAGGGAATCAGCGGATGGCGTGCCTTTTTCAGCACGATCACGCCGTCGTCAGTCAGCACCGGCGGAAAGGCGTGCATCTGTTCTGCCAGGCGTGCCTTGGCGAAATACAGGTTCAGCTCGGCGCAGACCTCGTGGTCACGGATGATGGCGTCTGCCCATGTGCCGCACTCGGTGCAGAGTTCCTCGATGATGCGCTCGATCTCCTCCGCCTCCTGGAGTTCCAGCAGACGGATGTCGTTGTTGGCATCCACCACGGCGATGGGTTCGATAAAGATGGTCTGCCCGGTGGCAGAGGTGTCATGCACCAGACCGGGGATCTTGCTGCGGTATTCCGCACGGACAGGCAGGACAAAGCGTCCGTCACGGAGCGTGACACGGCTGTCCTGGAGACAGTCCTGCACATCCTGTTTGCGCATCATGCTGTCCAGGGTGTCCCGGAGCTTTTGCCGGGAGCGTCCGATCTTGCGGCGGATGTCTGCCAGCGCCGGGCTTGCGGCATCGGCGATCTCCTCTTCCGAGAGGATGGAGCGATCCAGCTTTTCCAGCAGATACGGCACAGGCGCCAGCTGGCTGAACAGGTCGTCCAGGGAGGATTCCACCCCGGAGCAGCGGTCGTACCAGTCGCTGAGGGACTGAATCTGACGCAGTACCGTGGCGATCTCCAGCAGGTCTTTCAGCGACAGTCTCGCCCCGGACTTTGCCCGGCGCAGTCCCATCCGCATATCCTGAAAGGCGTGGAACGGCGGTGCGCCGAACTGGACGGACAGCTGGAACGCATCGTTGGTCTTTTCCAGCTCTGTCCGTGCCTCTGCCAGGTCGGAGCAGGGGACGATGGTGCGTACTTTCTCACGGGTGATCTCGTTGGCGGAGAGATTCGCCAGCATTTCTAAGATTTTATGAAATTCCAGAATTTCCAGATTTTTATTCATGGGAGTTTCTCCTGTTAAAGATATCATGTAACATTGGGCGGTGCGGACGGGTGTGCAACGGACTGGTAGAACGTCAGCGCCCTGGGTTTCAGCGACAGGTGGTACTGGACAAAGCGCTCGGTGCATTCGCCCAGCGCCCGGAGATTTTCCTGTCCCAGTTGAAACTGATACAGCCGGTTATAGTCCGCAAAGAGAATGTGCCGCATCGCCTGCAGTACCGGCGCACGGAGCAGGATCGGAGAACGCAGATTCTCCGGCGCACCGCAGTCCGCACAGAAAAAACAGCCCTCTTCCACGGAGAAATAGAGCCGTTTTGGTAAAAATACACCACAGCTGCGGCACATGAGCAGGTCGGGCATCATGCCCAGTTCCGTCATGAGCCGCAGCTCGAAGATCGATTTCAGAAGTGCCTCAGAGCGCTCGCCGTTCTCCAGATAGTGGAGGGTGTTCAGCATCAGCCGCATCACAAAGCAGTTTTCCTCCGGGGTCTGATGTTCCCGGACGCTGAGCCGCACCAACTCGCTGAAATACATGGCAAGGCTCAGCCGGGAGAGAGACTCCCGGAGACGGTAGAAAATGCGGATGGGTTCGGCGCTGTCCAGATACAGCCCCTTCTGCTGTTTCCGGATGCTGAAATTGGCATAGGAAAACAGCTGGGTGGCAGAGAGTCCGGAGGAGGTGTTTTTCTTTGCGCCCCGGACATAGATCTCCCGGACCGTGTTATGCTCTGTGAGAACGTCAATAAACTTCCCCCGTTCTCCGGCGCTCCGTTCCGCCAGAACCAGTCCCCGATAGATCTCCATGTGTGGGAACCTCCTTTTGCACTGCCTGTGCCGTCTGCTGCACGCTGCCGTCCAGTCCACGGCGGTAGTGCAGATAATCGTCGATCCGTCCGGTCATACAGAAAATATCCCATGCGTCCATATTGTGTACCTCCTGTTGGAAAGGGCAGGGCAATTTTTCAGAGAAAATTGCCGCCTTACTGAGATACCATTATGTTGCGTGGGGTATTGCTTTTTTATGTGTGGCAGATTATTCCGGGTTGTCCAGCCCGAAGTTGTGGATGAGACCTTCCTTGTTGCGCCAGTCCTCCTTGACCTTGACCCAGCACTGCAAATTGACCTGGATGTAGAAAAAGCGTTCCAGGTCTTTCCGGGCGAGGGTAGCGATCTTCCGGAGCATGGTGCCGTTTTTGCCGATGAGGATGCCCTTGTGGGATTCCCGTTCGCAGTAGATGGTGGCGTCGATGTCCAGCAGATCCTTGTCGTCCCGCTCTTTCATGCGCTCGATGGAAACGGCGATGCCGTGGGGAACTTCGTCCCGGAGCAGGTTCAGGATCTTTTCCCGGATCATCTCTGCCGCCAGCACACGCTCCGGCTGGTCGGTGAACTTTTCGTCCGGGAAATAGTGGGGTGCCGGCTGTGCCAGCGCCATGACTTCCTGTTCCACCAGGTCGATGCCGTCCGATTCGGTGACGCTCACCGGAATGGTTGCGGCAAAGGAATGCACCGCATTCAGCCGGGCGATCGTCCCCATCAGCCTGGTCTTGTCGCTGCAAAGGTCGATCTTGTTCAGCACCAGGATGGTGGGCGTTTTCGCCTTTTCCAGAGAGTGCAGCAGCTCCTCTTCCTGTTCCGAAAGGGGCTTGGTGCAGTCCTGGACGAACAGCACGGCGTCGATGTCTGCCACAGCGTCCTTCACCGCTTTCAGCATATGACCGCTCAGCTTGGTGGTGGGCTTGTGCAGACCCGGCGTGTCCATAAAGACCATCTGCGTTTCACCGACCGTCTTGATGCCGGTGATGCGTGTGCGTGTGGTCTGGGGCTTGGGGCTGACGGATGCGATCTTTTCGCCGATGATGGCGTTGAGCAGGGAGGACTTCCCGGCGTTGGTGTGTCCGGCGAGGGTCACGAAAACCGATTTTGTCATGCGTCAGTATCCTCCGGCTGGTTGGTGAAGGTGGCTTCTCTGGAAATGCCCAGTTCGCCCAGGACTTCCTCTTCCTTTTCCCGCATCTTGCGCTCTTCCAGCGGGCTGGTCTCGTGGTCATAGCCCAGCAGATGCAGCATGGAGTGAACGGTCAGAAAGCCGATCTCACGCTCCAGGGAGTGACCGTACATATCTGCCTGCTTGACAGCCATTTCCAGAGAGATGACCACATCGCCCAGCAGTGCGCAGCCGGTCTCCTTGTTGGTGTCATAGTGGCCGTCCTGTCCCAGGGGAAAGGAAAGCACATCGGTGGCACGGTCTTTCTGGCGATAGATCTTGTTCAGTCTGTGGATCTCATCGTTGCTGACAAAGGAGACGCTGACTTCGGCATCCTGCCCGAAATGCTCCGCCACCAGGACTGCCTGGCAGCAGCGGCGGATAAGCATTCGGATTCCCACCGGGACCCGTACTTCTGTTTGATTGTTTTTTACCATGACTTTTACTTTTGGCATGATGAACGATCTCCTTTCATGAGATTTCACATATATCTTAATTTTTTTATTTTTTGGCAATGTCGATCAAACCCTTTCTATAGGGGATGTAATTGTATTATGGAATGTCTAACACAATAACAGCAACAGGAATAAGCCTCCCTTGAAAAGGGAGGGGAACCAGCGAAGCTGGTGGAGGGATTCTGCTGATGCCTTTTCTTTGTGTTTTGTTTTAGATTTTACAAAAAATCCCTCAGTCAGCCTGCGGCTGCCAGCTCAGCACAAGGCACGCCCTTCGGGTGCCTTTTCAAGGGAGCCTAGTTATGAGGTTTTCAAATTTAGTGCTTTCTAGTACCTTTTCGGTCAGAACGCTCCGTTTTGTCACTATTCTGCCGGCGCTCTGCCGCCTCGTAGGCACGGATGATGTCCTGCACCAGCTTGTGGCGCACCACATCCCGGTTGGTGAATTCGCAGACGGCGATGTCGTCCACCTTCCGCAGGATACGGGAGGCGATGACCAGACCGCTTTTCTGCTTGTCCGGCAGGTCGATCTGGGTGGTGTCTCCGGTAATGACCATCCGGCTGCCCTCGCCCAGACGGGTGAGGAACATCTTCATCTGTTCACCGGTGGTGTTCTGCGCCTCGTCCAGGATGATAAAGGCGTTGTCCAGGGTGCGTCCACGCATATACGCCAGGGGAGCGACTTCGATAGAGCCACGCTCCAGATGGCGCTGGAACGCCTCTGCACCCAGCATTTCAAACAAGCCGTCGTACAGCGGACGGAGATAGGGGTCTACCTTGTCCTGGAGGTCGCCGGGCAGAAAGCCCAGCTTTTCGCCTGCCTCCACAGCCGGACGGGTGAGGATAATGCGGCTGATCTCGTGCCGCCGGAACGCACGCACCGCCATGGCAACCGCCAGATAGGTCTTTCCTGTTCCGGCAGGACCCAGCCCGAACACGATGGTGTTTTCGGCAATGGCACGGACATAGCTGCGCTGTCCCACAGTACGGGTATGCACCGGCTTTCCGGCGGCGGTGAGACAGACGGTGTCGTCATCTGCCAGCTCCGCCAGCTGTCCGCTTGCGCCCTCGTCCACCATATCCGAAACGTAGTGGATGGACTGCGGCGTCACAGCCTGTCCGGCGGCAATCATTTTCAGCAGTGCAGTGACCGCTCCGGCAGCCAGCTCCACCGCTGCGCCGTCGCCCTGGATGCGCAGCTCGTCCCCACGGCAGATCATCTGCACATGATACCGCTGTTCCAACAGCTTGAGGTTTTCGTCAAAACTGCCGCATAAAGTCTGAAATTGGTTGTTGTCCTGCATTGCAATCAATCGTTCTGCCATGGTGGGATCGGTTCCTTTCTGAAAGTCTGCTGTACTCCGGTCACGCCGTTTTTGGCTGTCCGGAGGAATATCCTCTACCTATTATAGCATACTCTTTGTAAAATGTGAAACGGTATCTTCTTCTTTTAACAAAAAATTCAGGAATTCCCGCATAGGCGGCAACTCCTGAATGGCTTTACAGAATGTGTTGCAATGTGCTGTTTAATAAAACCGGTAGTCCGAAATGTCGGAAAGGAAGATCTGATACAGCGAAAAGATGCCGTCGTCGATCTCCCGGCGGCTGCTTTCCAGGGACAGATTCCGGATGTCCCGGTGCAGGGGAAAGCGCAGGGTACACTGTGCCTGGGTGTCGGTCTGGGAGGTGAGCAGGACGGCGTGATACTTCCGGCAGAAGTGCTGTACGACCTGTTCCTCCGGCGTGCGCAGCCCCGTCTGATACAGCTGCTCCGGGATGCTGTGGCGGTGAGACTGCGGCTCTGTGCCGTCGGAGACTGCGGTACAGCGCAGCACTGCCTCGTTTTCCTGCTGCTCTGCCTGCCAGGTGAAACGGGACGCAGACGGCATAGTCTGCCGCAGCTGTAAAATCAGACAGAGCAGGCTCACACGCAGCCGCCGGCGGTGGACGAAAATGCACAGATGGGGCGCCGTTTCCAGTGTCATCCGGATGGCCCTGCCAAGCACCATTCGACATGATTCGACAAAATTCGACAATTCACGGTCCAGAAAAAGCGCCTCACCGGAGACTTCGCAATTTTGGTAATATTTGAGCTGTTCCAGACGCAGCACCGAAGACCGCATGAGACGGCAGCAGTTGCCTTGAATAATGTTCAGTTGTTCCAGCTGTTCTTCCAGGATCATCCTGGGGATCTGGTCGCTGGATTCATCCAGATCCTGATACAGCGCACTGACGGCGTTGGAGATGCCGAATACCTTCTGGCGTATGGCGGCGATCCGGTTTTCTTCCTCGTGACATCGGTCGGGGTCGGACCAGAAGAGTTCCTCTTCCGGCTGTGCGCAGATCTGCACCAGGATCACCGGCGTGCCGCCGATGCGGCATTGTTTCTGCCGGAGCAGATACAGCACACTGCCCTGCCGGACGGAAAACGTGCCGGTCTCCGGCGTGCCGTCCGGGGCATACCGTGGCAGGGATGCGCCGTCCTGATCCTGCCGCAAGGCGGCGGCGTGGTTCTGCCAGAGCGGCGTGCCATCCATGCGGTAGAAAAGGACGGCATCCTCAAACTGCTGATACCATTCCCGGATCTGCTGAAATTCACTTTGCTGCATCGCTGTCATCTCTCCTCACTGCATCCGCATTTGTCTTTATTCTATGCTATTATTATACTACATATTTCAGAACAGGGAAATAAAAAAAGTGATAATTTTGTCTTGTTTTCAATTTTTGTGCATTTTGCATAAAATGGTTTCCCGTTTTTTGCGGAAAACGTGGAAAATAAGAGAACTTGCCTTTTTACCCCCTGCTTTTTTTGCGAAAGTGCTTGAATTTTTCTCCGGAATGGTGTAGAATAGAATTATCAAGGAATCACTGGGGCAAAATCGGGCAGATGTCCGGGGATGTGTATCAGTGCTTTCTAAAATATTAGGAGGTAATTTCCAATGTCAGTTAAAGTTGCTATTAATGGTTTTGGCCGTATCGGTCGTCTCGCATTCCGCCAGATGTTCGGCGCAGATGGTTATGAGGTCGTTGCAATCAACGATCTGACTAAGCCGTCTATGCTGGCTCACCTGCTGAAGTATGATACCGCACAGGGCGGTTATGCAGGCAAGATCGGTGAGAACAAGCACACTGTTTCTGCTGATGACGAAGCTGGTACTATCACTGTTGACGGTAAGACTCTGAAGATCTATGCAAAGGCTAACGCTGCAGAGCTGCCGTGGGGCGAGATCGGTGTTGACGTTGTTCTGGAATGCACTGGTTTCTACACCTCTAAGGCTAAGGCACAGGCTCACATCGATGCAGGTGCAAAGAAGGTCGTTATCTCTGCTCCGGCTGGCAACGATCTGCCGACAATCGTTTACAACGTAAACCACAACACTCTGACTGCTGATGACAAGATCATCTCCGCAGCATCCTGCACCACCAACTGCCTGGCTCCGATGGCTAAGGCTCTGAATGACTATGCTCCGATCCAGAGCGGTATCATGAGCACCATTCACGCTTACACCGGCGACCAGATGATCCTGGATGGTCCGCACAGAAAGGGCGACCTGAGAAGAGCAAGAGCCGGCGCAGCTAACATCGTTCCGAACTCCACTGGTGCTGCTAAGGCAATCGGTCTGGTTATTCCGGAACTGAACGGCAAGCTGATCGGTTCTGCACAGCGTGTACCGGTTCCGACTGGTTCTACCACGATCCTGACTGCTGTTGTTAAGGGCGCAGACGTAACTGTTGACGGCATCAACGCTGCTATGAAGGCTGCTGCTACTGAGTCTTATGGCTACAACGAAGAGCCGATCGTATCTTCTGACGTTATCGGCATGAAGTACGGTTCTCTGTTCGATGCAACTCAGACCATGGTTTCCAAGATCGCTGATGATCTGTATGAAGTACAGGTTGTTTCTTGGTATGACAACGAGAACAGCTACACCAGCCAGATGGTTCGCACCATCAAGTTCTTCGCTGAACTGGCATAAGTTAGCGTCGGATTCTCGCAGACAGGACTTGTTCTGTCTATGAATTTGCAAAAAGAAAGCGGTATGGCGGTTTCGTCATGCCGCTTTTTGCATATCTGCGTGCAGGATGGGACAGCGGCAGACGATTGTGGAAAAAATGCGAAAAAATATTGACGGCATTCCCCATCCTATGCTATAATAAAAATGCAGAAGGTTGTTCTCGAAATTTGCTGAAAAGATGCTTCTTTCTAGGGCTTGTTTGACAAATGTACGGATTTTTCAAACAAGCCCTAAAAGAACAACTTCTAAAATCACATAGAAAGGAGGAATGTACAATTGTACAGGATATGGCGGCGCTGGCTGTCGCTTTTGACGGCGTTGGCTCTGGCGCTGGCTTTCTGTTTTGCGGCGTGTCCGTTTGCGGCTTTTGCCGATGACACGGGGCAGAAGGTGTACCAGGACATGATCTACTACACCATCACGCCTATGCACGAGGTGACGATCACAGGCGCACGTGCGATACTGACGGAGGCGAACATCCCGGCAGAGCTGGACGGCTGTCCGGTGACGGAGATCGAACGCTATGCCTTTAAGGACTGCACCCGGCTGAAACAGGTGACCCTGCCGGACACCATCCGCAGGATCGGGGAGTTCGCCTTTAAGGACTGCACCCGGCTGGAGCGCATTTCCATCCCGGATACGGTCTCAGACATCGGCTGGGGCATCGTCCAGGGAACGCCCTGGCTGGACAACCAGACAGAGGAGTTCGTGATCGCCGGAAAGGGATTTCTGCTGGCGTATACCGGAGCAGACGCTACGGTCACTATCCCGGATACGGTAAGCACCATCGGCGGCTATGCCTTTGAGGGCTGCACCACCCTGGAAAACGTGGTGATGCCGGACTCGGTGCAGACCATTGATGCCTTTGCGTTTCTGAATTGCAGCAGGCTGCACCAGGTGCAGTTCCCGGCGCATCTGAAAACCATCGGGGAATATGCGTTCCATTGGTGTACGGCGCTGGAAGAGGTACAGATTCCGGATACGGTGACGACGGTGGGCAACCACGGGTTCAGCTATTGCCGGTCACTGAAAAGCATATCTCTTCCGGCAGGGCTGACACAGATCAGCAACACCCTGTTCCAGGGCTGCACCAGTCTGGAAGAGCTTCAGATCCCGGACGGCGTCCAGGTGATCTATAACTATGCTTTTGACGGCTGTTCGCAGCTGCGGAAGATCACGCTGCCGGAATCTGTGGAGGAGATCGGCTCCAACGCCTTTTCCGGCTGCACGGCTTTGAAACGCCTGGTGATTCTGAACCCGGCGTGCCGCATTTATGATGCGGAAAAAACGGTAGAACCCAGCGTTCGTATCAACGGATATGCGGCTTCTACGGCGCAGATCTATGCGCAGAAATACCAGCGCACATTTCATGCCCTGGATCGAAAACGGGGCGACATGAACGGAGACGATGTAGTCGATACATCGGATCAGTTCGATTTGATGTATCTCTGTGCCAGACGAGGCGCAGGGATACCAGTTGACATCACAGCCGCTCAGACATATTGTGCCGACTATAATCAGGACGGCGTGATCGACACAACAGATATTTTTGAATTGATGTATTACCTCGCCATGCGTGGCGCAGGCGTTCTGGTGGAAGATCCAGAAAATGATGAAGACGACTAATCCATTTTTAGGAAAGGAAAGAGGTGTTTTCTGCGATGCAGAAAAAGAAACGAGGGAGACTTGCAGCGTGTTTTCTGGCGTTCTGTATGGCTTTCTCTATGCTGCTGTATGTTCCGGAGGGAGCCTGGAAAGTAAGTGCAGACAGCTTGCAGACCTATGACGGACTGATGTACCGCATCAGCAATACCACAGCATCCGTTCTCGGTCTGGAGGACACCCTCAAAGAAGTGGTGATCCCGGCAAAGGTGGACGGCCGCTCTGTGATCAGCATTGAAAACTGTGCTTTTGACGGAGAAACGTCCATCCGGAAGGTGGTGATCCCGTCCAGTGTGGTAACGCTGGGGAATCATGCTTTTCGAAATTGTACCAACCTGTCGGAGGTAGAAGGCGGCGAGTCGCTGGACAACATTGGCTTTGATGTAATGGAAAACACGGCTTGGCTGAAAAATCGGCAGGACGAAGTGGCTGTGCTGGGCGGAAAGGTGGCTGTGGCTGCACCGGATACGGCGCAGGTGACCATCCCGGACGGCGTGACCCGGCTGGCAGACGGCGTCTTTATGGAGCGGAGCAGTCTGGAAAGCGTTGCACTGCCCGAAAGCCTGGAACGGATCGGGGAGAAGTGCTTTATAAAATGCGAGAATCTGGAAAGCATTTCTCTCAACGAAAATCTGATGGTGATCGACAGCTATGCGTTTTACGGATGCACAAAGCTCAAGGCGATCCAGTTCCCTGCCAGTATCTGGATGATCGGATTCTATGCGTTTCAGGGGTGTACTGCCCTGAATGTTGCGCAGTTTGGGTCAGATTCCCATTTGCAGATACTGCTTTCCGGCGCATTTGAGGATTGCACCGCTCTGCGTTCCATCACCCTGCCGGCGTCACTGAATCAGATGTATGAAGGCGTGTTCCGGAACTGTACTTCGCTGAGTATGGCAGCCATCCAGGGCAGTCTGACCCAGATCCCCGGCAATTCGTTCAGCGGCTGTACCATGCTGGAATATGTGGGGATTTCCGATTCTGTCACAAGAATCGACAGCAATGCGTTCAGCAACTGCACCAGCCTGCGGAGTCTGAAAATGCCGTCGGAGCTGAAAACCATCGGAGAATATGCCTTTTCCATGTGTACCAATCTGAACAGCTTTGAGCTGCCGGAGACGCTGGAACGCATCGGAAAGGATGCCTTTTTCCACACCGGCTGGATGGAGGCACAGACTGACGACTGGAAGATCTGCGACGGCGTGCTGCTGGCGTATGACGGCAAGGAGACTTCCATTATCATTCCGGGCGACATTCGTCTGATCGCCAGCGGATTTCTTTCCAATTACAGCAAGGTGAAAAATGTGACCCTGTCCTATGGGCTGGAATCTGTTTCTCCCGGAGCGTTTGCAGGCTGTGAGTCTCTGACGCAGGTCAATTTCAGCAGCAGTGTCCGCCGCATCGAGGCAGAGGCGTTCCTGGACTGCACCATGCTGAAAACGCTCCAGGGCATGACAAACGTGGAGGAGATCGGAGACAGTGCCTTTAACGGCTGTAAGGCGCTGACTACGGTGGAACTGCCGGAGATGCTGACCAGACTGGGCAGCCACGCATTCCAGGATTGTTTTGACCTGGTGGAGATCTCCATTCCCCATAGTTTGACTGAGATCGAGGATCACACATTCTATGGCTGTATATCACTGGGAGATGGAGGGACAGTTGATCTGTCCAATACGAATTTGCAGTACATCGGCGAAAAGGCATTTGTAGACTGCAAAAGTATTCGCCATATTGCGCTGCCGGCGAGTCTGACCAGTCTGGGAAACTATGCTTTTGAAAGTTGTCGGGTATCACTGGTGGTATTTTTCTACGATAATCACTGTACGCTGAATCTGGACGAATTCTATTTTCCGACAAAAGCGATCCTGGTGGAAAACAGAGCGGGCTTGGGAGATGAAGAAACTTCTGTGCAGAAGTATGCGGACGCATTCCATCTGGAGTACACCACACTTACGCCTCCAACGACAACCACGACCACAGTCATGACCACAACGCCGCCAGCCACCACTATAGTGACAACGGACACTACGGCGCAGACCACGGCATCCGCCACAAAAGGTTCGGAGACCATGACCATGCCGCCGTATATTACCGTGACGGAGACTATACCGGCGACCACGACGCTGGCTGTTACGGCGGAGACGGCAGTCTCTTCTGCAACAGGCACGGCGGCCACATCAAAGGCGGAAGAATCCGCATCGTCATCGTCGTCCACGGAGCAGACGGAAAGTACAGCGTCAGAAACTACTGCAACGTTTGTGACGACCACGGTCTCCACCGCAGCATCGCCCGCACGACACACGCTGGGCGATGTGAACGATGACGGCAGCATTGATTCCACCGATATTTTCGAGATCATGTACGCCGCCGCCCGGATCGGTGCAGGAAAGGATATCCTGTACGACGGCACGCTGAGCGAAGAAACGCAGCGGCGCATGGATATCAACGGGGACGGCAGGATCGAGGCGGACGATGTCTACGCCGCCATGCTGTACTGTGCGATGCGTGCGGTCGGCATGAACCCCACCCCATTCGAATCCTTTGACTGGGCGAACCACACGGTGTATACCGGATAAAAGAAACGCCTTCGGGCAGAACGGAGTAAATTATGCAGTATCAGAACCCCATTTTGCCGGGATTTCACCCGGACCCCAGCATCTGCCGGGTAGGAGACGACTTCTATCTGGTGACCAGCTCGTTTGAGTATTTCCCCGGACTCCCCATCTATCACAGCCGTGACCTGGTGCATTGGGAGCAGATCGGACACTGTCTGACACGGGATTCTCAGGTGCATCTGGTGACCGGCGCACCCAACTGTCTGAACATCTATGCACCCACCATCCGGTATCATGACGGGCTGTTCTATGTGATCGTCACCAATGTGACCGGGGACAACCACGGCAACTTTATCATCACTGCCAAAGACCCGGCAGGGGAATGGTCTGACCCCATCGCTCTGCCGTTTCCGGGAATCGACCCGTCCCTGTTCTTCGACGAGGACGGCAAGGTCTATTACCTGGGAACAGACGGCGGCATCTATCTCAGCGAAATGGATATCACCACCGGGGCAGCCATCGGCGAGACCCACCGGCTCTGGCAGGGGACTGCCAACAATCCGGAGGGACCGCACCTTTACAAGACCGACGGGATGTACTATCTGCTGCTGGCACAGGGCGGTACAGAGCTTTGCCATATGGCAGTGCTGGCACGGAGCGAGTCCATTCTCGGTCCGTATGAACCCTGTCCGCACAACCCCATTCTGACGAACATCGGGCAGAGCCTGCCCATCAAGGCGGCAGGTCACGCCGACCTGGTGGAGGATGCGGACGGCAACTGGTGGGCAGTGTGCCTGGGCATCCGTCCGCTGGCGTATCCGTTCCGGCACAATCTGGGACGGGAGACCATGCTCGTTCCGGCAAAGTGGGAAAACGGCTGGCTGTATGCCGGGGAAAACGGCGCAGTTCTGCCGGAATTCACCGTTGCCCATGCGCCGAAAGCCTGGGCAGCATCCGGCTATGTACCGGGCAGCGCTGTCACAGACGAGTTCCAGGGCGAGACGCTGCACCCCATGTGGAATCTGATCTACAACCCGGTGCCGGGAATGGTGCAGTGTACCGGAAACGGACTGGAACTGCACGGCAACGGCGTTTCTCTCTGGGAGGATGCGCCGAAGGCGTGGCTGGGACGGCGGCAGGAACACTTCTGCTGTACCGCCGAGACGGAGCTTGCGTTTGTGCCGGGGCAGGAGGGCGAAGAGGCAGGTCTCACCGTGTACATGAATCCGGGGCATCACTATGAGATCGCCCGGACCATGCGTGACGGCGTGGACTGCATCATCCTGCGGCGGCGCATCGGTGCGCTCTGTGCGGTGGAAAAGGCTGTGCCGTGCCACGGCGGAACGGTAACGCTCCGGCTGAGCTGCGACCGCTATTGGTATCGGTTTGCCTTTGCGGAAGATGGCGGAGCGATGCAGGAGATCGGCGCAGGCGAGACCCAGTATCTCACCACCGAGGCAGGCGGCTGCTTTACCGGCAATTACATTGCGCTGTATGCCTCCGGAAACGGAACGGACATGACGGCGCCGGCGAAGTTCCGCCGGTTCTCCTACGTGCCGACAGAAGAATGACCTTGCTGAATTCATAAAAATGCAAAAGAGCCGCAGGTGCTGTGCCTGCGGCTCTCTCTGTTATGTAATCTATTTTTTCGTTAATCCTGTGCCTGGCAGAATGCTACGATACAGCTGCTTTCGATGTCATAGCGACCGGTTTTTGCGTAGTTGTCGTCTCTCAAGTAACCTGCACCTTTGTATCCACAGTATACCATAGCGTCTAAGCAGTCTGTCAAGTTCAAGACGCCGTCACCGTTGACATCCATCAAATTGTAAGCCACCTTTGAAATCTCGTGATTGTCTAAGGAGTTTGTATCCAAATCTGTTCCATCCACAATTTGAACGTGTATACCAACTGCCGTCATTACCTGATAAAACATCTGGTAATATACAGTTGTTGAGTCAATACCGTTAGGACTGTTTTTGATGCAGCCGATGTGAATGGTCTCGTTCTCATGAATCCAATCAGCATCAGCCTGGTCAACAACGCCATCGCCGTTGACATCTGCCAGTGCCAGCTGGTCTGCGCTCAGCAGAGTATTGTCTACGTGGAGATATCTGGAAACCATAGCCGCATCATGCCCGGTGATAACACCATCCATATCCACATCGCCCAGCGCATATGCTCCCTCAGCGGCACTGGCGCTCATAGCGGAAATGGGAAGTGCAGACAGAGCCAGCACACCTGCCAGTACGGCTGAAATTGCCTTTCTCATTTTCATAAAAATACTCCTTTCGGTGAGAGCGCCTGCACGCTCCGGTTTTCCCTTTTACACATAAAATCTCCCGGTTTCACGGGAATTTTATCTACTTTTATTGTAGCACTTTTGGTGTGGTTTGTCAATATATTTTTTGGAAAAATGACAAAAAAGAGCCGCAGGTGCTGTGCCTGCGGCTCTTGAAGTTGCATTCAGTTCAAAAAACACTTACTTAACCAAATCGCTAAGATCATCACTGACATAGGCAGAATCTTTCGATGTTCCGTAAATTTTTGCGAATTCCATGATATCATAATCATATCGACCGGTTTCAAAGTAACGGCTCAAATCAAAACCCGCACCTTTATGTCCGATATAAGCACCTAAACCATTGATATCATCCAGATCAATTTTTCCGTCACCTGTTACATCCAGCAGGTTAAAGTTTTTCTGAGAAATTTTAAGGTCAAAAATCTGCTCAGTGGATACATCTTCATCTGCAATTGTAAAGTGATTTCCAGCACCAGTATTTGCGATATAAACCAATTGATAGAAAAGAGATGTTGGATTAGGCACACTTATATCGCAGGCACCCAGTTCAACTTCTTCATTCTCATGAATCCAGTCAGCGTCAGCCTGGTCAACAACGCCATCGCCGTTGACATCTGCCAGTGCCAGCTGGTCTGCGTTCAGCAGAGTGTTGTCCACGTGGAGATATCTGGAAACCACTGCTGCATCATGCCCGGTGATAACACCATCCATATCCACATCGCCCGGCGCATATGCTCCCTCAGCGCCGGCGCTCATGGCAGAAATGGGAAGTGCAGACAGAGCCAGAACACCAGCTAGTACAGCGGAAATTGCCTTTCTCATTTTCATATGAATTCCTCCTTTAACCATTGTACACATATGTTACAGGGAATAAGGTATCGATTTTATCATTTGTAATATCTTTACCTGCACCCTTTTGTGCAACGTATAACATCAACTCGTCTTTGTCATCTTCTTTAATCCATCCATCTTGTGTAACATCTGCAACTGCTGCACACTTCAAAAAGGAATAATTTTTATACCAACTACTGTTTTTGTTTTTTAATTCTGCATCTAATTCAACTGTGCTTATCTTATTATCTTTTGCCTCAGCAACCATCTGCATCAAGTAGAAGATATCTGTTGTATCGACTTTATTGTTGCAGTTGATATCTCCTAATCTGACATACTCATTCTGTGAAACCTTGACTGTTGCATCGGATGAACTAAAATCTTCATCAGGTTCATACCTATAATTATTGCTCGATTCACTTGGGCAACTGTAATCCACAAAAGCAATCTTAAATTCATGTGTTCCTTTATCGTTCTTATCAATATCGTATTCGATATAATTTTCCAATACTCCGGAAGATGTTTTGCCCATCACACAAATGAGAAAACTTTGATGATTTTCTTCATTATAGTAATAATTTGAAATTAATGCATCTTCAGGAGCAGAATATCTCGGGTCTTCTTGTGTGTGTTGTTTAGCCTTAAATGCAGGGTCAGATTTAACTGCAATCGAATAGTTTGCAATACCTGGATTGTTTGTGATTTTTATTGTTAATCTGATTCTCGTATCAGATACCCTTGTGGTGTACACTGTATACTCCATCTTGGTATTAAGACCATTGATGGTAAGCGCACTCGCCGGAACAGCCATTGCTCCGGACAGACCGGTTACGATTGCGCCAACTGCCAGAACAGCAGCGGCTTTCGATAAAATCTTCTTTTTCATATCAATGAATCCCTTTCTAATCCTGTTTTTAGAAAAGCGCCTTTCTCTATCTTTAGTATACACTATGATTTTCGAAAAGTCAATAGAAAAAGAAGAATTCGACAAAATCTCGTGAACTTTTTTCCGACACATTTCGACATGGTTCGACAAAATTCGACAAAACCAGGTTCTATTTATAGTATACGCTATTTCCCCGAAAATGTCAACCATTTTATGATGCGAACTTCAACAAAATATGACCATTCCTTTTGTGCATTTTGCAGAGCATCCGGAACTCAGAAGTTTCCGGAAACGATCTGGTCGAACGTCAGCGGCATTCCTGCGCCGCCGTATGCGATATACACCATAAGATAGAACAGGTCGGTAGAGTCCACCGTGCCGTTCTTGTCGATGTCGCACGCCTCCGGAACGACTTCTGCCGGCGGCTCCTGTCCCACGGCACGCAGGGCAATGTAATACATCAGATAAAAGGTGTCCGTGGCATCGATCTTGCCGCTGTTGTCTACGTCGCCCAGGGCATAGGGATGATACAGCAGGGAAATTTCACGGCTGACGTTCCAGTCCCCGTCATCTGTGACCTCCGAACGGGCAGAGGTGGCAGAGACCGGTGTGTCCATCCCGTCCGGGAATGTGACATTATAATAGTAGGTGCTGTTTCCCACCACCGATGCCTCCGACTTGGGGTCAGCGATGATGACGTTCTTGTCCTCGAACACAGCGTCGTCCGTTGCCGGCTCGCTGATGGTGACATTATAGACAGACGCATACGTGCAGGTGAGCGCCTGGGTCGTGTATGTATTCCTGAACAGCGACGGATCCAGCGGCACTTCGTTGTAGTCCAGCAGCAGCACGTATTCCGTGATATCCGCATCTTCCGCCGGCGCTAAGTCCAGATCGTAGTAGACGGACGGCTTTTCGGAGGAATACTTGGTCACCTTGAGATGCACCGGATTGTCCTGCACCGATATGCTGATCCTGCCTGTGATCTGGCTTTCCGGGATGGGCTTTGTGCCGCCTGTGCCGGAGAGCCGGTCGCTTTTGTCCAGCTGGATGGTCTTTACCGTGGGCTGCTGCTCTTCAGCGGACGCAGCCCAGTACAGTCCCGGCATGGTGCAGCAGAGCGCTGCGGCAGTGATGCCTGCCAACAATTTCTGAAACATGGTACAGCCTCCTTAATACGGCATAGTGAACTGACTCACACGCCATGCGCCACGCTCCATGACCAGGGTGAAGGTGTCGGTCTGCTCTGAGGTGTCGCCGCTGTCCGGCTCTTCATAGGAGGCAGTGACGGAGAAGGTCAGCGTGCTGTCTGTGCTTGCGGTGAGCGCCGTCACCTTTGCGGAGACATAGGAGATATCGGCACCACGGTCGCCCAGTCTGCCGTAGAGCTTGTCGTCTACCATCTGGAACATTCCGTCGAAGTCGGATTCATGTCCGGACTGCGCAAAGACAGAATAGTATTCCGCCTCTGCCGCCTCGATGGAGTCGCAGCTGGTGATGCGCACATAGCCGTCTTCGGTGGTGTCGCTGTTGTCATAGGTGAAACAGTCGCTGGTGCAGCGATAGGTGTAATAGGTCTGGCAGGCGGTGTCGTAGATCTGCTGTGCCTGCGCCACCCACTGGTCGGCAGTCATGCCGGTGTCACCGATGGTCTCCTGGCTCTGTGCCGCCGGAGCATCTGTGGTCTCGGCGGTGCTTTCCTCTTCCGATGCGGAGAGGTCGGTATCGACTGCGGCAGTTTCTGCCGCAGGCTCGGTCTCGGCGGTCTCTGCCGGAGCAGTGGTCTCAGCGGCGGTGGTTGCCGCATTCATGTCCACCTGGGTCTGGCTGCCGTCGGAAACGTCTGTACAGCCTGTCATCAAAGCCGCCATGGTGCAGAGTGCAGCAAAGGCAGCCATCATTTTCTTTTGCATGAAAACTCCTTTCACAAAAGGGCGTGTTTCTGTCACGATCCCGGTGCATTCCCCTCAGAGCGCTGCACAGCGTCCCCCTGCACCCGTGGATCTCCGCTGCACCAGCCAAAGCGTATCCCGGTGCAGTTACCCCTGTCCTCTATTATACCACGGCTTTTCGGAAAAGGCAAGCATTTTCTGATGGGACAAACTGCGGGGTATCCTGTGTTTTCATGGCGTGGATTTTTCATCGTAGGGGCGAACAGTGTTCGCCCGTTGTTTTTGCAGTGTGTTCCGGGCGAACGATGTTCGCCCCTACGGATTTCACGCTGCGAAATCCTGCAAGTCTGATTTTTCACACTATAATCAAAAAAGAAATAACCGCCCCAGAACTGCAAAACTCGGACAGTTATTTCTAAAATAATCTTACCTTGGGAGCAGACCGTCTACTGGTATGCTCTTTCTACTTCTATGATACGCCGGAACGATCTGTTTGTCAAGGGCTTTTGTGAAAAGGTTTTGCATCATGTGGGCGAACACTGCCCGTCTCTGTGGTAAATTTGACAATTTTTGCAGAGTGTGGTATACTGGTTTTTGAGGGCATACCAATAACGGTAGGCGGTCTATTCCAGCTCCCGGAAGGGAGCGAGTAGTATGGAATACGTAACTTGGTCAGATTTGATTCAGTACAGTATCCTGATCGTTGCTATTATAGCATTGATGCACGATATTTTCCATAACAACGACAACAAACGGAAATAACCGCCCCGACTGCTAAACCTGGGCGGTTATTCAAAAACGCTATAAGGGAGCAGACCGTCTACTGGTATGCTCTTTCTATTTCTATTATACGCCGGAATGCCCCGTTTGTCAAGGGCTTTTTTGTTGTTTGACAAATTGTGTGGTGTCCGGCGTTTCGATCGTGTAAATCTTTCCCTGTGCAATGTGATTGGAAACCCAGGGGCGAACGATGTTCGCCCCTACGGGTTTGTTTGCAATGTGTTTTTATTGCAGGGACTTTTCAAAGATGCAGTGCCCTAAACGCACTACCCACCCCAAAACCAAAAAGCACGCAACCTCGGAAACTTTCCGAAACTACGTGCAAATTCTTGGAGCTGTTAACCAGATTCGAACTGGTGACCTCTTCCTTACCAAGGAAGTGCTCTACCAACTGAGCTATAACAGCATTTGATTTTGTTTGTTTTTGTCGTTTTGGGCGACTCAACGTATATTATTATAGCACAGATATGGGGACTTGTCAACGCTTTTTTTGACTTCCGAAAAAAGAAAAATCATGCGGCTTGAAACTTTACTTTCTTTCTCGAATCATTGCAAAACAGCATAAAGTCAGAACTATAATATATCAAAAACAAATCCGGTATTTTTCCTTATGCCGCAAAAAAACGCCGCCGGGCGGTGATGCCCGATGGCGTTTCCTGGTTTATCCGATTTATTCGCAGGTGACAATATATCCGCTGATGTTGTCGCCGGATGCGGTATAGGTCTTGCCGGGGATGGTCACATCCACATCGTTTGTGCCGCCGATGCCCACATAGAATACCTTATACTGCTTTCCGTCCGCTGTGATCTCCAGCGGATTTGCCGGGGTGTAGCTGTGGATCTTGTCCACATACTCTTCCAGGCACAGCTTGTGTTCTGTCATGTAAACAGCGTGGGGAACGCCCACATAGCGGAAGGTATAGCTGCGGCTGTCCTCGCCGGTCTTTTCTTCCTTGCCGTTCGGATAGCGCACCACAAAGCCGTACTCTGCGGCGTGTTCAGCGATCCAGCTGTACTGCGGATATTTCTCCGCATTATAATAGTCCGAAGTGCCGTCTCCGAAGTTGATCTTCAGATTAAAGCTTCTGCCGCTGTGATAGTCGGATGTGCCGCCTTTGAAGTCGGTGCTGCCGTCTGCATACCGTGCATCCTGGTCTGCCTTGTCCCGATAGCCGCTGAATACCTGCATTCCGCTCAGTCCGGTCTCCTTTTCAAATGCCGCCATCATCTCGTTCAGATGCTGGATCGTCTCAGCGTCCAGCTGGACTTCCATATCGCTGACGCTGTAGGAACTGTTCCGGTTCTCATAGACACTTTTGAGTTTCGGGTCGCCAGTGGGGAAATCGTAGGAGTGATCTTTGTTAATAAGGATCAGATCGCCCTTGTTCACGCCCTTGGCAGCCAGTGTGATCTGCTTGCCGTCGGTCAGACTGCTTTCCTCTGCCTGCGTTGTCTTTGTGGTGTCCGTAGCCACATCCGGTGCGTCGGTCTGGGTATCCTTTTCGCTGTTTTCAACCTTTTCGGCAGAAGTAGTCGCTGTTGCCACCGGTGTGCTGCCGGACTCCTCCGGGGACTTCCGGCGCTGGCAGCTGTGGAAACACAGTGCGCCGATCAGCAGGACGATCAGCAGAAACGGTACGCCCACCGCAGCGATGCGGTCCAGCCGGAGCTTGCGTTTTCTGGCGTGGCTGCCTCCTTTTCTGGCTGCTTTTTTATCCACATCCGGTTTCGGGGATGGTTCTTTTGCATGACTGATCGGTTTTTTCGGTTCGCTCATGACAGATGTTCCTTTCTTTGCAGAATTGCCGCATCAGCGCCTGCTGTGCATTTTCTGCGCACAATAAGCCGGCGGTCTGTCCAAATCCGAAATCCATTCCGGAGCGGATGCGGCAGTGCTTTCATTATACCATATTCCCCGAAGATTTTCAAGTCAAATTTTGTCGTATCCGGAAAAGCGGTTTCCCGGCGCAGCGCAGGGGCGTGCCTTTCAGACACTCCGGCGGGAGAGCCGCAGCAGGGGAGTCGTTTTTTGCATCCGCATTTTCACTTGACAAAACCAGGAAAGCGTGGTATACTTAGTTGTACGTTCTTTCCCACAGATATTTTGCGGATGTGGTGAAATTGGCAGACACGATAGATTTAGGTTCTATTGCTCCGGCGTGCAGGTTCAAGTCCTGTCATCCGCACCAGAACAAAACGCTCAGAAATGACGCAAATGCGTTGTTTCTGAGCGTTTCTCTTTTTTTCTCCCGGTGGCTGTCCTTTATTTGTCCTTTATGCAGGCAGTTTGTCCGGATTCGCCGAAATCGAGCACAGAAGCAATAGCAGCAGATGCTTTTGCCTGAGCTTGGTTCAGTTCATGACAATAGATAGACATTGTGGTCGTAATTGTTGAATGTCCTAATGCTCCCGATACAGTGGCAACATCTACACCCTTATTAATCAATGCGGATGCGTAAAAGTGTCGCAAGGAGTGTACATCACAGAAACGGAAATCATTCTTCTTACAAAATTTTCTAAACCAGGCGTAGGGAGTATTATTGTTCATCGGAGTGCCATCCCACTTGACGAACAGTCGATCACAGTCTTGCCACTTTGTGCCGAGCTTCTCCCGTTCTTTGTCTTGTTCTGCCCTATATGCACGGAGCATATCCATAACATACTGAGGGAACTTGAGGGAACGCTGGGATTTCTTTGTTTTTGTGGTGTCTGTATAGATACCCTTGGATGCGGTATAATTGGATGTTCTGCGGACGCTGATTACACAGTTGTCCCAGTCGATGTCCTTCCATTCCAAGCCGAGCATCTCTCCTCTGCGGAATCCGCTGTATATCGCCAAAGTAAAAAAAGTACGATACTTCAAAGGAGCATCTTTCAGCAATTGAAAGAGCTGTGCAATCTCTTCCAGTGTATAGATATCCTTTTCTTTTTTCTTCTTTGCAACTTTCGGAATGTCAATATTCTTACAAGGATTGTCCGTGAGCATTTCCATCTTTACAGCATAGGAGAATACGTCACTAATAAAACTAAGATGATGAACTACTGTCTTTCTCGATAACGGTTTGCCGTCTTTCAAGCTTTTGCCGTTAAGAGCAAGATCATTTATAAATTGTTGAATGTCACGTCTTGTGATTTTGTCCAATCTGAGGTGTCCGATTGCAGGATACACCCTTATAGTAAGCTGTTTCATACACGCATAGGTGTTACTACGAAGATTGCATACTGCATATTCTTCAAACCATTGTTCAGCAAAGCTTTGAAACTTGATGTTGGATGTGATCTGACCGCTTTTGCATTTTTCTTCAAAGAGAGCAGCCTGCTTCTGAATCTCTTTCTCAATTTGTTTGTCTTTCATACCAATAGTCGGTTTCCAGGACATGGTTTGTATCACCTGTTTTCCTGATGTATCATATCCACAGGATACCCTGATCTGATAAGAATTACCTCTTTTTCTGAATGTAGCCATTGTCTGACTTCCTTTCTAACAGCTTGGATTGGGAACATCCCGAAATCATCGCTGTTGTTCATTGGTATTTTTGTGTTGTCCGGTATTGCGATTCCAAGAGCAAAAAAGTAAGCCATGCTCAGCAAGCGGAACGCATTGTCTGCTGCTTATTAAAGAATGCAAGCAGATCTACTTTATTGATGAGAATCTTCCCATTAACGCCCTCTCCTGTTCTTACATAGGGGAGCTTGCCTTGATGAATCAGCTTGCGAATCGTATGTTCGGACAGTCCCTTGACCACTTCGGTGCTTTCTTTGATCGTCAGCATCTCCACGGTGTCGGGAGAGATCTCGGTCACCTCCTCAGAATCGTCAACTTCAATCAATTCGTTCAAGATACCCACAAGCTGAGCAATAATCTCGTTCTTTCTACTTGCTGTCATTGTTTTACCTCCATTTATCCAGAAAAATATATTCTTACGTTCTAGCTGAACTTACAAAATACAATCTGCATTGCAAACAACGTCTGCACTTGTTCAGCTGAACACTTACTAAGAACCAGCTCATATCAATACTCACATGATAAAAGAATATAAACAGCCTTTACGGTTAACTCGGAAAAATCGCGCCCTTTTTCAGAACTTAAAAATAAAAAAAGCACTAGAACATCAATAATTTGACGCTCTAGTGCCTAAAAAGCTATGTTTCCGTGCCATGGACTGGCTCTTATCAGCCTTTTTAATATGAGAATGAATCCCCCAATTATTGAGGCGGATAACGCTTTCTCATTTTGTAATAGCTGCTTTTCTTCATGTTTAATATACGCATGGCTTCCACAGCCGTTATCTCCTGATTTTCAACACGCTGCATGACTGCTTCCCAATTGTCAGGTTTTGAAAGCGGTACTCGCCCCAATTTTACGCCTTTTTGCAAAGCAGCGTCAATGCCTTCACGCTGTCGCTGGCGAATCTTGATACGCTCTGATTCTGCAATGCTGGAAATGACTTCGATCAAGATATTATTGATCATATTCATTACCCATTTTTGTTCTTCCGGAAAATCAAACAGTGTGGTTGGTATATCCAAGACTTTGATCCGAATATGGTTCTGATTGAAATATTCCAGTTCTTCTTTGATATCCTTTTTATTTCGGCTTAGACGATCCAACTCTTTGATGACCAGCGTATCTCCGGGGCGAAGAATATGATGCTTCAAGAAAAGATACCCATCACGCTCCAAATCCTTGCCAGACTTTTTGTCGCAAATGATTTTGTCCTCTTCCACGCCAAATTCCAGCAACGTTCGCATTTGCCGATCTTCATTTTGACTTTGACTGGATACCCGAACATACCCGTATATGCGTTCATTTTTCATAACTCTGCCTCCTAATCCGTGCATAAAAGCCCTTTTTATTTAAAAACGTTCGTAAATAAAAATTACCACTCTTATAGACGCTAAATCGACCTGAAATCAGTCCGTCCATAAAAGTATACTTTTGCAAACGCACTTGCCTATGGATATGCACGATCTGATTTGCAGGCTCAAAAAACCTTTTTTTCTTCTCAAGATTAAGAATTTGTGACAGAATACATTTGCAGAAAATTTGTGATTTCAAAATTCAGAATGGCTCACAGCCGCACAGTCATTCTGAATTTCAAAAACACACGAAAAATAGGTCTCTTTTTTGAAAAGCACTGCCCAAAAGGTTTTTTAGTAACAAAAATGTCACTAAATATTGTACCGATTTGTGATACCTGGCAAACCACCGCTGAGTGCATGAAAGAATCTCAAGTAAACAAATTGCATTGGAATCAGCAAAACTTAAAACAAAATAATACGATCTGCATTCAAATTTAGAAAAGGTCAAAACAAGAAAATTTGGAAAATGCGAAAATACCTACACCTTCTCCTTGTAGTAAGTATTCTGAAAAAAGATACCCTTATACAGGTCTTCCTTTTCACTCTTCATGCCTGTTGCAGGATTCTCCAGTACAAAAGTAACCTTAGCACCATTTGTCAATGTGAATGTAGCATACTTGCCACTGAAATACATCACAATGTCACCATTCTGCATCTGAGCGAACTCACGCACATTTGTCATGTTCGCAATGCTCGGATGGATTCCTGCAAACTCTCCGCCAAGAAGTACCCTTGTACCGGAATAGTCCTGAGATACCCCTTTGACTTTGAACGCTCCCATGATTTTGTCTGCATCAGGGATTACGTCATTCATGGCTCTCACCATCTGAATCTGACTTACAATGCTCTTCCAGATCTTCTTGATGTCCGCTCTAATGTCTTCCAGCTGCCAGTTAATGACTGCCGTATGATTTTCTCGAACTGAGCCAAAAACACGAACCTTGAAGTCGGCAGGCTGCATCTTCTTCTGAATTGCATACATCGGGTTGCACAGCTCTGCATATTCCAATCGGAGAATAAAGCTTAATCCTGCTGCTTTCAGATTGAAATTTACCACATTGAAAAAAATCTCCTGCCGCTGCAGGATTTCCACTCTGTCACCAGTGACAGAAATGTCAAAGTGCAGGCTGCTGTCAAATTGTGTTGGTGAAAGCTTGATACCCATTGCTTTCAAATCTGTTGCTGTTAAGCCGTCTTTGAATGTGCCTTTCATCATTCTCCGTCACCTATAGCGTTCTCACATGAAATAAAATACTGATTCAAAATCTGAACCGGTATTTTATACGAACACGCTAGTATCTTCGTTTGATTGTTCCGAAGTCAGTATCCTTTCTCTTTCATATTCGCCGGAAATCGTGCGTGCTAGAATGCAGTTGAGAAGAAGTTCACGTCTGCGTGAATAGCTTGCAGTTCTGGACACGCTCTCAATCCAACTGCACATAACTTGGAAATTGTTTCAGAAAACCGCTCTTTGTGAGCTGTACAATTGCATCATAGAGCAAAATATGCCGTGCATCATATCGCTGGGACAAATGATAATGTCCGGAAAACCAAAACCGAAAATCCAGCTTTTCATCGAGTTCTTGGAAGAAATCTGTCAGTCGGTTATCTGTATAGCTTAACCCTTCAAACATCTCGTGCTGAATTTTTGTGGAAAGGCTGTGGGTGAGTACAATATCCACGTTCCAGTTCGCTTGCTCCAATGCAATTGTGGCATCTTGAATTTCCTCTTCTGTAGGAAGTTCTTCCTCCCACCATGATACCCCTGGCTTCCGATATTTTTTATCGTGACTTTCTGCACCGCCCATTGCAAAAATACGATATTCCTCCAATTGAAATATCTGTCCACGGCATAAATGAAAAATATGGGGTGTGATTTTCTGGATCAAACCGCCGTGCCATCTTTCCGTTGGAAACGCCTTTAATCGTGCAAAATTTTCATGATTTCCGTCAATCCATAGCGTTGTCCACGGCTTGTCTTCTAACCATTTTAGCCATTGACGTTCTTCCGAACTGTCTCTCCAGACAAGTCCGAAGTCACCGCAGATAATTACATAGTCCTTTCGTGAAAGCTGTTTTTGCAGAGGAAAGCAGCTGACGGAAAATTTTTGAATGTCATGCTCTCCATGTAAATCTCCGGTGATCAGTATCATGATATGCCTCCTGACATGAACGCAAAAGAGCAGCTATTCAGCGTATCCAGAAACAGTCTGTTTAACTCTTGCCAGTCAGGATATGGCTCTTTCGGCAGCTGTGCGATCTTCTTTTCTAAATCTGCAAAGGAAACTGCAATGTAATCGTTTAAAACTTCAATGCGTTTTCCTTTTCTCTTGGTCTTTCCAGCACGCTTTTTTTCCAGCAGCCGATCTACTGCCGGACGAATGGAACAATCCAGTTCTGCATCACATAACTGAATAAAATTCAATGGCGGCGGCGTATGATGGTGCAATATCCAATAGCAAGCAAGAATGGCACGCAGCACATGAAAATACTTCTTCTCCCATACCTCAGCAGCTTTTAAGAACCAACGGCAATTTCCCTTTGCCAGATGCAGATAATGTTGAAATCCCGTAGCAACTTGAAAATATCGAGGAATCTCACCAGAAATTCTCTCCCACTGGGGTGTCTTACAATAAATGATTGTAGATTGATTCCACTCAAAGACAGAGGGATTGGATTTATACAATAAGCGAAGCATTTTCTGCAAGTCCCAACCATCCAGATCCAGAATCTTGTTCACTTTTCGATGTATTACATCTGGAAATGGGTCTAACCTCAAATATTCCTCTTTTGGCTTTACATAGACAAAACGCACATCATAATCGCTGTTTGCAGCTGAGAATCCCCACAAACGGCTGCCGCATTCTATGGCATATATTACCTTGACATGATAATCTTCTTCAATTTGATAAATTGCATCTTGAATGGTTGTTATGATGTCACACATTTGATTTTCATGCCTCCTATAATTTGTGTGCTTATGAAATCTGTAAGGTAAATAACTGAAAGAAATCTAGAATCGTGGACATGGCAACCGGATAGTACCCGTTTGCATCAACGCCTACATCATATCGGCGAATTCCTTTCTGCAAGTTGGACAGGTTGTTGTCCAGTCCTTTGGAATGAATGTGCCCGTGCAGGTGGATCGCCCCATGGCGTTCCCTTCTCCACTCCAGAAGCGGGTAGTGCATCAGCACCCACCACTTCTGCATTTCCCGCAGATCCCGATAAATCAGAATTTCCTCAAACAGTTCCGGTGCATAGGACTTATCGTGATTGCCCAAAATCAAATGCTTTTTTCCGTTCAGCTGTGCGATCAGTGCATTCGCCTTTTCAACGGAAATCTGAAAGGACAGATCTCCCAGCAGGTAAACTGTATCTTCCGGCTGCACCACGGCATTGTAATTGGAGATCAGCTGCCGGTTCATCTCGGTGACATTCCGAAAAGGGCGGTGGTTGAACTGGATAATATGTTCATGCCCGAAATGCAGATCACTGGTAAAAAAGATCATATGTCCTCCTCTGCTTCGGCATCTTCAAAGTGAATGCGTTTCTCCACATAGGTGCAGTCCTCTGAGAATACCGGAATCTCTAAATCCAGACACCATTTCTCCCGAACGATTTCACTGGGTGTGCCTTGGTTCAACAGCTGCGGCATTTTGATACAGCAAGTCCCACGTTTCCACACCGTAGGAAACGTTTCCCAATCGACCTGTTTCCCTGTCAGCAGCATCTCCAGAGCTTTTTTGCAGTTGACACCGTTCAGCTGCTTGTGGCTGAAATAGGCTTGTGCAGTTGCCTGTATGGAATTTCGTATCGCATCTCGCTGCCGCCAGACGAAGTAGTTATTCACTTCTTCCATTGGCAGATTGAATGCTCGGCTGTCAAAATTCGCCTGATCTGCTCGTTTCAGATAGTCGGTGTATCCCAGAGTGGAAGCTGCCTCCCGAAAATATTTCTGAAAGGCAGAGGTGCAGATGCTTGCGGAAATACTGCAAAGCTTTTGCAGCTTGTTGCCGAACCATGCCTCTGTGTCCAGCTGCTGATAATCACACAGCACGAGAGAGATCTCGTCAGACTGCGTGTAACCCAACACACAGCCCTCCACACGGCTGCAAAGCTCCTGCATGGTGTTCTGCATTGCCGTCAGCATTACCGGATCAAAGGGCTTCTCAAAGCCTCTGGTAAAGCGGTGAAAGCTTTTTCCGTCCAGTCGGAGAATCACCGGCATACGCCGTATCAAGCGGACTTGTGTGACTTGTTCGTATTGCTTCATGCGATCTCCCAGACCAATGTTTCGCATATTAATTCTCCTTTTCGGCGATAATTTCCTTTACCAAACTGCGGCTGATCTCACCAGACAGCTTTCCAAACTTTTCAATTCGATTGACCACTTCCGGCTCCTCTTTCAGGCAATCGTAATAGATGGCTGAAGGCAGATGCTGAAAAATGGCGGGAATGTCCTGTCGAGAAAAATCCTCCGGAATCACGCCCTCATCTACCAGCTTGTAGATCATCTTCTGTACACGCTGTCTGGTAACAACTGTTTTTGCCAGTTCCAGCAGACGCTCGTGCTCTTGCAGTTCCTCCGGACTGGGCTTCCGGCGTTGTTTCTTTTTCCACGTTTTCTTGTTTTCAGAAAAATTCTCGTGTACGATTTTCGTGTATGCAAGATTGCCGCTCAGGGTGCTCAGATTCTTAATGATGATTCCTTCACCGATCTCACCGCCCAGTTCTGTTTTTCCCACCAATGGCTGATAGTCTTCCCACGAGGTAAAAGGTCCCTCATAGAACACAGGAACATATCGCAGCCCCAGCTGCTCCGCAAGGGCTTTTACCTGATCCTGCGGCAAGTAGCGGTGCTGTTCCATATCGAACACATCAAAGCAGTACAGCGTTTCATAGCAGTCTTTCGGATAGGGTACAGTATGCCGTACCAGCCACTCTCCGAACATTCGCAGATTGTCGCCCAGAACCGCATGTACTTGCTCTTTGTCCAGTTTTTGTACCCATTCGTAAAAGCCGCGAAGATTCAATTCCGGCGACAAGATCTGATTGCGGCTGAAACAAATCACGCTGCCTGTTTCCCGATCATACTGAAAGCTGGCATTCGAGCCATCAATCTTTTCTTGAATGATGATCTGATCTCCAGGCTCAAACATGTCACCGATTTCTGGGTTCAGGTTCTGAATCTCCATGTATTTTTTATGTGATAGCATAACAAAACCTCCATCTCAAGTGCCTTGACAAAAAATAAAAAAATTGTTATAATAAGATTTGTTGGGAGTTTTATCTCTATAAGTCAAGACTATAATCTTGACTGTATTTTATCACAGAAGATATTTGAAATCAAGGATTTTTCTACAGGACAATTCTCAAAGGAGGAATTTTCATGATGAATAACTATGAAATTGATGAAACTGCGTGGAAAAAAGGCTTTTCAGATACCCTGCTAAGGCTCATGGGGAAGCGGAACATCTCCATCAACAAACTGGCGGCTGAAATTTTGGTTGACCCCAAGTCCATTCGCAATTATATCGATAAGAAAAGCGTTCCGTCTGCGATTATTTTGAAGAAACTAGCGGATTACTTTGAGGTCAGCACAGACAGCCTGATCCAGAGCCAGGATCGGTTTTCCGGACAAACGATTGCCGCTCTTGCGGTTATCTTACGAGATTTTGATGTTTTGCTGACCGAAGCAGATAGAGGAACTGTCACCTTGCAGTTCAAAGACAGTGTGCTTGCTGCCATTCTCGAAGAATTGTATTTTTCCAGAGGGAAAACGGACTATGCTGAAATCGTAGAAACACTCTCTCTGCACTATGGCAGCATGCAGACCATGAATCAACATTTAGTCGATTATATCACTTTTCGCAACCTGATGCGTCACGAGTATATCTATCACGGCTTGGAAGACGATATTGCGGTTTATCAGGATATGGACGGAAATGAGTGCTACGGCATGGACGCATACACCGTTGAGGAAATTGAAAAGAGAACGGACAACTGGGATAATATGAGCCAATCTGAGCAAGATGCTTGGTATCAGGAATATCAAAAGCAATCACAGATTACGGATTCTGATTCTTAAAAAGCCTGATACGCTTCAAGCCAAAAAATCAAATCGTCTACACTGCAAAATAGTAGTTCTCCCGGCTCTTTGATAATATCTTCCCAACAGTCGATAATCAGCTGAGCCAATTCTTCTGGAAAAATGTTTCTGCAAGTTTCTTCGCATATCTGCATGATTGTCAGTTTCTTTTGGATAGATACCCCTTTTACGAGATAAATCACCGAAAAATTGTTCTGCTCCGTAGCAACAATCTGAAACTGCTGACATCGAAAGGCATAACTCCACTGTGAATGCAGATATAATAGTTCTGGCGTTTGCATATGTATTTCCTTCTTTCTGTCTGTATTTTTGCTTCAAGAATAGCATACTGGAAAATTGGAATCAAGGATTTTTCTACAGGGTTATTTTCACATCAAAAAACCTTATAGAAACTCAAAGCACAAAATATCTCTATTTTTTCTGCCTGTCTGCCCATGATTCAGGCTTGTTCTCGCACAATATTTTCTTGAAAACTTCCCCTGAAAGATTTTTGCATCCATAACTCGCTGCCGAAGAAATAGCTTGAAATTCTGTCTGCTATTAGGTACGGTGATTCTAGTTGAGTACCCCAATTCATAGATTAGATGCATCGTTTTCCTATAGGATTGCACGATTTCAGCTTATGTGATTTTGAACGCATCTTCTGTCATTATTGAAATCTCATAATAAGTTCCAATTAAAATTTCAGGTAAAATCGAAAGTGCCATAAAAACTTCAAGTGCGAAATAAGCTCCCAATTTTCAAAATATTTCAGCATTTAGATTGGCAAACTCCCATGAATTCTGAAAGCTTACCATGCTGAATTTTACAATGTCAAAAACAGCTGTGAATCTTACAAATGCAGTTCTGGTGCTTTTATGCCAAAAGCATCTGTAAGATACCCCTTATGATTTCTCTAACCAAGAAAGCAGAAACTCTGCCATCTGAAGAACCTGATTGTTTACCCACGGAAAAAACATCTCATTAAACGCAGCTGCCATATGCTGTTTTACGCACTTCTCGGCATAATTTGCAGCATATGCAATAGACGTTCTGTTCGGAGCATTCCGTTTCATGATCTCAAGGGCTTTCTCGTTATTCAAGAGTGTCTGAGCCGTTTCTTTCATGTATGTTGCTATTTCAGGCAGCCATGAGCCGATAAGTGCTTGATTAAAATCAAAACTAGGAGCAAGGCGAACTGGTTCTCCAGTTCTGCGATTGCGAAGTACCCCTACATCGGCATTATCTCGCTTTCGATGAAAAAGCAGTATATCATAAAACAAAGTCATCACATAAGATTCTGCCAACGAATCTGTCAGCTTGGACAAAATAAAAGATAGGTTGTATTCCTCTCCAAACTGGTTGAAAAATGGCTCAAAATCCATTTCAGCATGATTGGTAAAATCTCTTGTTCTGATAGAAAGAATGGCTTCTCCGGTACATTTGCTTACTCTGGATAAAATCTGATACTCTGCAACTGGAAAGTCCAATGCTTTCAAAAAGCAATACGCATAAAACTCTCTGAAAACTTCCATAAAGTCTTCTTTTTTATGCAGCCACCAAACTCCGTTTTCCAATCTCCATGCTTTTTCAAAGCAGCCTGTCGTTCCAAACTCCAGATACCCCTTGATTGGGTAGGGCAGTGACGAAAAATCAAGATTGCTTGTGCAGGCAATATCAGCAATATTCTTGTTGTATTGCCGTAAATCAAAATAATGCAAGTTTTCAAACTCTGACTGAATCCACCAATTATCTGTCAATACAACACTATGACTGATAGCAATCACATCTTCGATAGAGGAAGTCGGCTTCATATGCAATGCCTTATACAGCATTCTTGCCCCTACTCGATGCAAATTGATTTGTCGGCTTTTCAGCCATCTCTCTAAGGAGTACCCCTTGTAAAAACAGCTGGGGCATAGGGCAGGATTCAGAATCTCAGTAACTTCAAAACCGTTTGCTTCTGCAATCACAGAATCTCTGTGCATAATTTTATATTTCATCATAGGACAAATCCTCAACTCTTTTCCAAAATAACGTATCTGTAGGGGATAAACCTGTTTTCATGATTTGAACCTCCTTGAATTTCAGTGACTGCATCTTGCAGCCGTTTCTTTTCAAAAAAGAAAAGAAACACTTCCTATTTTGCATCTCACTTTCTATATACCACGAACGTGGAAATAAGATACCCCTTGATCTTGTATTACGCTGTTTTCCATCTCATTCTCTCTAAAGCACAATATCTCTGGAAAAAGAAAAGGCTGCTGCACCGATTTGATGCAACAGCCTTGCAGTTTTATAAATTGTAGTACCCCAATAAGAGGATTACAGCTGAAATTCTAGTCTTGTTGAATCCCCCAATTACGCCTTGTTTTTCATCTGCTCAGACAGCTTTATCCTATTCTGAGAATCAGTACCCCTCATTAGAAAATATCACAACAACGCAATGCTAGAACTCAACTGAGTTGTATAAATCACAGATTTTTATAACAATATCAAGCTTTATTCTTGACATCTTCTTTGTCATCTGCTATACTGGAAATACAAGATTGTTCGTGGTGATTCATATCATATGAATCTTTTTGTCTGCTCACATACCCTATCATTCTCTCAACTGCCAAATGGGGAAGTAGGGCATAAAAAAAAGAGATTACACCGTAGTAATCTCTATCTTCTTTATTCATTCTTAGTCGTGATATTATGTTAGTCCTGCAAAAAGTTCTTTCAAACCTTGCTTCTTTCTGCATAATCGAACTTACAAAGATAGCACTCAAGTCTATCAAGTAACCATAATACCAATCAACATAATCATTATACCATTTATCTTAACTAAAGTCAAGTCATCTCATTAAGAAATGTCAGAAATATCTTAATAAATCAATCAACAAGGTAAATCAATTTACAATTGCTTCTCTTTCTTTTTCACATATCAGAACAAAAATTAAAATCTCCACTGTAAGAACCTGTGATATAGTACCCCTTTCTTACGTATCAGTCAATGTTAGATACACCTTGACACCAGAAATTGACCATAGAAACTTTTTCAATACTTACAAACAATATTATTGCTTAGAAGATTGTCTTATGGTATACTCATACTAGCCTCAAAAACCGACGATAGGGCTAAAATAAAGAGGTGACTGCTGCAACAGACACCTCTAAGAAAGGTCGTGATATTATGTTAACATTACAAGCAATTCTTATTGGACTCACTACCCATATAAATTGTTGATGTCATCGTTGATGCTATCAACTAATCACAATACCACTTAACGTAACTATTATAACGTAACCGCCAACCAGACCAGCGGGCAAAAAAATAAGCCGAGATCAACCTCGGCTC
>ERZ791907.70-NODE-70-length-130965-cov-6.232228_pt1 | contig 130965 bp, 145 predicted proteins | sample MGYA00510145_ERZ791907 | MGnify/ENA primary metagenome ERZ791907 (study PRJEB30046, sample SAMN00792089) | human gut metagenome | study: EMG produced TPA metagenomics assembly of the A metagenome-wide association study of gut microbiota in type 2... | reverse complement strand
CACATATTGATACACTGCTTCTTACATTTTTCTACAGATTCATGCCTGAGCTTATCAACCAGGGACATGTGTATATAGCTACACCACCTCTATACAGGGCAGAGCTTAAGAAGGCACCTAAGGAAGACAAGGCTGTAAAAAAGACAGCAGCAGGCTCTGTACTTAAAGCTTCCAGGAAAGATAAGAGTAAGCTTGTTCAGTATCTTTATGATGATAAAGCATTAGAAAGATACAAGGAGCTTCATGCAAGTGGAACATTTACACTTCAAAGATACAAAGGACTAGGTGAGATGGATCCTGAACAGTTATGGGAAACAACACTTAACCCGGAAACAAGAATACTAAAACAGGTTGAGATAGAAGATGCCAGGATGGCGACAGAGGTTACGTCTATGCTTATGGGAAGCGATGTCCCACCAAGAAGGGCATTCATACATGCACATGCAAATGAAGCGCAGATAGATGCGTAAAGGCTTTTTTATCTGTACAATCGGATTCGCAGGCATAACCTGACAAAAAATTAAATATATTAGATGTCGGGGTCAAAAGCCCCCGACTTTGATAATAAAAATCATACGGAGATAATAATGGCAGAGAATATTATAAAAACAGAATATTCCGAGCTGATGCAGAAGTCCTATATAGATTACTCCATGAGCGTTATCACAGCAAGAGCGCTTCCTGATGTAAGAGATGGACTTAAGCCGGTACAAAGAAGAGTACTGTATGCTATGGATCAGCTTGGGTTAAACTATGATAAGCCTCATAGAAAGTCTGCACGTATTGTAGGTGATGCAATGGGTAAGTATCATCCACATGGTGACAGCTCAATCTATGAGACACTTGTTGTACTTTCACAGGATTTCAAGAAAGGCATGGCACTTGTTGACGGACATGGCAACTTTGGTTCTATAGAAGGTGATGGAGCTGCTGCTATGCGATATACAGAGGCCAAGCTAAAGAAGTTCACCCAGGATGTGTATTTATCAGATCTTGATAAGAATGTGGTTGACTTCGTACCTAACTTCGATGAGACAGAAAAAGAGCCAGCAGTGCTTCCTGTAAGAGTTCCCAATCTTTTAGTAAATGGTGCTGATGGAATAGCAGTAGGTATGACAACAAATATCCCTACACACAATCTAAGTGAGGTAGTAGATGCAGTATGTGCATATATGGATAATGAGGATATAACTACAGATGAGCTTATGGAGTACATGCCAGGTCCGGACTTTCCAACAGGCGGACTGGTCATTAACAAGTCAGAGCTTCCTGGTATATACGAGACAGGAACTGGCAAGATAAAGCTAAGAGGAAAGGTTGTTTTTGAAGCAGCTTCTAAGAAGGGCGAGAAGGACAGGCTTGTTATAACAGAGATTCCTTATACTATGATAGGTGCTAATATCGGCAAGTTCATATCTGATATAGTAGAACTTGTTGAAACTAAGAAAACTACAGATATAGTAGACGTATCAAATGAGTCATCAAAAGAGGGAATAAGAATAGTACTTGAGTTAAAGAAAAATGCAGATGTAGAGAATCTTAAGAACCTTCTTTATAAGAAAACAAAGCTTGAAGACACATTTGGAGTAAATATGCTTGCTATAGTGGATGGAAGACCAGAAACACTTGGACTTCGCCAGATAATAAAGCATCACATTGATTTTCAGTATGAAATAAACACAAGAAAATACACAACACTTCTTAACAAAGAGCTTGCTAATAAAGAGATAAAGGAAGGTCTTATAAGGGCATGTGACATAATCGACCTTATCATAGAGATACTTCGTGGAAGCTCTAACCTTAAGATGGCAAAGGACTGCCTTATAAATGGTAATGTAGAAGGCATAAAGTTTAAGTCAGAAGCATCAAAAAAACAGGCTTCAAAGCTTGATTTCACAGAAAAACAGGCATCAGCAATACTTGAAATGCGTCTGTACAAGCTTATAGGTCTTGAGATACTTGCACTTCAGAAAGAATATGATGAGTGTCTAGCAAAGATAGAAAAGTATGAGAAGATACTTGGCAGTAAAAAAGCTATGGCTAAGGTTATAAAAGATGATCTTGCAAGGATAAAGAAGGAATATGGAGTTGCAAGAAAAACAGTTATAACAGATGCAAAGGCAGCTGTGTTTGTAGAAAAAGAAATTCCAGCACAGGAAGTTGTATTCATCATGGACAGATTCGGTTATGCCAAGACTATAGATAATGCTGCCTATGAGCGTAACAAGGAAGCTATATATAACGATTTCAAGTATGTATTCACATGTATGAATACAGATAAGATATGCATATTTACAGACAACGGACAGCTCCATCAGGTTAAAGTTAAGGATATACCTTACTCTACAAAGTTCAGGGATAAGGGAACACCTATAGATAATCTTGGAAACTATGACAGCAGCGGGGAATTGATCATCTATCTGTGTGCATATGATACTATTAAGGATCAGAAGCTTCTTTTCGTTACAAGCCAGGGCATGATGAAGATAGTAGATTCTAAAGAATTCGATGTGGCGAAAAGAACAGTAGCCGCAACCAAGCTGCAGGATGATGACAGGATAATAAGCATAGAGAAAGCAGATATAGAGGTACAGACATACTCTAAGTTCAATCTGGATGGTACTACAAGTGAAGTTGAAGATATTGTCAGCAGCAAGAACGTTGTTGTACAGACAGCTAATGGATATTTCTTAAAGTTCCCACTCTCAGAGATACCAGTTAAGAAAAAGAGTGCTGTTGGTGTCAGAGGTATCAAGCTTGGCAAGGATGATTATATAGAAGAAATATTCCTTATGGATGATGGAACAGAATTCACCATGGAATACAAGGGAAAGAATATAGACTTTGCAAAGATGAAGATGGCACATAGGGATACTAAGGGAGTTAAGGTGAGAGTGTGAGAGTGATTCTACAGGGAGTATATTCGCGAAGAATAAATATTCAGCATAGATTAGTATATCAGGTATACAATCAGCCAGTTGTAATTAATGAAACTGAATATGAGGGAACCATTAAAGTTATCAGAATGTGGACACACTATGATAAAGTGAGATAAAAAATGTACCAGTAGAAAGGATATTGTTTTATATGATATCCTCATTCTACTGGTACTTTTTAAATTCACGGCTTTTAAATTAAGTTATAAAAAATCAACTCACAATTTTTAATGATAAATTCTGTGCATTCTGCACCATTGATAAGAAATATTCATGTATTCTTGTGTCGTTGGTTAGTTCAGGATGGAAAGCAAGCCCAATCTGGTTTTTATATCTGGCTGCTACGATTTTGTCATCAACAGCTGCAAGCACTTCAACACCATCCGAAACACTATCTATATATGGTGCTCTTATAAATGTCATAGGATAATTCCCGATATGTTTAATATCAGTATTAGTCATAAAGCTTGAAAGTTGTCTTCCGTATGCATTACGTTTTACAGTGACAGGAAGAGTTCCTATGTGGACAGTGTCATCATCAGCTATATGTCTAGCAAGAAGTATAAGACCTGCACAAGTTGCAAGAGTAGGAAGTCCGTTGTTAATCATACAACGGATATCATCCATCATATCCAGCTTGTTAAGAAGCTGTCCCTGAACTGTACTTTCACCACCAGGAAGTATAAGACCATCTATCCCCTCTAAATCATCCCTTTGACGAAGCTGTTTAGCTGTATGTCCAAGACTTTCAATCATATGAGCATGCTCTATGAAAGCACCCTGTACAGCAAGTATGCCTATAATCATAATAATCAAAACCTCATTTCTAGCGTCCACGCTCTTCCATAATAATCTGTATTTCGCTAGGATTGATACCAACCATAGCTTCTCCAAGATCCTCTGATAATCTGGCGATAAGAGCAGCATCCTGATAGTTAGTAACAGCCTGGACGATAGCAGATGCACGCTTTGCAGGGTTGCCTGACTTAAAGATACCAGAACCTACGAATACACCTTCGGCTCCTAGCTGCATCATAAGGGCAGCATCAGCAGGAGTGGCAACACCACCGGCAGCAAAGTTAACAACAGGAAGCTTGCCGTTATCATGAACGTAAAGAACAAGGTCGTAAGGTACCTGTAACTGCTTTGCTTCTTCAAAAAGCTCATCCTTGTGCATAGATGTTATCTTGCGGATCTCTGAATTCATTTTTCTCATGTGGCGTACGGCCTGAACAACATCACCAGTACCAGGTTCACCTTTAGTTCTTATCATAGATGCACCTTCATTGATTCTTCGTAAAGCTTCACCTAAATCTCTTGCTCCACATACGAAAGGAACATTAAACTGAGTTTTGTCGATATGATATATATCATCAGCAGGAGAGAGAACCTCAGATTCATCTATATAATCAATCTCTATAGCCTGAAGAATCTGTGCTTCTACGAAGTGACCAATACGGCATTTTGCCATAACCGGGATACTTACTGCATCCTGTATACCTTTTATCATCTTAGGATCACTCATACGTGATACACCGCCAGCAGCTCTTATATCAGCTGGGATTCTTTCAAGTGCCATAACAGCACAAGCACCAGCAGCCTCAGCTATCTTAGCCTGTTCAGGAGTAGTTACATCCATGATAACACCGCCCTTTAACATCTGGGCGAGTCCTTTGTTTAATTCGTATTGTGAAGTAGTTGTCATAATAAATAACCTCTTTTCTTTATTTTTAAATATTGATATTTCATTGTCAGTTCAATCATGTCAAGTATGTCATGACCGGTTGATTACACTAAGTAATCAGTAACTTGTGGATATAATAGAACTTATCTGGATATATTAAAATACTCAATATAAAGAAAAATAATAATACCAGTTGATATTAAACTGGTATTCAGACACGAGGGGAATACATATGAAATGATAATGTCAGATATAGACACAAGATATAAATACAAAAGTAAAAAAGCTCTTTCCTACAGTCAGAAAAAGCTTTTTTATATTAGAAATATTATGTTTAAGTTATAGCAGTATTACTATGAGATGCACGAAATTCATGAAATTCTCAGCATTACAATATATCACTGCCATCTGGTATCTTAGATATAATCGTTTTATTAATCCTTATAAAGAATATAAGCGAAACAGTGAGTGATATAAGCTCTGCGATAGGAAATGCCCACCATACAGCATGTAGTCCTCCAAGCTTGGAAAGTATGAAGGCTGCTGGGATGAGTACCACAAGCTGACGCATGATGGATACAAGCATGCTGAATACAGCTTTTCCTAGTGCCTGGAATACAGTTCCGCATACAATACAGAACCAGGCAATAAGGTAATGTATGCCAATTATACGTAATGCTGGTACACCGATTCTTAACATATCGTCTGATGCGTTGAACATACCAAGAAGAATCTGAGGGATTCCTTCAAAGCATAAGAAACCTATAAATGTAAGGAAAAATGCAGTTATAAGGCTTAGCTTGATAGTCTTAAGCATACGTTTCCTGTTCTGTGCTCCATAGTTGTAAGCAATAATAGGTGTTATACCATTGTTAAGTCCAAACAGAGGCATAAAGAAGAAGCTCTGAAGCTTGAAGTATACACCAAATACAGCTGTAGCTGTAGAAGAGAAACCTATGAGGATTCTGTTCATACAGTAAGTCATGACAGAACCGATAGACTGCATAATAATAGATGGCACACCTATGGCATATATCGTGCCTATAATACGTGCATCTGGTCTGAACCTGTGGAAATCAAGCTTGATTTCATGGTTAAACTTATGGTTACATGTTCCGGCAACTATGGCTGCAACACACTGACCGATAACAGTGGCAACAGCAGCACCGGTAACACCCATCCTTGGACAGCCTAAAAGACCGAATATCATAACAGGGTCGAGGATAATGTTTGTAACAGCACCACACAGCTGTGATGTCATGCTGAATATGGTTCGTCCGGTTGATGTTAACAGACGTTCAAAGAAAATCTGTGCAAGGAGTCCGAAAGAGAATATCATAACTGTACTCAGGTAATCTATTCCGTATTCCATAATCTGCATATCAGCGTTTCCCATCTGACTTTTATAGAAAGGCTTAACGATAGTGAAACCAAGTATTAAAAAGACGATATAGCTGCATACATATAAAAATGCTGCATTTGATGCAATCTTATTTGCTTTCTTATAGTTGTGTTCACCAAGCGACTTGGATAGTAAGGCATTCATACCAACGCCGGTTCCGGTAGCAACAGCTATAAGAAGAGTCTGCAGCGGGAATGCCAGAGAAACTGCAGTAAGTGCATTCTCTGATAACTTGGCAACAAATATACTGTCAACAATGTTATAAAGTGCCTGAACAAGCATAGAAATCATCATTGGCAGAGACATGTTAAATAATAATTTGGCTATGGGCATAGTACCCATTTTATTTTCTACCCTAGGGGCAGAGTTTGTTTCCTGACTCATAAATCCTCCTGTATGTAAATAATGTAAAAATATGACAATAACTTTTATAGTATAGCATAAATTATAAAATGGTACAATGAGGGGATGATAAAGGGAATTAATAAGAGAATTAATAAAGAAAATCAATAGAAATCAAAAAAAGATTGAGTACAAATAATAATAAATAATACCGGAATGAATGGAACGTATGGTATTCATTCCATTCATTCTGGTATTAAATCAAGATATCCAAATAACAAGATTATAGACTCTATAATTGTGTTTTTAAGGTTTCTCTTTCCTTGATTGGGACATCTAATATATCCATCGCTTCATCAGCAGACTTGTTAAGCTTAGTCATGATGTTTCTGATATCTTTTAAGGTAGCATCAGCACGTCCTTCCTCACGTCCTTCCTCGCGCATAACATCCATAACACCCTCTTCATCAGAACCACTATGTTGGTGGTTGTGTAAAAGCCCTGTTTAAGGGCTTTTACAGTTTTAAGAATATCTCTAATCTGAATGGATTATCTACATATCTTCCAATTCCGGAGATAGAGGGGCTGTCATTATAATACACAATCTTACTTATGCAAGCTTTAAGAAGTGTATTCTTAACTTCTGCGGATACAGTATCATCATCAAGTGCGTTGAGGCAATCACGGAAGCATACAATTCGTTCTTCATAACTGACAGGTTCAGGAGCATCCTTTCTTGCACGGTTAAGCTTATCTGTTACTGCAGCTATCTGAGTCTGTAGCTGTGCATTACGCTGCATATATTCAGCTTTGCTATATGTGCCATCCTCAAAAGCATCTTTCTGGATTAAATCTTTCCGGTATAATTGTTCAAGTTCATTTTCCAATGTTGAAATATTAATAGCGTGCAGCTCACTGGCGGTTGTATTATTATTAGACATCTTAACTTCAAAATCAGAAATAGCTTCAGCTAAACTTTGCTTAACTTTTAATAAAACAGCCTTATACTGTACAGATTTGGTGTGGCAGATAGACTGCCTATTACATGTTAAGCTATATACGCCGCTTTTACGGCCAGAACGCCGCAGTATCATAGCAGAGCCGCAGGTACTACAAAACAAAAGCCCGGCAAATGGATTACGAAGTTTGCTGCTTCTCTTAACTTTTGGGGAATTTTCCATTCTTTTAAGTATTGCGTTAAAGGTTTCATCATCAAATATGGCAGGATGTTTGCCTTGTACAATTATAACATCGTCACCGCGATTGAGAGGCTTGCTTTTAACTTTCTTACCATCCTTCCATTTAACTACAGTTTTTCGTTTATTCCACACGATTTTACCATTATAAAGAGGGTTGCTTAATATGCGACTTATAGTAGAAGCTGACCAATGATCGCCTTTAGGAGCTTTAATACTTAAATCATCTAAAGTGTGTGCAATACGGACAAGACCATAATTTTCATCTAAATATAAATGTTTCATAAGTAATAGTACATCACTCTCTTCTTTAAATATTTCAAGTGTATGTATTTTATCCTTGCCGGTACCTATAACAATCTTGTTGTAACCATAAGGTCTTATAGCATTAATGTAGTTACCTTGCATAACGGAAGCAAGACGTCCTCTTGCAAGTATCTTCTTGGTATATTCAAGATAGTCATTTCCTCTGGTTAGCTCCATCTCAAAAAACTTTCTGTCATATTCATCCTGTAAATTATAAGTTTTGGTTGGGGTTATTACCAGGGTGTTGGTATATCTGAAAGAATTGACTATGTGGCCACAGTTCTCTAAGTCACCACGTGATAATCTCTGTGGCTCTACAACAAGAACACCATCAATGCTGCCACTTTCTAATAATCTTAATACCTGTTGTATAATTGGACGATCCTGTATAGTTTCGCCTGACACAACCTCCCGGTATATTCTATTCTCCGGAATACATTCACCATATTCTTTCATACAATATTCCTGCAATATGTGTTCGTGCCTTGCAAGGACCTCTTCTACAGACTGCGTAGGGTCATCAGAGCGTGATTTCCTAAGATAAATAATAATATTATTAAAAGATAGCATATTATTTCAACCTTCTTTCTCTTGAATATATAAGTTGCAACAATACAACCTTAAAAATAAGTACAAAAATAACACCACTTGCATAAGCGGTGCTCCAGGTGATATAATATGCTTGCTTAGGGCGATATTTATCATTGGAGCTTTATGCTTATGTAAGTGTCGTTATATAAAGGCTCTTGTGTTACCAGCACAAGGGCTTTTATTTATATTAGTTAAATGTAATTTTGATTCCTTAGATATAATAAATATATCAAGGAGGCTGGATGCGTGAGCTATACCTGGTAGGCAACAATGCTTTATTGATTATCTAGTTCATATCTAAGCCTATATATATGTTTACAAGGTAATCTACGAACAAAATAATCACGACAGGTACAAGTCGATTCGGTAGTTGTATAAGGAGTCTTTCCTGAACCTTTAAAAATAGCAGTCCTGTTATCATAATCAATTTCAACAGGAGTACATTTAGAACTCATACCACTTTCACGTCTTTTTATCTGGTCTGGTTCATTATCAATGTCTGACGATTGCTTAATATTCATCAATTTGTCTTTATCAAATGTGTGAACAGGCTTACGCTTAACAATATCAATATACCCAAGTTCTTCAGCGAGCCTATACATATGCTTGCAAGGTAAGTGACGTTCTTGAAAATCCATACACGTACAACTAGAAAGAGTTGTATCATAATATGGCAATTCACTTGTGCTTGAAAAACGTGCTGACTCTGTTTCCTCAAATAATACGAATGTAAAAGGGTAGGTATTAGCTCTTCCCTGCCTATCTATCTGTGGTTTTTCACAATGTATAGAATAATCCCAATCAGGCCAATCTTTTAAGATTTGGCATCTACCATAAAGCTCACTATTATCCATAAATAACCTCCTCTATTATAGCCTGCTATCCTTTGGGGATAATAATACCCAGGAGGTGCTTATGAAAGTATTAACTTGGCAGGCTAGAAATAGTAAAAATGTAACACTTGTCAAGCTGGCCAAAATGACAGGCATCAGTAAAAGCACGCTTAACAACATTGAGAATGAAAAGGTATCTCCAACCATAGCAGAATTAGAAGCCATAGCAAAAGCGTTAAATGTGAAAATAACTGATTTGTTTGATAGTGATTACAAATAATTTCCATAATATTGGAAATCGTATCTGTTTCCAACACAAACCCAACCAATAAATGTATAATGCAAGTATCTTATACGAGGGGGTGCTGCTATGCAGGAAAAAATACGAAAATCCATTATTGATATGCTCTTATGTATAAATGACGTAAAGCTGTTGGAAAGGATCCATCGCTTTGTACAGTACATATATACAAAAGAGTAAGGGGGAAGGGACCAGGAAACTGGTCCTTATTTTTTACCCCGCAAAAATGTTATAACAATATTTCTCTGCTCTTTAGGCAGTTTGCAAAAGTCGCCTACCAGGTCTTTTTCTAAGTCTGTTAATTCATATTGTAATGCTAATTCATCAAGTATCGTTTCTGGAAGGTTAGTAAACATATCACCAACACCTTCTACAAGCCAGGCACGATTAACATTAAATTCTCTACATATAGATATTATCGTTTGCTCTGAAATACTTCGTCTTCCATTTTCCCAAGCACATACCGCAGTACGAGTAACACCTAATGCTTCGCCAAATTTACTTTGACTTAAATTAAGAGCATTTCTTAATTCTTCAATTCGCTCGTTCATTTTTGCACCTCCTGATGATAATATAATACGACTTGTGAGCATTGTCAACAAAAAATGAAAAATATCGTTGACAATGTAAGCAACGTGACATATAATGTGAGCGTAGAGAACAAAAAACGTTGCATAGACCACATTTAAGAAAGGAGGCAAAGCCTATGTCAGAAGTAAGAACACAGGATATTAAATTACAGACAGAAACAAGAGAAGCAATAGAATTCATAGAGCTTCTTAAGGCACTTACAAGAGATGAACAGAACCAGGTCAAGGGATATATGACTTGTCTTGGAAGTATAAAGAATGTGAAGACGGCATAAATAAGCTGGTGTAAAAATCCACACCGGCAGAAAGGAGAAGGCGGTGATTATAAAAGAGTCAGATATGCTGAAGCTTATAGGCGGAATTCTTATGGGCGGCAGAGTGCTTTTAAAGGAAATGGAAACAAAGGAAAAGTTCCAGGTGCATATTGAATATGATGATAACAAAGAAATATCTTTATGGAATTTCCTTTGCAAAGATGAAATTACAAACGTAGTTCACTTTAAGAAAGAAGTATTAAAGACAGGATTATCAACAGGAATTACGATAGCAAAAAAACTAAATGAAGCTATGGGGGAAAATTTCTGTGCCACAGTAAGCTATGACACAGAAAAAGGAGAATTTGAAATTAAATTCTCTAAGGAATTTGCTTGAAAATACAGCCTTTAGGAATATTGATTATTTCTTCAGGCTTTACAGAAACTCCAAGAAGTAAGTCTCCACAATGTTTAATTGGATTGACATTAAAACCTGCATATCCATGGAATTCAAGTTGCTCAAGGAGTTCATTACGCTGTTCAAGAGGAACATTTGAAAAATCAACATAGTAATGAAGCAACTTCATAGTAACACCTCCCCTCAATGTACTAGGGAATGGCGGTTCCCAGTGGTTACATTATAGCAGAGGATGGAAGAAAAGAAAGAGCTATAAGAAGAAAACCGGCGTGGATATCCACACCGGAGAAAGGAGAAGAAATGACAACAACAGTAATTAACTGTCTGATAGCAGTGCTTATTGAATTAACAGCTTTTATATTTATTCAATGCGGACACATTTCTTGGTTGCCATTGTAATGACTGTGGCAGATGACATTTTTTTAATAATATGTTGTATTCTATTAGCATTATCTCTGACAGTTTCTTGAACGAATAATTTAGTCTCTGTGCAAGGCATTCTTTATAAACAGAATTATCAGATGTAATCCATTTAGCATATAGGGAAAATATCTTACATAAATGTGCCTGGGAATTCGTATCAAGATAATTAATATTTTTAGACAAAAGGCAAATAATTTGGTCAATGGAGGCATCGTCTAATTCAGTAAGGAAATCAACCATAATTAAACTAGTGCAATGAATGCGATAGAAAGGAATATACAACTTATCAAGTCGTTCTCTGCAAATGTTAAGATTGTACATTTTCATATCATTAACGTGATGAATGTACACAACAACGACAGAGCAGACAACGGAAAGAAAAGAAACTATCACAGATGCAAATGCAATAATATTAGAGTCCATATTCAATCCCTCCTCTCAATATACTAGGGAATGGCAGTTCCCAGTAAGTTCATTATAGCAGAGGGGCGAAAAAAAGAAATAGTAAGAAGGTGATAAAGATGGAATATATCACAAAAGTAAAAGAATATCCGGACGGAAGTGTAGTTAAGACACATAGTCCGGTACTGACAGATAAAGAAAGGGAGATAGCCTTTTCCATTCTTAACAGCGCTGTACGAAGTTATGCAAGAGAGATGTTTAAGGCTAACAGCAATACTAATGTAGTTGCATAGGTGAAGAAATATGAGCGGTATAGAAAAACTAAAAAGACTTATGAATATGAATCATGAAGATGATAAAGAGATAACTATAAGTTATGAGAAAAGTAGTGATAAGGACTTAGTGGATGCCTTAAAGCATTACACAGATTACAAGAAGACAAGACAAGGTGTAGCAGAGCAGGGAGCTTTTGAAGCTATGCTCATACCAGTAGATGAAGCAAAAGGACTACTTGAACAGAATGAGATAGTAGCAAGTAGTCCCGTGAGGATAATAGTAGATTATGACCCTGAATATGAAACATCCTTAGTAAGGCTCAGGGAAAAGGATTATGTCAATGATCCTGGTGATGGAACGTGGCATTAGGCAGAAAATCTTTTCTGAATTCACAGGTATTGAATTCAGGACAGGCTTTGTTGCTTGTACCATTATCATTATCCTCACAGAAAAATTCACCATTTTTAGTACCTACTACTACGGCATTTCGTCCGCAGGTAGCCAATGAGGACTTAATATCGTACTCCTTCATAACATACTCTCCTCTCATATAGATTAATTAGGAAGCGGCAACTTCCTATGGGAGGATTATAGCACATAAAGGAAGGTAAGAACTATGAGACATTTAAAAAAGCCTTATACAGGTAATACAAAGACATTAAGAGCTTCTTTAAGATATTTTACTGATTATGAAAAAAATAATATGTGTCTTAAAGAAAGGGAAGTTATAGAAGTTGAATTGTTTACAAGGGAAGATATGAAGCAGGAGCTTGAATCGAAAGGAGTTCATACTAATAAGCCTGTAAGGATAATATTCGATTATGACCCTGATTACAATATCGCCCTGGTAAGAGCAAAGCATAAAGATTACACAGTTAATCCGGGAGATGGGATCTACAGTTAGGAGAAATCTAATGATTAAGAAAAAGTATAAGAATCCAGCAACAGCGCTGGAAGTGGCGGGTAAGTTATTTGCAAGACATAAAAGAGCATTTGAAGAGTGGCCATACGGAGAGATTAAGGAAGTGTGGCCAGACAGCAAAGGTGTTATGTGCATAAAGTACGCATCCGGAACTTGGTTTCATTATGACATATGTGCCGGCACCTGGTGGTAATAAGGACAATGTTAAATCGAATAGTATATAGCAAAAGAATAGCGAGGCGACATATATGGATAAATACACGTTAAAGGAAACTACTGTATACCCGGATGGATGCGTTGTGAATGTTATGGTTCCGGTGTTGACGGATGAGGAAAGAGAGAAGCGAAAAGAAGCACTTAGTGAGGCAGCAGGCAGATATGTGCGTAAAGTATTTGAGCAGAAAGAGAAGGCAAAGAAATGAGCAAAGGACAATATATAGGTTACTGCCGCTACTGTAAGCAGCAGACTATGTTACAGATTGATGATGTAGTGGCAGCAGATTATGAGAATAATCCGGAAGAATGGGAAGCTTATCTGGAAGAGGAAGCTACAAAAAAATGTAAGTGCCAGGGTGCATCTGCCTGGTGGAATGTTGAAAGAAGAGTGCGCAACGCAGAAGACAGGTGCTTAGAGCTTGCGACTAATGAAGAGATAGGAAGTATATTACAGTCATCTGTAAGGCCTCTTATGAAGGGGAAACTGGATAAGGTAACGATTAAATATGGTGATGTTGCTTATAATCTGTTCCTTGATGGCAATGAACGTATTCATATACGCAGGGAACGTAAAGTAACAGAAGAAAAAACAGAGTAAAAGTATAAAAAAGGTAATAAAAAAAGAGCTGTCGTGCAACAGCTCAAACCAGAGAGAAAGTCATCAATGACTTTAATATGAATTATATTCCATATAAATATTTTAGTCAAGAAAAATCAAATAAAATACGACAAATTACAGACTTAAAAAGTGCTGATTCAAGTGTTTAATTATTAATTTTTAAATGGGGTTCAAGCCCCATAAACACTTGATTGAAATAATTAACTTAAGAACCAGGGAGAACATTTTCATATGCCATATGTAAAAGAGATATGTGTGGCAGGTAGCGTTGTAACGATAAGGAGATATCACACACTAAGGTATAACTGTAAGGGTGAAAGAAGAGAGGGCAGGGAAAAGCCAACAACAGAAGTCCAGAGAGCGATTAATACCAGAGCGGCAACAAGAAAGTTAGCAGGACTGATGAACACTAACTGGAGAGATGATACAGGTATGCTGGTGACATATACATATGCCAGGGATAGCAGACCTCCTACACCTGATGATATGAATGTGGATATACGCAACCTGTTAAAGAAGTTACGCAAAGCAGTACCCAATATTAAATATATATATGTCAAAGAGATTGGTAAGAAGGGCGCCCATCATATTCATATGATTATGGATATATGTGATATCCAGATATTAAAAAAATGCTGGGGAAAAGGTTACGTGGATGTGAAGCCTCTTGATAGTGACAACGATTATACACGAATAGCAGAATATTTTATCAAGTATTCCAAAAAGACAGAGGATGCAACCGGGAAGGTGGGCAGAAGATGGAATCCATCACGTAATTTAAAAAAGCCGGTTGTGATCAAGAAGATAGTTAATGCTAATACATTTGCTGATAAGGCAAGAAAAAGCACAATAAGAAAATATGAGAACAAAGGATATTACCTGGTTACAGGTTCAGAGGTTTCAGGTATATCAGAACTAGGATTTAAGTATTACGAGGTTAAGTTCCGGAAAGGAAAGAAAGATGCAGAAGGTAAACGTATACATAAAGACGACAGCTAAAGGTCCAGCAGTAAGAAAGCGGGCAACGTATATGTATGTAATAAAGACTGTTATTAATGGCAAAGAGTTTATCAGAAATGGAAAAAAGACTATTGAGAGTGTTACAGAGAATCAGGCGGCGCTAGAAGCTATTATTCATGCGCTTATGAGGTTTAGGCAGAAGTGTGAAATATGCATAAATACAGAATGTGAGCATGTGTTGAACTCCTGCCGGAACTTCTGGCCGCAGCAATGGGAAAAGAACGGCTGGAAGAAAGCTAATGGAAAGCCTGTGAAGAATACTGAATTATGGCAGCAGTATCTGAATGTAAGCAGAGGACATGCTATAAGCTGGTCTGATGAACAGCACGAATTTACAAAGTGGATGGAATATGAATTGAAGAAAGCGGAGGAATTATGCGAATTGAAGAGGAAAGAATAACAAAGGAGCTTGATAAGCTGGAATGGCTAAGACAGGCAATTATAGCTTACAGCCCACAGCCAAGTGTACACAATACTGAAATGCGTGTACATAACTTAACGCTTGTGTCCGGACGTATTGCACAACTTAAGCGTGAATTGTATGAGTGCCAGCATCCGGTTACATATTGATTCTGATAATGGCGCAAAGCCGCATAAAATCAGAATGGGAGTAATAATATACTCCCAAACTATCTACATGATACTTATTTATCTAAGTATACATAATATCACAGCAACTATTAACGATAATATTTTCTTCCTGGCATATTACCAGGAAGAGGAAAGGAGCTTATGGAAAGCATATTACAGGGTACGAAAGAATGCTACTTGTGCCGGCTGCGGATGAATGAAAAAGAGGACTTCAGAAGGCTTCCAGACACAGGACTTGAAGAACATCATATTATGCACGGAGTGGCCAACAGGAAGCAGTCTGAAAAGTATGGTCTTAAGGTGTGGCTGTGCTACGAGGACCACAGGACAGGAAAGAAAGCTGTTCACAGGTGCAGGGAAACAGATCTGAAACTTATATGTATGGCACAGAAAAAGTTTGAAGAGCTGTACAGTCACGATAAGTGGATGGAAGTATTTATGAAAAATTATATTTAAGAGGTGAAAAAAGCTATGGGAACTTACAAAGAAGAGGCGGCGAGACGTGAGGGTATGTCTTATGCGCTTAATATCGCTAAAAAGAAAGGAATAAAAGCACTTGAAGAGGAGCTTAATTTCAGGAATGCAACTAACATCCCGGTAAAGGTATCAAGAAAGCAGGTTGAGGCATTTGTGGAAGAAACTAAGCAGACTATGTTCGATACTATACTGCTGATGAGCTGCTATGCATTAAGAGATGAATTCGGTTTTGGCGAGAAAAGGCTTAAGGCATTCAAGAAAAGATTCAGTGATTATTCTGAGTCTCTTGCAGGTGGTTATATGACCTGGCAGGAGATAGCGGAGCAGATGAAGATTGAAACTAAGATTGAGTTTCATATACGCAGTACTGATAAGAATTTGAAGTGCTAGGAGGGTAATTATGAAGAATACATTAACAGACTTAAATAATCATTTATTTGCACAACTGGAAAAACTAGGTGATGATGATTTAACAGGTGAGGAACTTAATACCGAGATTAAGAGGTCAGAGACTATGTCTAAGATAGGCGAACAGATTATTAAGAATGCTGATATACAGCTTAAAGCTATGAAGCATATGGATGAATATGGTTACGAAAGCCAGAGAAAGGTACCTGAGATGTTAGAAACACGTTAGGAGGCAGCAGATGGGTAGTAAGAAATGGCCACAGGAGGCTGTGGACTGGCTAAAGGAGAATGCTAAGGGAAAGAATACTGCAGATATTACGGAGCAGCTTAACAGGCAGGGCTTTGATGTTAAGTATGGCATTATATTTACAGAAAGCCAGGTTAAGGCAGCAAAATCAAGATATAAAATTAAAAGTGGTGTTGCTGGTGGGGTGCCTAAAGGATATTCGTTCAAGTTTCCACCAGGAATGGAAGAGTACATAAGAAGTATAGCAAAAGGGCGGAGTGTAAGAGAGATTGCAGGTATGGTATCAGAGCATTTTGGGATAGAGTTTACTGCTTCTCAATGCAGCGGATATAAAAAGGCTCACAACATACGCAGCGGCAATATGCAAACATTTTCTAAAGGGCATATTCCTCATAACAAGGGTAAACATATGCCGCCCGAAATATATGAGAAATGCAAGCAGACTATGTTTAAGAAAGGGCATACACCAGCCAATAGAATGAAAGTTGGTGAATACACACATACAACAGATGGATATCTGAAAGTAAAAGTGCAGGATGAAGGTACGCAGAATGAACGTTTTATGTTCGTACACAGGAAGGTATGGGAGGAACATAACGGACCAATACTGCCAGGACATAAGATTATATTCCTTGATAGAAACAAGGATAACTGCGACATAAGCAATCTTGCTATGGTTGATAATGCAGAGGCACTTGAAATGTACAGAAGAAATCTAAGGACGGATGATACTGAGTTAACCAGGACAGGTCTTGTAGTTGCAAAGATAAATATAGCAGCGAGGAAACGAAAGAGAGGTGAGAAGTGATGGATATTCTTATGATGGCAGCAGCCATTGTTGTAGCAGCATTTATAGGTGCGCTGGTTATGTTTAGTGTGGTGTTTGCCATATTGCTTATAGCAATGTATATAACAAGTATAATCAGGTATATTTTCGGAGCTGATATAGATGAGTATGGTAACTTACATAAATGTATAGGCTGTAATGCTTACAGATACCGCAGGAATAAGGATTTGGAGCTTACAGAGCTGGAGTATTGTCAGAAGCGTTGCAGGGCATACAGGAGAGCACAGAAGAGATTAAGAAGGAGAACAGAGAATGATACAAATTAATTGTATATTTATTAATCTTAAACAGCAGGAATGCAGGGCGTTGGATAAGTTGTATTGCGTATCAGAGGATAAATGCAGCTTTTGCAAGTTGAATAATGAATATAATCACGATGGAACCAGAAAGACGGATATTAATGATGCGGAGGTAAGAAGATGATGATATGGAATTCAATAGATGAATTGTTACCAGGAGACAGCAGACCGGTATTGCTTTCCTTTCAGGGTTATAACACGCCTATGATTGGATATTGTGTATGTGATGAAAACGGAACAACATTTTACACATATGATGGTGTTCCCTGCCTTAATAATGATCTATATGTTAATGCCTGGATGGAACTGCCAACCGGATATAACGAAAGTTATATTAACACTTGCACGGATGAGGAACTTATGCAGCAGTATGCACATGTGCGGGTTTATGATATTGCAAAGGATACAGAGGTAAGAGTTGAGTATCAATGTATCGTAAATGAGATTGTGCATAGATTCTGTGAAAATAAAGGGATTAAAGAATATGCTTAGAAAGGTAATATATGACAGAGGAAATCAAAGCGATTAAAAAAGTTGCAAAAGAAATAGAAAAGGTCAGGGATAAGTATAAACCTAAGGCTGAGAAAGAACGCGCAAAGGTTAATAACATATATGTAACTGTTAAGGGAGAAAAATGTTACAGCGAAGATGATATTAATGACTGGTATGCTGCTGATTATATTACAAGTAAGGAATGTGACAAGTACATTGATAAACTGAATAAGAAAAGAGAAGAAAAAGCCGGACTGCAGAACGATCTTACAGAGAGTGAAAGAATTGTTAAGATATTTACCAATATAATTAATAATCTGTATGAAGAGGTTTTTAGTTTAAAACATCTTGAAGAACAGGAAATTAGGAAACGAGAGCGCTGGAAGATAGCACAGGAGCAGGGTTGTTCTTATGAGGAGTGGTTGAACCAGGAAGAGATAAGCAGACAATCAGAGGAGTATGAAAGGAGACAGTTAAATGATTAAGTGTGATAAGGGAAGCGTAGAAGCAGAAGGACAAGTAATATCTATATTAGCAGAGTATTACACATTAACAATAGCACTTTATAAAAACTTAAAGGAAAATACAGATGAAGAGTATGCCAAGATGATTATGGATAAGACGTATAATGCAGCTATTGATTACTGTGATAATAATATTGCGAAAGATGAAAATGATGTTGATATGTTAAACAATTTTATTGAGAAAGCAGGGAAGGATATATGCAGAAAGTTGTAAGAACAGGCTTGCAAGGCAGTAATGAAGAACTACGTGAATTGTTGAAGTATGGCTATAAAGTAGTTATGTGTAATCAGGTAGGAAATGAGCTTGAATATATTGTCGAAGCTAATAGTGCAACGGAGTTAATGGCAGGCATAGATAAAGAGATGAGAAGACAGGCGATTGAGAAAGCACGTATTGAACAGGAGCCTTGGCCTTGGTGTAAGTCAGGAGATGAAAATGAACGATAATGCATATAGCATAATAGGCAGGATAGCAATAGCAGCGGCTGTTTTATTATTACTTTGTAGTGTTAATTCTTGCGGAATATCTGCGACAAGACGAAGAAACAATATGAAATATATCGAAGAAGGTTACACATATGACATTAGTACAAAGATAGTTTACAGGGAATCACAGATATATGGAAGGGGCAAGACAGATTGTATATATACTACGATGGTAAGCCCAGCAGGGAATTATTACAAGTATATTGATGGTGAGATGGTTGAGATAATAAAGGATGGTGAAAAATAAGATATGTGGATTGTAACAAAAAAGGACGGATCCGTGTTAGAGATTGACAGGGATAGTAACCTGATAGTTTATCTTAATACGGTGAGCAATGAATCAGATCTGGATGAGATAGTGAAGATTGAGAGGAAAGAATAAAGAGAGGCGGCATTGATGAAAATATATAAGATAACAAGAATAACAGATATTGTGTATGTAACAATCCTTAAAAACAAAATAGATAATACATATTCTTTTGTAAACCTATCTAAAGAGCATATTTGTCCTTGCAAATTTAAAAGTGGAAATGATGCGTTGAAAGACTTAAGGCAACAATTTGAAGAAGGGAAAATTGTTGCAGTAGATGAAATAGGTACAGTCAGTATTTGAAAAACGAGGAAAGAAGAATGAGCAGGTTAATTGATGCAGATAAATTAGAAAAGGAAATGCGGGGTGATTCATAATGCTAACATTGCCAATCAAAAAGAAGTGGTTTGATATGATTGCTTCAGGTGAGAAAAAAGAAGAATATAGGGAAATAAAAGAATATTACGAAATAAGACTCCAGAATCTGTTCGGAGCAATAACTATATATCCATCAAGTATTTTTTCACATAAAAGCGAATATGAGTTATTGCAAGGCGAGGCAGTACCTGAGGAGATAAGAAAAGACAGTGTTCAGGAGATTATTTTCCGTAATGGCTATTCAAAGAATTCTAAAGCGATAAAAGCAAGATGCAGACTACGGATTGGAAAAGGAAAAACAGAGTGGGGAGCTGAACCAGGTAAACAGTATTATGTTTTAGAAATCCTGAATATTGAAGAGCTGGCAGCAGATAAGAATATTTTACATAAGGTAGGCAACTTATATGGATATGATATTAAATAAATGCCCTATATGTGGCAGCAAGTTACAATTAAGTGAATTAATGCAATTTACGCGGGACTATACAATTAAGAAAAATGGTAGGTTGTCTGCCAGAAGCACTAAATCTATTAATTGCCCTATGGAAGCAGCGTTTGTTGTGTGTACCTCATGTAATTTTGTCACAAATTGCGACGGAGAATATAGAGACCATGAGAGAAAAATACAGGTATACAGCAAAGATGGCGTAATGATGTATGATGAAAAATTTTTTTGATAGGAGAACAAAATGAGCAAAATATACATAAGCGGTCCTATAACAGGAATACAGGATTATATGAAAAATTTTGATAAGGCAGAGAAAGAGCTTAAGAGTGTGGGCTTTAGTGTTGTTAATCCGGCAAAGGTATTATCACAGATGCCAGCGGATACAGAGTATGAGGAGTATATGGATATGGCTATGATGATGTTAAGTATGTGTGACAGCATATATATGTTAAAAGGCTGGGAAAAGTCCACAGGAGCTAACAGGGAGTACGGATATGCCCTTGCAAGCGATATAACAATTATGAGAGAAATAAAGGAAAAATAAGATGATAGATGAAGAATTCACAAGAGAATGTGCAGATGTGTATTGCATAGCATATGATCAGGCTTTTAGGAGAAGCAGGATAGAGGCTTTATCTATTCAGGCAGCAGCATTTGTTACTCAGGCACATTTTACTACATTTGGCCGCATAGAGGAAAAGAAGATACAGGCAGCAGAAAAGACAGCAGAGAAAAGAGTAAGAATAAAAATTTTAGAAGATATGAAAGCACAATATGAACAGTTAAAGGAGCACACAGTTGAAGAGAGCAAAAAAGAAAAAGCTAAGAAAGAGCCAGGAAAACCAATTTGCTGATGTTCCAACATTGACGATATGCCAGAGCATACAGCTTTTAATTAACGAGTTAGCAGAGAGAGGAACATATATAAAAGATTTTGACGACAAAGATAAAAGCCTTAAGCAAATACAATATATAGGTGGTAAGTTGTATTACTTATCAGAAAGGGAGTAGGAATGAATAAGACGAGAGGATTAACAGAGGAAGCGAAAGTTCTTGATGATTTTTTGAAGCAGTACGGAAGATATATAAACAGAAAACACGCATTAGAAGCGCGTGAAAAAGAGATTATAAGGGAATTCGATATGCCACTTAATGCACCGGTTAACGATGGAATGCCACACGGAACCGGTTCTAACCTTGGCGCAGCTTCTCTGCCTCTCCAGCTTGATGAGATAAGAACAAGGATACACGAAGCGCAGAAAGAATGTGCTAAAAGATATACAAAGGTTGATAATGTTATATCTTACCTGGATGAAAATACAACAGAGCGTGCGATATTAGAAAAGAAATATATAGATAGATTAGAATGGTCTGATATATGTGCATCAGAAATGTTATCACGTACTCCGGCAATCCAATACTGGCGGAGTGGTTTATATATTCTGCTAAGTTTTGCAAGGGTTCAGATGATTGTTACAGAGCATAAGAAAAGTATGGAGGGTTGATATGGATAATATGAGATTGTGTGAGGAACACAGGAGATATCATCAGATATTTTATCTTGAAAAAATGTTAAAAGAAGCCGGATATCCGTATTATTTCAACTTTAACGCTGATTATCCGGATATAATATGGGATGAATATACTTTTCGTATAGAGATAGGGCATAAAGCGGGGTATAGAAAGCCAATGCTGGAAATATTTTGTGATGATAATATGTTAAAGTTGTATGATTACAGAAACAATCAGACACCGGAATCGGAAGAGGCAGAATTTTTTGATAGCCTTATGGCGGAGGATTGTATGCTTATGATAGAAGAATTGTTTAATAAATATTTGTTAAATAGCACACAAAAGCACTCTATGAAATGTTAATATATAATTGTAAGTTACCCCAAGGCTTTTTCTACATGCATTAGATACCCCTCTAACCGGAATAAGGACAGACTTTATTGCCTGTCCTTTTTTGTGCCTTAAAATGCGTGTAAAGGGCATAAAATCAGAATGGGAGAGGTTTTTTGTTGATAAAATGTGGATAAGTATAAAAATATGTGTGGAAAAATGCTAAAAGACCGCATAAAATCAGAATACGAGAAGACTTTTTGTGATGGCATTTTAATACAAAGATTTTGTTAATTAAGGCGGTAAATACAATAAAATTGTTACTAAATACAAGAATTTTGTTACAAGCACATAAAAATTGTTACTTGAAAAGCCTTGAAAGCCTCATAAAATCAGAATGGGAACGGAATATAATTGTTAGTGCACCTGCAGGAAGTATTTTGCTAATCTGGCAGCAGATGAAAAAATATTTTGACCTGGCAGCAGAAAAAAGGCGCAACAGGCGCCTTATTCCCATGGATTTTTTGATATGTCTTTTTCTGTTATGGCGTTAACGTGTTCTTTGGCCAGTTTTTCAAATTCTTTGATGGCTGCCGCTCTCTCAGTCCCTGAAAACTTAATACGTTTGTTTTCTGTTTCGTGGCCATCAACCAGATTGACAGTATAAAATATTATGTGGTATTCAACCCTTGTTTTCTTGATACGCTGCAGCTTAATTTTTTCACGCGTGGGAGATGTGACGATATAATTATATCTATCTACCAGCTCTATTTTATAAGCTTTAAGCATTGCAATAATATATTCAAGCCTTTCTATGTCTGCATCAGCACGCGACATATTACGCGCAATATCATCCTCAGTATATAATTGCTTTGGATGTGATTGATATACGTGTATTGTTCTTTCTGTTCCATCCTCACAGTACGAGCCATATTTACTAAAGAATTCTTTAAAAAGATCCTGTTGTTTTTTCATTGTGCAGGTGTCCGCATCCGGACACCCACAACAAGGAATTTTTTTATTACAAATATCTATCATGCTATTTTTACCTCCTTTAATGCTTCGCTTGGGTCTTCCTTGAAGATAAAGCTATGCGTAAATTTTGAATAGTAGCCGCCCAACTTCTTAATCTCATTGTTAAGCTTTATGTAATTGTCACGGCTAAGAGCATCAAGCCACTTAACAAGATATATCTTTTCTCCGGTCTTTGTGTGCTGTGACTCTTCTACTGTGAAGGCTTCGCCACTTGTACTTATTTTTTCTGCTTCTGGTGCAGCTTCTTTTGCAACTGGTCTATTGTCTGTTTCTTTTATTCTTGCAACCTTTTCAACCTGTACACAATGATCGAACTTGCAACCGAAGTAATAAAAGTTAACATTGAAGTAATCTATCATACCATCACAGTCTTCATAATTGTATGACCTGACAAATGCATCAACATCATCAATAACACTCAGAAAATAATCACTTCTGATAGCGTAGAATTTACTATCTGCAACAGCTTTTTCATATGCATTGTATACATCTTCGTCATGCCAGCAATCAAGATTAAAATATCCATTAGCTCTAAGCTTCTTCATCATATCGCTAACATTATCTTTGTAACGCTTCCAGCCGTCTATAACTTCGTTAAGGCCTTCAGCTCTCAAGTCGTCTGCTGTCTTATACATCTTATCCGGAAATTCCTTAATCTCAACGTGTAACTCCTGACACATAGAAGCGTATGAAGTTCTTACGCTGAATTTGCAAGTTGGGTACTTTTCTTTTACATACTTTCGGACTATAACAGCAATTTCCTTAAGTGAAAGATTAGCATCGTAACGGCTGCCTTCCCATCCGTTGGCCGTGTAGAACTGTCTTCTTGTGCTCTGTGCTGTTTCCTGTTTCTCATCCTCTGTTATATCTTCACTCTTAACAGCTCTGTCCTTCCATATTCTGAAAGCAACATCGTATTCCTGATTTATTTCCTGCATTGTTTCAAGGTTGCCGCCGTTGTCTGGGTGATTTTTCTTAAGTAAATCTCTGTAAGTTTCCTTTAATTCCTTGTAGCTCTTTACATTCTTAAAATATTTCATAGTCTTTTACCTTGCCCCTTGCTGGGGTTCCTTTCGTGTTGTTGATTACAAAATAAACTATAAAACGTTTAATGTCAAGGGACAAATTAAACTTTTTTTGATTTAATTTATTGACGGATCCATAAAAGCCCGTTATAATCTAATTATCAGAGAGAAAAGGAGTTGATAAAATGCTTGTTTACAAGATAAATGTAATAGAAACATTAAAAGAAAGCGGCTATAATTCCACTAAAATTCTACGTGAAAATTTATTGAGTCAATCAGCTATGCAAAAATTAAGGCGTGGCGAGATGGTAGGCATTAAAAGCATAGAAAAACTATGCGAATTATTAGACATGCAGCCGGGAAATATAATAAAATACATTGAAAAATAAACGAAAAAAGATTTAAAAAATAGTTGACATTAAACTATAAAAAGATTAATGTGTAATTGTCGAAAGACAATAAGCCAATAGGCAGAAAGGAGCAACATGAATAATATGACAGATAAACAAATGCAATTTATAGCCTGGCTGATAACAACAGCAACAGACAAGTGCCAGAGCATGGAAGAGGTCAGACAGATGAACAAAGAGATTCGTCAGCATTCGGCAGGGTTGAGAAGTGAAGATGAAGCAACAGAAACAAAAGAAGACTAAAACAGATATTAAAATCTGGGGCGGTTGTATATAAGGCAACCGCCTTTTTAAATTCTGAAATTCAAAATATAAAATCAAATCTAACAAAATCAATACGCATACTCATCAAAGCATATACCCACATACAAACATATACAATAAGACAAACAAGGCAGCAGAAGCCACAAGATATATATCAGTCTACTATCAGATCCAGCAGTCAAAGCAAAGAGGAGACCAGCGGCAGCAGCTCCGCACCTCTGACACAGCACAAGGATATACAAGAGCATACAAAGATATATGCATAATAAGATATAAAGACAATAAAAGAACACAAGGAGAACAGCGGAGGCTGTTAGCAGATAACAGCAGCATATTAATACATCTTACTTCTTTAATTCCTGATTCTATTTCTAAGTTTATTCAATGCATATAATCGCAGACCTCCCGCTCCAATCATACGCAACAGCCAGAGCAGCAAGCACACAGGAACAGCCGCAACATGCACAACGTACACAACAGAGACACGGCTAACACCAAGGACCAGCCGCCGCCCTCAATCAGCTATCACGATAGGCATATAAGCAGCATAGCTATACGCTGGAAACTCCGCTGCCTGTTTCTGTTCTGCAGATTCACGCAACAACGCAGCCCATCAGCGCCAGCGCCTCACCATATAACACCATTTACACATCAATTATATACTATATGCAAAGACTATTTACCAATAATAGAGTAGGTACTACCAACCCACACCCCCGTATGCGGGTCGGAGAAAGGTGCATACGTTTTGCAGATAAAATTAAAAATAAAAAAAGCATTTCGCTACGCAGTCAACATGAAAAATTAAAGTTAGCACTCAAAAGTACTCGGTTATGTGATATTTTGATATTGTGAAAAAATGAATAAAAATTAAAAAATAAAGGAGCTGATTACTACGGCAGGAAGACCACGTAAAAAAGTAATGTGCGAGAAGAAGGAAATCGCTGAATTGTTCGGTGTAACTGCTCGTAGGATAGAGCAGCTTACAGCAGATGGTGTTATTTCAAGCGTTCAGGTTGAAGGGAAAAGAGGCAGACAGTATGAGAAAGATGAAACCATAAAAACATATATCAAGTACTTGTCTGATAAGGCGAATGGAAAAGCAGCATCGAAGACAGAGACAGAACTTAAAGAACAGAAATTAAAGGTTGAGATAGCACTAAAAGAATCCCAAAGGGACTTACACATATTGAGGACAGATATTGCGGCTGGAAAGTATATAACCGTTGAAGAGGTTAAACTTGATTATAGCCGCTTTTTTGTTGCTTTTAAGAAATTCGCGCTGTCTCTTCCTAACAAAGTTGCATGGCAGGTTGCAGGACTGATTGAACCCACAGAACTTAGGCGGATTGAAAACGAAATGCAGCAGGAAGTTAAGAGACTCTTAAAGAGCTTTGTTATCTCTGCTGTTGTGGAACAGGAAGATAATGAGAAGACGTAAGCTTCCTATAACTCAATATCAGTATGATGCCTTGCAGCTTATGAATCCACCTGAGCAGATAACTGTATCAGAGTGGGCGGAAAAATATAGAATGCTTGATTCTAAGACATCTGCTATACCAGGTCCCTGGAGCAATGATATAACACCTTATCTGGTTGGCGTGATGGATGAATTCAACAACTATGAAACACAGAAGATTATATTCGTTAAGCCAACACAGGTGGGCGGAACTGAAGCATTGCAGAATATGATAGGTTACATAGTTATGCAGGATCCGGCACCAACAATGATTGTATATCCGACAGAAGCTCTTGCTAAGTCGGTTTCTGAAAACAGATTACAGCCAATGCTTAAAATCACACCGGAGCTTGCAAAAAGATTTGATGAGAATTCGCAATTATTGGAATTACAGTTCGATGGAATGTATCTGACGTTAGCAGGTTCTAATTCGCCATCTGGCTTATCAAGTAAGCCTATTCGTTTTGTATTGATGGATGAGGTAGACAAGTACCCTGGAAGTAGTGGAAAAGAAGCCGATCCTATCAAGCTGGCTATTGAAAGAACTAAGACGTTCCATGACAAAAAGATATATATAACAAGTACGCCAACTCTTAAGACTGGCCATATCTGGAAAGAAAAAGAAAGTGCGGATATTGAAAAACATTATTTTGTTCCATGTCCTCATTGTGGCGAATATATAGAACTTAAGTTTTCTAATATCAGATTTCCAGATGAAGAAGATATGAGCTATATAGACAGAGCAGAGTTTGCAACTTATGTATGCCAGGAATGTGGCTGTATAATCACGGATGCTGATAAGAATAATATGATTCGGCATGGCGAGTGGAGAATAGTTCGTCATAACACAAAGTATGTCCGTTCAGTAGTATTCTGGATTAATACATTATACAGTCCATTCGTCAGATGGGCGGATATAGTAAAAGAATTTCTTACTACAAAAGATGATCCTGAAACATTTCAGAATTTTATCAATTCGTGGCTGGCAGAGCCTTGGGAAGATACCAAGCTTAAGACAAGTGCAGAACTTGTGCTTGAAAGGCAGACGGAATTACCAGAGTACATTGTCCCATCATGGGCGAAGTTGCTTACGGCTGGTGTTGATGTTCAGGAGAGTTCACTATATTGGTCTATACGTGCCTGGGGAGATTATCTTACAAGCCAGAATGTAGCACATGGTCAGGCATTATCATTTGATGATATAGATAATGTTATGAATGCACAGTACATGAATGAGAATGGTGAACCTATGATAGTTAATCTTTGCCTGGTTGATTCAGGCGATCAGACAGATATGGTATATGATTTTTGCGCTACGCATTCAGATTATGCACTGCCTGTTAAAGGTTCATCACATGCACAGTTATCTAACTATAAGCTAAGTAAAGTCAACAGACCGGATAGTAAAGCTATGGGTATAACCTTAGTACTTGTGGATGGCGGAGCATATAAAGATATGATTGTTGGAAGGATGCAGCGACCTAATGGACGAGGAAGCTGGATGGTATATAAGGGCTGCGATATGGAATATGCAACACAGGTAACAGCAGAACACAAGGTTAGTGTTAAGCGTGGAAATACTACTAAACAGGTATGGCAGACTAAAACGAACCATGCAGACAATCATTATCTTGATACAGAAGTGTATAATGCGGCGGCAGCAGATATTCTTGGTGTACGTCAGTTGCATCTGATGAATGAAGAGAATGTGACAGTACCGGAATATAAGCTACCGGAAGAACAATGGATAGAAAAAAATGAGAATTGGTTAGACCAGTAGGAGGAACATATATGGCAGACAATTCAACTAATTCAACTAAAGAGATGCTTGACGAGGTGAATAAAGCCATTATTGCAATCGCTAGTGGCGGACAGAGTTATAAGATAGGTTCAAAAAGTTTAACGAGGGCAGATCTGAAACAGCTCTATGACATAAAAAATGATTTAACAGCACAATTAGCAGCGGCAAACAATCACACCGGACTTCTGGATGATTGCTATGTGGCAGATTTTAGCGGAAGGTAGCATATGGGATTTATAGACAATATAGTTGCAGCGGTATCTCCTAAGGCTGCATATGAAAGGGAAGTATACAAGATTGCTGTAGAAGGGCTAAGGTCTTTTGATAGTTATGATGCAGGTTCATATGAACGTAACAACAGAAACTGGCATGCGGTAAATGAATCAGCGGAGATAACTGACAGGTATAACAGAGATACGATAAGGGCAAGAGCCAGAGACCTTGAAAGAAACAGCGATATTATGAATTCAATAACATCTGCATGGAAGAGAAACATAATAGGCAGTGGATTCATATTACAGGCTAAGACACCTGATGTTGAACTTAACAAACAGATTGAAAAAGCCTGGAAAAAGTGGTGTAAGAAACAGAACTGTGATGTTACACAGACACAAAGCCTTAATCAGATGCTTAGAATGGCGGTTAACCGCAAGAAGATTGATGGTGGAATATTATTCATAAAAAGATACACAAGAGATGGTATGATTCCATTTAAGCTTCAGATGATAGAGGTTGATGAACTGGATATAACTGAGACTGCACCTAAGCATAAAGGCAATAAGGTAGTTGGAGGAATAGAATACAATTCTTACAACACTCCTGTTGGGTATTTTATAAAACAATACGACATAAATGGATATAACATAAACAATCCAGTATATGTTGAAGCAAAGGATGTAATCTTTTACTTTACGAAAAAAAGACCTTCACAGGTAAGGGAAATATCTGATATGGCACCAACAATCCCACGAATAAGGGATGTTAATGAATTCATAACGGCTGTATCGGTCAAAGAAAGAATATTGGCCTGTCTTGCAGTATTCATTAAGAGGATGCTTCCAACACAGGGAATTAATGGTGGACTTGGAAGAGAAACAGGAAATGCGAATGGAAAAAGGATGAGCTATGAGGGAAAAACAATCGCACCTGGTATGATGAAAGAGCTTAATGCCGGTGATGAAATACAGGTTGTTAATCCAGCAGGACAGAGCGCAGATGCAACAAGTTACACTAAACTTGAACAGAGAATGATAAGTGCAAGCCAAGGCTTAAGCTATGAAGCAACAAGCAGGGATATGGCGGAGAGCACTTATTCATCTGCAAGACAGAATATTATTGAAGATGATCTCACTTATCAGGAAGATATTGAGCTGATTAAAGAGATTATTGATGAAATATACGAAACATTCGTTATTTCGCTTATATTATCGGGTTATATTAATATCCCAGGCTTCTGGGAACACAAGGATGAATATTTTGAACATGAGTGGATAAAAGAGCCAAAGCCTTGGATTGACCCTGCTAAGGAATCTAGTGCTAACAAGATTGCTTTAATGACAGGACAGAAAACATTCAAGCAGATTGCAGCAGAGAATGGCCGTGACTGGAAAGACCAGATAGATGATATGGCAGAAGTTCTTAATTATGGTAATGAAAAAGGAATTGATATGGGAGGTGTTGTATTTGGAATACAGAAAAAAGAATGAATATCTTGAACGCTCCATCACGGATTGTAATATCCGGCAGATGGAAGGAGAAGGGAATGAGAGAAAGTTTGAATTAACTTTCTCATCAGAAAAACCATATCCCCGGTATTTTGGGGATGAAATATTATCACACACAGACGGCGCCGCTGATTTAACCAGGTTAAATTCAATCGGCGTTGTTTTGTTTAACCATAACAGAGATGTAATCCTGGGAAAGATTATAAAAGCGTGGATTGAGGACAACAAAGGACATGCACAGATAGAGTTCGATAAGGACGAACAATCAGAAGTAATTTATCAGAAGGTACTCAACCAGACACTAAAAGGAGTATCAGTTGGTTACAACATATCTGTTTGGGAGAGTGTAGAAGACAAGGCAGTATCCTTGGATGGCAGATTTAAAGGACCTTGCAGGATAGCTAAGAAATGGACTCCATTTGAGATATCCATAGTAAGCATACCGGCGGATGAGACTGTTGGTGTCGGCAGGTCATATGAAGAGGAGGGAGTAAGCAGCTTCTATCTTAACGAGAGGCAGCTCCAGATAAATAAAAATCTTATATTAACAGGAGGCAAAATGATATGAATCTTAAACAGATGATTCTAAGACAGCAGGAACTTCTCTCGTTAGCAAGAGGTGAACATAGAGAATTTACTGCAGTAGAACAGACAGAATTCGATAACTTGTCAAGACAGATTGCAGAAGCGGCTGAAGAACAGCCACAGCCAGGAGGACAGCCTGAAATTAATTCAAACGGTATCAGAGCACCTGGTTCTGATAATCAGAATTCAAGAGGTCAGAATAATATGGGAATGACACCTGAAAACGATATTGCGCTTGAAAGAAGCAGATGCGCAGAAATAACAAGAATGTGCCGCTCACTTGGTGTAGATGATACAACTATGGAAGGCTACATATCAGGCGGTGCTTCTCTTGACAGCGTAAGAGAAGCTGTCATGAATTCTATGATTGAGAATAGTACACCTATCTCACAGAGGGGAAGTGCAGACGTAACAGTAGCAGAGGAAGATAAGTTCAGAGCAGCAGCATCTGATGCGCTTTTGCTTAGAATGGGTTTAACTGTTGAAAAGCCAGCAGAAGGTGCAAGAGATTTAAGAGGAATGTCTCTTAGAGATTTATATATTGAATCTTCAAGTGCTGATAACAGAGGAAGATTCTTGAGAATGAGTTCTGATGATCTGTACGATTGTGCACAGAGAGATTTTGCTAATCCAACAGCAGCCTTCCCAGCCATTCTTGATGATGCAATCAATAAGTCAATAAAGGAAGGTTATAATAAAGCTGCAGCTACATTTGATGCCTGGACACAGGAAGGCTCATTAAAGGACTTTAAGAAAACAGATCATTACTATCTTGCAGGCTCTGCTGGAGAACTTCTTGAAGTTCCTGAAAACGGAGAACTTAAAGCAGATTCAAGAACTGATACTAAGCTTCCACAGAGACAACTTAAGACCTATGGACGTCAGTTCGCATTGTCAAGACAGGCGTTTATCAATGATGATATTGACCTTGTGACCGGTTTGCCATCAAGATATTCAAAGGCAGCTAAGAAGACTATTAACAAGCAGTGCTATCAGATTCTTGTTAATTCGCCGGCTATATATGATGGTGTTAAACTCTTCGATAAGCAGCACGGAAATATTATAACAACAGGAACTGGCATTACAATGGAATCAGTACAGGCTATGATGCTTGCATTACAGTCACAGACCGATCCAGAAGGCGAAGCGATAATTATAAGACCGGCAACATTAATTGTTCCTGTTGGAATGGCATTTGAAATGTATACACTTTTCAATAGTACAACCATCAATACAGAAGGTAATACACAAGCAGCAAACCCACTTTACAGATATGCTAAGAGCATTGATATAGTAGAAGATGGAACTATTAATGTATTATGTGGTGGATTAGGAAATACAATGCCTTGGTTCCTTGTAGGTAATAAAGACGATGTAGATTTTATGCAGGTTGATTACCTAAATGGCAATAAGGTGCCAATTATAAGAAGATCTGAACAGGTTGGAAAACTTGGTATTAGTTGGGATATATATCTTGACTGGGGAATTACTGTACTTGATTACAGAGGTGTTATTAAGAATCCAGGTAAGGTAATCAACAATCCTATTAAGTAATGACAGAAGGGAGAAAAGAGTATGTCTAAAGCTATATATTGGCAGAGAGGTGAAGACCTCGACTATAAGAATACAACTTCAAACGTAATTGAAGCAGGCTCTATTGTAAGTCTTAAGACTAGAATAGCAGTTGCCGGAATGGATATTAATCCTGGCGAAGTTGGTTCCATTCACGTAAAGAATGTGTTTAAGTTCGCTAAGACTGATTCAGCGGAGATTACACAGGGCACTAATGTTTACTGGGACGGAAACGGAATAACAGCAACAGCAGATTCTAATGTTCCAGCCGGATATGCTGCATATGATTCTTCGGCTGAGGATAACACAATTCTTGTTAACATCGGTTAGGAGGTTCTATGGCAGTAGCAACTAAGAAAGATAGTAAAAGCAGCACTAAAACAAGTGCTGCTAAATCTGTTGAAGATATTAAGACAGGCACAGAGGATAATGTGATGGATGCCAGCGTAGAAGATATCATATCAGATGATAGTGTTGAAGATAGTGCATCAGAAGTCTTACCTGAATGCTTAAACTTATATGCTAAAGCAGATATCTTGTATTCTTCTCATCAATATAGTCTGGGGGAAGAATTACCAACGGATAATCCACAGATGATTGATGCATGGTTAAGAGCTGATACAGCAGAATGGAGATAGTATGACCTTTAAAGAACAGCTTGCATACGATAATCGTAAAGTATTTATGAATACTGAAGAATTCGCAGAAGTTCATAATGTTAATGGCAGGGATATTCCTTGTATCATTGATAATAATGAGATGGTAGACAGGGAAAAAAGATATCAGTACAAACGGAGCCTGTATGGAGATGGTATTTATCTTAAAGAATTATTGTTTTACGTTAACGCTAAGGATTTCGGACCTCTTCCGGCTATTGGACGTAATATGCTGTTTGATAAAAAGTCTTATATTGTTTCAGATGCAATTAATGAGGGCGGCATATATTCGATAAGTCTGGAGGCAAATAAAGTATGATTCATTACCATGTTGATGTAGGAGATCTTACAGAGATAGAACGTGCACTTGGAATGCAGAAGGATAAAAGCAAACAGGTACTTAAAGCGGCTATCAATGATACAGTTAAAGAAACAGATAAGCTTCTTGCTACGGAGGCTAACAAGAGGTATTACATCAAAAAAACTAAGGTTAAAAAGACCTTATCTAAGAAAAAAGCAACAGTATCAAAGCTGGAAGGTCTTGTAACATCAACGGGTGGTGCTAATGAATTATATGATTACAAAGTAACACCCAGAGCATATAATCCTCATAATAGACCTAAAGCAGGTCATAAAGGCAATGTTAACAGAATGAATCAGGCAAAGAACTTATATCTTAGACCGGGGCAGAAAGACCAGTACAAGGCTTTCGTTGCTAAGTACAAGAGTGGTCACGTAGCCATTGCACAAAGAGTGCCAGGTACAAGAATGAGACACGAGCCTAATAAAGAAGCATTAAAAAACCTGCTTTCTTTATCAACACCTAAGCTTCTGGGAGAGGAGCAGGGGGTGTATGGTGTTGTAGAGCCACAGATGTATGACATATTAGAACAGAGCATTGAAAGAGAATTACAAAGAATCTTAAGATAGGAGAATGTGTATGACACCATTAATGGTACAACAGGCTTTAATAGATGAGCTGAAAGAGATGTTTAAAGGTTATGAATATAAGAATGCAAAAGGCGAGATGGTACCTTTAAATGTGTATATGCAGGACACACCTGTTCAGAAGTATGTAACACCGGAATATAATGAGGAAAGTGAAACTGTTGATACATATGAGGAAGATGAGGAAAGTGAGGTTCCGGTGCCATACATAATTGTAAGACTAAAAAGTGGCGGGCATACCGGAAACTATGAAGATCCTAATGTGATTAACATAGTACTCATAGTATGCATATGGGATGATGGACTTGAAAATGAAGGACACATAAGTGTTATGAATATCTTGCAGAAGATATATGAGAGATTTGCTAAAAATTCAGATTTAAGAAGAATAGCTGTTTTTAACGGACAATGGGTTTGGGCCAGACAGGAAGATGATTATTATCCATTCTTCATAGGCTCAAGCTCATTGTCTTTTAATATTCCGTATATAAGAAAGGAAACGTATTATGGCGACTATTGCTAAAAAGAAAGAAGAGTCTAAAGAAAATCTTATGTATATAGGACCAACTATATCAGGCGTGGCCAGATATTCGACTGTATACAAGGATGGAATATTACCAGATAAATTAAAGAAATGCGTAGATAGTTTTCCTGCTATGAATAAGCTGCTTGTTAAGATTGACGATATGCCGGAGGCGGTTAAGAAGCTTAATGAGGAACATAGCACATTAAAGACTATATACACACAGACAAGAAACAGATTTAAGGAGGTAAGATAAGAATGAGTTATAATCATGGAATTTCGGTATTGGAGAATCCTACAAGTGTACCTACACCGACTTTGAATACAAGTGAAGTGCCTATTATCTTTGGTACAGCACCTGTCAATATGGCAGCAGACCCACAGAAAGCTACAAATAAGTTATTTCTTTGCAACACATTTGCTGAGGCACAGGCAGCGGTAGGCTATTCAGATGATTATGAGAATTATACATTATGCCAGGCTATGGATGCATTCTTCAAAGTGTTCAAGATTGGACCTGTGGTTATATGCAATGTACTGGATCCTGCTAAACATAAAACTGAATATACAGAAACAATTACAGTTGTAGGAGAACAGGCAGTATCTACCAAGAAAGGAGTAATGCTTAATAATCTTAAGGTTACAGATGGTAGTTCAACAGCTTTAGTGAAAGATACTGATTATACAGTAGAATTTAACGAAGATGGATATGTTGTTGTAACTGTAATCAAGGAAGCAGTATCTAGTGTGCAGTTAACAGGAACAGCAATAGATCCTAGTGCTGTAACTGATAAGGATATTATTGGTTCATATGATGCTTCAACAGGAAAAGAAACAGGTATTGAGCTTGCAAGACGTGTATTTCCTATGTTTGGGGTAAGAGTAAACTTCCTGCTTGCACCTGGCTGGTCACAGATGCCATCAGTCGGCATGGCACTTATGGGAAAAGAAGAGAAGCTTAGTGGATTATTCAAGTGCAGAGCGGTACTTGATATTGATACTAAGAAAGCAACTAAGTATACAGATGTTGAAAAGGTCAAGAAAGACAGCGGCTATTCTTCAAACGATATATGTTTATGGCCTATGGTTTCATATGGTGGAAAGACTATGTATTATTCGGCAATATATGCTGCTATGACTTGTCTTCTTGATTATAACAATGGATCCATACCTAACATATCCCCATCAAACGAGGATATTAAGATCAGCGCTGCTGTTTTATATGATGGAACAGAGATTAATCTTGATATAACACAGGCGAATGAACTTAATGCAGTAGGCGTTGTTACAGCTATAAGTCTTAATGGCACATTTAAGTCCTGGGGCAATAATACAGCCGCTTATCCTGGCACAACCGATCCTAAGGACCGCTGGATATGCTGCAGAAGATTCTTTGACTGGTATGCTAACAGCTTCTTGGCTATATACCTTGATAAGGTGGATGATCCGGCGAACTACAGACTTATTGAATCTATCGTAGATTCAGAGAACGTAAGAGGTAACAGCCTTGTAAGCCAGGGCAAGTGTGCAGGTGCTAAAACTGTATATAACAGGGAAGATAATCCAACAGGAAATGTTATTAATGGAACAATAGTGTTTAAGCAGTATATAGCACCTTATACACCAGCAGAGTATATCTTAGATGTATTAGAGTTTGACCCAACTATGTTAGAAGCAGCACTTGGAGGTGAATAATTATGAGTATAGCAAACATACCAGAAGTTATTAATGATTTTAATGTATATAACAATGGAAATAAGTTTATTGGAATATCAGGAAGTCATACGCTTCCTAACTTTGATGCAGTTACAGAAACAATGTCTGGTGCTGGAGTTCTTGGAGAATACGAAACAGGAGTAGTAGGAAATTACAGCTCAATGGAGCAGGAGCTTGCTTTCAGAACGCTTGAAAGTGATATGTTTAATCTTATGGATCCTACACAGCCTGTTGATATTACATTCAGGGCTTCGCAGCAATCTACTGTAAAGTCATCAGGTGCTTTAGATTATGTAAGTATGAGAATCGTTGAAAGAGGACGTTTTAAATCTTTCGAGCCTGGCAAAATAGAAAGAGGCAAGCAGATGGAAGCTAAGCTTAAGTTTGAGCTGTTTTATATTCTCATAGAAATAGATGGCAACACAGTTATTGAATATGACAAACTCAATTCGGTATTTACTGTAAATGGAAAAGATTTGCTTGAGAAAGTGAGGTCACAGTGCTAATGGAATTAACAACTAAAAATAATATACAAAAGAATATGGAATCGGAGGCTGCTGTTGTTGAAACGGCAGCCTCTAATGATGTTAAGGAAGAACAGGACGAATTAGTAATTAAGCTTAAGAAGCCTTATACATTTGAAAGAGTGGAATATAAGGAAATAGACCTTCGAGGCCTTAGAGAGCTTACAGCAGCAGATATGATTGCGATTAATAAGAGAATGAAGAGAGCATCAAGTGGCATTGATGTTATGCCAGAGGTAACTCTTGAATATGCAACAGAGATAGCAGCGAGAGGTGCAAGTCTTCCGATTGAGTTCTTTACAGCTCTTCCGGCCAGTGAAAGTATGGCAGTAAAGAATGCTGTATTGGGGTTTTTATTTGGTGCGGAATAAGCCCGGATGAGATAGATGAGTTAAGAAAGGTAATGATTGAATTATCTATCGCAACTAATACAGGGATAGATTACTTCAATTCATTACCACTTGATGAATTATTAGATACGATAAAGGATGTGATCGAGATTGGCAACAAAAGGAAAAGAATACAAGCTGGCAATAAGAATAGCAGGAGTTATTGATAAGTCCTTTAATGCCAGTCTTGCCACAGCAAATACAGCATTAAAAGCTAATATTTTCGCTATGGATAAAAATTTTACTACGCTTGATAAAGGCTTTGATGCAACTATGAATGCTGGAAAGAAGTGCTTTGGCGCAATAGCAACAGCCGCAGGCGTGGCAGGTGCAGCGGTAGCAGCGGCTGCTGTTGCATCAGTTGCGGTTGGAAAGGAATTCGAGACGGCATTTACCGGAGTGAAAAAGACAGTTGATGCTACGGATGAGGAGTATGCAAAGTTAAGACAGAATATTCTTGATATGTCAGAGGAGATTCCATCAAGTGCATCTGATATTGCTGGTGTTATGGAAATAGCCGGACAGTTAGGAATAGCAACTGAATCTTTAACAGATTTCACTAAGACTATGATTAACTTAGGAGTATCTACTAACTTAAGTGCAGAGGAAGCAGCAACAGCTTTGGCCAAGTTTGCTAATGTTGTAAGCATGCCTGACTTTGACGAGGATGGAGTAAGTAATTATGAAAGACTGGGTTCTGTAATAGTTGACCTTGGTAATAACTTTGCCACAACAGAACAGGATATTGTAACAATGGCTACAAGATTAGCTTCAACTGGTGATATTGTTGGATTGTCAGAAGCACAGATTATGGCACTTGCAACAGCTATGAGTTCTGTCGGAATAGAGGCAGAATCAGGCGGATCAACTATGAGTAAGCTGCTAAGAAAGATACAGGTCGCAGTAGAAACAGGTTCAGGAGACCTTGAAAGCTTTGCAAGTGTGGCCAATATGACAGGAGAAACGTTCTCACAGACATTCAAGAATGATGCAGTAGTTGCTCTATCAGCATTTATTGATGGTCTTAATGATACAGAAAGAAATGGAAAGTCGGCAGTTGCTGTTCTTGATGATATGGGAATAAAAGAAGTACGTCTTACTAATACGATACTTGCCCTGGCTAATGCGCACGGAGTCATGAGTAATGCGATAGATACGGCTAATACAGCCTGGGACGAAAATACAGCTCTGGCGATAGAAGCTGGAAAGAGGTATGAAACTGTTGATAGTAAGCTGCAGGTTATGAAGAATTCTTTTGTTAATCTTGGAATAGCAGCTTATGAAGATTTAAGGGAGCCTTTGGTTGATGTAATAGGTTTTACTGCTAATGAGATAGAAGAACTGAATAATAAGATAAGTGGTGCAGATGGTATAAGTAAGTGGATTGATGATATTAGTGTTAAGATACCAACATTGAAAAGAAATATAACAACAAATGGAAAGCCTGTTGTTGTTTTTTTCAGTACTCTTAAGAGCAATGGAGAGTGGATGATAAAGAATAAGGCTGCTGTTATAGGCGTTGTGGAAGGGGTTGGAACAGCACTTGTATCATATAAGATAGCCTCCTCCTTATCGCATATAACAGCCGCAATAGCAAAGCTTACACCGGCTTCCTGGGGGATTATTGGAGTAACTACGGCTGTAACAGGTCTTAGTGCTGCGATATACACATATAACAATATACAACGTGAAGTTGTTAAGAACAATCTAAAAGGACATTTTGGAGAATTAACACTATCGTTGCAGGAACTTGATAAGGTGGCAAAAGGAATTATAAGCGCTGGGAACTTATCTGCAGTTGAAAAAGCACTATCAGCTTTTGATGAGCTGGACGATATATCAGCTACTATGCAGGAATCAGTTTCTAAACTGGATAAGCTTAACTGGAAGGTATCAGTCGGAATTAAACTTGATAAAAGCGAACAGGAAGATTATAAGACAGCTATTAATGAGTACGTGGCAGCGGCACAGAATTATGCACAGCAGTCACAATATGCAGTAGCTCTTAATCTTTCAATCGGGTTTAATGAAAATGATACAGAAAGTAAGGATGTTGTTGCTAAGGTCAATCAGTTTTACCAGGATAAATATGATCAGTTGGCAGAGTTAGGAACAGAACTTAATGCTGCAGTAACAGATGCATTTAATGATGGCTTTCTTGATATTAATGAGGCACAGACTATATCTAATATTCAGGCATCTATGGCAGAAGTACAGGAACAGCTTGCAACAGGTGAGTTCGAGGCAAAAATGTCTATGCTTGAGCTTGATTATTCAGGCAAAGAGTTAACAAGTGATACATTCCAGAATTTACAGCAAGAGCTTAATGAACAGATTGAAGAGGCTACAAAGACTTATAAGGATGCATATGTTAAGAACTTTGCTTCAATCAAAGCAGCATATGAGGCAGGAGATTATCTGTCTGATGAAGAATATAACAATGCGATAGATGCTTTAAAACAGAAGTATCTTGATAATGTATCTAACATTCAGCAGAAGGCAGCAGAATTCCAGCTTAATACGATAACAGATGCGTATGGCGACCAGATAAGCGAAGCTAAGAAAAAGTGGGAAGAAACACTTGATGAACAGTTCGGAGATGAATATATACAGTCTTGGCAGGATAAAACAGGCGCTATGTGGCAGATGGTGTATGACACAATGTCAAATACAACATATCTTGACACAAGCGACAGGAAAGCAATATCACAGCTACTTGATTCATTAAAGCCTACTATGGAAGAAATGCAGGGCACGATTGATGAATATAAGGCTAAAGGTCAGGAGATTCCACAGGCGCTTGCAGAGGGAATGAATGACTATGAAGCATTGCTTGCACTGTCCGGAAGCTCTGATGCAGTTATGAATGCTGTTGGTGATTCGATAGCTAACACGGATAAGTATGATTCAATACTTAATATATTATCTGAACAGGGAAAGCAGCTTCCAGTACAAGTTGCAAGTGCAATAGATGATAATGCCTCTTATGCTACAGATGCGTGCGATAACTTGTATAATGAGGTTGACAATGCACTTAATAATATCTTCTCAAAGGGGATAGATGTAGATGCCAATGTAAGAATAAATCTTAATCCGGTATATGATGATGTTGGCAATCTTACAGGACCTTGGAGTACAGATTACATTGAAGAAAATGGCGGCTTTAAGATGAATATACCAGGACACGCAGAAGGCGGTATATTTAACGAGCCACATTTGGCAGCATTCTGTGAGGATGGAATGGAAGCAGCTATTCCTATTGATGGAAGTGCAAATGCAATATCGCTCTGGGAAGAGACAGGAAGATTGCTAGGTGTAAATACAGGCGAAGATAATATGCAATACATCAACAATCTGTATGATGAAGTTGGTAGTATATTATCTGGTATTTCATTGGAAAACATCGATGGCAATGCAAGAATAAACCTTAATCCGGTATATGATGATATTAATAATCTTTCGGCATTTTATAATGGTGATATGTATACAAATACCGGAGCTGATGGCATAGCGTTATGGCAACAGGCAGGTGAATTATCAAGGCTAAGTGACAGACTTGCAAGACAGGGTGGAGATAATGCTGTATCTATGTGGCAGCAGAGCCAAAGTCTTATTGATATGAGAGGAAACTTATCAAGCTCTGCTGTGGCTGGCACTTCTACGGATAATTCTATAACTGTTGAGTACAAGCCTACGCTTCAATTCTATGGAGCAGCACCAAGCAGGGAAGATATACAGGATGCGCTTAGTATATCTGAAAGCCAGTTTGAAGAATTAATGCAAAGGTATATAAAACAAAATGGAAGGAGTTCTTTCTAAGAATTTATGGCAAAGACATATATAACTGTGTCTGGCGATACCTGGGATAGAATAGCTAAAGAGGTGTATGGATCTGAAAACTACACCTCTTTTCTTATGGCCAATAATCAGGATAAGATAGACGTATTTGTTTTTCCAGCGGGAGAAGAACTTATTATTGAGGATAAACCACAGAAAACAAAGGTTCTTCCAGACTGGAGGTTATAATGGCACTACCCAGAAATGTCGAGGCATTGATAGAATATGATGGAACATACAGACAGGTTGTGACAGAAACAATCACAACAACAACAATAGAAGAGTCAGATGATGATGGAACATATACTGTTGAATCCGGAGATACACTCTGGGGAATAGCATCAGACTTCCTTGGAGCTGGTATAAGGTATACAGAGATATATGATGCTAATGTTGATACGATAGAAGCAACAGCGCAGGACCACGGCTTTGATAGTTCTGACAGCGGTCATTGGATATGGCCAGGTGAAGAATTAATTATACCGGGACTTGGAGGCGGAACAACAGAAGTTACCACAACTACAACGAGCACAAGAGTTGAAGTACTTGGTGAATCTCATCCAGAACTTGGAAGTATGATAAAAGATAATATATCATCACTTTCATACACAGATGTGGCAAGCGGACAGTCAGACAGCGCAAACATAACATTAAATGATATTAACAAAGACTGGCTTACAACATATTATCCTAAAAAAGGCGCAGATTTTAGACTTGGAATAAAGCTGCATAACTGGAATAACGAAAACGAAGAAGTTAATAATGACTTTGGCACTTTTATAATTGATGATATAAGTTTTTCCGGAAGAGGTCTTAAATGTAATATTGGTATGGTAAGCGCACCACAGAATGACGATTTTAAGTCACTTCAAAGGACAGAAACTTACACAGATACAACAATAAGGGATATAGCGCAGAAGATAGCAGACAGGGCTGGGATAGAGCTATATTACGATGCAGATGATATAAACATATCAGAAGTGGAGCAGAAAGACCAGGCAGACAGTAGTTATCTTTTATCATTATGTGAAAAGTATGGATTAGGAATGAAAACCTACAATCACAAGGTTGTTATATTTGACATTGTAATGTATGAGAAGAAAGATTCAGTACTGACTATGGATGAAAGCGATATGTCCGACTGGAACTACAATGATACTATTGAGGGAACTTATACAGGTGTTAAATTAAGCTATTCTAATCCTGATAATGATGATACTATCAATGTCTTTGTGGGAGAGTCAGGAAGAACATATTATATGAATGTACAGTCTTCAAGTGAATATGATGCACAGCTTCAGGCGGCTGCAAAGATTAATGCAGCTAATCGTGATATAGAAAAGCTGTCAGTTACAATTATGGCCAATCCCGATATAGTTGCAACACAATGTATTGACGTAACTGGTCTTGGAAAAATTAACGGAAAATACTATATAGACAGCATTAAGCATGATATTGGCAGTGGATATAAGCAGAAGCTTACAATGCATAAGGTGCAAGATCCTATAATCATATCGGCACCGGTTTACGTGGAACCGGAATATACGGAAGATGATACAGGTACAGTATATGTAGTTGAATCCGGAGATACGCTTTGGGGCATAGCTTCTGACTTTTATGGAGCTGGTATAAGGTATACAGAGATATATGATGCTAATGTTGATACGATAGAAGCAACAGCGCAGGACCACGGCTTTGATAGTTCGGATAGCGGTCATTGGATATGGCCGGGCGAGGAGTTAATCATACCTTAGACAGGATTTTTATAAAATATAAAAATGAAGATTAACAAAGATGTGAAAATCAGATAATGCAAAGTATGAGAAAGTGAGGCTATATGGAATTAAGAGTTGGCAGAGTTATTGAGACTTATTCTCAAACAGGCAGAGTAAAAGTTACATACGAAGATACAGATACATCATCACTTGAACTGCCTATGTTAACTATGAATAATGAGTGTTCGCTGCCGAACGTTGGTTCCAGGGTTGTTACGTTGCACTTTGGTAATGGCAGCAGTAAAGGGATAGTGTTGGGAACATATTATTATGATGGTAATACACCTGCGGCTGCATCAGGATATCGTAAAGATTTCGGAAATGGGTGTTATGTAACTTCCGATGGAGACATTGATTTTACAGCAGGCTCTACCGGAATATCTGTTAAGGAAATCGTACAGAAGTTTAACGAACTTTCCAAACAGATAAAATCACTAGCAGCTTCGGTTGATGGACTTGATACTAAAACAACAGCTTTAGAGGAAAAAGTAGAAAAAATGGATAATTCAGCTAAGATAGAGGAACTTGAAAAGAAGATAGCAGAGCTTGAAAAGAAAGCAGGTACATAAATGGTAGTTGGAAACTTAGGCAGCCTTATTACGTTTGAAGTTAGTAGCGATAAGATACAGACATTTAATTCGTTGTCGCGCGAAGTGAAAGGAAGATGGACGACACATGATGTTATAGGCGGTAAAGCAAGGTCTGAATTCCTTGGCGCTGATTTATCCGATATGTCTTTTTCAATAACATTGTCAGCAAACCACGGAGTACGTCCACGAGATACATTAGAAAGAATTGAGCAGGCAGTTGAAAATGGAGAACATTTCCCATTCGTATTAGGTGGGAAGATGATAGGAAAATATGACTGGAAGATAACTTCTGTTAGTGAATCTTACGATAAAATCATAGCAGATGGATGTGTTGTACAGGCTAAGGTTAATATTACTCTTCAGGAATATTTGTAGGAGGTGCGTGCATATGGAAACTGTTCTTGATGTTGAGGAAAAGGGTTTCGGCGAAGATGAACTGGAAGATATTTCAAGATGTCTTAAAACATTATACTCTGTGATAGCTGGAACAATGCCTCTTGACAGAAACTTTGGCATTAATACTAATGAGATTATGGGATATCCAACAGAGGTTGCTAAAAATAAGCTTTCAGTTGAGATTATACAGAAGACAAGAACATACGAACCAAGAGTGAGCATAAGTAAGATTGAATATGATGTAGCAGAAGACGGACAGTTGAAGCCACATATATATCTTAAGAAAGGGAATAGCGCATGAGTGTAGTAACAGAGAAATTTCCGGATATAAGCTTTATAAAAGATGAAAAAATAGAAGGTGTATTAAGCCAGATGATTAATGATTATCAAAGCAAGTATAAAGAACTAACGGGGAAAGACATATCATTAGCAAAAAGCGATCCATTCAGACTTATCATGTATGCCTGTGCATTACAGATATATCAGGCTATGCAATATGCAGACAGAGCAGGAAAGATGAGCTTTTTAAAGTATGCAAAAAGGGATTATCTTGATAATCTATGTGCTTTAAAAGGTATATCAAGGATTAAGTCAAAACCGGCAACAACTATTTTAAAGTTCAGCATAGCGCAAGTATTACAGTCTGCTGTGAGCATACCTGCAGGTACACGTGCAACTAATGGCAATAATATATTTTATGCGACAAACAAATATGTTGAGATTCCTGCAGGAGAAAGAGAAGTAACAGTAACAGCGACGTGCACAACACCGGGATTGCGCGGTAATGGATTTGAAGAAGGAGAGATAAATAAACTTGTTAACACATTACCTTATGTTGTAACAGTTAAGAATACATCTTTAACATCAGGAGGCTGTGATACAGAAAGTGATGATTCACTTAGAGATAGGCTGTTTAATGTATCTAATTCATATTCAACTGCCGGTCCATCAGGGGCATATGAATATCATGTTAAACAGGTAGATAGTTCAATAGATGATGTGGTTGTAAGGTCTGATACAGCGGGTGAAGTTGATATATTATTTACATCAAATGGCAAAGTTCCGGAAGAAGGACTTATAACGAAAGTTCAGGAAGCATTAAATAACAGAAGCATAAGACCTCTAACAGATAATATTAAAGTTAAAATACCTAAGGAATATACGTATAATATAAAGGTTACTTATTACATTGGAAGAGAAGATGAAACAGCAGTAACGGCCATACAGTCTAATGTTGAGGCAGCAGTCCGGGCGTATAACAAATGGCAGACAAAAAAGATAGGAAGAGATATAAATCCATCATATTTAATACAGAAAATTATGGAAGCAGGGGCAAAACGTGTGAATGTTGAGTCACCTGCTTTTACTGTACTAGACAATGATACATTAGCAAAGTGTGGAACAATCACAATTACTTACGGAGGCATAGAAGATGGTTAATCTTTTAGAAAGCAATATAACGGATATCCTTCCTGATTATTTTACAGCTATGCCAGAAGTGAAAGCTTTAAGTTATGCGATATCAAATGCTGTATACAGGCTTCTATCTTACAGTAACACAACAAGTATATATTCAACGCTTGATAATGCTGAAGACAATGTACTTGATATGCTTGCGGCTGAACTAGATGCACAATATTATGCGCCAGAACTTGATATAGAATCAAAAAGAAAGATTGTGAAGAATGCGATTGTATGGCATATGAGTGCTGGAACTCCGGCAGCAGTAGAAGAGCTTATAACGGCTGTATTTGGTGAGGGCACAATCCAGGAGTGGTTTGAGTATGATGATGAACCATATTATTTCAAAATAAAAACTAATGCACAAATGACAGAAAACATGAATGCACAGTTCAGCTCAATGCTTCGTAAGGTGATAAACACAAGATCGCATATAAGAGCTATTGAAATACATAGGGAAAACAATCAGATAATATATCCTTGCTTTGGGTTGTTAGCAACTTATATTCCGGCTGCTATCAGAGATGGATACAAGGAAAATAGAGATATAGAATCAGTAATAAATTATTCGGTAGCTGATTCATCAGCGGTTATATCACCGGCGATAACAGAAAAATTAAACATAAAACAGGAAGATATAACAGCAATATTTAACACAGGAATGACTATGATAGGCGTATCATCGCCGCAGGTAATAACAGAAAAACTTAATATTAAAGGCGAAGATATAACAGCAGCTATGATATCAGGAACAGGGACTATTGCAGTATTGAAGCAGCCTGAATTAAGAGAAAAACTTGATGTTGTATCAGAATCTGTAACACAGGCTATTTCAGCAGCAAGTGCTACCGATAGCATATATAAGAATACGATTAAAGAATAGGAGGAAAACACATGCCACAGTTATTTAACAATGCTGTAATGACTAACAAAGGTGCTAATCTGCTTGTAAGAGCACAGGCAGGACATATTAAGCTTCAGTTTACAAGGATGGCAGTAGGAAATGGAACGTATGCTTCATCTGAAAAGACAATCCAGGCATTACAGAAGACAACAAAATTAAAGTCACAGAAAAATGCTTATGCATTATCAGCAGTAAATGTATATAGTGAGCATTCTGTCAAGGTAACAGCATTAATAACAAATTATGATGCTGTAAAACAGAGCGTATTAGTATCAGCCGGTTATTACATTAACGAAATCGGTTTGTTTGCGAAGCCACAGGGGGCAGCGGATAGTGAGGAAGTGTTATATTCTATTGCGGTTGTTGCGGGCGACAATGGAGATTTTATGCCGCCTTATAACGGATATAATCCAGCGCAGATTGTACAGGATTATTATGCGACAGTTGATAATAGCACACAGGTTACAATCCAGACTGCAGGTGCAGCTCTTCTTGCATCAGAGGCTAACATAATAACAGATGATACAACTAAAGCCAGATACAAGCTTGGTATAAATAATGGAAATATGTACTATGAGGAGGTTTAAAGATGGGAAATAAAGTTAATATCGCAAGACAAGATACACTTGAAGAAATCCTTAATATTATAAAATCTGAATCTGTGTATGGATTCATTGAGCATAATGCGGTACTTGCACCAGGTCAGAGAATTGAATATATTGGAGCAAATAAGAATTATACACCTATTACAGTAACTAAGGGCGGAGGTTATTCGCTTGGAAGCTGGGTTGACTTTCCATGGCTTAAGGCAAACAAGCCATATATGGTAAGGTCAGATGGTACCGCAGATTATAGATTGAACGAAAATGATTACACAAAAAGGGAAGATGGCACAGCATCAGACGTTGCAAATGCAGATTATGACGGCGGAGCATTTGCCTGGGCACAGAAAATATACAAGAAAGAATATACCTCAGGTGATGACAGATATGTATTATTCAGATTTGAGAAAGCAGATGGTTTTGAACCGGTAGGTTTTATAGATTCTGATAATAACGAACTTGAAGGTGTATGGATTCCTATGTTCTATGGTTCAATCATAAAAGATAAGATGAAATGCATATCAGGTAATCAGCCTGTGTATAACAAAAATACAACAGAGGAAAAGGCAGCAATAGATGCCGTTGGTTCAAGAGCTAGATTTTTCGGAGGACCTATTGTCAGTACGTTAATTGACCTTATGCTGATGTTTGGAAAAAACTGTAACTTACAGGAAGTATATGGAACAGGAAACTGCAACGGATACGATCAAAGCCAGGAACCGACTTATGGAGTTAAAAGAAATGCAGTAGTAAACGGCGGTCAGTTCTATGGAACTAATGATGGTAGAAGTCTTAATAAGATATTTCACTCTATCGTTCTAGGCTCTTATAACCAGTGGATGAGAGACCCTTATGTTATATGTGTGAATGGAGAACTTAAAGTAAGCAAGAATTATACATATGATATATCAGGTGCAAGCTATGAAAGCACAGGTATTAAATATACTATTGGAGATACTAACTGGCATTATCCACATAGATATGTTTCGGTACCTGGCTATGGAGCAGTAGCGGAAATGCCGTTCAATGGAAGCACAGCAACAGGAGGGTGCGATGGTATTATTATAAATAAGAATATAACGGCTGTTTCGCTTGCGTTCGGTGATTGCGGCTTTGGTCTGAATGCGGGTCCACGCACGCGCAATCTGTGCGGTGTTGCTGGTGATGCGTACTGGGGCATCGGCGCTGCCTTTCTTCTGCTTCCACCTGCCGGCGCTGCCGCTTAGGGGGTGTGGGGGTGTGCGTAGCGCAATTCCCCCACATAATTTAGTAAAATTGAATTATAAATAAGGGGTTGTAATTGATGTTCTCTTTCGGGGCTGTTTCGCTTGCGTTCGGTAATTGCAACAATGGTCTGAATGCGGGTCCACGCACGCGCAATCTGAACAATGTTGCTGGTAATGCGAACTGGAACATCGGCGCTGCCTTATATTCTATCCACGGAATAGTAATATAAAATCAATTAAGATCCTACACCGCTGGACGTTGAAAAACGTATATGCCGCCATAACTGGTATGGCTAGTGGAAATTAACTTGATGCAGGACAGACAGTAAAGCGGTCGCACCTGCTGTCTGTAAAGGATAGAAGATAAAATATCTTTATAGGAGTACAAAATGAAACAGTACAAATATCTGTATCGTAAAATGCTTGATGAAGAAATAATCAGAAAAGCATATAAGAATTTAAGAAAACATAAGACTAAAAGAAAAGAAATAATATATATTGATGCGCATCTTGATGAAGAGGTTCAAAAGATGCGCATCATGATTTTTAATACAAAACCGGAAGGAATAAAAGTACATAATCCAGAATTAAGATATATCCCATTAGAGCGAAAACCTAAAATAATATATGAGCATGGCAAAGAGCGAAAAATATATATGCCTGAAATACACGAACAATGGCTTCATCATATAATAATTCTTATTCTAGCTCCTATTATAATGGCTACCTCATATGAGTTTTCCTGTGGTTCTTTTCCAGGAAGAGGAGCACATTATGGAAAACGGCAGATAGAAAGATGGTTAAGAAAAGATACAAAGGGAATGAAGTATTTTCTGAAAATTGATATCCGCCATTTTTATAATAATATTCGCGTAGATATTCTTTTTAAAGAGTTAAAGACACGGATAAAAGATGAATGGTTTTTACATGTAATAAGAGTATGTCTTACAGGATTTAAGAAAGGTATTCCACTAGGCTTTTATATAAGTCAATGGTTAGCCAACTATATGCTTGAATATCTTGATAAGTTCATATTATCTGAATACAACGTGTATGTGAGGTATATGGATGATATGACTATATTTTCAAGTTCAAAAAAGAAATTAAGAAAGGTTTTATGTGACATAAAACAGATTCTTGGAAGGAGATACAGACTGAAGCTCAAACACAATTATCAGATATGCAGGATGTATTATGAGGGCAAAAGGATAATGGGATGTCCATTAGATTTTATGGGATTCTTGTTTTATAGGAATAAGACAATTATAAGAAAAAATATTCTTATATCTGCAACAAGACTTGTTAATAAAATGAGAAAGGCTAAAGCTCTAAGAAGAGGATATTATTATAAGCATATAGTAGCATTATTAAGTTATATAGGCTGGTTTAGCTGTACGAATACGTATGATGCGTACAGAATGTATATAAAGCCATATATAAATATAAAAAATCTGAAAAAGATTGTATCAAAACTAAAAAGGAGGCAGAACGATGAAACAATGGATAACAGAACGATGTGCAACACAACCAGACGAAACACAGCTTATTGCGCCTGACACTTTAATACAGCGCCGTAATATTAAAGCTGTGGAACACGAAGCAACAGATACAATGGCTGCATACACAGACTATGAATGTGAAAGCAGAGAAATAAGCGTATCTGAATATGAGATGCTTAAGAGCTTTGAACAGATAGATACTGACAAAGCGGTCGAAGCTTACACATTACAGTTAATGGAAGAGGGGGTATTATAATGAACACATTTGCAGTTGTACTCAAAAGGCTTTACGCAAAAGGAGAGGTTACAGAAGAACAGGTAAAAGAAAGAGTTGTCAGCGGTAAAATAAGCAAAGATGATTATAAATACATAACAGGTGAATCTTATGTTAAGTAGTGTTGAAATCTTTGATATTCAGAATACAATCATAAAAATGCAGGCAGAGGTAATATATGATTTATTCGGACAGCTTAAGCAGCATATGGCTGTTGAAGAATTAGACAACAGCCAGGTAGTAATGAAAATTAATGCAGCGGCAAAATTAAGAAGTGAAATAGGAGGAATTTAGTTATGACAATTTTAACAGAAATATGCACAACAGCATTACATGATAAGCTGATTCAGCTTGTTATTATAGCGGTAATCATTGATACATTTTTTGGGGTGTTAAGAGCTATAAAGTACCATAAGTTTAATAGTGGATTTGGCATCGATGGAGCTATCCGCAAGTGTGCTATGATTATATCAATTATAATGCTTGCATTGGTGGACTACATAACCGGCTTTAATATGATTGGATTCCTGCCTGATGATGTAAGGCAATATATAGGTAACAGCATTGGTATATCAGGTTTTTTTGCAATTCTATACATAGCATATGAAGTTGTAAGTATATTAAAAAATATGGCATTATGCGGTTTACCTGTTAAGAAATTATGGTTATACGTAAAGACGTTTCTAAGTAAATATACAGATGAGCTTCCAGATGATGATGAGCTTGCAGAGGACAAGGCAGTACCAGAGGTAAGTAACAATAAAACATATATTAACTAATGAGCACATGTAGTAATCGCTATGTGTGCTATTTTTATGCGCACATAGCGGAAATATATAAAAAGAAAGCGAGGAATAAGACTATGAAAAAAGGAATAGACATAAGCAGACACCAGGGAGAACTTGATTTTGATTACATTGCAGCTAATTTTGACTACGTGATTATCCGCTGCGCCTATGGCAATGACTTAAGCGAAGACGACAGCGAGTGCGGACAGTGCGACAGCATGGCACAGACATATATAGATGAGTGTGAGAAGAGGGGTATCCCATACGGATTATATATTTATCAGTATGCAGGAAACAATGATGAGTCATTAAGTGAAGCTGCTCATATAAGAGAATGGTACAACAAGTGTAATCCGACAATGGGATTGTATCTTGATATCGAGGATGCAGACGGATATAAGGCTGCACATGAAATTGATTACCACGATACACAGGAGTTTGCACTTACATGGCTTGATGCGTTGTCTGACATAACAGCAAAGGGTATATACGCAAGTCATAGTTGGTTAAACGATTATATGAACGTAGATGAGCTTATAGAACACGGCGCCCTCATCTGGGAAGCGCATTGGAATGATGATGGTGAGATATGCGAGGATAAATTCGCTATGTCGCAGGAGTCTAGTGACTACTATTTAAATGATGGCACAAGAGTAGATTATGACATAATGTATGATGAAGTCTATGACAGACTTACAAAAGCGAATGAGTATGATCACAGGAATGATGATGTTGAAGATAATGATAATGCTGATGAAGATAATAATGTCGGTGCTGATGAGACAGATACAGAGCAGCTGCAGCATGAGATAGGAGATTATGTTGAATATAATGCAATATATGCCTCATCTACATCAGAAACTGCACTTACACCATCAAGCGGATTCACAGGTGGAACTATAACAAGGGTTATTCCCTGGGCTTCCAACCCATATCTTATTGACGATGGAACAGGCTGGGTCAATGATGGATGTATTGTATCAGCAGGCGACAGTGAAAGCAATGAAGAATCTGAAACTGACATATCCGACATAAAAGCCGGTGATAAGGTAAGAGTGCTTCTTAATGTTGATTATGATACAGATAGAGCATTTAATCTTTATTATGATGAATATGATGTTATCCAGGTTAATGGAGACAGAGCAGTTATCGGTATTGGCAATACTGTAACAAGTGCGATAGATGTGCATAACATTGAAAAAATATAATGTTGTTGTACATCTAAAGAAAAACTATTATATTCAAAGATGTAGTAATTTTATTTTAGATCCATATTCTGGATATAACTATCAACATCAATGTTCTGATTCATCATATTCAAAAATACTCACGTCAATCACCTCGTCCCTGTGTTTTATGAAGAAATCAGATAGTACATCATCTTTAATACATTCATCTACAGCTTCGATAACAGCAAGAATACATTGTCACTGTATCTTTTGGTAGTAGTAGATGAGTTATCATCATTCTTAGTTTTATGCTGGATATAGATATTATCGTTAGATCTCATAAGCAGAATCTGCTTTAGTAAATATAGTAAATAAATGAGTGTTAATGTGAAAACAACAAACAGAACTGCTATGAAATCAATATATAATATACTTATAAACATATTGTAACATCTGTCAACTTATATAACAAGCATAAGAGAGCACAATATGGCAGCCATAATATAGCTGCGTAGATATCTGCAACGATTGAACATAGTATATTCTGTCTTGTTATGCATAGGGATAATAAGATACTGGATCCAGCTATAAATGCGTATATAGAACATAAGAAGGTTGAAAATACATCATATAATAACAACCTGTATATTCGTGACTTAATTAAGTATATTAATAATATAAAACATTGATGCAATCATGTCAATATATAATTAATAAAAAATATAAATAAAATACATTGACTTTTTATCACATATGATATATCTGCGATAATATATCATAAATTATTCAACTACTTTATAATTAAACATTAATGTATTCAGGCTTTAGTAAGCCACATATACATAATAATGTTTAAAAGGGTAATATACCGGCACAATAAGTAATATCAGCCAGAATTATATTATTCAGAATTAGTAGAATGGAGTCAGCAGGATATGTCAGGAACATTAAAAAAAATAAGCCAAAATAGTAACAGCGAAACAAACAGCTGCGGATACGATAACAGGATAATAACAAAGAAGGCAATAGAATACTATGAGAAAATGCTTATAATGGCAGAAAAAGAAACACAGACAATAAAGAAATATATAAGAGATGTAAAAAAACTTATGATATATGCCAATGGCAGAAGCATAAGCAAGGAGCTGCTCTTAAAATACAAAGAATACCTTGAAAAAAGTGGTAACTATAAAATATCAAGCATTAATTCATATCTGGCAGCAGCCAATAACTTCTGCGATGTGATGGGATGGACAGATATAAGAGTGAAAATGATAAAAGTACAGCACGAAACCTTCATACCAGAAAATAAAGAGTTAACAATGCAGGAATATGAAAAACTCGTAAAAACAGCTTACAAGAAAGGTGATATACGGCTTGCCCTTATTATAGAAACACTTGGAAGTACAGGGATACGAATAAGCGAGCTTAAATATATAACAGCTGAATCACTGAAATATGGAATGACAGATATTCATAATAAAGGAAAAGTAAGACGTATATTGTATCCTGGTGAGTTGCTAAAAGTACTGCAAAAATATGCAAAAGACATGAATATATTACATGGCTGCATATTCATAACAGCCTGCGGAAATCCTGTAAACCGGAGTAATGTATGGAGAATGATGAAAAACCTCTGCCATGATGCAGGAGTAAGAGAAGAAAAAGTATATCCACATAACATGAGGCATCTTTTCGCCCGAATATTTTACAAAATAAAAAATGATATCGCAAAGCTTGCAGATGTACTTGGACACAGCAACATAGATACAACAAGAATATATATAAAATCAACTGGAAGGGAACATAAAAGACAGCTGGATAGGATGAATATGATAATAGATATGGGTAGATAACATAATAAATATTATGTTGTATTATCACAGAATCTTCACAGATGATAGCACATCATAAATGATAAAACAAGAGAATATTACATATTTCATATAAAAATACAATATTTCGACATTATTAGTATATTTAATTTACATTATTACAGACTGAATTTTGTATATTATATGAGTCATTTCATATAAATAAAGCATTATAATTGTAAACATACATTTAATCTTATGCCATTTCAGGCGGCAATTCCATATAAGTAGAACAATTATACAACATAATATTTATTACGTTGTATCGACAATAAGCTAAACAGCACTTAATAAGCTACAAGTGGTCGGGCAGAATCAAAAATGATTGCAGGTGAGGTATTATGCAGATCAACAGAGAAGATTACATAATCGAACGTGATTATAGAAAGAAAAGACTTGAAGAATTTCAGGAAGCTATTCAAGAAAATCTGCGTGGGTTATCTACGGAGATTATAGCTGAGTTGGTGGATGAGAGAGAACGCCAGAATCTTACGCAGAAGGATGTAGCAGATATAACAGGCATACTTCCTTATAATCTCGCAAGATTTGAGACAGGAACGCGCATTCCGACACTCGTTGTGCTTGAAAAGTATGCTTCGGCACTGGATAAGCATATAGAGATAAGATTGTGTGATAATGCAAAAAAATAACTAGGAGATATAAAACGAGAAACATAAAAATCATGAAACTTTATCGGAATACACGTTGCTTTGACACGGTATAAGGATGGGTGGACATAGTATCAGTAAATCCGGAACAAAGAGCAGATAATGTAACTTTTTGTTGTGGAGTGGCGGAGCCTGCCCTGCTGTAAGCTTACAAGATTATATTGTAAATGCTTATATCGACAGGAAGGCTGAAAGAGAGGGATGAGAAATATGTGGTATGCAGTTCAGGTTATGACAGGAAGAGAAGAAACTGTAAAGGACATGTGTAAAAGACATATAGATAAAAAACAATATAATGACATATTTGTAATTAGATTTGATAAAGCCAAAAGATACTATGGCACATGGCATAAAGAAAAAGAAATTATGTTTCCGGGATATATATTTATTGATTCTAACAATCCGCAGCAGATATATGAACATCTTAAAAATGTACCAGAATTAACCAAAATGCTTGGTCGTGATAAAAATGAATTCACACCGATTGAAGCAGGTAAGGAAGCTATGTTTAAAGCAATGGTTAATGATAATTATGAAATTCCACTTTCGGTAGGAGTAATTGCAGGTGACAAAGTAATAGTTAAGGAAGGTCCATTGTCGGGAATGGAAGGACTTATCAAGAAAATAGACAGACATAAGAGAGTGGCAGTTTTAAATGCACAGATGTTTGAACAGGATGTTGATATAAGGATAGGGCTTGAGATTATAGAAAAGTATAAAAAATAAAAATACCATAAATTATATATGGCAAATAAAACATAGAGGAATTATGGAGAATAAATATTCAGTTTCAATGTTCGGACAGAAAAGACTTACAAGAGAAGGCGGAGTTGAAATAGTAGTAAAAGAGCTTTGTACAAGAATGGCAAGGGATGGATATTCCGTTACCTGTTATAACAGGTCGGGGCATCATGTAAGTGGTTCGGAATATGATAGTAAAGAAAAAACAGAATATGCTGGAATATGTCAGAAATATGTTCCAACTATTGAAAAAAAAGGACTGGCTGCGGTTAGTTCTTCTTTTTTTGCAGCTTTGTGCAGTGCTCTTGGTAAATATGATACGGTTCATATCCATGCTGAAGGTCCGGCATTTTTTACGTGGCTACCTAAAATATTTGGAAAGAGAGTAATTGTTACAATTCACGGAATAGACTGGCAGAGAGAAAAATGGAAATCAGGTTTTGGTTCAAAGTTCATAAAACAGGGAGAAAAAAATGCGGTTAAATATGCTGACGAAATAATCGTATTAAGTAAAGGCGTACAGGATTATTTCAAAAATACATATGGAAGAGAAACCAGATTTATACCAAATGGTGTTAATCGTCCGGAGATATGTAATGCAGATATTATAACTGAAAAATATGGATTAACCAAAGATTCTTATGTTTTATTCCTTGGCAGACTTGTACCTGAAAAGGGAATTCATTACCTGATAGAAGCATTTAAAAAAGTTAAAACAGATAAAAAACTTGTTATTGCAGGTGGCACAAGTGACACAGATGAATATGCAAATAAATTAAAAGAGCTTGCTAAAGGTGATGACCGAATAATATTTACAGGATTTGTTCAGGGGAAAATATTAGAGGAATTATACAGTAATGCGTATGTATATACATTACCCTCTGACCTTGAAGGTATGCCTTTGAGCCTGCTGGAGGCTATGAGCTATGGTAACTGTTGCCTTGTATCGGATATTGATGAGTGTTCAGAGGTGGTGGAAGATAAGGCAGCTATTTTCAGAAAAAGTGATATTGAAGATTTAACAATTAAGTTACAGTGTCTTATTGAAAATATGGATATAGTAAAAAAATATAAAAATGAAGCAGCTGATTATATATGTAGTAAATATAGCTGGGATGATGTAGTTAGACAGACTACAGATTTATATGAAAAAAAAGGAGAATTAAAATGTCAAAAGAACAGAAATTAAATGGAACGGTAATAGTTACTTATCGATGCAATGCGCGATGTTCTATGTGTAATAGATATAAAGCACCATCAAAACCAGATGAAGAAATTTCTATTGAAACAATTAAAAAACTTCCCAAAATGTATTTTACAAATATAACAGGTGGAGAACCTTTCATAAGAACAGATTTAAAAGATATCGTAAGAGAATTATATAAAAAGTCAGACAGAATTGTTATTTCAACAAATGGATTTTTTACAGACAGGATAGTTAACTTGGCAAAAGAATTTCCGCAGATAGGTATTCGTATTTCTATAGAAGGATTAGAGGATACAAACAATGAAATAAGAGGTCTTGAAAATGGATATCAAAGAGGATATCAGACATTAAAAAAATTAAGAGAAATGGGAATGAAGGATGTCGGATTTGGAATGACAGTTCAGGATAAAAATGCACCTGACCTTGTGCCTCTTTACAATATTTCAAATGAGATGGGTATGGAATTTGCTACAGCCTCTCTTCATAATTCTTTTTATTTTGTTGAAGCCAAAAATATTATTAATGACAGACCAATGGTTGCAAAAAATTTCGAAAATCTTGTAAATGAACTTTTGAAATCCAATAGTCCAAAGAAATGGTTCAGAGCATATTTTAATCACGGATTAATTAATTATATATACGGTCAAAACAGATTACTGCCTTGCGATATGTCTTTTGATACATTTTTTATTGACCCATACGGTGATGTTATGCCATGTAATGGCACAAAAGATAAAGAGGTCATGGGAAATCTTAATACTCAGTCATGGGAAGAATTATGGAATTCACCAGAAGCAGAACAAGTAAGAAATAAAGTACGTCATTGTGACAGAAATTGCTGGATGATTGGTTCGGTTTCACCAGCTATGCATAAGTATATCTGGAAACCTGCATGGTGGGTATTCACGCATAAGCTAAAGAGCCTGTTTGGTGGCAAATACAGCATGTATGAAAACAGGATTGTAAGAGATTATCGTGACGGTAAGGTTACAAAGGAAGAATTAGACAAATGTTCAACATGTGATATGTGTGCAACTATAAATAATGGATTAAGTGCAGCAAGTATGGAACAGCTAAAAGATAGAAGCGGTGAAGAAATTGTTGATGCTGATATTACGGCACAGATGAATAAATAAAATGGAGAAAATATAGATGATATATTCAGTTATTGTTCCAATATATAAAGTGGAAAAATATTTAGAAAAATGTATAACAAGTATTTTAAATCAATCATTTACAGACTTTGAACTTATTTTAGTCGATGATGGATCTCCTGATTCTTGTCCACAGATTTGTGACAACTTTGCATCAAAAGATTCTAGGATAAGAGTAATACATAAAAAAAATGGAGGACTTGTCAGTGCAAGAAACATAGGAATACAAGCTGCAAAAGGGGATTATATTTGTTATGTTGATGGTGATGATTGGATACATAAAGACATGTTGAGTGAAATATATAAGGATTCCATTCAAAAATACTCTCCAGATATGATTATATTTGGAATAGTAAAACTATTTGCTAATAGAAAAGAAGAAATATTTACTGACCTAGATGACGGAATATATAAAAAAGAACAACTAATCAAAGATATTTATCCCTTTATGATGTATGATTCACGCAAACCATTTTGTAAGGGACTTATATTTCCAGCAGCTTGTAACAAAATATATAAAAGAAATTTACTTTTGAAACACTATTGTAAGGATGAAAGAATTCGAATGGGCGAAGATAATGCATTTGTGTATGAGTGTGTTTGGAATTCAGAAAGTATTTATATTAAAAATACAATATATTATTTCTATAATCAATTAAATCCAGGAGCTATGAATCAATCATATGATCCATATAGATTCAAAAATAATAATTATCTTTTCAAATATATGGAAAAACAATTATATGGAAAAGATAAAGACTTAGATGAACAGTTAAATGCTTTTAAAGCATATTGGGTTACTATGGCTGTATTTCATGAAATAAAATGCGGAAAGGGAATTTTAGAAGCATCCAGACATATAAGATTAGGTATACGTAATAATAAATCATTAGAAAATATAAAATTAGAAGGATTACCTAAAAGCGCAAAGATTTTTATATTAATGTTGCGTTGTCATCTTTATGTTACAACAATTATTGCCTCTAAAATAGTACAAAAAAATAGATAATTATGAAAGTGGAATTTAATAAATATACTTGGATATATATTTCATTATTTATTATTACATTATCTGAATCAATATTTGTAAATAATAGAGGTCTAGATAATCTTTTTGAATATATTGGTTATGGAATTTTGCTTATTTATATAATATTTTCTTTCTTTAAAAAGGATAATTATGTTAATAAAAAAAAGAATTTTATGATTTTTATTGTTATATTAATTCTTTCAAGTATTGGATTATGGTTTCAAAATATTACAAAATTTAGATTATTTATTCTTGAATTTACTGTTGTAGCTATTTCGATGATATCTGTATTATCAGTTAATTGCATGTGCTCACTTGACATTATAAGAGGTGGTGCATATGCAATATTAATTGGAATAATTACTTCTAGCTTATTAGGAATAATAGGAGGAGATGGAATAATTGATAATATTAAAGCTGGAGAGGGAATTTTAGGCATATCATTAGGATTAAATGGAGGAATAGTATTTAAAAATTATTATTCAGCAGACTTGCTTGTTATATATATAAGTTTATATATATATGGTAAATATATAAAGCAAAAATCGATAGATAAACTAACTAAAATATTATGTTTAATTTTATGTGTATTATCTAATTCAAGAGGAGGTTTATTGCTATTTGCAATTTTTGTTATTTCAACAAATTATTCAATAATATATAGTATCTCAAAAAAATATAGAAAGTTTATTGTTCTATTGGCTATTATTATAATAGGATTAGTTACTGTAAATATTTTTAATAACATAATACTTCGTTTTAGTACATATGCATATAGATTTAGAGGATTATTAAACTATCTTAATTATTATGATGGCGATAGTTTTCATATGATTTTTGGGAATGCAGAATCATTTTATGATAAAAGTAATTCATATGTTATGGCAGTAAGGTCAACAACTGGGTATGATGGTTCGCTTGAAATGGCCTGGCTAAATATATTAATAAAAAGTGGTTTGTTGGGAGTATTAGCTTATGCGTTTATATTTATACGTATGTTTAAGTTAGCAGTAAAAGCAAACGATAAAGTCATATCAGTAGGAATTATGGCTATCACTATAACTTTATTGGCCTCATCGTTAGTGGAAGCATATATACAAAGTATACATTGCATATATGGTATGATGAGTTATATGGCTGTCAATGGTCTGTATGGATGTGATTTAAAATTTAATAGTAAGGAGCAAAAAAGATAGGATGATTAATCTGTTATATATTGTTGGTGTGTGGGGCAATGGTGGGATTGAAAAAGTGGTCTATACATATTGTAAGAATTTATCACCTGATAAATATAATATATATTTACTTCCTATAGAAAAAAGAGAGTCTATTTTTACAGCAAAATTGCAGGAGATAGGAGTTACAATAATTGAACCAGTTGAAAAAATCAGTGGTAATGCCTTACAAAAATACAAGAGTAGAAAAAAGATAGTATGCAATGCTGTAAAAAATAAACATTTTGATATTGTACATTTTCATAATTCCATATTTACTTCATACATGTTCTTGAATGAAATGAAAAAGATATGTCCAAATACAAAATATATTTTACACTCTCATGGGGATAATGCAGAAGCTCCATATGTTCATATTAAAAGGTTATTAAATAATATTATTAAAACAATATATCAAAATGTTCCTGATTTCTGTACCGCTTGTTCTGATAATGCAGGTAAATGGTCGTTCACCAAAAGGATTTATTTATCAAATAAATACACTACTTTATTTAACGCATTTAATACGGAAGATTATATGTTTGATATAAATAAACGAGAATATCTTAAAAAATATCATAAAATAGAATCTCGATTTGTAATTGGAACAATAGGAAGATTTTGTTATCAGAAAAATCCAGAATTTATTATACAAATTATTAAAAATATGAATGAAAAAAAATACGATTTTACGTTCATCTGGATTGGTGATGGACCTGATAAAGATAAAATGAAAAATTTAGCTGCATCTTATAAAATAAATAACATTATTTATATATCTTCCACTGATGATATACGAGGTTACTTATCACTTATGGATGCTTTTATTTTGCCATCACGATATGAGGGACTGGGGTTAGTATTGATTGAGGCATTATCTTGTGGATTGCAATGTTTTGCTTCTAATGTAATACCTAAAGATACACAGATTAATTCTAAAATCCAATATCTACCAATTAGTGAGAGTGACTCATATATATGGAGTGATAAAATAATTAGATTTTTACAAAGGACTAACACATTAAAAAATAATTTAGTTGATAGGAGTTATCCTAAAAAAGAACTACATAAAAGTGGATTTGATATTGAGCCTTTAATGATAAAACTAAATAATATTTATAAAGAGTTAATGGAGAAAAAATAAAATGGACATTTGCATTGCTACAGATAATAACTATGTATCTATAATGAGTGTTTTGATTTTATCTATATTAGATAATACAAATAAACCTCAAAATTTGACATTACATATTTTTGAATATGGAATGAGTTATAATAACAAGAATTTATTACAAGAAATGAGCAATAAGTATAATGCATCAATAAAATTTTATAGTGTAGATGACTATATTGATAATATAAAAAAGAAAATTAATAATGCTTGGGCAAACAACAATTCATATGTAACTTATGCAAGATTATATATGTCAGATTTATTAGATGAAAATATAAAACAGTTTATATATTTGGATTGTGATACATTAGTGTTAGGTGACCTTGAAAAATTATATTCATATAACATGCAAGATAAAGTTATAGCAGGTGTTAAAGATGTATTACCTAATACATATAAAACTTGGATGGGATTTAAAAATGGAGAATATTATAATGCAGGTGCTTTACTCATAAATGCAAAAGAATGGCGAAAAAGAAATTTAACTAATAAATTTTATGATTATTGCAATGAGCATTCAAATGATATTTTTCCTGATCAAGATGCATTAAATATATTGCTTAAAAATCAAATTGTTACATTAAATCCTCAATATTGTGTTTTTTATCCAGAATATTCATGGTCAGGAGATGCTCAATTAAAAGGATATTGTGGTGATGAAATATCATTTTATAAAAAGAACGAACTGGAATATGCTGGAAAACATCCTATTATTATTCATTTTACAGATTCTGTAATAGGAAGACCATGGCAAAGCAATAATATTAATCCATATTCTAAATGTTGGATGAAATATTATAATATGCTGCCAAAAGAAATGCTATTCGAATTTAAACCTAAATATATAGGGTGGAAAACAAAAATTTACAGAATGCTTTATAAGATATTGCCGCAAAATATTTTTTGTAAAATTTACTATAAAAGAAGAAATAGCGATATTGATAAGAAGATGGAAGGAAAAAACATATGATTGTAGGAGTAAGTGGTTTTGGAAGTACTGGTTCTGGTGCTGTTATGGATTATTTAAGAGAATTTGAGGAAATATCTGCTGGTGGAGATATGGAGCTTTCTTTTTTATATGATCCAGATGGTGTACTTGAATTAGAAGACAGATTAGTAAATAGACCTATAAGGTTTTATAGTGGAGATGCGGCGATTAAAAGATTTAGAAATATTATATATTCTTATGATTTAAAAAGATATGCCAAACGTTTTTTAAGTGTTGAAGAATTTTATCGAGTATCAGATGAATATATCAATTCGCTTATAAAAATGAAATATGATGGCGGATTATGGCATTTTGACAGGCGAATAGTTGGAAAACTAGGACATTTAATAAAATATGAATTGGGAAGAAAATATCTTAGAGTATTCGATAAATTAAATAAACAGCAGCCTAGAAAATTTTTAGGTCATTGTATGTACATACCAATCCATAATAAAGATGTTTTTATTAAAAATACGCAAAAATATATAAGTGATTTAATTAATATAATGTGTGATACATCGAAGCCTATTATTGCATTAGATCAGCCATTTCCATCAAATAACCCAGAGTGTTGTTTTAAATATTTTAAAGATGATTGTAAAGCAATAATTGTAAATAGAGATCCTAGGGATGTTTATTTAATTTCAAAGCAACTGGCAAATGGTTGGGAAATGAGATTTACACCTACATTTGATGTTGAAGAATTTATTATATTTTATCGTGATCAAATGGAAATAATTTCAAATTTATCAGAAAAAGTACTATATGTTCAATTTGAGGATTTAATATACAACTATGAAAATACCACAAACAAAATTGATAATTTCTTAAAGATCAAAAAACATACTAAAAAGAAAAAATATTTTGATCCTTCTATATCAATAGCAAATACTCAATTATATTTAAGATTTCCAGAAATGAAAAAAGATGTAGAACGAATAGAAAACGAGTTATCAGAATATTTATATAATTTTGATCCCAATAAAGCAAATCTAAATGCAAAATTATGGGCATTTAAAGAGGAGGTACAGAAATAATGATAATAGGATATACAGCTGGAGTATATGATTTATTTCACGTTGGACATTTAAATTTGTTTAAAAATGCAAAAGGAATGTGTGATAAGTTAGTTGTAGGTGTCACTGTTGATGAACTTGTTCAATATAAAGGAAAAAATGCAATGATTCCATTTGAAGACCGAATTGAATTAGTACGTTCTTGTAAATTTGTGGATGCTGCTGTTCCTCAATATGATATGGACAAGCTAACTGCATGTAAAAAGTTAGGTGCAACATATCTTTTTGTTGGTGATGATTGGTATGGTACGGATAAATGGAAAAAGTACGAAAAAGAATTTAATAAGGAAGGCATAAAGATTATATATTTCCCATATACTAAGGGAATTTCTTCTACTAAAATTACAGCTGCTCTTAAAGCAGTTCGAAAAGATGATTTGCATGATGTAAAATAATAAATTTAATGAAAGAGGTAAATGAAAATGATTGATAAAAATTTTTGTATGAGTTCATATTTGGCATTTAGATATATTGAGCGTGATGATATGGAATTTGCAGTTGGCTTACACCACACGAAAGATATTCCATATCCAGAAGAAAAAAAGACTATTGTCTATACAGCAGATGATATTGCAGATGCATATAAGAAAGCATTTGAATCAAAAAAAGATATTAATTTAGGAATATTACTTTCAGGTGGTGTGGATTCAGCTTGTTTAGCGGCTTTTATGAAACCAGGTACACATGCTTATACATTTAGATTTTTGGGTGGTGAATTTGGAAATATTGATTATGAAAGGGCTGAAAAATATTGTCAGAAATATGGATTAATACATCATGCAGTTGATATTGATTGGAATACCGTAGAAAAAAATATTGATAAGTTAATGCTTACAAAGGGTGCTCCTGTACATTCAATAGAACCACAAATAATGGAAGGAGCTATTCAAGCTCAAAAAGACGGAGTGGAAATGATGGTAGCGGCAGATGGTAGTGACCTCGTATTTGGAGGAATGGATCGTATGTTGTCAAAAGATTGGGATTTTAATGAATGGGTTGATTTTTATACATTTTGTAAGCCTGAAGATGTTTTAGTTAAACCAGTTTCAATGGATTATCTATATGAAAGATACAGATTACCTGAAAATAAAATAGATTATTTAAAATTTATAGATGATGTATTTGCACATGAATCTAGTGGTTCATATTGTAATGCATTTATAACTGCAGGAATGAAATATACACCTTTCTTTGACCCATCAGCAATGGTGAAAATGGGAGAACCTTTAGATTTAAATAGAGTAAGAAATGGAGAATCTAAATATTTAATTCGAGAATTATTTAGAAAGTGTTATCCAGAACTTGAACTTCCTGAAAAAATTCCAATGCCAAGACCAGTTGATATATATTTTAAAAATTGGAATGGTCCAACAAGACCAGAATTTAAGAAAGATATTGATATGTCTAAATTTACAGGAAATCAAAAATGGCAAATATGGTGTCTTGAACGATTTTTAAATCTCATAGAAAACAAATAAAAAGAAAGTTGTCACTTAAGTGATTAGTAAAATGGTGATGTATTATGGAAGAGAAAAAGATTCAGTTAGTTCGTGCATTAGGTCTTAAAGAATCTATTAGTATGACAATTGGCACAGTTGTAGGTGTTGGCTTATTTACATGTGGTTCTGCTCAAATTGGTAAAGTTGGTTCTTGGATAATTGGTTTTACGTTTATTGCATTATTAATTTCAATTTGGCCTAGTCTAATATATGGAGAAATGTCTGCAGCGCTACCTTGTGCGGGAGGCACGTATAATTATGCAAAACGTGGACTTAATAGAATATGGGCTAATATTGCTGGCTGGCATTATATAGTATCTGTTGTTGCTATTGGAGCAGGTGAAACGCTTGCATTTTCTAATTATTTCAAGATATTACTTGAGCAATTTAATATTAATATTGAATGGCTTGATTCAAGAATTATTGCTATAGTATTAATAATATTGTTTCTTGTTTTGAATTTTAGAGGAATTGAGCAGTCCGGAAAGGCACAAACTGGATTTATGTTTTTCTTCTGGGGATGTGCTATATGTTGGTTTTTATATATGATTCCTAAAGTACATATAGAATATTTTGGTGGAATCACAATGAATGAGTTACCACCATTTAATGAATTAATGTATATCTTTGGATTAGTATGGTGGTGTTATACAGGATTTGAAACCTGTGTTTCTATGGGAGCTGAAACAAAATATCCTCAATATACATTACCCAGAGCATTAAAAATATCTGTTTTTTTAGTATTTGCATTAAATGCATTATTTCAATGGTTTTTAGTTGGTCTTGTACCTAAAGAATTATATGGTATTTTAGCTGTTGCGGATGCACCTTATGCAGAAGGATTAAAAGCAGTGGGATTAATTGGATTTCCAATTATTTTATTATGTATAGGGATAGCTTTTGGTGGAGATTTATCTACAATTAATCCAGGTATAGCAGCACCTGCAAGATATATTTATACAATGGCAGAAGATGGTGCGCTTCCATCATATCTTTGTAAAGTGCATTCAAAATATAAAACCCCTTATATTGCAATAATTCTTGTTGGTATAATAAATTTTATTTTGATTGCAACAGGTTCAATTAATTATATAGCCTCAGTCTCATTAATTTCTCTAGCAATATGTTATATGATTGGTTGTTTGTCATATTTAGGTCTTTGTAAAAAATATCCTGATATGAATAGACCATATAAAGCACCTTTAGGGAAAATAGGTTGTATATTTACTATTTTTATTTATTGTTTTATGCTGTTTTTTGCAGATAAGGTTGCTTTATTAACGGCTGGAATTATCACAGTTGTATGTATAATTTTTTATTATTCATATTCACATAATAGAAATTATTATATGCCAACAATTCAAGAAGAAATTGGTGAAATTGAAGAACCGGATTTAAAAACAAAAGAAAAAATGGATAAAGAATATAAAGTATGGAAAATTATAACTGTTATAGCAACACTGACAGCACTTGGAATATATATTATTCCCATGTTTTTTTAATAATATTTTAAATTGTATTATTAGGTAATAATCAAAGTATCATTTAATCAATTAAAAGTCGATTTGTATAGTTTGTAGTCAATGTCATTAGGAGAATTTAACTGAATGAAAAGTGTAATAAATAAATATAAAATGTTACCAATACAAGTAAGAGCATCTTTTTGGTTTTTAATATGTGCTTTTTTACAAAAAGGCATATCTATGATTTCAACACCTATATTTACAAGACTTTTAACAACACAAGAATATGGTCAATATAATGTATTCAATTCCTGGTTGGGAATTATAACAATATTTGTGAGTTTTAGTTTAGCTGGTGGGGTATATGCACAAGGATTAGTTAAATTTGAAAAAGAACGAAATATATTTGCATCATCAATTCAAGGATTAACTATGACATTGTTTTTGTTTTGGACAATCATTTATCTTTTATTTCATGATTTTTGGAATTATCTTTTTAATTTGACAACAGTTCAAATGATTGCAATGTTAATTATGATTTGGACAACATCTGTTTTTAATTTATGGTCAAATGATCAAAGAGTTGATTATAAATATAAGGCATTAGTTATTATAACATTAATTGTATCAATTGCTAAACCGGTTATTGGTATTATATTAGTTATAAATGCAAATGATAAGGTTATAGCAAGAATTTTAGGTCTTGTATTAGTTGAGATGATTGGATATTCTTGGTTGAGTTTTGTTCAAATAAAAAAAGGAAAAATATTTTATTCAAAAAAATATTGGAAATATGCAATTTTGTTTAACTTACCGCTTATTCCGCATTATTTATCTCAAATTGTTTTAAATAGTGCAGATAGAATTATGATAAGTAGTATGGTAGGCGAAAGTGAAGCGGGTATATATAGTTTGGCATATTCTTTGTCTTCAATTATGACACTTTTTAATACTGCTTTAATGCAAACATTAAATCCTTGGATTTATAAAAAAATTAAGGAACAAGATATAAAAAGTATTGCTCCAATTGCTTATTTATCATTAATTATAATAGCATTTGTTAATTTATTACTTATTCTACTTGCACCTGAAGCAGTGGCTATTTTTGCACCTAAGTCGTATTATGAAGCTATTTGGATAATTCCTCCAGTTGCAATGAGTGTATATTTTATGTACAGTTATGATTTATTTGCTAAATTTGCATTTTATTATGAAAAAACAAATTTAGTAATGATTGCAAGTATTGTAGGTGCTGTGGTTAACATTATTTTAAATTATATTTTTATTAATATATTTGGTTATATTGCAGCTGGATATACAACATTAATATGTTATGTTATTTATAGTATTGCACATTATATATTAATGAATTCAATATGTAGTAAGGAATGTAATGGAGTCAAGCCTTATAGTGTAAAAAAAATATTCGCAATAACTATACCATTTATTATAGTTGGTTTTGCAATGTTATTTACTTATAATTATCCATTAATTAGATTATTAGTAATCTTTGTTATATTTATTGTTATTTTAATAGAAAGAAAAAGAATTATAAATATTTTTACGAGGTTACTCAAATTAAAAAAATATTGAATTGTTTATAGGAGATAAATTATGTGCGGAATAGTAGGATACACCGGAAAGAACCAGTCAGCCCCAATCTTGTTAAACGGCTTAGCCAAGCTTGAATATCGTGGCTATGATTCAGCCGGTATAGCAGTAAGGGATGGCGATTCACCGGTACAGGTTGTAAAAGCAAAAGGAAGATTAAAGGTATTAGCAGAAAAGACTAACGATGGCCAGTCTGTGATTGGAACATGTGGAATAGGTCATACAAGATGGGCTACTCACGGAGAGCCATCTAAAACTAATGCACACCCACACATTTCAGATGATTATAATGTTGTTGGTGTACACAATGGTATTATAGAAAATTATCAGGAGCTAAGAGATAAGCTTACAAGAAATGGTTACAGCTTCTACTCATCAACTGATACAGAAGTGGCTGTTAAGCTTATAGATTATTATTATAAAAAATATGAGCATACACCGGTTGATGCGATTAACCATGCTATGGTGCGTATCCGTGGTTCATATGCATTTGCGATTATGTTAAAGGAATATCCAGGAGAAATATACGTTGCCCGTAAGGACAGCCCTATGATTCTTGGAGTAAATGATGGTGACTGTTATGTGGCATCAGATGTTCCTGCTATACTTAATTATACAAGAAATGTTTATTATATCGGAAATATGGAGATAGGACGTCTGGCTGATGGTCATATCACATTTTATAACCTTGATGGTGATGAGATAGAGAAGGAACTTGTTGAGATAAAATGGGATGCTAAGGCTGCCGAAAAGGGCGGTTATGAGCATTTTATGATGAAGGAAATCCATGAGCAGCCAAAGGCAGTTAAGGATACGCTTAATTCAGTTCTTAAGGATGGAAAGCTTGATTTATCAGCAGTAGAACTTACGGATGATGAGATAAAGAAGATATCACAGATATACATAGTGGCATGTGGTTCTGCTTACCATGTAGGTGTTGTTGCACAGTATGTTATGGAAGATCTTGCAAAGATTCCTGTACGTGTTGAACTTGCATCGGAATTCAGATATAGAAAGCCGCTTCTTGACCCGAATGGACTTGTCATAGTTATAAGCCAGTCGGGTGAAACAGCAGACAGCCTTGCAGCATTAAGACTTGCAAAGGATAAAGGGCTTAAGACACTTGGTATAGTAAATGTTGTCGGAAGTTCGATTGCAAGAGAGGCTGATAATGTATTTTATACTCTTGCAGGACCAGAGATAGCGGTTGCCACAACTAAGGCTTACAGTACACAGCTTATAGCAGCATATTGTCTTGCACTTCAGTTTGCATATGTAAGAGGTCAGGTGGAATTATCTGAGTATGAAAGCCTGATATCAGAGCTTGAAACTATCCCTGAAAAGATAGAAAAGATACTTGAAGATAAAGAAAGAATCCAGTGGTTTGTGGCGAAAGTAGCTAATTCAAAGGATATATTCTTTATAGGTCGTGGAATCGACTATGCAGTAAGTCTGGAGGGAAGTCTTAAACTTAAGGAAATATCATATATTCACTCAGAGGCATATGCAGCAGGCGAACTTAAGCATGGAACTATAAGTCTTATTGAAGATAATCTTCTAGTTATAGGTGTGCTTACACAGAGTGAACTTTATGAGAAAACAATAAGCAACATGGTAGAGTGCAAGAGCCGTGGGGCATACCTGTGTGGACTTACTACATATGGAAAGTATGAGGTAGAAGACACAGTTGATTTTACTACATATATTCCTAAGATAGATGAACACTTTGCGGCATCATTGGCAGTAGTACCATTACAGTTACTTGGATATTATGTATCAGTGGCAAAGGGCTTGGATGTTGATAAGCCTAGAAATCTTGCTAAGAGTGTTACTGTAGAATAGCTTTGTAAAAAAGCGTTGTCAAATGTTCAACTAAGGTGTAATCAAAGAATAATGTGAGGGGAATGCAATGCAGATTGATAGATGAAGGATGCCCTCCTTAACATGGGATATACTTGCCATTTACCCCTATAAATGTTAAAATCAAATCACGTTAAGATGTGATATTTGTTTAAGAAAATACATTGATTAATGCTTGGTAACATGTATCTAAAAGGGGTGGGTGACATGGCTTTTTTGAATATTCCGAAGGGAAGGTCAGATTTTGAAACAATCCGTAGAGAGGGCTTTTACTATGTAGATAAGACAGGGCTGATAGGTGAAATCCTAAAGTCATCTGGTACTCAGGTTACATTAATAACCCGTCCACGTCGTTTTGGAAAGACATTAGGGATGAGTACGCTTGAATGTTTTTTAGATATTCAAAAAGACAGTCAAAGCTTATTTGATGGACTTGAAATTTCAAAGCATAGGAATATTTGCGATGAATGGATGAATAAGTGGCCAGTGATGAGCTTAAGTCTTAAGGCTGTTGAAGGTAACGACTTCTCAACGGCATATATGCAGCTTGTTTATGAAGTTGGAGAACTTTATAAGAAACATGAATATCTTATGGAAAGCTCTGCACTGAATGAAGAAGAAAAAAAGCTGTATTGGAATATTCGTTATCAGCATGCAGGAAAGATTGAAGTGATGCGTTCACTTTATATTCTTTCGGAGTTTTTAAGCAGACATTATAATAAGAATGTAATAATTCTCATAGATGAGTATGATGTTCCTATGGCGAGAGCGACAAGCAATGGCTACTATAAAGAAATGCTTGAAATCATGAAGGGATTTATGCAGGCATTAAAAGATAATTCATATCTTAAACTTGCGGTTGTCACTGGCTGTTTGAAAATAGCAAAGGAAAGTATATTTACAGGCACAAATAATTTTGTTTCAAATACTATCACTTCATCCAGATTGAATGAATACTATGGATTTGTTCAAAGTGAAGTTGACAGAATACTTGAAGATGCAGATATAAATGGTAAAGAAGAAATCATGAAGAAATGGTATGATGGATATCATTTCGGAAATGTTGATGTCTATTGCCCTTGGGATGTTATGTGTTATGTTGATGACTTACAGAACAATCCTGATGCAAAACCAGATGAATATTGGAAAGATACAAGTGATAATGCAATCATTCGTTCATTCATTGATTATGCTGGTGTGAGCATTACAAAGAAGATGGAAACGCTGATGAGCGGTGGATATATTCTACAGAGAGTTGACGAGAATCTGACTTACGATTATTTACATTCATCAGAGGAGAATCTTTGGAGTATGATGTATTTAACAGGATATTTAACGCAAGTCAGAGATTGTGATATTGATGAAAAATTGACAGATAATACAATAGCATTAAAAATCCCGAATCTTGAAATTAAACAGATTTTTGAAACGGAAGTTTTTAAGTGGTTTGAGGATAACTCAAAAAAGTGGAATAAAAAAGAATTGTTTTTAGCTGTATGGAGTGGTGATTGCGATAAAATCACAAAAGAAGTGAGCACATTACTAAGAAGAACTATAAGCTACCACGATTATGGAGAAGACTTTTATCATGCATTTCTAAGTGGTATATTTGCTGGTGCAGGATATCAGGTGGATTCAAACAAAGAACATGGTGAAGGTAGAAGTGACATTATTGTTTGTGATACTATAAACGGTCACGTAGCTATTTTTGAGGCCAAACGTGCGGCGGCTTTGGATAATCTGGAATCGGAGTGTGATAAAGCATTGAAGCAGATAGATGAGAGAATGTATGCCAGAGATTTTGAAGATGCTTATGACAGCGAACATATTCACTGCTATGGCATAGCTTTCTATAAAAAGCGTTGTCTTGTAAAGAAAAAGTAATATAAAGTACAAAAAATAAGATTATAAAATCAGGATTACAAATAAATATATTTTCTAAACCCAAAGCCTTTAGAGTATAATATCTCTAAGGGCTTTTTTGTTATATGGCAATATAGCAATTATATATCTTATATAGGAGTGATAATTTATGGGCAGGACGGTTGAAATAGGCATTCAAAGTTTTTGTGATTTGGTAAGACACTTACTATGAATATGGTTGAGAATAAGAATAATAATCTAAAGAAAAAGGTGCTGTCGCCTCAACGGTTTTTAATCGTTAAAGCGGCAGCACCTTTATGATTAGAATGAGTCCGAAGCTGGACATTGTTAATTACAGCTTCTGGTTATCCTTCATATATTCATCATATAAACCGATGACCTTATTCATAACCTCAGGACCAGGAGCGCCGAGAGTAAGTCTCTTTTCTACACATGTCTTAAGGCTTATAGCTTCATATACATCTTTTTCAAAGACAGGACTTATTTTCTTGTATTCATCAAGTGAGAGGTCATCAAGAGCGATTCCCTTATCTATGCACATAAGTACAAGCTGTCCTACGATACCATGGGCGTCTCTGAAAGGAACACCCTTCTTTACAAGGTAGTCGGCAGCATCTGTTGCGTTAGTGAAGCCCTTCTTAGCAGAGTCTTCCATACGTGCATCGTTGAACTTCATAGTATCAATCATGCCCTTGAACAGGCTTACACAGCCCTTTACAGTATCAATAGCATCAAAAGTAAGCTCTTTATCTTCCTGCATGTCTTTGTTGTATGCAAGAGGAATTCCCTTCATAGTTGTAAGTATGCTCATAAGTGCACCATATACACGTCCTGTCTTGCCACGTACAAGCTCTGCTATGTCAGGGTTCTTTTTCTGTGGCATGATGCTTGAACCTGTGCTGAATGCATCATCGAGCTCAATGAACTTATATTCGTTAGAATTCCATATACATATTTCCTCAGAGAATCTGCTTAAGTGCATCATGATAGTAGAGAGTGCGCTTAAGAACTCTATAACATAGTCTCTGTCAGACACAGAATCCATACTGTTAAGTGTTGGTCCGTCAAAGCCAAGAAGACTGGCTGTCATTTCCCTGTTGAGAGGATATGTAGTTCCTGCAAGGGCACCAGCACCAAGAGGACAGTAGTTCATTCTCTTATAGATATCGTGAAGTCTGCTTCTGTCACGCTTAAACATCTCAAAATAAGCTGAGAAGTGGTGAGCCACTGTTACAGGCTGTGCCTTCTGCAGGTGAGTAAAACCTGGCATATAAGTTTCAACATTTTCCTTTATTATTCTTAAGATAACTTCCATGAGTTCTCTTACTTCTTCATCAACATTCTTAACTTCATCTCTTGTATATAGTCTCATATCAAGAGCAACCTGGTCGTTACGGCTTCTTCCAGTATGAAGCTTCTTTCCGGCATCCCCGATGCGCTCAATAAGAGTAGCCTCCATGAATGTATGGATATCTTCATACTCATCAGTGATTTCAAGCTTTCCTGATTCGATATCAGAAAGGATACCCTTTAAGCCATCTGTGATCTGTTTTCCTTCGTCTTCTGATATGATACCCTGTGCTGCAAGCATAGTGGCATGTGCGATACTTCCCTCTATATCCTGCTTATAGAACTTCTGGTCAAATGAGATAGAAGCGTTAAAGTTGTTTACAAGTTCGTTAGTTTCCTTAGTGAAGCGTCCGCCCCAAAGTTTCATTGTTTACCTCTTTCCTGGGATTGTCGTATTATCACATCATTATAATTTATTATAACATCCCAATTAATAATATTCTATCATAGTCGGTGGCTTTTGACCCCCGACATAATATAAATGCATAAATGCAGATTTATATCTTTATTAAATATAGCTGCTGCTTAATCAGCATGATTGCTTTCATCACTGTCAAGATTATCAAAATCATCAAGTTCATCAAGACTGAAGTCATCAAGTGGCATAGGTGAATCATGAGGATTAATATCATCATCATATATGGACTGTGTTTCTGTTTTTCTTCTGTCCATCAGAATCACATCATCTTCACATATAAGCTCCTGTATAAGTACAGGCCAGCTGTCTGTGCTTATAACATTCATACGGCACATTCGTTTAAAGAAGTATATACCTATCAATATAATAATGCAGAGCGAAGTGATAATGCAACCTAAAATAAGGTTAACAGGTGTATATTTGAGTGTTATATTATGTTCACCTGCTGGAACATGTACACTTATAAAAGCACCATATATATCATTTGTTTCAACCTTTTTACCATCTATATATACTGACCATCCTTTATCATATGGAATAGAGCATATAAGAGTTGCATCCTTATCTGCATTAACAGTGCCTTTTATCTTGTTGTTAGTGAATTCTGATACGTTAAGCGAGTTGTTGTTAAGTATGTTAAAGGCTTCTGTGAATCTTGAAGTTTCAAGTGTGTATACACTGGCGTTCATGGATGTGTCAGCTGAAACTACTATCACATCATCAGGAGTAGCATATCCAAGGTCTATGATGGTTCCACCTTTTTTAAGGTCTTTGTAGGTATATTCAGAACCATGTATAGTGACGGTTACTGTGTCACAGGCAGTATTCTTAGTGATCATATACAGGTGTCCGGCTTTCACTGGTTTTACTTCAAAGCCGGTATCAGTAGAGTTCTCATATGTCAGTGTGAACACGTTGGATATTCCTGTAAGATTCTTTATAAGCGAGTTCTGGTTGTCTATGCCTGAGCCTATAGCCTCGCTTCCTTCCCATCCGTAAGGGTCGTTGTATGTCATGTAGCCGATAGGAAGAGTGTAGGTGTTTTTATATATGAATTCTCCATCATCACCTGTGTAATATGTCCTTAGAGGGCTTTCTGTAAGTATACGGTTTGATATGGCATATTTAACGGAAAACAGACTTTCAGTTACAAGAGTTGCACCGTTATATTTGTAAGCATTAAATGAGTGCTCAAAACCAAGCTTACCAAGGAATTTTTCCATAGCACCATTCGAGGTTGATGAGAATGTTGACATACTGTGGTAGTTATGCCATGCACCATCATTGTTAGAACGGCTGCCGAACTTTTTATCCATGCGGTAGAAAGATGAGTCATCCTCTGCCACAGTGGATGTGACTGTTTTTACGGCATCATAATCAAGCAGATAAGAGGTACGGCTTGTAGTTCCGATGCCGGTAGAGTCCATATTTATAGTACATTCTATGATACATAAAGAAAATGTAATAAAAAGAATGACAGGAACCCTGAAATCATGCTTCATGTGTATAACCATAAGAAGTGCGTATATAAGTATAAAAGCACCACTAAGATAAACTATAGTAAAGTCATAAGTTTCATCTACTGCAAATATCTGTTCTATAAAGAGCATGATGCCTATAGCTATCCAGAGTGCCGCACCAAGCTGTTTAGTCGTCATACTGCGGATATGTGTAAATGCTTCATAGCACATAGTAAGAAGAAAGAACACATATATGAAAGACTGTCTGCATGGAAGACTGTTAGGGAAGTGGAAGCCATGCCAGATAAAGTTAGGTATATTAAGGTTAAAAGCTGTAAGAAACGCAAGTATAAGAACTGACTTTCCTATTTTTTCCCTTAAATCTACTTTCTTATCCATAATATAAAGAGGGAATAAAAGCAGTACTGCTACACCACAGTATATATTAGGGTAGTGTTCAAGTCCTAAGTGTACCGGAACGTCTATAAGATGTCTTGTAACCGTGTTAAGTATGCTAAAGTATAGTGTCAGCTTCTTTGGAAATTCTATGTTGTTGGATGCTGAAAGTGTGAAAGCATAGAATTCTGGTAACAAAAGACATGCTGCAAGTCCACCTGCAAGTAGTGAATATATAGCAAAGTTCAGTATTTTTTTAAAATATATGACAGGCTTTCTTGTTCCCCTATATGCGATAATAAGTACGATAAAGTATAAAACAACTGATATACATACCATGATAGCTATATAGTAGTTGGTGTATATACATAAACCAAGAGTTATGCAGTAAAGGAAACATTTGTTTTCGTTAACGAGTCTTTCAAGACCGAGTATTATGAGTGGCAGAAGTACAAGACAGTCAAGCCACATTATATTCCAGCTGTAAGCAGCTACGAAGCCTGAAAGAGAGTAGAACATACCAAACAGTGCAATACTGCATTTTCTGTTATTAAAGTGCTTTGTTATATAGTAAGTGAATGTAACACTGCTTAAACACAGCTTTAATATGATGATGGAATTCATTATTTCAATCATATATTTCTGAGGAAACAGCACTATAAACCAGTTAGATGGACTGGCAAGATAGTAAGCATATAGGGCTGTGAAGTTGGTTCCCATGCCAATATCCCAGCTGTATGTAAGACTTTCCCCATGTCTTAGCTTGTTCCACAGCTCAGAGAAAAATGGTGCATACTGATGATACATATCTGACCTTAAGTAGCAGTTGTTTCCAAAAGGATATATTTCTCTTGCTATATATAAGGCTGTCATTATGATAAGTGGGATTATAAAAGCAATGATATAAGTTATTCCACCACTTGGAATATTACTATTTGTTTTGTCAAAAAGACAGAAATGTTTCTTAGACTTTTTTGATAAATCAATAGAATTGTTGTTAAGCGAATCCAAAACGATACCCCCTGTTTGTTAATTAAATACATCAGTAAGAGCCAGATATCCTTTTACCCTTACATCATCATATATTACCAAAATATAAAAATACTGTAAATAATATTGATGAATTATTTATTGTTTTAGCTTGTATTATTTCTTATTATTATGTACAATGAATATGTATGCGAAGGAACCTTATATTTTTTTTATAAGGAGTATACATGAACATAATTAAATTATACAACCAGTATAAAACATATATCAGGTGTTTTGCTGTGACCATCATAGTTCTAGTAACAGGGGCGCTATATTATGGTATGCATGGCAGCGGTAAAGATAAAAGCGGGGCAGATAGGGCTTCTGTTAGTAGTGTGGATAGTGACTCTTTGGATGCTGCAGTCCTTAGAGGCACACAGGAAGATAAAGAACTGATATATGTTTATGTATATGGTGAAGTTAACAATCCTGGAGTGGTTGGATGTAAGAAGGATTCCAGAGTGTATGAGGTTGTAGAGTTATGTGGAGGCTATACAGCAAACGCCGATGAAAGCTGTATTAACCCTGTACGTAAGGTATCTGATGGGGAAAAGATATATATTCCATATGTTGGAGAAGACTACAGCCAGGGGATTTATGATGATGATTCTTATAAGACCTCACAGGAGTATGCTGCATCGTTATATGGTGATTACGGAGCTTCACAGCAGAATACGCGCATCAATATCAACACAGCGGCTAAGGAGCAGTTAGTCACACTTCCAGGTATAGGAACATCAAGAGCAGAGGACATAATAAGTTACCGTAGTAAGAATGGCAGCTTTAAAAGTATAGAGGATATTAAGAAAGTGCCAGGTATTAAAGATGGCGCATTTGCAAAGATTAAAGATTATATATGTGTTTAAACAAGGAGTATTAACAGATATGGCTGGTAAGGTATTAGTTGTAGATGATGAAAAGATGATAGTTAAAGGCATAAAGTTCAGTCTTGTTCAGGATTATAGTGTTGTTGATTGTGCATATGATGGTGAAGAGGCACTGAATATGGCAAGGAACAACGATTATGACATTATCCTTTTAGATATTATGCTTCCAAAGATGAACGGTCTTGAAGTATGCCAGCAGATAAGGGAGTTCTCCAACGTACCTATTATTATGCTTACAGCTAAAGGTGATGATATGGATAAGATAATGGGTCTTGAATATGGCGCAGATGATTATATCACCAAGCCTTTTAATATTCTTGAGGTAAAGGCAAGGATGAAGGCTATCTTAAGAAGAAACAACAGTAACAGGGATAAAGAAACTGTTAAAAGCAATGTGCTTGTAGTAGGTGATATGAAGATAGATTGTGACAGCAGAAGTCTTTTTATCAAGGGAAAAGAGATATATCTTACAGCTAAGGAGTTTGACCTGCTTGAGCTGCTCGCTTTTAACCCTAACAGAGTATACAGCAGGGATGCGTTGTTAAAGACGGTATGGGGTGCAGATTATCCAGGAGATGGAAGAACAGTAGATGTCCATATAAGGCGTCTGCGTGAAAAGATAGAGGATAACTCAAGTGAGCCAAAGTATGTTCATACCAAGTGGGGAGTAGGTTATTATTTTAATGTTTAAACATATTGATATTGGAACACATAATAAGTCATTTAAATCAGGAAAGCTTTTGACTGGTATCCGCAGGTGCATTTTTAGTGCACGCTTCAGGATTATACTTATGATGTCAGTATTAGCAGTTATATCTGTTATTTCTGTAGTGCTGGCACTTAAATATTCTTATATAGAATCTCTTATTAACAAAAGAAAAGAGTACATCAGTAACGAGGCTGTGCTTATGTCGGCAGAGTTTACGGATTATTCTGACCTTTCAGATGCAAGAAATGGTGGAATGTATGAGAATCTTATGAACTATTCTGCACTTAACCAGATGAGGATAAGAGTTGTAGACAGAAAGTACATGGTAAGCCTTGACACGTATGCTGTGGACAATGGCAAAACTATCATTAGTTCAAAGGTTATTGATGTATATGAGAGCTCTAAGGCGGCAGCGGATTATAACCATAAGTCGGGCAGTATAGAGGCGGTCTCACCGGTATATAACAGTGAGGGCACTGTTATTGCAGTGTTAGTTGTGAATTTTGATGTTTCAGATATCAGAGTTCTTGTAGGAGATGCTTTTGATGGGATTTATGTAGTGTTGTTTGTTGTTATCACATTTATAATAGTAAGTTCTATAGTGATATCGTATTTTTATATGAGACATTACAATAAAGCATTAAAGATAGTTGAAGCTGTTGATGTTGGTTATACGGACAAGAGGATTGAGATTAAGGGCTCAACAGAGCTTAGAAGCTTTGCTGCCCATTTTAACAGTATAATGGACAAGAATAACGAGCTTGATTCTTCAAGGTCAGAGTTTGTTTCAAACGTATCACATGAGCTTAAAACACCGATTACATCCATAAAGGTGTTAGCAGATTCGCTTAACACACAGGAAGATGTACCTGTTGAGGTGTATAAGGAGTTTATGCTTGATATTGTAAGTGAAATCGACAGGGAGAATAAGATTATAGAGGATTTGTTATGTATGGTAAGGCTTGACAGGGCTTCGTCGGCACTTAACATATCGTCAGTTAATATGAATGAGCTGCTTGAGCTTGTACTAAAGAGGTTAAAGCCGCTTGCAGCAAAGAAGAATATAGAGCTGTTGTTTGAAAGCTTCAGACCGGTTGTTGCACAGGTTGATGAGGTTAAGATTACCCAGGTAATATCTAATCTGGTTGAGAATGCTATAAAGTATAATAATGTTGATGGATGGGTACATGTGTCACTTAATGCTGATCATCAGTTCTTTTATGTAAGGGTTGAAGATTCTGGAATAGGCATACCAAAGGACAGTCAGGGCAAAGTTTTTGACAGATTCTACAGGGTAGATAAGGCCAGATCAAGGGAAACAGGTGGAACCGGACTTGGTTTATCTATCGTCAGGAATATAATTCTTATGCATCATGGTACTATTAAGCTGTACAGTGAGGAAGGCATGGGAACAACATTTACATTCAGGATTCCTCTCAACTATGTAGAAGAGAATGAAAACTAGTAATATTCAGCAGGGTAACAGGCAGAATGGAGAAGTACGTGGTTAAAAAGTTCGTAGTAAGAATAATGTGTATATTAATATGCATCGGTATAACAATGTCTATGCCTGCATGTTCATCAGAGAGTAAGAATGAAAAGTATACAATATATTATACTAATAGTTCAAAGGATAAGCTTATTGGGAGTACATGTATGCTTGATGTTTCTATGTCTGTTGAAGATAAGGTGAGAACGTTGCTTGATAACATGGGTGTACGTTCTTCAAGCAAGGATGAATATATCATAAAGCCAGATAATGTTAATCTTTTAGAATCCAGTGTTAAAGGTAAAACAGCATCTTTAAACTATACAACAACATATAAGCAGATGCCATCACAGGTAGAACTTTTATATAGGGCAGCAGTTGTAAAGACACTGACACAGCTTGATGATATTTCGTATGTTCATTTTTATGTGGATGGCAAGGAAGCTTTATATGAAGATGGAAGTGTTATGGGTATGTTTAAGAGCTCTGACTTTACAAGCTCTGATAATGATATCAGGCAGATGGATTGGCGTAATGTACAGCTGTTTTATGCAGATGAGAGTGGAACAAGACTTGTTAAAGTAAAAGAAATGTTAGCTTACAATAAAAACATGCCTATAGAAAGAATGGTGGTACAGCGTCTTATAAGTGGTCCAACAACACAGGATACTTATTCAACACTTCCAGAGGCAGTAAAGCTGCTAGGAGTATCTGTTGTAGATAAAGTATGCTATGTTAATCTTAGTGAGGAGTTTGCAGATGAACTTGTAAATGTTGCATCAGAGGTTGAGATATATTCTATAGTGAATTCGCTCTGTTCGCTTGATAACATAGAATCGGTCAAGATATTTATCAATGGCGATTATTCAAGCACATTTAAAGATAATATCAGTCTTGACAGGTTTTATAAGTTTAATCAGTCGCTTGTTGAGTAAAACAGTATTAATATATTGTTATCTGCTCATATGACTTTGTGTGTTCCGGAAAGGAACGGAAAATATAGTATTGAGAAGACCTTTGTTTATTGCGGCTATGATACAGCTTATAGCCGCATGTGTATCTTTTTGGTGTATGGGAACCGGGCAGCAGGATATGCTGTCAGTGGTTCTTGTTACATCATTTGCTGGAGTTTTGTTATATGGTATTCTTGCATTATATATAAGGTTATGCAGGATATCCGTCTTTTATTTTCTTGTTTTTATATTATATCCCATTACAACAATATCAATGATGCTTGCTGTTAACGACCTGAACCAGAGTTATGGATGTGAGAGCTTTACAGGAACTGTTAAGAATATAGTTTATAAAGAAGATTATATGGTGCTTTATATTAAGGATAACAGCCTGAATAAGCAGGGGATAATAGTGTATTCATATTATACAGATGATTATAATGCTGGTATCGATGATGAAATAAAGGTATCGGGAGAAGTCAGTATGTGGGAGAAAGCTCATAATCCCGGAAACTTTAACAGCCGTTTATATTATATATCATGTGGTTATCCATATAAATGTAATGCAGACAGGATAACGGTTATACATAGCGGTAAAGACAGCTTTAATGCATGGCTGTACAGTTTAAAGCAGCGGTTTAAGGCTGTATATAATACGGTTTATGATGAATATGATAACCAACTTATGAATTCTATGGTGCTGGGTGATAAATATGAGCTTGAAGCAGATGTTAAAGATATGTATCAGAAAAGTGGTGTGTCACATCTTCTTGCCATAAGCGGGCTGCATATATCAATAGCGGGTATGAGTGTATATAATATGCTTAGAAAAAGGCTGAATCAGAAGATATCGGCAATCGCAGGAATATTGGTTATATTATCTTATCTGATATTTACAGGAGAATCAGTATCGGCAGCAAGGGCGGCATGTATGCTTGTTATGACAATAATAGCGGATGTAAGGGCAAGAACCTATGATATGCTGACGGCACTTGCCATGGCATCTGTTATGCAGATAATGGACAATCCATATATAATATGTAATACGTCATATATTATGTCTTTTCTTGCAATGCTTGGTATAGCATTGGTGCTTCCGGTTATATCATCAGCAGATAAGACACTTGTATTCATAAAAAAGAAAAATAGAAAAAATCGGACATTAAAGGATGAAGTTATATATCTTTTATGTGATTCATTAAGTGGCTGTATTGCTATACAGCTTATGCTGCTGCCGGCATTGTTATATGTATCTTATGAGACTTCATTTATAAGTGTTATATTAAACCTGATTGTCATACCGCTTATGCCGGTTGTGATGATAAGTGGTATAGTCTCAGGATTAGCAGGACTTGTGTCGATAAAATGTGCATGGTTTATGGCAGGAGCAGCCCACTATGTGCTTAAGCTTTATGACATATTGTGTAAAGCATGTGCAGATATACAGGCAGGAACATACGTCACAGGAAGACCACAGGTATGGCAGCTTGTCCTTTATATGTTTATCTTAGCCGTATGGATAGCAGCTGACTCTGAATATGTGAAATATTGTACCATATATCGTGTAAGTAATATGAGTAATGTACATGATATATGGCGGAATGTGAGTAATGTGTGTAATGTACATGATATATGGCAGAATGTAAGTAATGTGTGTAATCTACATGGCGCAGGCAGGAGTTTGCGTAATATATATAGAAATTCATGTAATATAAGCCATAATATTAAGAGTGTTATTCTAATTGTGCTTTTAATACTGGCTGCTGTCAATATGAGATATGTTCATCCCAAGGGACTTTATATTATGATGCTTGATGTAGGTCAGGGTGATTGCATATATATACGTGATGAAAATGGTATCAGTTATCTGTTCGATGGTGGAAGCACGGATGTTAAACAGGCAGGAAAGTACAGGATATATAAAACTCTGCGTTATATGGGTATACGGAGGATAGATTATGCTGTGATAAGTCATGGTGATGCTGACCATGTGAATGGTATTAAAGAACTTATAGATATGAGTGGTGCTTCATTTACTGTGGGTGAAGTTGTCATGCCTGATATAAAAGATAAGGATAGTGAAGAATCATATGCTGGCATGATAGAATATGCGCATAAAGCAGGCATTAATATCAGCTATAAGAAGGCTGGGGATGTACTTGTATGTGATAACAGCACGGCATTTAAGATAACTTGTATGCATCCGTGTGAATCGTACGATTATGAGGATGCTAATGACTATTCGGCTGTTTATATGATAGAGTATAAAGACTTTTCCATGCTAATGATGGGAGATGCAGGCAAGAAGGCTGAGAAATGTATGATGAATGACTGGAAACAGCATAAAGAGCTTAAAGTTTTTGCACTTAAAGCAGGACATCATGGTTCAAGGTATTCATGCAGTGAAGCTTTTCTTGAGAGTATTGATCCTGCGATAGCGCTTATATCCTGTGGTAAGGATAACAGATATAAGCATCCTCATAAAGAGATGCTGACAAGGCTTCATAATATGGATATTAAGCCATACCGGACAGATGAAGACGGTGCCATAATGATAAATGTCAGTGCTGATAAAATAAAAGTACAGGTTTACAATGACAGCAGATAAATGGTACAATGTTAGCTATGAAAACTTTGAATGAACATATTAAAAAAGGCGAATATCAGAAGGTATATCTTATATATGGTGAAGAGGAATATTTGAAAAACCAGTACCGTGACAGAATGAAGGCGGCTATTATCGGGGATGACACCATTAATTACAGCTATTTTGAAGGAGATAGCACGAAAGCAGAGGATGTTATTTCAATGTGCGAAACTATGCCGTTTTTCAGTGATAGAAGACTTGTTATAGTTAGTGACAGCTCTTTTTTTAAAAATGCAAATGACAAGCTGGCTGATTATATAAAGAAGCTTCCTGGTTATATTGTGCTGATCTTCGTAGAGAAAAATGTTGATAAAAGAAATAAGGTATATAAGGCGGTAAGCAGCTGTGGTTATGTGACCGAGATGAAATATCAGACACCAGCAATGCTTAAAAAGTGGATAGCCGGAATGTTGTCAAAGGAACATTATAAGGTAACAGAGGCAGCCTGTGACCTTATTCTTGAAAAGACAGGTGCTAACATGGAGCTTATAAGAAATGAGGTCAATAAGCTTATAAGCTACTGTGCTGGCCGTGATGCAGTCATGCCGCAGGATGTGGAGGCTGTGTGCTCTACGCAGACGACGAGCAGGATATTTGAGATGATAGAAGCGGTTGCTGGAAAAAACAGAGATAAGGCACTTTCTTTGTATTATGATCTTCTTGAACTTAAAGAGTCACCTATGCTTATTTTGTACCTGATAGTCAGACAGTTCAACGGAATATTACAGGCTAAGGATTATGCAGCATCAGGAATGTCATCAAGGGAAGTGGCTTCTTATATGAAGATACAGCCGTTTATAGCAGGAAAGTATCTTGCGCAGTCGAAGTATTTTACTGCAGATAAGATAAAAGAAATATTAAGGGAATGTGCAGATGTTGAAGAACGTATCAAGCAGGGCAGACTTCAGGAAAAGCTTGGCGTGGAAATGATTATAATAAAATATTCGGTATAGTATACATATAAAGATGTGTTTTATAGCTTATAACAGGAAAAAAGGACAGATGCGAGGGTATGCATCTGTCCTTAAATAATATCCTGTGATAATTAAGCTAAAGTGTTAACAGCTTTAGTAATGCGAGATACTTTTCTAGCAGCTGTGTTCTTGTGGAATATTCCCTTAGAAGCAGCCTTAGAAATCTCAGCTATAGCAACAGGAAGAGCAGCCTCAGCAGCAGCCTTGTCACCAGCAGCAACAGCAGCGTCTACCTTCTTTACATATGTCTTAACTCTAGACTTAATTGCCTTGTTTCTCTCAGCTCTTACCTGATTAGTTATTACTCTCTTCTTAGCAGATTTAATGTTAGCCAATCCGTACACCTCCAAATTTTAATAAAATTCATAGTTAAATGTTTCGCATTAAAGCCGGACACGGACGATCTAATGTAAACATACTCATATATCTTATAGTAGAAAATGTAATATGTCAACTATAAATTTATAAAAATGTTTGTGAAATGATTCATTCCGAATAAAATATTCAATATTACATACTATATGTCTGACAGGATGATGGATAAAAAGATGAAAGAGAGAGGAAATGTGCATGGAATATGATATGGCAAGAACGGACCTTGCAGTTGAACTTAATGAAAGCATTTCAAAGAAAAGCGGCAGCTTAAAGGGGATAATAGTGAACGAATCCACTGATAGCGATGCAGCGATCAAGGTAACAGAGATAAAGATTACCAATAAAAGAGCAGCAGAAGCTATAGGCAGGCCACAGGGTTCATATATAACTATAGAGGCCAGAAATATTAGTAAGGCAGGTGAGTCTTACAGGAAAAAGATAGTAGATATATTGATGGATTATATAAGGAAACTGCTAGAAAGTAATATAGAAAAACAGGCTGATGCTAATACAACGCTTCTTGTTGCAGGACTTGGCAACAGATGTATAACATCTGATTCACTTGGCCCACTTGTTGTGGATGGGCTGGAGGTTGATTATCATATTCAGACAGGTCAGGGAAGAGATGGTAGAATGTGCGCAGTTATTCCGGGGGTCATGGCAGATACCGGACTTGAAACAGCAGATATAATAAGAGGCATAGCAAAACAGGTAAAACCATCAGCGGTTATAGCCATAGATGCTCTTGCTGCAAGGAATATATCAAGGCTGAACACTACAATACAGTTATCTGACAGAGGGATTAATCCTGGTTCAGGAGTGGGAAACCACAGAGTAGGGATCAATAAGGATAATATAGGAGTTCCTGTGCTTGCACTTGGTGTACCGACTGTTATAGATGCATTTACCATAGCAGTAGATCTTGTAAGTCCATTACTAAAAAACTGCACGAAAGAGGAAAGGGAAGAATTCTTATCAAGGATATATATGGAAGGTATAAGCGATATGTATGTGACACCTAAGGCTATAGACACAGATGTACAGAATATAAGTGGAGTTATATCAGAAGCATTGAATCAGGTGCTGAATATTTAAAAGAATATATAAATATTTTATAAGAATGTAATATTATTACTTTTTGTTAATACAATTAAATAACAGGAGATTGGAGGGGCTATGAAGAGAGGGTACAGGCTGTTATATATGATAGCTGGCGTAATGATATTATTATCTGCAGTATTTTTTGAAAAAAATATAGGACTTGCCTCCTTCATGGAGGATGTGTTTATCAGTGGATGTGTGAATATGACTATGCCGGGAGCAACATGTTATATGAATCCGCAGAAGCTTTTTAAGTGCACGGTGTTTGATGAACTTATGAAGACAACTGTTCCTGTAAGTGCCATGCTTCCAGGAAATAACGATGACTATATTATGCTTGCTGATAATGCGTGTGACTATGAAAATATATATGAAACCAGTGATAAAGCAGAAGAGACTTCTAAGAAAGAAAGCGTACCTGTTAAAGATACAGATGAAGTAACAACGCCTGCTTTGGGCGAGGCTGATACAGGTTCTGATACGGATACTGCAGTACAGAATGTGATTCAAAGAAAGGAAATAACAGGAACGGTTTATAACAAAACTGAGCTTTCAGATTATGGATTTGTTCATAATCATTTTTATACAATAACATCTATAACTGAGCTTACAGAGAGCATATTAAGACCTGATGATTTTATAAACAGAAATCTTGCCATAGATAAAAGCAGCAGACAGCCACAGATACTTATATTCCATACACATTCACAGGAGGGATTTATCGATTCAGTTGAAGCAGATGCAAAAACAACTATAGTTGGTGTAGGTGATTATCTTACAAAGCTTCTTACAGAGCGGTATGGTTATAATGTTATTCATGATACAACAGTTTATGATTATGTCGATGGGAAGCTGGATAGAAGCAAGGCGTATACATATGCAGAAAACGGAATAGCAAAGATTCTTAATGACAACCCTTCAATAGAAGTTGTTATTGACCTTCACAGAGATGGTGTAGCGGATACGACTCATCTTGTAACACAGATGGATGGAAAGAGTATGGCTAAAATAATGTTTTTTAATGGCCTTAGCTATAGTAAGATTAATGGGGATATAGTGTATCTTAATAATCCATACAGGGATGATAACCTTGCCATGAGTCTTCAGATGCAGCTTATAGGTGAGGCATATTATCCGGGCTTCTTAAGGAGAATATATGTAAATGCATACAGATATTGCCTGCATGAGAGAGGAAGATCGATGCTTATAGAGGCGGGTGCACAGACTAATACGTTTGAAGAGGTTAAGAATGCTATGGAGCCGCTTGCTGATATTCTTGATAAATGTCTGTCAGGAGAGAAGGTTATGAATGATACTTAAATAATATGCGCTTTAGACAATAGAATATTTAAATAATATAACGCCATATATGGATATTGGAAATATACACGGAATTTGGTATATTACTACAAAAATTCTGCTTATTACAACTAAAACAGGGGGTTTTACATCATTTTTATTGTTTTATACGATTAAAAATATAGTATTGACAAACAAAAGAAAAAGTAGTACTCTCATGTTGTTGATAACATTTTAGTTTATAATCATTAATCGCATGCGATTATCGTGGCAGTTTTCCTGCCGGATTATTCCCAGTTTTAAGCTTAATATTTCGTGGCCGGAAATATTAAAAAGAGAAGGATTAAAAAGAAAAGGATTATTTTATTTTACTTGAAAGGATTATATTTTGCTTATGGAAAAAAGTTTATGCCAGGATGTTATGGAGTATTCAGAATTTGTTGAAAAGATAAAGAAAATGTCAGAATCAGTAGCAGGTACAGAGGGGACTGTGCAGGTTACACATGTTATTAAGAATAACGGATGTGAATATGATGGTTTGGTTATATTAAGAAAAGGGTGTAAAATATCACCAACCATATATCTGAACGGATATTATGAACAGTATTGCAAAGGAAAAAGCTTTGAAAGTGTATTTTCAGGAATCAAAGAACTTTATCTGTTTAATAAAGACAGAATAGCAGTTGATACAGACAGCTTTGCTACTTTTAATGGGATTAGGGATAAGGTTGTATTCAAACTGATAAACTATAACGCAAACAGAAAGCTGCTAAGCCTTGTACCACATAAAAAGATACTTGACCTTGCGATGGTGTTCTGCTGTATGATTGAAAAGAATGAAGAGGGAAATACATCGGCACTTATATATAATTCCAACATGAATTACTGGAAAGTGAAGGAAGAGGATATATACAGAGCAGCGTTGAACAATACAGCACGCATTCTGCCTGCTGGCATAACAGAGATGTCGAAGCTTTTTGAAGCTTATGATGACCATGATAAGATAGATGTTTGCATAGATTCTCAGGAGATTAAGGACTGCCAGCTTTATGTGCTTACAAACGACTGCCGTATTAATGGTGCAGCCTGCATGCTTTATGAGAATGTACTTAAGGATTTTGCTGACAGCATAAAAAGCAATCTGTATATACTGCCTTCATCTATACATGAGGTTATTATACTTCCTAAGTTTGCTATGTTTAATAAGCAGGAGCTTGTGAATATGGTCAGGGAGGTAAATGCGGAGGGAGTTGCCATGGATGAGATATTGTCATATACAGTATATGAATATGACAGGGAAACAGGCGAACTTAGCATGTAGGAAAACCTGGAATGCAGGCGGACTTAATATGTATGCGTACCTGGCATATATAAAAACCGGCCATATATAAGAACCTGGCATATGAAATATATATGCCAGGCATAAATAAATGTACATGATGGGAGTCGAACCCACGGCCTTTCGCTCCGGAGGCGAACGCTCTATCCAACTGAGCTACATGTACATGGCACACAGCCATTACTCATAATACACTATTTTGCTTATCAGGGCAAGCGGATAAAAGCTTTATAATTTTTCTTTTTGATTTTATTAATGTTATTTGATAAAATGATTGCGTGAATTGCAAAGCAATAAGGCGATTAATGCAATGTATTGGATTCGAAAGGAAAGTTATATATAATGCGTATTAATAAATATCTGAGTGCACAGGGGGTATGTTCACGCCGTGAGGCTGACAGGCTTTTAGAGGCTGGCAGGATAACTGTGGACGGTGTTACTGCCATGTGTGGGCAGCAGGTGGATGATAATAGTGTAATATGTATAGATGGCAGCAGAATAAGCGATGAAAAGCCGCAGGATGTACTCATGGCGTTTAATAAGCCAAGAGGAATAGTATGTACAACAACAGATAACCAGGGAAAGAATAATATAGTTGATTATATAGGATATGATAAAAGAATATATCCTGTAGGAAGACTTGATAAGGATTCGGATGGACTTATACTTCTTACCAATAATGGTGAAATAACTGATAAGATATTAAGATCTGTTAACGGACATGAGAAAGAGTATGTGGTTAAGGTCAACAAAAAAATAACAGATACATTTTTAAAGAGCATGGCGGATGGAGTATATCTTAAAGAACTTGATGTTACTACGAAGCCATGCAGCATAAGCCGCATAAATAACTATACATTCCGCATAATACTTACGCAGGGACTTAACAGGCAGATAAGAAGAATGTGCCAGGAATCAGGTTATAAGGTCGAAAGTCTTACCCGTGTAAGAATAATGAACATAGAGCTTGGCGGACTTAAAATTGGTGAGTACAGAATAATAGAAGGTAAAGAAAAGACCATGCTTTATGAAAGCTTATGATGAAGCAGAGAAGCTGTGAGGGCTTAAAGATAATAAAACATTATATGACGGAGCAGAATAATGAATAAGTTAGATAGAATTAAAGAGTTAGTTGTATTACTTAATAAAGCTGGAAAAAGTTATTATTCAGAGGGACGAGAGATAATGTCCAACTATGAATATGATAAATTATATGATGAATTAAAGAAGTTAGAGGAGGAAACAGGCTGTGTACTATCTAACAGTCCAACAGTTAATGTAGGATATGAGGTACTTAGTGAGCTTCCAAAGGAAAGACATGAGTCACCGATGCTAAGTCTTGATAAGACAAAGGACATGGAAGTGCTAAGAGACTGGTTAAAGGACCAGACAGGACTTCTGTCATGGAAGCTGGATGGACTTACAATAGTTCTGACATATGAGGACGGAAGACTTAGTAAGGCAGTAACAAGAGGTAACGGAGAGATAGGCGAAATAATCACAAACAATGCGAAGGTGTTTAAGAATGTTCCGGTTACTATTCCATATAAGGGAAAGCTTGTATTAAGAGGTGAAGCTATAATAACTTATTCTGATTTCAACAGGATAAACGAGGAGCTTCCTGAGATGGATGCAAAGTATAAGAATCCCAGAAACTTATGCAGCGGTTCAGTCAGACAGCTTAACAACAAGATAACTAAAGAGCGTAATGTCAATTTCTTTGCATTTGCACTTGTATCGGCAGAGAATGTTGATTTTAAGAATTCAAGAAAGTGCCAGTTCGAATGGCTGAAAAGTCAGGGATTTGATGTTGTAGAGTATAAGGTTGTTGATAAAGATAACATTATAGATACTATAGGATGGTTTGAAAGAGCTATTTCTGATAATGATTTTCCATCAGATGGACTTGTTATCATATATGATGATATTGCATATGGTGAATCACTAGGAAGGACAGCAAAGTTTCCAAGAAATGCGATGGCATTCAAATGGACAGATGAAACGGCAGACACGGTACTACGGCAGATAGAGTGGAGTGCATCCAGAACAGGTCTTATTAATCCGGTAGCCATATTTGATCCGGTTGAGCTTGAGGGAACTAAGGTGTCAAGAGCAAGTGTCCATAATATAAGTATTATGGAAGGTCTTAAGCTTGGTATAGGTGATGATATAAGAGTGTTCAAGGCTAATATGATTATACCTCAGATAGCACAGAATCTTACAGAAAGTGGCAATATTGTAATACCTGATGTATGTCCGGTATGTGGACAGCCTACAAGAATCTGTGAGATAAATGATGTCAAAACACTTTACTGTGATAATCCTGAGTGTCAGGCAAAGCATGTTAAAAGCTTTGCGCTTCTTGTGTCAAGGGATGCACTTAATATAGACGGACTGTCAGAGGCAACGCTTGAAAAGTTTATACAGAGAGGCTTTATTAAGGATAAGACTGATATATTCCATCTTGACAGATTCAAGGACGAGATAGTAGCCATGGATGGTTTTGGAGAAAAGTCATATGCCAATCTTATAGAAGCGGTCGAGAAAGCAAGAGATACAGATCTGGTAAGAGTATTGTATGGACTTGGGATAGACAACATAGGATTATCAACAGCAAAGCTTATTGTAAGGAAGTTTAAGGGTGATAAGGAAGCACTTATGAATGCTGATATACAGGAACTTACAGATATAGATGGCATAGGTGAAGTTATAGCCGATTCGTATGTAAAATATTTTGCAGATGAGAAAAAAAGAAAAGAATATATAAGACTTTTAGGTGAAGTGAGCTTAAAAGAAATGGATGATACGCAAAACTCACAGGAACTTTCAGGAAAAACATTCGTAATAACTGGCAGTGTGACTCATTTTGCAAACAGGAAAGAGTTAAAAGAGCTTATAGAAAGCATGGGTGGTAAGGTTACCGGTTCGGTTACAGGAAACACCTCGTATCTTATTAACAACGATTCTATGTCACAGTCTGCAAAGAATAAAACAGCAGCTAAGCTGGGTGTACCTGTTATTACAGAAGAAGAATTCATCAGACTTGCGGGATTAGTGGATATGCTGTAATATAATGTGAGATATAAGAACGGAGGAACATTATGCCAATTAAGATACAGAATGATCTGCCAGCCAAGCATGAACTGGAAGAAGAAAATATATTTGTTATGGATGAAAGCAGGGCGCTTTCGCAGGATTTCAGGGAACTGCAGATAGCAATCCTTAATCTTATGCCATTAAAGCAGGATACGGAACTTCAGCTTTTGCGTGCGTTATCTAACACACCATTGCAGATAGATGTGACATTTATACAGACAGAATCACACATTTCAAAGAATACATCTCATTCACATATTAAGAAGTTTTATGAAACATTTACAGACATAAAGGATAAAAACTTTGATGGTCTTATAATAACTGGTGCACCAGTTGAAAAACTCGACTTTGAAGAGGTTAACTACTGGGATGAATTAACAAAGATTATGGAGTGGTCAAAGGAGCATGTAACATCAACTCTTCATATATGCTGGGGTGCACAGGCAGGACTTTATTATCATTATGGTATAAAGAAGGTTCTTCTTGATAAGAAACTTTCGGGTGTTTACAGACATCATGTCCTTAACAGAAAGGAACCTCTTGTAAGAGGGTTTGATGATTATTTTATGGCACCACATTCAAGATATACAGAAGCATGCAGAGAGGATATCCTTAATAATAAGCAGCTTAAGGTGTTTGCTGATTCACAGGAGGCAGGCATATATATCGTTATAGGACAGGATGGAAAGCATATATTTGTTATGGGACATCCGGAATATGACAGAATGACACTTGACCAGGAATATAAGAGAGATTATGATAAGGGGCTTGAACCAGAACTTCCTGTCAACTATTATCCTGATGATGACTGCAACAGAAAGCCGGTGTTATCGTGGAGAAGCCATGCGAATAATCTATATACTAACTGGCTTAATTATTATGTATACCAGACAACTCCTTATGACCTTAATGAAAAGGCGGAAAAGAGGTCTTTTAATTGATAGATGAAAAAGAAATTCTCCCATTCAACTTTTTTTCGTATGGTGGTGTTTATAGTGGTGACCATAATGGGATGAGATATATGATTAAAAGAACTGGTAAAAAGCCGGATTTCACTTTGAATGCGCTTGTGTGGAGAGGTCCATATGCATCATCAGCTGTTAATGCAGATGATATAACAAAAAAAGAGTTTGAATATTCAGAGGAAGGAAGAAAAGCTGCTATAGAATGGATACAAAAGATGTATACAGACAGAAAGGATGAATGGGATAATGCCCCATCCATCAATCAGGCTGTATTGTACGATGGCAGGAAGAATACATAACGATAAATATAATAATATATACAAGGCATGAAGCTATACATTTTGCTATAAGAGCTGTTGTGTAAGTGATGTTTTGTGATAGAAAAGGCAGCATGATAAATGCTGCCTTTTCTGTTATAAGAACAGAGGCGATGGATATTACACTCATGCTTAGCGGACATATTATATTGCTTATTACGTCTGTTTTGAAATGATATATAGTATAAAGCTTTATATAGTTAAGCATACATACAACAATATTGCTTATTATAAGGCCGTATATATATCCACATATCCCAATGCGTGGAACAAGTATTATAAGAAATCCTATCCTGATAATAAGACCGGTTATGTTTGCAGCGCAGGTAAAGGAGGTTTTGTTTATTCCGTTTAATATGCTTGAAAGGCTTACCTTTAAGTAAAGAAAAGGGCATACGCATGCAAGTATAATGGTGTATGTGTATACATCAGGCTGCTTAAATATAATTGCACCAAGCCTGCTTATGTATAACACAAACAGAATACAGCACATAATACCAAGGTGCATACACACGCAGATAGTGTATGATATAGTTCTGGTTATATTATCAGACTGGTTTGTGGAACTATCTTTGGATATCTTTGGGGTGAGCATAACTGCAAGGGAATTGGTTATTGCGCCAGGAAACATTATAAGAGGAATCACCATTCCACCGATGATTCCATAAGTGCTTACAGCATTTTCGTTATTCATGCCATACAGCATAAGCTGTACAGGAATAAGAATAGCTTCACCACTTTCAAGAAGATGAACTAAAAGACTGTTAAGATTAAGCGGTAAAGCGTATAGTGCAAGGTTCTTGATTAAAGTATATATTTTTCCTTTTGTTGTGGGATTAAGCGATGATAAGTTCACTCTTTTGTAATGCTTTCTGATTTTTTTAATATATAATGCCAAAACGCAGAATATTACAGCACATAATTCGCCTGCTATATTGCCATATATGGCATCTGTAATATTAAGGGTACGGTCTGATTGCTGTATAAAAATATAGTAATAAAAGATAACTCCCAATATTCTTACGAGCTGTTCTGCTATCTGGGATGCAGCGGGGATAAAGGCAGACCTGCAGCCGTAGTAATAACCGCATATACAGCTGTGCACTGCTGACAGTGGTATACTTATGACAATAATTCTTATTAGTTCAGTACAATCTGTGTTTAACATGATTTTTTCAGCTATTGTTCCAGCATATATATAACATAATGCTGAAAATATTACTGACATGGGAATAGATAAGAAAAGACCAGATATTAAAGGCTTTAAGCTTTGCTGGTCTGCTGCGGTATACCTTGATATGGCAGAATTAAAGCCGCATATGCATACAGAGAAGGCTATTCCGCATAAAGGAGTAATGAGCTGCAGCATTCCCATACCATATGCACCTATATGGGTATTTAGAAATATTCTGTAATAAAACCCGAGTATCCGGCAGAAAAGACCGGCAAGTGTTAAAACAATGGTTCCTTTAATCAGTGGATTTTTAATAGAATTATTTATGGAATTATTTATGGAATTGTTAAAGGAATTATTTATGCGATTATTCATACAGCCTCCAGTTTATATTTTTGCTTTGATATATGGGCAGATGTCACATTAATCCATATTAATCTTTAACATAGTATGCGCTGGATGAATATAATATTATAAATATATTGGAAAAGTGCGATTATATGCACGGAAAGAGTTCTATGTTATATCTTGATAATGCAGCAACAACTCCGCTTCTTCCAGAAGTCCGTAAAGTGATGATGAATTATATGGTGGATAACTTTGGCAATCCATCTTCTATATATAAAATAGGCAGAATGAACAAAATAGCAGTAGAAGAAGCAAGAAAGAGCATAGCTGAGACTATAGGAGCATGTACAGAAGATATTTTTTTTACGTCAGGCGGGACTGAAAGTGATAACTGGGTTCTTGAATCGGCAGCAGAATCAGCAACGGAATCAGACAGTGCGCATATTATTGTAAGTGCTATAGAACATCCAGCTGTTATTAATAAATGTATACAGCTTAAGAAAAGGGGCTGTGATGTGGATTATATTAAAACTGATAAAAATGGGATTATTAATACTGAAGATCTTATATCGAAAATACGTGATGATACAAAGCTTATATCAGTAATGCTTGTGAATAATGAAATAGGAACAATACAGCCGGTAAAAAATGTATGTAATATAGCGGCGGAATATGCAATACCTGTTCATACGGATGCGGTAGCTGCATATGGACATATACCTGTTAATGTAAAGGAGCTTGGGGTAGATTATCTTAGCGTAAGTGCACATAAAATAGGAGGAGCGAAGGGCACAGGCTTTTTATATGCAAAAGCAGCAAATATAAATCCATATATATGTGGAGGAGGGCAGGAGAAAGGAAAACGCTCAGGTACTGAGAATGTTGCAGGTATTATGGGACTTGCAAAAGCAGCAGAAATTGCACAGGAGAAACTTGACAGCAGAATAGAGGAAGAAAATATAACAAAAAACTATATAACTAACAGGGTTTTAAGGGAAATAAAAGGCTCATCGCTTAATGGAGACTACAAAAAACGCATTTCAGGTAATATGAATTTTGCATTTACAGGCATAAATGGAGGTGAACTTGTAATAATGCTTGATAAAAATGGAATATGCGTATCAGCTGGTTCAGCATGTCATGGTAATTCGGGTGGACCATCTCACGTACTAAAAGCTATAGGACTTGATGATGAAGCAGCACAGTCGTCAATACGTCTGACACTTGGCAGGGGACTTACAAAAAAAGAGTGTGATTATTGTGTTGAATGTATAAAAAGAGCAGTGCAGGAACTAAGAAGCAATGCGGTATGATGGAGCAGTACAGAAAGATAAATATGGGATAATAGAGAATAAGCAGATAACAAATAGAGAGTAAGCAGGGGTTATCACGATGAATGATCAGATATGATATCCCCTGTATTCTGTCTGCTGAGCTGTAAACATAGAATTATAGCCTTATGAATTCAGGTTGGCGTTTTTTAAATATAGTATAATATTTGAATCCTGCATTTGTAAGAATGTCGTAAAGAACGTCAAATCTGTATGCAATATGTTCTGTCTTATGGGCATCAGATCCTGTGGTGATTATTTCACCCCCAAGTTCGTGGTATCTTTTTATTATATCCGGACAGGGATTAGGATTCTTAAGTCCATATTTAAGTCCGGATGTGTTGATCTCTATGCCTTTACCCTTTTCTATAAGCATACGAAGTATTGTATCTATGTAATCTGAGTAATCTTTCCAGTTATATGCCGTATCTTTCCCAGGAGCATAACGGACTATATAGTCAAGATGTCCATATACATCAAAGTTGCTGCACACCTTAAGAGAGTCAATGATTCCCTCATAGTATGTTGATATGCCCTCTTTTACAGATATATTCTGCCAGAACTCATCATAGTATGGATCATTTCCATATACAAGATGGGATGAGCCGATGATAAAATCAAGAACAGAGTCTTTATCATATTCGTTTACACGTCCGGCAACTGATGGCATGAGTCCTTGTTCCACGCCGGTACTAATATCTATAATATGGGAATATTTTTCCTTAAGACTGGTTATAGTATCTACGTAGGGCTTGAAATCAAGCATAAACATAACTTCACCATTTTCAGGTGGGTAATCAAAGTCGTTGTGGTCAGTAAAACATATTGATTTTAATCCGAGTTTTACAGCCTGTCTGACTACATTTTCAGGTGGATTGTCTGAATCAGATGAAAAGGAAGTATGCAGATGATAGTCACAAAGTCTGTTATTATAATTGCTTAAACACATAATAATCCTCATTTCCACGCATTTATACTCATGATTGTGCTGTATGCGTTGTTATTGAATTTATAATCGTTTATTAAATCAATATAGCATAGTGATATATACTTGCTATACTGTTTTAATAAATGTTTTTAATAAAATACATTGTGTTAATTAGCATGTTTGCTAATATGTGCTTTTTATATACACAGTAATAAAATGCTTTTTCGGTTAAACCTCTTGAAAATATTTCTTTTGATTGTTATTATGTAAACGTAATTTTACATTCTTTACATAAAATGCACATTAATTTTATTAAGCAATTAATATTTATAAGGATTGCATGAAATATAATATGTGCAGGACAGGAGAAAAAAGTGGATATTGAGTTAGTTGGCAATTTGTTTATGTTTGCAGGCGGCATAGGTATGTTTCTTTATGGAATGAACATTATGGCCGATGGTATGCAGAAGTCAGCTGGAAGTAAGATGAAACAGCTTATTGGGTATCTGACCAGAAACAGATTACTGGCGGTTCTGGTAGGAGCATTTATAACTGCGATTATTCAGAGTAGTGGTGCTACTACAGTCATGGTTGTAGGTTTTGTTAATGCAGGACTTATGACACTTGTCCAGGCAGTAGGAGTTATAATGGGTGCTAATATAGGTACAACCATTACAGCATGGATTGTTTCGCTTGGACAGTTAGGTGATGCAGTTAAAGTGTTAAAGCCAGAGTTTTATGCACCGTTGCTTGTAGGAATAGGTGCTATTCTTGTTTTATTTAGTAAAAAACCAAAGAAGAAAATGTTAGGGGAAATTATAGTTGGTATAGGTCTTTTATTCTTAGGCTTAAGCTTTATGTCACAATCTATATCACCATATACAGATGCACCTATATTTTCAAAGGCATTTGAGGTTGTAGGAAGTAATCCTTTGCTGGGTATACTTATAGGTATTATTGTTACAGCACTTTTACAGAGTTCATCTGCCTCTGTGGGTATATTACAGACACTTGCCATTAATGGTGTTGTTACAACTAATGCAGCAGTATTTATAACGTTAGGACAGAATATCGGTTCATGCGTGACTGCGATTATATCTAGTGCAGGTACAACACGAAATGCAAAAAGAGCAGCATGTATGCATCTTCTGTTTAATATTGCAGGAGCTGTCATATTTGGAACAGCAGCATTTATATTATTCATTCTAAGACCTTCACTTGCAGTACATAACATAACAAGTGTTGAGATTTCGTTGTTCCATACATTTTTCAATATTATATGTACAACAATCATGATGCCATTTGGCGGGCTGCTTGTTAAGTTATCAGGTATGATAATAAGAGAAAAATCACAGGATGAAGAAAATGCCACACTTGAGGCAAGCGACAGCTATGCGGCTGAGCTTTCAAGACATTTTGATAATAGAATATTAGAACAGCCATCTGTTGCAGTTAACAGGGCACTTAGTGAAGTTGTCATCATGGGAAATCTTGCTCTTGATAACATAAAGTATTCAGCTAAGGCAGTTATTAACAATGACCAGGATATGATAGATAAGGTTATAGAAACAGAACATAAGGTTGATCTGTATGAGAAGTATCTTACAGAGTATCTGATAAAGGTAAACAACCTGTCGATAACAGAAGAACAGCATCTTATGATTAACAATCTGTTTCATGCTATCATAGATATAGAAAGAGTGTCTGATCATGCTGAGAATATGTCAGATCTGGCAAAGTATAAAATAGAGAATGGCATCACGTTTTCACAGCATGCCATGGAAGAACTTAAAGCACTTTATGAGAAGGTGGTTGTCAGCTTCTCAGAGGCAGTAAAGGCAAGAGAAAAACTAAGCCGTATAGCAGCAGAGAATGTATGCAGGATAGAAGACGAAGTAGATGCCATGGAAGAAGAACTGCGTAATAAGCATATTGAAAGACTCTCGTCAGGCTTGTGCAAGCCATCTAATGGTGTCATATTCCTTGATACACTTTCTAACTTTGAAAGAATGTCAGATCATGCTAATAATCTTGCTGATTGTGTGCTTGAAGAACTTGAACAGAAAAACAGATAAAAACATTTTATAGAATATTTTGTAAAAAATAGTAATTTACACTTGATATTTTAAATTAGTTTATGTAGAATATCTTTAGTTGATTTTTTATTAACAATCTTTATATTAGGAGGATTTATTTTTATGTCAGTAAAAGTTGCGATTAATGGTTTTGGACGTATCGGTAGACTTGCATTCAGACAGATGTTTGGTGCAGAGGGTTATGAGGTTGTTGCTATCAATGATTTAACAAGCCCTAAGATGTTAGCTCATCTTTTAAAGTATGATTCATCACAGGGAAGATATGTTAATTTTGGTGAAGAAGATCAGGTAACAGCTGATGATGAAGCTGGTACAATCACAGTAAAGGGTAAGACAATCAAGATCTACAAGGAGCCAGATGCTAACAACTGTCCTTGGGGTGAACTTGATGTTGACGTAGTTCTTGAGTGCTCAGGATTCTATACATCTAAGGCAAAGGCTCAGGCTCATATCAATGCAGGTGCTAAGAAGGTAGTTATCTCAGCTCCAGCTGGTAACGATCTTAAGACAATCGTTTACAATGTTAACCATGAAACACTTACAGCAGAGGATAATATCATTTCAGCTGCTTCTTGTACAACAAACTGCTTAGCTCCTATGGCTAAGGCTCTTAATGATTGTGCTACAATCGAATCTGGTATTATGTGTACAATCCATGCTTACACAGGTGATCAGATGATTCTTGATGGACCACAGAGAAAGGGTGACTTAAGAAGATCTAGAGCAGGTGCTTGCAACATCGTTCCTAACTCAACAGGTGCTGCTAAGGCTATCGGCCTTGTTATCCCAGAACTTAACGGAAAGCTTATCGGAGCTGCACAGAGAGTTCCTACACCTACAGGTTCTACAACAATCCTTAACGCTGTTGTAGCTAAGAAGGTTACTGTTGATGAAGTTAACGCTGCTATGAAGGCTGCTGCAACAGAAAGCTTTGGTTACAATGAAGAACTTATCGTATCTAGCGATATCGTTGGTATGAGATTTGGTTCATTATTCGATGCGACACAGACAATGGTTAACGAACTTCCAAATGGTGGATGCCAGGTACAGGTTGTTTCTTGGTATGATAATGAAAACTCATATACAAGCCAGATGGTTAGAACAATTAAGTACTTTGCTGAATTAAGCAAGTAATTAAAGGTTGAGATACCTATAAGGTTGATTATGTTTAACTAGTTAATAATACCGGAGATGAGAATTCATTCTCCGGTATTTTAATAAGTGTGTTGTGTAAAAAGTATTAATGTATATTTCTGCTTATAGAGGCAGATGATATATAAGTACTTTTGCATAGAATATACATTTTATAATTATAGTATTATAAAAATATTATGGAGGATTTGATTATGCTTAATAAGAAGTCAATAGATGACATCAATGTTAATGGCAAGAGAGTATTATGCAGATGCGATTTTAATGTACCTTTAGATGGTGACAGAATAACAGACGAAACACGTCTTGTTGCTGCACTTCCAACTATCAAGAAGTTAATAGCTGATGGTGGAAAGGTTATCCTTTGCTCACATCTTGGAAAGCCAAAGGGAGTTGACAAGACTTTCTCTTTAGCACCTGTAGCTAAGAGACTTTCAGAGCTTCTTGGACAGGATGTTAAGTTTGCAGCAGATGATACAGTTGTTGGTGACAATGCCAGAGCAGCTGTTGCAGCTATGAACAACGGTGATGTTATTCTTCTTGAAAATACACGTTTCAGAGCAGAAGAGACAAAGAATGGTGAAGAATTCTCTAAGGATCTTGCATCAATCGCAGATGTATTCGTTAATGATGCATTTGGTACAGCTCATAGAGCACATTGCTCTAACGTAGGTGTTACAAAGTATGTTGACACAGCTGTAGTTGGATATCTTATGCAGAAGGAAATTGATTTCCTTGGAAATGCTGTTAACAATCCAGTAAGACCTTTCGTAGCCATCCTTGGTGGATCAAAGGTTTCATCAAAGATTTCAGTTATCAATAACCTTCTTGATAAGGTTGATACTCTTATTATCGGTGGTGGTATGTCATATACATTCCAGAAGGCTCACGGCGGCAACGTTGGACAGTCATTAGTTGAAGATGATTATCTTGACTATGCTAAGGAAATGATGGCAAAGGCTGAAGCTAAGGGTGTTAAGATGCTTATTCCTATTGATACAGTAGTAACAAAGGAATTCAAGAACGATACTCCTTTCCGTGTAGTTGAAGCTGGATGCCAGGAAGATGATGATATGGGTATGGATATTGGACCAAAGACATGCGAACTTTACAAGGATGCTCTTAAGGATGCCAAGACAGTAGTATGGAATGGACCTATGGGTGTATTTGAATTCCCTAACTTTGCTAAGGGAACTATCGCAGTAGCAGAAGAGTTAGCACAGCTTACAGATGCTACTACAATTATTGGTGGTGGCGATTCAGCAGCTGCTGTTAATAACCTTGGCTTTGGCGATAAGATGACACATATTTCTACAGGTGGCGGTGCATCACTTGAATTCCTTGAAGGCAAGGAACTTCCAGGTGTTGTTGCAGCTAACGATAAGTAATGTGTTTACTGACATAAACATATAGCAGAATGGTTATATCATATAATCATGCTGCACCATTAGGCAAAAAGGGACTGCGTATATTATATATGCAGTCCCTTTTTGTGCAAAAATAGACATAATTTTGGCTACAGCTTAATACAATATATGATGTAGTCACGATAATGGAATATAAATATTGTATTTATTTCAAATATTCACATTATTAGTGGCTTTTTGTAAATTTGTATGATATAATTCATATATCTTAATAAGCATTCTTAATAATTTTTATATATTTGTTATGAATGTATTATAGTTACTGTGCAGAGTTGAAGAAAGAGTATATTGTGTATTAGATGTAAGAATACGGTAAAGGGTGAGTACTCATCTTATTATTAATTTAAGATATAACCCTGCGTTAAACAGTAACATATTGTATGGAGGCGTGGTTGTAATATGAGAAAGAAGATAGTAGCAGGAAACTGGAAGATGAATATGACTCCTAAAGAAGCAGTCGGACTTGTAAATAAGCTTCGTGATAAGGTGGCTGGAAGTGATGTAGAGGTTGTATTTTGTGTTCCAGCGATAGATATAATACCTGTTGTTGAGGCAGTTAAGGATACAGATATTAAAGTTGGTGCAGAGAACATGCATTATGAAGAAAAAGGTGCATTTACTGGGGAGATATCACCTGGAATGTTAGTTGATTCAGGAGTATCATATGTGATATTAGGGCATTCAGAAAGAAGACAGTACTTCGGCGAGGATGATGATTGTATCAACAGAAAGGTAAGAAAGGCTATAGAATATGGTATTACACCTATTATCTGTTGTGGAGAGACTATCCAGCAAAGAGAAGAGGGTATCACGTTAGATTTTATAAAAAAGCAGATTAATGCAGCATTTACACAGGTTTCGCCTGATGATGCAGCTGATTGTGTTATTGCCTATGAGCCGATATGGGCTATTGGTACAGGCAGGGTTGCAACATCAAAGCAGGCACAGGAAGTATGTGAGGCTATAAGATGTAACATAAGAGAGCTATATGGTGACGATGTAGCTGCTAAGGTGAGAATACTTTATGGCGGCTCAGTGAATGCTTCTAATGCTAAAGAACTTTTTGAACAACCAGATATAGATGGTGGTCTTGTTGGTGGAGCAAGCCTTAAACCGGATTTCTGTGATATAGTTAAATACGAGGGAGCATAATATCTATACATATTGTAGTTGGTCAGTATGATTAACTTGTTAAATAAGCGGCTTGTTAATAAGCAACTTGTTAAAAATGGTTTTGAAAAAATTGCAAAAAAGCTTTTTTGGGAGCAATCATAAGATATAGCAGTTTGCGGATGTCTTGTGGTTGTTCTCTTTTTTGATTAGTAAAACATTAATTGCATATTTAAAATAATTATGCTATCATACTACAGGTGAAATAAGATATTGATATTAGATTCGTATATTGGGCAGCTTTGCTACATATATGGGATATCAACGATTCCGGTTCGTGTAGTATATGATACCGGTATACGTTAGAATGGAGGATTAATATGAGTAAAAAACCAGTTGTATTAATGGTATTAGATGGTTATGGTTTAAGTGACAAAACAGAGGGCAATGCTATAGCTATGGCAGACACTCCTGTTATGGATAAGCTGATGAAAGAATATCCTTTTGTTAAGGGTAATGCTTCTGGCAGTTATGTAGGTCTTCCTGATGGACAGATGGGTAACTCAGAGGTAGGACATATGAATATAGGTGCTGGTAGAATAATATATCAGGATCTTACAAGAATAACAAAGGCAATTGCAGATGGTGATTTCTTTAAGAATGAAGAACTTCTTGCAGCTATGGAGAATTGTAAGAAGAACAATTCAGATCTTCATCTTTTTGGCCTTTTATCAAGTGGTGGTGTTCATAGTCATATATCACATGTATATGGACTTTTAGAGATGGCTAAGAAGAATGGCGTATCTAATGTTTATGTACATGCATTCCTTGATGGAAGAGATACTCCACCAGCATCTGGTAAAGATTTCGTGGCACAGCTTGAAGAAAAGATGGCAGAAATCGGAGTTGGTAAGGTAGCTTCTTTAGCAGGAAGATACTATGCTATGGATAGAGATAATAACTGGGACAGAGTTGAACAGGCTTACCGTTCACTTACAACAGGTGAAGGAAAGCAGGCTGAAAGCGCCGTAGCAGCTATGGAAGCCTCATATGCAGAGAATGTTACAGATGAGTTCGTTGTTCCTACAGTTATTACAGAGAATGGAAAGCCTTTATCAGTTGTAAAGGAGAATGACTCAGTTATCTTCTTTAACTTCAGACCTGACAGAGCAAGAGAGATGACAAGAGCATTCTGTGATGATAAATTCACAGGCTTTGAAAGAACATATATTCCAACTACATTCGTATGCTTTAAGGACTATGATGAGACTATTCCTAACAAGCTTATTGCCTTTAAAAAGGAAGAGATTAAGAATACATTTGGAGAATTCCTTGCGGTAAATGGAAAGAAGCAGCTTCGTCTTGCTGAAACAGAGAAGTATGCACACGTAACATTCTTCTTTAATGGTGGTGTTGAAGATCCTAACGTAGATGAGTTCAGACTTCTTGTTAATTCACCTAAGGATGTTCCTACTTATGATCTTAAGCCAGAGATGAGTGCGCCAGAGGTTGGTATGGATCTTGTAGAGGCTATTAAGTCTGATAAATACGATGTTATAGTAATCAACTTTGCCAACCCTGATATGGTTGGACATACAGGAGTTATTCCAGCAGCTGTTAAGGCAGTTGAAAAGGTGGATGAGCTTGTTGGAAAGGCGGTACAGGCTGTTAAAGATGTTGATGGTGTGTTATTTATCTGTGCAGATCATGGTAATGCTGAGAAGATGATAGATTATGAAACAGGTGCTCCACATACAGCACATACAACTAATCCAGTACCTTTTATCCTTGTGAATTATGATGATTCATATACACTTAGAGATGGTGGAAGCTTATGCGATATAGCACCTACTCTTATCCAGATTATGGGTCTGAATCAGCCAGCAGAAATGACAGGTAAGTCACTTCTTATTAAAAAATAATGATATCAGTTAAATATTAGTTGCACATTTATTATTTATTTGGTATTATATGATTATTGTGATTTTTGCAATTTAACAGGAGGTTTGATATATGTTTGGCATGTCGGTGGCTGATACAATAAGAGTAGTCTTAATGGCTATATTTATATTAGTATGTATATGTTTAACAGTGGTAGTTCTTATGCAGGAAAGCAAGCAGAATGGTCTTTCAGGTGCAATCAGTGGTGCAGCAGACACATACTGGGGCAAGAACAAGGGTCGTTCAATGGAAGGAAAGCTTGTAACATTTACAAAAATACTTGCAGTATTATTTGTTATTATTGCTATCATTTTAAATATTAATTTCTAATTTAAGTGTTTACATGAAACGCTCTTAAGATATAATATATCTTAAGAGCGTTTTTGTATAATCGTAGTTTATATGATAATTAAATAAAGCTGGTAAAATATAATACGGAATAGAGGTGGATAACAATGAAGACAGAAATTTTCAAGGAAAGAAAGAAAAATATAGCAGATCTTATACTGAATAATGAATTATATGTTCCTATGAAAACCAAAGAGATAGCAATACTTCTTAACGTTCCTAAAGATAAAAGATTCGAACTACAGGAGGTGCTTGATGCACTAGTTGCTGAAGGAACGATTGGGGTAAGTAAAAAGGGAAAGTATATGAAGCCTGACAATGTTGCACTTATTGGAGTGTTTGAAAGTACAAGCAAGGGCTTTGGCTTTGTATCTGTAGAAGGACAGGAAAAAGATATATTTATAAAAGCAAGTGATACAAAGAATGCATTTTACCATGATAAAGTCAAAGTTGTTGTAACCCTTCCCCAAAAAGGCGATAGAAGAGCAGAAGGAAAAATTATAGAGATTGTTGACCATGAGGTTAAAACTCTCGTTGGAACATATCAGAAGAATAAGAATTTCGGATTCGTTGTTCCTGATAACCAGAAGATAAGCTGTGATATATTCGTATCAAAGGAGCATGAGCAGGGTGCTGTTACAGGAAGCAAGGTAGTTGTAAAGATAACTGATTATGGTACACATACTAAGAATCCTGAGGGAAGGATTACAGAGGTTATAGGACATATAGATGATCCAGGGACAGATATAATGTCGATAGTCAAGGCATATGACTTGCCGGAGGAGTTTCCAGACGGCGTTAAAAAGCAGCTAAAGAGCATACCTGACGAAGTGGACGAAAAGGATAAGGCAGGAAGAACGGACCTCAGGGATGTTGTCATGGTTACTATAGATGGAGAGGATTCTAAGGATCTTGATGATGCTGTATCATTGACAAAAGATGGGGATATGTATCATCTGGGTGTCCACATAGCAGATGTGAGCCATTATGTAACAGAGAACAGTGCACTGGATAAAGAGGCGCTTAAACGTGGAACAAGCGTATATCTTGTGGACAGGGTTATTCCTATGATTCCTCACCAGTTGTCTAATGGTATATGTTCACTAAACGAAGGCTGTGACAGACTGGCACTAAGCTGTCTTATGGATATAGATTCCAAAGGTGCTGTAGTAGGTCATAGAATATGTGAGTCAGTCATTAATGTTAACAGAAGAATGACATATACATCAGTTAAGAAGATACTTGAGGATAATGATGTTAACGAAACAGAAAAATATAGAGAGCTTGTACCTATGTTTAAGCTTATGGAAGAGGCAGCTGCACTTCTTAGAAAGAAAAGATTCGCTCGTGGTTCAATAGATTTTGATTTTCCAGAATCAAAGATAGTGCTTGACGATAAAGGGCATCCTATAAAGATAGAGCCATATGATAGAAATGTAGCAACAAAGCTTATAGAGGATTTTATGCTTATTGCTAATGAAACAGTAGCAGAGGATTATTTCTGGCAGGAGGTCCCATTTCTTTACAGGACACATGAGAATCCTGATCCTGAGAAGATACTTAAGCTTTCAACATTCATTAACAATTTCGGTTATTCAATGCATGTAACAGATGAGATACATCCTAAAGAACTTCAGAAGCTGCTTGAAAAAATATCAGGTTCAGATGAAGAGAATCTTATAAGCAGACTCACTCTGCGTTCAATGAAAAAGGCTAAGTATACACCAGAGTGTGTGGGCCATTTTGGGCTGGCAGCCAGATATTACTGCCATTTTACATCGCCTATAAGACGTTATCCGGATCTTCAGATACACCGTATCATAAAGGAATGTCTGCATGGTGGTATGAGTGAAAAAAGAAAAGAACATTATGATAAGATACTTCCAGACGTGGCAGAACAGACAAGCGCAACTGAGAGAAGGGCAGATGAAGCAGAAAGAGATACAGACAAGCTTAAAATGGTTGAGTATATGGAACAGTTCAAGGGAGAGAAATTCTCAGGTGTCATATCAGGAGTGACGAACTGGGGCATATATGTAGAACTGCCGAATACAATAGAAGGAATGGTATCTGTAAATGATATGCCAGGTTTCTATATATTTGATGAGAACCATTATGAGATGATAAATGAAACAACACACAAGACATATAAGCTGGGACAGAAGGTTGATGTTGTGACTATAGGGACTAACAAGATAGCAAGGACAATCGACTTTATGTTTGCAGAGGATTATGATAGCAGATATAATTAGAAAGTGTTATCAGCACCTGCATTATTGTGGGGCTTATCATGCTTTGATTATAAGGAGGTATAAGATGGCAAAGGATAGTGCCAGTGGCAACAGACTTATTGCTAACAATAAAAAGGCATATTATGATTATTTTATAGAAGATAAGATAGAGGCTGGTATGGAGCTTTGTGGAACTGAGGTTAAGTCCATAAGACAGGGCAAATGTTCTATCAAAGAATCATACATACAGATAATCAATGGTGAAGTATTTGCGATTAATATGAATATCACACCATATGAGAAAGGCAATATATTTAACAAAGACCCGCTGCGTCCTAAAAAGCTTCTTCTTCACAGAAGTGAGATAAACAAGCTTGCAGGGCAGTTATCTACAAAGGGTTACACACTTGTTCCGCTTCAGGTATACTTAAAGTACGGCAAGGTTAAGATGCAGATAGGTCTTGCAAAAGGTAAAAAGAACTATGACAAGAGGGATTCTATTGCCAAGAAAGACCAGCAAAGAGAGGCGGCTAAGGACTTTAAGATTAGAAATCTGGGGTAAGCTTAGAAGGTGTTAACATAGAGCTTATATTGAAACTGTTAAAATATAAAATAAAAATAACGGCATTGTATATCGTTTTTTAAACTATACAATGCCGTTATTTTGTTTTAGTGGACCTGAGGGGAGTCGAACCCCTGTCCAAAAGCCCATCCGCTGTTCTTCTACTATCATAGTCAGTTATTTGACATTCCCTTATGCATACGGGAACTAACACCCTTATGCACTTAGTAGCTTCATAATACGTCCATAACCGCAAAGCTTAAGCTATGTCGTTTCTCACATGTTCGAAGCCTGGGTCCTAAAGTGTGAGTGCCCTAGGTCAGACTGCTGCAACTTAGGCAGCGTATGCTAAATTATCTTCAGCGTTTATATTTAAGTTTGCCATTTAACGCATTGCATACGGATAGCTTCACCAGTTTCAAAACCCCTGTCGAAACCTTTACAAGCCCATGTATTAAATAGTAGCCTTTAATGACCATATAATATATAACATTATATGGTTATTAAAGTCAATATATTCTTATAAATAAATAATTAATTTTTTTATAAAGTTAAAATATAATGATGTAATGTCAAAAGTAAATTAGTAATAGCTATTTAAGTAAAAATGATTTAGTGGTAAAATAACATTACTAAAATTCTTGCAATACACAAAAATAAAGAGTGACATTCAAGAATATTATGAATGAAATGTGCGAAAATGCAGCGATGCAGAATGGAGGAATATTATAATATGTCAGCAGATAAAACTAACGTAATGAGAATTCTTGATCAGAAGAAGATTAAATATAAAGTACACGAATATAAAGATTCGGGTGCAGTAAGTGGCGTTGAGGTGGCAGCCGCACTTGGACAGGATCCTAAGAGAGCTTTTAAAACACTGGTGACCATAGGTAAAAGTGGTAACCACTATGTTTTTATGGTTCCAGTTGCAGAGGAACTTGACCTTAAGAAAGCAGCTAAAAGTGTAGGTGAAAAGAATATCGAGATGATAAAGTCAAAGGAACTGCTTCCGCTTACCGGCTATATCCATGGAGGATGTTCACCAGTTGGTATGAAGAAGTTTTTTAAGACTATGATAGATAAGAGTGTTATGGATATTGATGATACTATATTTTTTAGTGCTGGTAAGATAGGTTTTCAGGTTGAAACTATGTATGAAGAGCTTAAGAAAGTCATAAGAGTTGAAGAGGCGGATATTGTCGTTGATTAAAATAAAGCCATGTGTGTTTTATAAAAGGCATAAAGCGATGCTTGGCATCAGATAAATCTTACATGTAAAAGCAAGAGAGGAGGCGGGCATATGACAGAAGAAAAGGATAAAAGAAAGTTTATGGTAGGAGGTTATGAATTTACTTCCAAAGAGGATGCACAGATAGCAAAGGACGAGCTGAATGCTATTAAATATGTATCGTCGAAGACAAACAGCAAGGATCCCAAGCAGGTGTACAGTCTATATAACAAGATTATAGAAAGAAAGCTTTTTTCTACACAGATAGGTATGAATTACCTTAAATCATTGCAGACATTTTTATATAAAAGTAGTGAGATACCGAATGATAAGATACAGCCTATTCCTATTAATATTGATACACAGGATGAGATTAATATAAGAAGGGAACGTAGTGAATTCAAGAGTGAATTAAGAGATTTGTCGATAAAGGTTGCCAGATATAAGAATAATTTTACAAGAGTCATGATAATAAATGTGATTCTTGTAATCATCATAGTGGCAATGTTTATTATACTAAATACAAGCTCTAATCCCAATATTATTAATTACGAGGTAAACCTGCAGAATAAGTATGCACAATGGCAGGAGCAGCTTCAGTCACAGGAACGGTCGCTTAACGCAAGGGAAAATGAACTTAATAACAGAAAATAAAATTCATTTATAAACACATTTTATTAACAGTAAGAACACATTTTGAACATATTTATTATCTATCATATATTGTATAAAGAGTGTAAATGTAGCAGATACAATGAATAATATCAATGTTACAGGAAATATGACGAGTTCTACACATAGGAAAAGATTGGAGATAATTGTATGGATAGTTTGAAAGTTTTAATGGTCGATGATGAAAGCAGGATGAGAAAGCTTGTAAGTGACTTTCTTACAAGGAAAGGATATCAGGTTATAGAAGCTGGTGATGGTGAAGAGGCTATTGATAAGTTTTATGAGGATAAGAATATATCGCTTGTTATACTTGATGTTATGATGCCAAAGATGAATGGGTGGGATACATGCAGACAGATACGTAAGAATTCAAATGTACCTATCATTATGCTTACGGCAAAGAGCGATGAGGCAAGTGAGCTTAATGGATTTGACTGTGGGGCTGATGAATATATTTCCAAACCATTTAGTCCTAAGATTCTTACTGCCAGAGTTGATGCACTTATAAGAAGGTCATATAGCATAGACAGCAGTGAAATGATAGATGTAGGAGGCATAGTTATCAATAAGGCTGCACATATAGTTAAGATTAATGATGAAGAGATAGAATTAAGCTTTAAAGAGTTTGAGCTTCTTACTTATTTTGTGGATAATAAAGGGATTGCATTATCCAGGGAAAAGATTCTTAACAATGTATGGAATTATGATTATTTCGGTGATGCTAGAACGATTGATACGCATGTCAAGAAGTTAAGAAAAAAACTTGGCGATAAAGGTGACTATATAAAGACTATATGGGGCATGGGCTATAAGTTTGAAGTAGAGGATTGATAATGGGAAAACATTCGATTAGGTTTAAGATTACAGTTTTGTTTGCAGGTATAATATGTATACTTATAGTTATGCTGCTGCTTTTTAATATAACTTTTTCCGAAAAGTTTTATATGCAGGATAAGCGGGAAGCGATGCTGAATGCTTATGAAAGTATAGATGATGCGTGTAATCAGTATAGCTCAGGTTCTATATCTGACACAGACCTTAGAAATAATCTTGAACAGGTGTCTACATCTAAAGGTATGTCAATAATAATAGTAAATAGTGACTGGACAACTTTTTATGTAAGTACTCATGGTGATGAGATGATGCTTGAAAGATTAAAAAAGAGCATTTTCAATAATGATATATTTCAAGGGATGCCGGATAAGTCAGGATCAATGCAGGAGCAGCCAGATGAAAACAGGAACGGTGACATAAATGCTGGTAAGAAAACACTTCCTGAAAAGATTATAGATATGTCGGGCAATGGTGCCAGTGAAACAAGAGATATTTTATATCAGAGCGATAAATATACAGTGCAGAAGGTATATGACAGCCGTCTGCTTGATGATTATATAGAATTATGGGGAACACTTGATAATGGTAATTTTATCCTTATAAGGACACCTATACAGGGTATAAAGGATAATGTCCATATTTCAAATACATTTATAACTTATATAGGTATTGTAACGCTTATTATAGGAATTATTGCAGCATTTGTATTATCTTCATATATATCAAAACCTATTAAGCAGCTGTCTAATATAGCTGAACGTATGTCAGAGCTTGATTTTGATATTAAGTATGATGGAAAAGATAAAGGTGAGATAGGGCTTCTTGGTAAAAGCATGAATAATATGTCACAGAAGCTTGAAGAGAATATATCGCAGCTTAAGACGGCGAATCTTGAACTGCAAAGGGATATAGATAAGAAGGAGAAACTTGAGAAGATGAGGACAGATTTTCTTTCTAATGTTTCCCATGAGTTAAAAACACCAATTGCACTTATACAAGGATATGCGGAGGGATTAAAGGAAGGAATAACTGATGATCCTGAAAGTATGGACTTTTATTGTAGTGTTATTATGGATGAAGCAGCCAAGATGAATAATATGGTAAAGAGATTGCTTACACTTAATCAGATAGAGTTTGGCGAAGATGAACTTGTTATGGAGAGATTCGATATTAATGAGCTTGTAAAGTCAGTAGTCAATGCTAATGAGTTAAGGGCAACGCAGAAAAACTTAAGTATTACATATGATATTTTAGATACACCTTTGTATGTATGGGCTGATGAGTATAAGGTTGAAGAAGTTGTTACTAATTATCTGTCTAATGCTATCAATCATTGCTGCAATGAAAATATAATAAAGATAAAAGTAGGACATATAGATAAAGATAATGTAAGAGTGTCAGTGTTTAACACGGGAAATAATATACCAGAGGCTGACATAGAGCATATATGGGAAAAGTTTTATAAAGTTGATAAAGCAAGAACGAGAGAATATGGTGGCAATGGTATAGGACTTTCTATAGTAAAGGCTATAGTCGAATCTATGGGTAAGACTTGCGGTGTCAATAATCTTTCTGATGGTGTTGAGTTCTGGTTTGACCTTGACTGTAAATTGTGATACAATTCTAATAGTTATAAGGTTGAATGGAGATTGTTATATTATGAAGAGATTAGCTTTGGCAGCGTTATGCATGGTTGGTGTGTTTGCATTGTCAGGTTGCGGTGATAATGTTACATTAACAGAAGAGCAGAATGATATGATAGCCGAATATGTGGCAGGTTCATTACTTAAACATTCATATGATAATGAATGGAAATATACTAAGTTAAACAGTTCTAATACTGGGCATACAAGCAGTTTGGGCAATGTCAGTTCTACGGCTGCTGGTATGACGACAGCAACTAAGGCAGGAACAGTTACAGCAACAACTGCTGCCGCAGATGTAAACACAACAGCATCAAGCCTTTCACAGGCACTTGGTTTAAGTGGTGTTGAAGTTAAGTATAAGGCTGTTTCTATAGGTGAAAGATATCCTACAGAGGCATATGCAGTATGTGTTCCAGCAGATAGTGGATGTAAGGTAGTTGCAGTTGAATTCACTATTAAGAATACAGGGTCAGCAGCAGTAACAGCAACGACTAAATCATCGTCAGTTACTATGAAGCTTAACATAGGCGGTGGAACATATAACCAGTACAAGTCTATGCTTAAGGATGATATATGTGGACTTGACGGAGTGAGCATTAAGCCAGGTGATAGTTATACAGCAGCAGCGATATTCCAGGTTCCAGCAGAATCTGCGGTTAAGTCTTCTGATATGAAGATGGAAGTTCTGTCAGGTTCTAAGACAGTGGAAACAATCACACTGCAGTAGTGATGGCACCTTAAAGGATATGGATAAAATTATAGAATTATTAATTATAAATTATAAATTACATTAAAAGTACTCCCTTTAAGAAAGACAAGTGTAATATAAGACTTGTCTTTCTTAAAGGGAGTACTTTTTGTTAGAATTCATGCAAGGATGATATTTAAGCTGTTCTTTATAAGCATTTTTCTGGGATATTTATTTTAAAATGTATTCTTTTTTGTAAATAGCTGCCTCTTCATCAGTAAGTATGTGGGCGAATGAGGCTCTTTTATCAGGACAATACCCAGGACCATGTCCATTATATTCAGCATAATATACAGTATCATGAGCTTCTGGTTTGTTCCAGTCATGAAAGCCATCTTTTACAACCTGGTTGGAATATTCACAGTTTAACAATACGACCTTAGCGTGAATTCTCCATGGACGGCTAAGGTAGCAGGTCTGTGGTGGACAGTTTCCTGTAAAAGTGCAGCTGTCAAATACATATCCATATTGCTGGTTTTCATATGTTGATGGTGCGGTATAATAACTGTTTATTGTTTCGTTGCGGTTTAAGGCATACAGAGTGCAGTTTTTAAAATAAGCCGTTGCACTTCCAAATATAAAGTCTATTTCTCCACATATATAGCAGTCTTCATATAACTGCTTTGTAGGTATTCTTGGAGCGAATTCAGTTGGACCGATAAAACCTCCTGGCTCTTTTTCTTTAAATGGAAGAGGACCGGTAAAAAGTGTATCCTGATGGCCTAACATACGGCAATTTTTAAATGTAAGATTATCACCTTCTGCATATACTGCTATTGCCTGTCCTACCTTTTTGCCAAAACCTGCTGAGTTTTCAAAGGTAAGATTAAATGCACTGAAATTGTTGGCATTGACAAAGAAAGTATAAGACCTGAAGGTACCTCTTTTGCTGCCATCTTCCATAGTCATAAGAGCATAATATCCCTCTGTGATAATAGTGTGTTCGCTGGACTCACCAATAAGAGTTATATTGTCTTTTTTTATTTCAACACGTTCTTTATAGATACCATTTTTAATAAAAATAGTTTCGCCACCACATGCAGGATTGATAGAATCCACAGCAGCCTGAACGGAGCTGAAGTCGCCAGTGTTGTCTTTAGATACAGTAATCATAATAACAAATTCCCCTTTTATATAAAAGTATTTTTAAACACCACATGCTTTGTAAAATGCTGTCTTTAAGCTACAACCGCATCTGGATTTTGATATATAATATCACATTAAACACTATTATAGCATTTTTTTTTAAACTTAAAATGCTTTTATAGACAATTATTCGTAAAAATTGTATACTTATCGGGAAATTATTAGGAAGTGGAAGAGATTATGATAAAAATAGTTGAAGATATAAAAGATGTTGATATATATATGTCACTTAGAGATAAGGTTGAGTGGGTAAAGCTTACGAGAAGCCAGGCACAGGCAGCTTTAGATAACAGTGTTAAAGTATTTACAGTGTTTGATGATGACAGGCCCATAGGAATGGGAAGAGTTGTTGGAGATAAGGCGGTTATCAGTTATATCCAGGATCTTATTATAATACCCGAGTACCAGGGTAAGCATATAGGAAGCATGCTTATTGAACATATAATTTCATATGTAAAGTCGCTTACATATGATAACTCAAGGATGATGCTATGTCTTATGTGTGCAAAAGGAAGAGAGCAGTTTTATAAAAAACATAATTTCATAGCACGACCTACTGATGCACTTGGTCCAGGAATGATACAGTATATATATGCTGGGGAAGAGTGTAAGTAAGGTTATCAGATGAGCTGCGATATTACAACTCTAGTAGATCGTTTTCGAAATAATGTACTAGATGTGCGGTTTATGCTCATTGTTAACCTAGAAAATAAAATAGTTGACAATATGAGAATTAAAATGTAAACTGATAAAATGATGAATTTATTAATACAGGCACTATGTGCAGAATGGAGACAAAAGTGAAAGAGAAAAAGTTTACAGTTTATCAGTTGTGTTTTATGGCATTAATGGCAGCAGTTACATGCATTTTAGCACCTATGTCTATACCGATAGGTCCTATTCCTATATCATTAACTAATCTTGTAGTTTATTTTACAGTGTATGTTATAGGTACTAAGGCAGGAGTGTGCAGTTATTGCATATATGTTCTTCTTGGAATAGTTGGACTTCCTGTTTTTTCAGGTTATGTGGGTGGTCCGGCTAAGATAGCAGGTCCAACAGGTGGATATATAGTTGGATTTGTGCTTATGGCTCTTATAGGTGGATTTTTTATAGAAAAGTTTAAAAGAAATTTTGTTTTGACACTAGTTGGATGGGTATTAGGAACATTTGTTGACTATTGCCTTGGAACAGTATGGTTCGTATATGTTGCACATTGCTCATTGTTATATGCACTTAAGGTTTGTGTATATCCTTTTATAGTATTTGACCTTGGAAAGATAGTTATAGCTACATTGTTAGGCCATGCTGTAAGATATGCTCTTGTTAAGGCAGGATTATTAAACAATATTAAGGCTGATGCGAAGGCAGCATAAAAACAGTTTATTTAGTGAAAATAATTATTTTGAATAACAGAAGTGAATAACAGATAGAATAAGGCTTGTTGGGTGTTTTAAGAATAAGGAACCAAGATGTTACTTTTATATATTCTTAAAATACCAAACAAGCCTTAATTGTCTGTTGATTGTCTGTTGTTTAACTATTATTCAACTGATATTCAGCTAAACAGCGGTATTTTATGCGAGTAATGTCTTAACATATTCAGCAATAGCCTCATCCTTGCAGTTAGCAAAGAAAAGCTCCTTAAACTGCTTACCTGCAACAGCACCCTTAACGAGATCCTGGTCAAGACCTTTAAGAACACTTATAAGATCCTGGTTAAGAGTAACCTTTCTTACTTCATCAAGAATCTTTTTATTTCTCTGTTCTGGAACAACTCTTTCCTTAGGGTAACCACCACCTGGTTCGCCTTCGAATAACTTTTCAAATATATATGTAAGATTTAATTCAGCACCCCATCCAAATCCTTTAGCGAAAGGAAGTGCGATAGCATTGCCATCGTTAATCTGCATGAACATATAAGCATCTGAAGGATCAACAACATGTCCGCAAAGAACGTTAGGGAATGAGTTAAGTGCAAGCATAGCACCTTCACCTGTTCCGCATCCTGTTACTACGAAGTCACATGCACCAGAGTTAAGAAGTATAGCAGCTAATATACCATTCTGTACATATGTAAGCTGTTCATTATCATCTGCTGAATACATACCATAGTTATCAACTGTATGTCCCTTGCTTTCAGCCACCTTCTTAAGATTAGCATAGATCATTTCATTCTTGGCAGCCTGGCTGTTTTCATTGATTAAAGCGATTCTCATTATAAAAACCTCATCTTTCCTGATAATATATTGATTGATGTCAATACTATAATGCATAAATGTGTGAGTAAAAACATGCTGTTGTTAGCATTATAGTGGTTAACAAAAATCATAATAACTATACGAAAATAAATAATATTTGTCAAATTGATAAAATATAAAAAGTATGGTAAAATCCGGATTGCTAGAAGAATCAAAGGTAAGATGAGGAGAAATGTAATGGAACATAATAAAGATATACAGGCAGCTTTTATGGATGCACTAAATGCACTTAAGGAATACGCAAAGGTAAATGGTAATATAGTAGGTAAAGAAGATGTTGCAGGCTTCTTTAAAGACATGAGTCTTGATGATAATAAATATTCAATGATAACCGGATATCTGATGGCTAATGGTATAACAATAAAGGGAGAAGATGGCACTGATAATGAGTTTTTACATATGCTTGAGAGTACTGTAGACGATTCGGTAAAAAACGATGAGAAGGGAATTGCACTGGAGAATGAATATAAGTCCACAGATGATGATGCATTTACAGAAAAACAGGTTACAGACAAAGATGGTCTTATTACTAAAATAAATATATCAGAGGAAGAGGTAAAGAGTCTACCAGAAAAAGAGGCGGCTATGGCTGCCCAGATGATAGCTGATAATATGGATTATTCAGAGGATGATATATATATCGAAAGATATAAAAAAGAACTTGAAGCTATCCAGCCGGTATCAGATACAACAAGAGCGTATCTGCTTGTCAATATAGTGGAGGATAATGATAAAGAGTCACTTAAGATATTATCAGAATCATATCTTGAAAAGATACTGGAATGGGTTGAACCATATAGATGCAGAGGTGTTCTTGCTGCAGATCTTGTACAGGAGAGTAACCTTTCAATGATGGCTTATATAGGACAGAAGCTATGGCTTAATAACTATGAATGGAAGGACAGGATAAAAGAGGGAAGTACAAGCGATATATTAGAAGTACTGAAAGCTATGGATAAGGAGGTCAGATATCAGGCAGAAGAGAGTATGAAGATGCTGATAGATGAACAGATGGACAGCAATAAGATATCTGGAAAGGTGCTTAATAAAGTCAATTATGTGAATGACTGGGCTGTAAGACTTAGGGAAGAACTGGGAAGGAAGCCAACTGTTAAAGAAGTTGCAGAACGTATGGGCGTTTCAGAGGATGTTGTAAGTGAAGCCTTATCATTGTCAGCTGATAAGATAGAAGATATAAAGGTTCAGAATGAAAAGTAAAAAAGGCTGAAAAAATATAGAATAATAAAAAAACTTTACATAATTAAAAAAGTTTTACATAATATATTGTGTAGAAACGATTTATGTAGTAGAATGTAGACAGTAAAGAGAGCAGGAAAGACCTGCTGGCTGAATCAGTTAAATATAATATATTTCCTGGGGCGTGCGAGAACCTCACTTATTTTGATCCTACATTTCATCGACGGGATTCCTATATCTCCATTCTAATGTCGGGCCTCCTAAGAGTGGATGGCAGCGGTCTGGATGCGGTTACCCACCTAGCATTGCTAGGAGTCGAAAACGTGGGGAACGGCGCTTTGGGATTATTGATTTGACATTATAAGTTGTAAGTATCTTTATATAAGTATTTATATAAAGAATCTTACAGCTTTTTTATTTTCTGTAATATATAAGAGTACAAGAGCATATATATAATGTCAGGAGTAGAATTTGTTCTTTATATATTAACAATAGTTAATGAAAGGTATAGCTTCTGGTATGGTTAAGACGGTTGTTATCAGAAAACGGAATATAATAATGCATGGCATAATAATACTTGTACTAGCTGTTGCATCCATTGTCCTAAGGACATATCTGACAGATAACAGCCGCAATCAGGATTATATAACATATGCACAGGCTGCAAAGATGATATCATATGCACAGATAGATGATTGTGATGCGTTTTCCAATGATATGGAATGGTACAAGACTTATATGGAGTATGTCAACATAAATGGATACATGAACGCTGCAAATCCTAACAGTTATGTCAAATATAAAGATGTAAGTATGCTGGCTCGTAGAATAAATGCAGATATTGATTGTTTTAAGTCTGAGGGGATAGAATCATATATAGATATAGAAAATGATAACCGACCTGTAAAAAATGATGTTTTTATAAGATGCTTTCAAAATCTCTGCAAGTATTTTAAGTATGGAGATGAAATAGAACTTAAGCAGATGGGTGTGTCAGGAGTGCCATCAGATAATGTAAGTGAAGAGTGGACAGTGTGTACAACTAAAGGCACATATATATATGACGGTGTTATTATACAGCCATATGTAGATACAACGATTGAGGCTCTTGTAAGACAAAACAGGCTTTTATGTGTTGTTGATAAAATATCAGATGATGTTAAGTACAGGAATGTGCTGCTTAAGACTTATGAAAATGGATATGTAACTGTCAATGTATATGGAATGATTAAAAAATATAAAGTACATAAAGTGGAGGGCTTTATTGAGAATAGTCTTGCAGATATAGATATAACTAATGGGAAGCTTAAAGGAATAGATATAAAGGATGATAAGATAAGCGGTAAAGTACTATCCTTTAATGACAGCTATATTGAAATAGAAGGTTACGGAAAAGTTCCTGCCGATAGTAATTTTATGATATATGATATTACACAGGGCGATAAAGTGAGTGGTTATGATTCTATAATTGTAGGGTATTCTCTTGAGGATTTTGTTGTGGCGCAGGGGAAAATATGTGGTGCGGTAAAGGGAAGGAAGCTTGTCCAGACAAACATCAGAGTTATGCTTAAGACATCAGGCTATAAACAGCTTTTTCACGATTCTGTAGAATTTGTTTCAGATTCGGTCATACATGTTTCTTATGATGATAATGTTATTGACATCATGCAGGGAGAACATATCGTTATTGATAAGAATGATGAAAGATTCACCACAGGAAGAATAAAATTATCTACGGATGGTGGAACTATATGTATAGAGTCAGTTAAGAGAGGCCAGGGCAGACCAGAGTATAGCGGTACTATAGAGCTTGCGTTATATGAGGAGGGAATAGCTGTTATTAATGAGCTTGATATAGAAGAATATTTAAAATGTGTTGTTCCAAGTGAGATGCCGGTATCATATGGAGTAAATGCCCTTAAGTGTCAGGCAGTATGTGCCAGAAGCTATGCATATACACAGCTTGAAAACAATTATTACGGTGAGTATGGCGCACATGTTGATGATAGTGTAGCATTCCAGGTTTACAATAACACTTATAGAAATGAAGATGCTGATAAGGCTGTAGATGAAACAAAAGGAAGGGCTGTATATTATGATGAGAAAATAGTTAAAACATATTATTATTCAACATCATGTGGGTATTCGACAGATGTATGTGCATGGGGGAGCGATGATAGCTGTTATCCAATGTATGGTTCGACGCATATAGGGAGCGGTGGTGTTGATGCTGAGATGAGCGATAATACAGAGTTTGAACGTTATATAGAGGAATCACATGATTGTGATTATGATAGTGGTTTCCCACTTTATAGATGGAATACGACAATAAGTGCCAAAGATATATCTGATAATATTAATTCAAAGCTTGCATATGTATCTGGCAGGTCATGTGTATATATTTACAATGAGAACAAAGAACTTGTACCAGGCAGCGTAAGCAGTGTCGGCAATATTCAATCTATTGAAGTGGTTAAAAGAGGCTGTGGAGGTGTTGTTAAGCTTCTTAGGTTAAAAGGAAGTGAGGCTGAATGTGTGATTTCCGGAGAGAATACAATAAGAACTGTGCTTGGAAGCAGCGGTGCAGTTATAAACACACTAACTGGTGATGCACATTATGACATACTGCCAAGTGCATTTATAGTGATAAAGCCTGTATATGATGGTGATGATAATGTTATATCGGCATTTAAAATATATGGTGGAGGTTTTGGCCATGGTATAGGCATGAGTCAGAATGCTGTAAGAAAAATGTCTGAAACAATGAGTTATGAAGAAATACTTAAGTTCTTTTATAAAGGAGTTGAAATAAAAAATGTTGCTGCCTGATTATGTAAGCAGCAACATTTTTTTAAATGCGTTTTATTTTTATGTGGTTATTTTATTTTTTTTGCCGGTAATACGGAATGGCTTAAATATTTTCTTTTCTATAAGGGTATTGAATTCTGCACCAAAGAAAAGAATGATTATGCATATATACATCCAGATAAGCAGAAGCATAAAGGTTGTAAGGCTTCCGTATGTATATGAATATTTTACCATATAGGTAATGTATAGAGAATATAGTTCGGAAAATAAAAACCATCCAATACTGGCTATAAATGCACCTGGTATTTCTTCTATAATATGTTTTTTCTTATTTGGTATAAATGTGTACATAACTGAGAAAAATAAAGTCAGCAAAGCAGGCACTAAAAACAGCCTGTTTGAAAAAATTGCATTTATTACTATGAATTTTCCGCCAAGACTGGCAAGACGGTTCTGAAGGAATGCAATCAGATGTTCTCCAAAAACGATGATTAAAAGGCTGGCAGCTATTGATAATAAAAGTATAAGTGCGTACAGACTTGAAAATATTCTCTGGATAAACCAGCTTCTGTTATACTCACAGTTATTTATCTTGTTAAGACATCTTTTTATAGTCATAAATCCTTTGCCTGCTGACCATAAAAGACCAATTGCAGTTAAAGAAAGCAAAGCAACTGAGGATGAGCTTTCAATGTCTGTGAATATATTTATAAGCATGGGATGAAATTCCTGCGGAATTATGTTCTCAAGCAGATCTAAAAGGTCAGAAGAAGTAACAGGAAAATAATGTATTATATTAATAAGTGCTATTATGAACGGCATAAAGCTCAATAAAAGATAGTAGCATGTCTGCGCAGCATAAGCAGTTATTTTATCTTCGCTGATTTTCTTTGCTGTTTCCTGAACGGTGAATAATATTCTTGCAAGTTTCATATATACTCCTGTTTGTGTATTGTTATGACATTATATGTTATTTTGGCTAAATTATCAATAAGGTCTGTAATAACTTGCATTTACAACAGCTTTTATGTAAAATAAATAAGTTAAAGATAAGAAAGGTATGGTTGTTGTAATGGGGATTAGCGTTAAATTAGAGGCTTTTGAGGGTCCACTTGATCTTTTGCTGCATCTTATAGATAAAAACAAAGTTAATATATATGATATTCCTATTGCTGATATTACTGAGCAGTATATGGAATATGTAAGAAAGATGCAGGAAGAGAATCTTGATATTGTAAGTGAGTTCCTTGTCATGGCAGCAACATTACTTGATATAAAATGCAGGATGCTGCTTCCTAAGGAAGTTGATGAGGAAGGAAACGAAGAAGATCCAAGAGCAGAGCTTGTGGAACAGCTGCTTGAGTATAAGCTGTTTAAGGCTATGGCAGAGGAACTTAAAGGACAGCAGCTTGATGCAATAAAAACCTATTATAGAAAACCTGACATACCAGAAGAGGTTAGTGGATATACCCCACCTGTCGATTTAAATGAAGTGGTAGGCGATGTGAATCTTATTAAACTGAATGCAATATTTGCAGATGTTATGAAAAGAAAAGAAGACAAGGTTGATCCGGTAAGGAGCAAGTTTGGAAAGATTGAAAAAGAAGAAGTTACTATGTCAGAAAAGCTTGTGGATATTAAAGCATTCATGATGGAGCATAAAAGTTTCAGCTTCAGGGAGCTCCTTATGAAGGGGGCATCAAAGGTTTCGGTTATTGTGACATTCCTTGTTGTGCTTGAGCTTATGAAAACTGGCTTCATAACAGTGAAGCAGGAAGGAACCTGCGAAGAAATATATATAGATGTGACTGGTAATCCTGAAATGATTGAAGATATATCAGAGGACTAGGATTATATGTGTAAAAAGTGCGGAATGGAGATTGTATAATGAACATAAAACAAACAGAGGGAGCTATAGAAGCAATACTTTTTACGATGGGAGAGTCGGTAGAAGCAGAAAAGATTGCAGCTGCGATAGATCACGATGTTGATACAACAATCAGGATGATTCATAATATGATGGATAATTATGAAGCTGAGGGAAGAGGGATAAAAATAATAGAACTTGATGGAAGCTTCCAGCTGTGCACCAAGCAGGAGTATTATGATACTCTTATAAAGGTCTGCAGTCAGCCTAAAAAATACACATTGTCAGATGCGGCACTTGAAACATTGTCAATAATAGCCTATAAGCAGCCAATAACTAAGATGGAGATTGAAAAGATAAGAGGTGTTAATTCTGACAGGGCAGTAAACAAGCTTGTAGAGCTTGAACTGGTTAAAGAAGTTGGACGGCTTGATGCACCGGGACGTCCAATGCTTTTTGGCACAACAGAAGAGTTTTTAAGAACATTTGGCGTACAGTCAATAGATGAACTTCCAGTTATAAGTGAGGACATGATTGAACAGTATAAAGAAGAGGCAGAATATGAGGTTTTAAGTGAAATAAAATCTGAGGAAGAAGATGACGATGGCCAGCTTACCTTAAATATCTGATGTTTGAAACAGTAACTCAGACACATAAAATAAATTAAAATAAAATGGAGGTACTACAATACTATGGAAAGATTAAATGCATGGAATAAGTATGATGAAGATATGAAAAAGAAGGTTTTTGATTTCGCTGATGAATACAGAAGATTCATATCTTTATGTAAAACTGAAAGAGAATGTGTAGAAGAAGGCGTGCGTATATTAAAGGCAGCTGGTTATAAAGACCTTAAAGACGTTATAGCTGCTGATGAAAAGCTTAAGGCAGGAGATAAGGTGTATGCTGTTAATATGAATAAAGCAATTGTAGCCTTTAATATAGGAGAAGATTCAATCGAGTCAGGCATGAACATATTAGGAGCACATATAGATTCTCCAAGACTTGATATTAAACAGAATCCATTATATGAGGAAACAGGACTTGTACTTCTTGATACACATTATTATGGTGGTATCAAGAAGTATCAGTGGGTTGCAACACCTCTTGCACTTCATGGTGTAGTTGCACTTAAAGATGGAACAACAGTTAAAGTAGTTATCGGCGAGGATATGGATGATACTGTAGTGGGCATATCAGATCTTCTTATTCATCTTGCATCAGAACAGATGGACAAGAAGGCAGCTAAGGTTGTAGAAGGAGAGGCACTTGATATTCTTGTTGGCAGTATGCCACTAAAGAATGAGGAAACAAAGAGTGATAAGGAAGACTGTAAAGATGCAGTAAAAAAGAATATACTTGCAATATTAAAAGAAAAATATGGTATAGAAGAAGAGGATTTCATGTCAGCCGAGTTAGAGGCAGTTCCAGCAGGTCCAGCCAGAGATTATGGTATAGACAGAAGCATGATAATAGGTTATGGACATGATGACAGAGTGTGTGCATATCCATCACTTATTGCACTTGCTAATTCTGATATGCCAAAAAGGACTGGCGTATGCATACTTGTTGATAAGGAAGAGATAGGAAGCGTTGGAGCAACTGGCATGCAGTCAAGATTCTTTGAAAATATGGTTGCAGAGGTTATGGACAGATGTGGTGAATATAGCGAGCTTAAGTTAAGAAGAGCTCTTGCGAACTCTTACATGCTTTCATCAGATGTAAGTGCTGCATATGACCCTAATTATGCATCAGTTTTTGAAAAGAAAAATGCTGCATATTTTGGTAAAGGCATGGTGTTTAATAAGTACACAGGGGCAAGAGGAAAGAGTGGCTCTAATGATGCTTCAGCAGAGTTTGTTGGAAAGTTAAGAAAAGTCATGGATGATGCGGATGTTGCATTCCAGACCGCAGAGCTTGGAAAAGTTGATATTGGTGGCGGCGGAACAATAGCATATATTCTTGCCAACCTTGATATGAATGTTATAGATAGTGGTATTGCAGTACAGAATATGCATGCTCCATATGAAGTAATAAGTAAGGCGGACCTTTATGAAACATTAAAGGGATATGAAGCATTTCTTAAGAATGCATAAGAAAATTCTAAGCTTGTAAAATATAAAAAAATAGATGTATATTTTAAAGAAAGGTATTGTACAGATGAAGTGGAACAGATATTCTATTAAGACAACAACAGCAGCTATTGATTTTATCAGTAGTGCACTTGCGGATATAGGGATAGAGGGAATAGAGATACAGGATAATGTGCAGCTTACACAGGAAGAAGCTAAGACTATGTTTGTTGATTTTATTCCTGAACTTCCACCTGATGATGGAACAGCAGTTGTTAATTTCTATATAGATTCAGATGAAGATGACGGCACTCTTGTAAAGAAAGCAGAACAGGAGCTTGAAGATTTAAGAATGTTTGTTGATATAGGTGAAGGAACTATCACAAGCTCAGAAACCGAAGATAAGGACTGGATTAATAACTGGAAACAGTATTGGCATACATTTACTATTGGCAATCTATATATTAAGCCTACATGGGAAGCTGTTACAGACGATATGAAGGGTCACCCGGTTCTTAGTATTGATCCGGGTACTGCTTTTGGTACAGGTTCACATGAAACAACAAGAATGGTTATAAAACAGCTTGAAAAGTATGTTAAGCCTGGAGATAATGTTCTTGATGTAGGATGTGGAAGCGGAATATTATCGGTAGTAGCACTAAAATATGGTGCAGCACATGCTTTTGGAACAGACCTTGATCCTAATGCTATAATTGCATCACATGAGAATTCAGAACAGAATAATATTAAACCAGAACAGTTTGAAGTTATAGAAGGTAATATTATAGATGATAAGTCGGTTAAGGATGCCTGTGGCTATGAATGTTATGATATAGTATGTGCAAACATTCTTGCTGATGTTTTGGAACCCCTTTCAGTAAACATACATGAACATATGAAGGAGGGAGCTTATTTTATAACCTCAGGTATAATTAATACTAAAGAGAATGAAGTAGTGGAAAGTTTTAAAAAGAATCCTGAACTTGAAATAGTTGAAATAAACCATGACGGTGAATGGGTTAATGTGACTGCGAGACGCAGGAACAAAACTGATATGCGCACAAAACATGCGTAGAAATGAGGAATATTATGTATCATTTTTTTGCAGAGCATGAAAATATATCAGATGATTATATTGATATACGTGGTGGAGATGTCAATCATATTAAGAATGTTATAAGACTTAAGGTGGGAGATGAGGTGCTTATAAGCAGTGGAGATAATTATGATTATCTTTGCAGTATAGAGCATATAAGTGATGATGTTGTAACAGCAAAAATCATTGAAACAAGAGAAAAGATGAATGAGCTTCCTGTTAAAGTATATCTTTTTCAGGGACTTCCAAAGGCAGACAAGATGGAACTTATAATCCAGAAAATGGTTGAACTTGGGGTTTATGAAATAGTTCCGGTTTCTATGAAAAGAAGTGTTGTCAGGCTGGATGAAAAAAAAGCCAGAACGAAGACTACACGTTGGAATGCAATATCAGAGAGTGCAGCAAAGCAGAGTAAAAGAAGCATAATACCTCATGTATCAGAGGTGCTTAGCTTTAAGCAGGCATTAGAAAAGGCAAAGGAGCTTGATGTGCTTTTGCTTCCGTATGAGTGTGCCGAAGGTATGGCTTATACCAGAATGGTTGTATCTAAGATTAAACCAGGACAGTCTGTAGGAATATTTATCGGACCTGAAGGTGGGTTTGATGGAGATGAGTTAAAGCTTGCCAGGGAAGCAGAATGTAATATAATAACACTTGGAAAGCGTATATTAAGAACAGAAACAGCAGGGATGATGCTGATGTCAGTTATTATGTATAATATGGAAGAATAATATTAGCTATTAGGAATGGAGTTAACATGCAGGCATATCTTGATAATTCAGCCACAACAAAGTGTGCACCACAGGTTGTTGATGTGTGTGTGAAGGTTATGCAGGAGGATTATGGTAATCCTTCATCAAAGCATATGAAGGGCGTTGAAGCTGAAAATTATATAAAAGATGCTAAAGAGACTATAGCAAAGACATTAAAATGTCAGGATAAAGAGATACTCTTTACATCTGGTGGAACAGAGTCTAACAATATGGCAATTATAGGAACTGCCATGGCTAATAAAAGAAAAGGTAACCATGTGATTGTGTCGTCAGTGGAACATTCATCGGTAAAGGAGCCTTTTAATTTCCTTGAAGAGCAAGGGTTTAAGGTTACTTATCTTAAGGTTGATAGTAAAGGGATAGTTGATATTGAAGAGCTTAAGAATGCTCTTGATAATGAAACTATACTTGTATCTGTCATGTATACTAACAATGAGATTGGAGCAGTTGAACCGATTGAAGAAATCGGACATATAGTTAAAAGCTACAACCCTGATATAGTATTTCATGTAGATGCTATACAGGCATATGGCAAGTTTAAGATTATACCCAAAAAACTAGGTATAGATCTTCTTTCAGTAAGCGGACATAAGATACATGGACCTAAAGGCAGCGGCTTTTTGTATATAAAGGATAAGACAAGAATCAAACCTATAATATATGGAGGCGGGCAGCAGAAGGGTATGCGTTCCGGAACAGAAAATGTTCCTGCCATAGCTGGACTTTCGGCAGCAGTTAAGCTTATATATAATGAAAATTTTGATGCTAAGATTGACAAGTTGTATGAACTCAAAGATTATTTTATATCGCAGCTTGAACAGTTAGAAGAAGTACAGATTAATTCATTAAAGGGAAGAGAAAGTGCACCACAGATTGTAAGTGCAAGCTTTAGGGGCGTGAGAGCAGAAGTGCTGCTGCATGCACTTGAAGACAGGCAGATATATGTATCATCTGGCTCTGCATGTTCGTCTAATAAACCAGGGCTTAGCAATACACTTGTTGCAATAGGTCTTGATAAAGACCTGTTAGATAGTACTATAAGATTCAGTTTTTGTTATGATACAACAAAGGAAGAACTTGATTATACTATAGAGACACTTAAAGAATTATTGCCGGTATTAAGAAAATATACAAGACATTAGGAAAGGGAGATGAATAATGTACAAAGCTTTTTTGATAAAATATGGAGAGATAGGCGTAAAGGGAAAAAACAGATATCTTTTTGAAGATGCACTTGTAAGACAGATCAGATTCGCACTTGCTAAGGTGGATGGTGACTTTACTGTATCAAAGGAAAATGGAAGAATATATGCAACAGCTGGAAGTGAATTTGATTATGATGAAACAGTTGAAGCGTTAAAAACAGTATTTGGAATAATAGGCATATGCCCGGTTGTCCAGATAGAGGATAATGGTTTCGATGATCTTGCAGAACATGTTATTAAGTATATAGATGAAGCATATCCGGATAAGAATATAACTTTTAAGGTTGATGCCAGACGTGCAAGAAAGAATTATCCTATGAATTCTATGGAGATTAACATGGAAATGGGTGGAAGAATCCTTGAAGCATTTCCAGAAATGAAGGTTGATGTCCATAATCCACAGGTTCTTTTGCAGATTGAAATAAGAAAGAATATTAATATATATTCGATAGAGATTCCAGGACCAGGCGGTATGCCTATAGGAACAGCAGGTAAAGCTATGCTTCTTCTGTCTGGTGGAATAGATAGTCCTGTTGCAGGGTACATGATAGCAAAAAGAGGTGTCCAGATAGAGGCAACTTATTTTCATGCACCACCATATACAAGTGAACGTGCAAAGCAGAAGGTAGTTGATCTTGCCAGACTTGTGTCAAAATATGCAGGTCCTATTGTACTTAATGTAGTTAACTTTACAGATATCCAGCTTGCTATATATGAGAAGTGTCCTCATGATGAGCTTACTATAATCATGAGAAGATACATGATGAAGATAGCGGAAGAACTTGGTAAAGAAAGCAAATGTATGGGACTTATCACAGGAGAGAGTATAGGACAGGTTGCCAGCCAGACTATGCATAGCCTGTATTGTACTAATGAGGTATGTACTATGCCTGTTTACAGACCTGTTATCGGCTTTGATAAGCAGGAAATCATAGATATATCAGAAAGAATTGGAACATACGAAACATCTATACAGCCATTTGAAGACTGCTGTACAATATTTGTAGCAAAGCATCCAGTTACTAAGCCAAATCTTAATATAATAAAGCAGCACGAACATAACCTTGATGAGGTTATAGAACAGCTTATGAAAACAGCTATTGAAACAACTGAAAAAATAATAGTTAAATAAAAACAAAAATAAAAAATGGATGCCACACTTATGTGTGACATCCTGTTTCCAATATAACTTAACATTACTATCATGTGTGAATATGAATTCATGATGAAGAAAGCTATATATACCATATCATATAAAACTGATTATACGATATAAGGCTTTAATACTGCAAGTATTGTGTCGATATCATTCTCAGCATGAATGTTAAGATCAATTGGCTTAGAAAGATCAAGACTGAAGATACCCATGATAGATTTTGCATCTATTACATATCTTCCTGATACAAGATCAAAGTCTACGTCAAACTTAGTAATATCGTTAACAAATGACTTAACTTTATCGATTGAGTTTAATGAAATCTGAACTGTTTTCATTGAGCTACCTCCCACATAGAATAATTACTTATGTATTAATTATAATGTTTAAATGGGTTATGTCAAGAATAAAGTGAGTATAAAAAATAGCACAGTATATATGTGCGGAAATGAGGAAATGTTGAAAAAAGCAGCTATACATAATCTTGGGTGTAAAGTTAACTCATATGAAGCTGAATCAATGGAGCTTATGCTTAAGAATGCGGGATATGAGATAGTACCATTTGATGAGAATATAATTGCGGATGTATATATTATTAATACGTGTTCAGTAACTAATATAGCAGACAGAAAATCACGACAGATGCTTCATAAGGCAAAGAAAATGAATCCTTTGGCGGTTGTTGTTGCAGCAGGATGCTATGTACAGGCCGACGAGGATGGCGTAAGGAGTGATGAAGCAGTAGATATTGTTATTGGAAATAACATGAAGATTAACATTGTTGATGTGCTTGAAGAATATTACAGGGATAACAGCCGTGATGATTATGTGCTTGATATTAACAATAAAGAAACAACATATGAAGAACTTAAAATAGATAAAGTAACTGAACATACAAGGGCATATATAAAGATTCAGGATGGATGTAACCAGTTTTGCTCTTATTGTATAATACCATATACAAGAGGAAGAATCAGAAGCCGTTCTGCCATAGATATAGTAGATGAGGTTAAAAGACTGGCTTTAAATGGATATAAGGAGATTGTACTGACTGGTATTCATCTTTCTTCTTATGGAAAGGATACGGGAAAGGAAACGCTTCTTGATGTTATAAAGCTTGTGCATGAGGTAGATGGAATTGAACGTATTCGTCTTGGTTCTCTTGAGCCAAGAATAGTAACAGATGAATTTGTAGGTGAAATAAGTAAACTATACAAGCTGTGTCCGCATTTCCATCTTTCACTGCAGAGTGGATGTGATAAAACACTTAAAGCAATGAATAGAAAATATACTTCTAAAGAATATCTTGATGGATGTAATATATTGAGAAAATATTATAAAAATCCAGCTATAACAACAGATGTCATAGTAGGTTTTCCAGGAGAAACAGATGAAGATTTTGATATAACAAAAGCATTTCTTGAAAAAGTACATTTTTATGAGATGCATATATTCAAATATTCAAGAAGAAAAGGTACAGTTGCGGATAAGATGGCGGATCAGGTTGATGACAGGGTTAAAACAGTGAGAAGCAATGAGCTTATACAACTTGAAGAAAAAATGTCTCTTGAATATAGAAAGCTATATGAGAAATCCCGCATGAATGTGCTTATAGAAGAAAAACAGCTTGTTGATGGTAAAGAATACTATACTGGATACACAATGAATTATATCAGAGTGCTTGTGCCAGCAAAACAGTTAGAAAACGGAAATGAATGTATAGTAAATAACATATATAAGGTAAATTGCCTTGGGCTTGATGCATCTGGAAAATATATGTATGGTGAAGTGGTATGTGATTATTGAAATATAGGCTGTTAAGAAAGTAAGTTCAGAAATGGCACAAACAATTTTACATAATTTATAAAAATTTAATAAAAGGGTGGAAAATGCTATGACCAGATTAAGAAAGAATGAAAAAGGTATGATTCTGGCAATTGATATGGGCAACACTAATATTGTTATAGGTTGCGTAGATGATAATGGTGTACTGTTTGAAGAAAGATTATCAACGGATTTTTCTAAAACAGAATTAGAATATGCAATAGGATTTAAAACTGTATTGGAATTGTATAATATAGATTCATATGATATAAAGGGAGCAATAATGTCATCAGTTGTTCCTCAGCTTTCTAATATTATAAAGTCTGCTGTAGAAAAAACAATAGGAATATCGCCTTTAATAGTAGGACCTGGTATAAAAACAGGACTTAATATTCTTATGGATCAGCCAAGACAGGTTGGTAGTGACCAGATAGTAGATGCAGTGGCTGCACTTAAGGTATATGGTGCCCCTGCTATTATTATAGATATGGGAACGGCTACGACTATGAGTGTGGTTGATGAAAATGAGAATTATATAGGCGGCGTAATACTCCCAGGTATAAGAGTGTCTGTAGATTCTTTAGTTTCAAGAACAGCACAGCTTCCAAGAATTGCACTTGATGCACCTAAAAGTGTCATGGGCAAGAATACAATAGATTGTATGAAGAGTGGAGTTGTATATGGTAATGCTTCATGTATTGATGGAATGATAGACAGAATGATAGAAGCAAATGGATTTAATAAGAATGGAACTAAGGCTGTAACAATAGTGGCAACAGGTGGACTTTCAGAAGTGATAATTCCGCATTGCAGACATGATATTAAGGTTGATCCAGGACTTCTTTTAAAGGGGCTTAGTATAATATATGATAAGAATGTGGAGTAAGAGCATGGATTTTACAGAATGGAGATAGTTATGTTAAAGGGTAAAAATGTACTTTTGTGTGTAACTGGCAGTATAGCAGCATATAAAATAGCAGAGCTTGCAAGCAGTCTTGTAAAGAAGCATTGCAATGTTGATGTTATTATGACAAAAAATGCGACTAATTTCATTAATCCGATTACATTTGAAACGCTTACAGGTAATAAATGTATTGTTGATACGTTTGACAGGAACTTTCAGTTTAATGTTGAGCATGTGTCACTTGCAAAGAAGGCAGATTGTGTTATGGTGGCACCTGCATCTGCAGATATTATAGGAAAAATGGCAAATGGCATAGCAGATGATATGTTGACAACGACAGTACTGGCATGCAGATGTAAGATTATGGTTTCACCAGCAATGAATACCAACATGTATGATAATGCTATTGTTCAGGATAATATCAAAAAGCTTATACATTATGGAATGGAAATCATAGAGCCTGACAGCGGATATCTTGCATGTGGCGATACAGGAAAAGGAAAAATGCCATCACCAGAAGTTCTGGAATGGTATATATTAAGAGAAATAGCTAAGAAAAAGGATATGAAAGGTATGAATGTCTGCGTAACAGCAGGACCTACCAGGGAAATTATAGATCCAGTACGTTTTATATCGAATAATTCTACAGGAAAAATGGGATATGCGATTGCAAAGGAAGCAATGCTAAGAGGAGCTGATGTTACTCTGATATCAGGAAAGGTCAATATTGCACCAGTTCCATTTGTAAAGCTGGTAGATGTCATATCTGCAAAAGATATGTATGATGAGGTTATAAAAGCAGCAGAAGATTCAGATATTGTTATAAAGGCAGCAGCAGTAGCAGATTATCGTCCGGCTGTGGTAAGTGACAATAAGATTAAGAAAAAAGATGGTGATATGTCTATAGAACTTACCAGAACAGAGGATATTATTGGTACACTTGGCAAAAATAAGAAAAAAGAACAGTTTTTATGCGGATTTTCTATGGAAACAGAAAATATGCTGGAAAATTCAAAGGCAAAGCTTGATAAAAAGAATCTTGATATGATAGTTGCCAATAATGTGAAAGTAAAAGGTGCAGGATTTGGAACAGATACTAATGTTGTAACTATAATAACAAGAAATGATTGCAGGGAATTGCCAATCATGTCAAAAGAAGAAGTTGCAGATGAAATATTGTCTTATATAATGCAGCTTAAAAAAGAAAAACATTAAAATAAACATGAGATATATCCCGTCAAAGCCAGTAATAAAGCCGCTTTGACGGGGTTTTAAAATGGTTTATCTCATTAAATTTAAAAAAAATCGAAAAAAATCGAAAAAAGTTGTTGACATATCCTGGGTGTGGTGATATTATAATCAAGTCGCCGCGATACGGCAGCGACAAAAACTTAA